>ERZ827150.1082-NODE-1082-length-35587-cov-4.762271_pt1 | contig 35587 bp, 47 predicted proteins | sample MGYA00519779_ERZ827150 | MGnify/ENA primary metagenome ERZ827150 (study PRJEB31778, sample SAMEA3449267) | human gut metagenome | biome: human gut; feature: human-associated habitat; material: faeces | place: United Kingdom | collected 2010/2012 ...
CCCCCCCGTCTAATTCCGTGGGGGCTTCCTGCTCGATTCTTTCATTCCCGCCGCGCCTTATCTGCTCTTTGATCGCATAGCTCCCGGCGCCAATTCCGGCGCCGAGCACCAGCGACAACAGATTCGACAATACCCGCGTTTTCTTATCTGTCATTTCCTTGTTCCGCTCCTTTGTTTCTTTTCAGAACGTCACGCCCGTTTGGTCCAGCTCAATCTCCGTTACTCCATACGTCATTGACGCTCCGCTCAATACCTGCGTAAAACTATGCTTATACGTCGAATGACTCCCAGTGAACGTCACTTCATATTCTACCGCTGCCGTTTTCCCTGCACTCAACGACTTTACATACTCCGCAAGCATATTCAATGCCTGTTTTTTCGCCGTTTCACTCGGTTGCGAATAATTCGCATAGAATAAACTCAAAAATCCCGTCGCGCTCGCCGTATAATACCAACTATTTCCTGTATTTATCGGATTCTTTTTCTCGCCGCTCAAAGCTCCGAGGATCGCTACCGCGTATTGCGTCTGTTCCGTGGCGTGACTGTTTACATAACTTTGCAACCCGCTCTTAAATTCTCCGTTCAGCTGCGCGCTCGCCGTCATTTCAAACGTATCTTCTACCGTATATTCCGAATACGTATAGTTTACCGTATAGCTCATATACTGCGGAATATATGTTTCCGTGAAATTGTCATACAGGCCCGTCACCCAATCCGCTCCGTTCTGGCCGATCGGCGCTCCGCTTCCGTCCACTAAATACGCGCTTTTGATTTTCTTCGCATAGTCCACCGTACATTCCGCCTTTGCCGACGGATTATCCCGGCTCGTTACTGTCACTACTATCTGCGCTCCGAAATCCTTTATACACGCAAGGCTCGCAGTCAATGCTCCGTCCGCACTCGGCGTGATCGTTACATAATCCGTCACCGCCTTTCCGTTTGCCCATTCCGCAGAACTGTCCGCAAAACTCACCGACCAATCTACTGCTTTATTTTCCGCCAATTCCGGCATTACCGTCGCAGTCAAGGTATAGGCACTTTCCGCTATCGCCGACACGCCATTCTCCGCATACTCTGCACTCGAAAGTTTGCTCGCCGTCAGCTGCATTCCGCTGCCTTTGCTCTCGCTAATAATTTCCCCCCCCCCCGTCTAATTCCGGAGGAGCTTCCATTTCAATTTTTTGTGTTCCCTGTCTGATCTGTTCTACCACCCGGTAACACCCGGCGCCGATTCCGGCGCCGAGTACCAACGATAACAGATTCGACAAAACTCGCGTTTTCTTATCTGTCATTTTTCTTTCGCTCCTTTATCAGAATACAATCTCCGTTTCGTCGATCACTATGCTCTCCACGCCTTTCTGCGTTACGATCTTCGACGTGTCGAATCTCAATCCGTACGTTTCAAGCAGCTTTCCGCCCTCCGCGTCATAAATTTCCACCGTGTAAGCGTCTGCTCCCGTATAGGTAGGAATGTTTGCGATCAGCTTGTTCTTTATCGTGTTATTTGCTTTATGCAACGCTTCCCCCCACGTCTTATCAAAAAAGCCCGTCAGCGTCGCGCTCGCTCCTCCGCTGTATTCTTTCAAATCTTCGCTTTTCGCTCCCGAGGCCGTTATTACTCCACCGAACGCAAGCGCGGGTTTGATTTTGAAATATTCCGCCTTGTCCGTATTCGCGCGCGTATAAACCGTAGATTTGTTCACGCTTATCTGCACCGCCGCGCTCTTGCTCTCCATAAAGTCCAGCTGTACCAAATTCTCCTCTCCGTTTTTGCTCAATGCTTTTCCGTCCAGATTGAAGGTATAGCCCGTCGTTCTTTGCAAGTATTCAACGGTACACGTCGCATACGCTTCTGCATTATCCCGCGACGTCGCTTTCACTACGATCTGCTCACCGAACGCCGCCACGTTCTCCACCACCGCCGTCAATGCTCCGTCCGCGCTCGGCGTTACCGTCGCATACTCTGTTACCGTTTTTCCCGTCGCCCATTCCGAGCTTGCGTTTTTGAACGCAATCGTCCAATCCACCGCTTTATTTGCCGCGTCCGAAGGCGTGATCGTTGCCGTCAGCGTGTATGCCGTTTCCGCCTGCGCACTCACTCCGTATGCCTCATACTCGCTCGAGGCAAGTTTCACCGCCGCAAGGCGGATCCCGTGGCTCACGCCCGCCTCCGTGCTCACTTCGCCTCCGCCGCTGCTGTCCTCGCCCGGCTTTTCTTCTCCGCCAGGCTCTTCCACTTTCGGCTCCTCACCCCATTTGTAATGGTGCTGCAACAATCCCCCGCACACGCCGCCCACAAGGATCAGCGCCAATGCTACCGCGATCCCCCCAACGACCTTCTTCACTTTGCTTTCGCCTGTCTTTTTTACCGCCATTTTATTCTTTCTCCTTTTTCCCGTTTCCGGGTTTTTTTACTGTTTTTCTTCCTCCCTCTCGGCAGGACGAGGAGGAAACTTCGTCCCGCCTTCGTGGAAGATTAAGAGGGCTTTTTCTTTACTTGTCAGCCCTTTGGCAGCGGGACTCACGCGCCCGCTATACGGTAGCCGTAACTCTCTACTGCTGGTTTTTAGTGTACCTTCACTTGGGGCGGGACTTGCGGCGCCCGCTATGCCGATAATATGATAAGGAAGTTTTTGTATAAGCTGGTTTAATTTGCCGCCCGCGCTTTCCCCTCTGGCTCGATTGCCTGTTCCAGACATCTGATCGCCTCCGACAGCCTCTCCTCCGCCTGCGTCAGCGCGTCTAACCTCTGCACCGCTTTCGCTCCCGACGGACTGTATATTTTTCCTGCGCTTAATTTTTCGATTACCTCCGCCGCTTCGTCTATCTGAAACAAAAGCCGCGTGTCCTCCAACTGCAACCGATCCCGCAAGACTTCTGTTTTATCCCGCCTCTTCATTCTCCGCCTCCTCGATCGCTTCCTTTATCGCTTCGATTGACTTCGTTAGATCCTGCACCTCGTACCAATACGCTCCCACCTGCACGAACGCCCCATCTTTCGTACTCTCTTTCATATCCCGCAACACTGCCGCCGCGTATCTCAACTCCGACAGCTTTTCACTCCGTCTCTTGCGCGCGGGGACGGAATACTCTTCATATTCTTCCGTGCCTTCTCCCTGCGCTTCCCGGATTCGTTCGATTAAATACGCGATTCCAAACGCCATCAATACACCCAGCAACGCCGAAAACATTACCAAAATTATTGAATCTCCGTTCATTTGCTTTCTCCCTTATTTCCCGTATTTCTTTTTGCCGTCCGAAAACTTCACTACTTTTGTTTCTTTTTTGCCTGCTTCCAAACCGACAACCTTAACTTCCGGGCTGCTATATTTCTTTCGCCGCGGGCGAGCTCCTTCCGGCTTTTTTGTCTTTTTGGCCGTCGTTGCCTTTTCTCGCTCTGCCGTGATTTTTACTTTCTTTTCCACCGGCGTCGCCGCTGCAAATTGCTCCGCTTCCGCCTTATTTCTGAATCCGCGGTATTTCTTTATCTCATGTTCCTTGTGTAATACCCAGAAATTTCCGCTGGCTTCCTTGATTCGCCTGTTTCCGGCACTTTTCTTATTTCCCTTGCTTTTTGCCCCCGGACTTTTCATCTTTTTTTCCTCCCGCTTGGCAACTCTTTCCTTCCGCTCTCTCCCGCGTCGTAATACTCAACCTCCACATACACCCGAAAAATTGTGTTACTTCCCCGGTTTGGATAATTCCCCGAAATACTCACGCTTTTCACTCCGCTTTCCTTTTCAAGTCCTCGGTAATATTCCCGCGCTGCTTGGCACTCTGCTTCCGTTCCCATTACTCGAATTTTCATTCCCGTCCTCCGACCTCTCTTTTGCCTTCTGCGTCCCGTTTTCCTCTCCGCGGGTGATTCTTTGACCTCGACCGCTTTCGCTTCGTCTGCCCTGCGCTGGCGGCGTCAAAATGTTTGAAAATCTAATATTTTTAGGTTTTCGTTTATATTATAGCCGATTAATTTTAGATTGTCAAGACTTTTTTCTAAAAAAATTAGATAATAGAGTAAAAAGGAGGTTTATATGCTACGAATAAGAGAACTTCGACTTGAAAATAATTTAACTCAAAAAGAACTTGCAGAAAAAATTTCATCTACAAGCAAGAATATTTGGGCTTATGAAAATCAAATATCTATCCCGCCGTTAGATGTTCTCATAAAATTAGCGGATTTTTTCAACTGCTCAATCGACTATCTTGCCAATCATTCCGATGACTTCGGCAACGTGGTAATACACACCACTGCCCCCGCGCCGCAGCTTTCCGACGAGGAAAAAGAGCTTCTCGAAAATTACCGGAAGTTACCTTCGGGCCTGAAAATCCGTGCCCAAGCATACCTTTCCGGCATGGTGGAGGCACTTACCCCAGAAAAGAAAAAAACGCCCGGCGCTTGACTTCGCGGCGGGACGTAAAATTACAAAAGCGGGGTTTCCGAATTTTATTCCATAAAATCCGGAAAAAATCATTTTGTTGAAAATCTTGTTTTTTGTTATACAATTTTCCTATTCCAAAAAATAGGAGAATCTACTATGACAGAAAAAGAGATCCAAGAAGTTTGTTACATCGTAGCTCTGCTTGACGAAGCCACCGAACGTATCAATGCACTGATCGGCGCGGCGAACGCCCGAAACGCCGTTTCGGAATACCGTCAAAGTCAATTCACATTTGTTCCAACCGAAAAAGAAAAAAGCAAACTACCTGAAAGCAATTCGTCTAACTCCCTCTCTTTGGAGGAATTAAATGAAATGCTTATTACCCTGAATATCAAATTCAAAGCAAAACTCCGTAAAGACGGATTATATGAAATTACCCCTACTATTGGCGGAAAGAGAGTTTCTATTTATGGACATTCTGCCGAAGAACTTGCCTCTAAGTACAGAAAAAAGATTCGCCAAGCAAAGAAAGTAACTTCTACAAAAGCAAAAAATCTGCAAAAGAAAAAAAGCGATTGTATGACACTTTTTGCATGGTTTGACGAGTGGCTCACGGTTTACAAAAAACCGTCTGTATCAAAAAGCACTTTTCTCAATCTTTCCCGTTGTATCAAAAAGCACATCCGCCCTCATTTGAAAGATCGACCTATGGACGAGTACACAATGACCGAATTGACAACCGCCCTTAATCGGATTGCTTCCACCAGAATGAGAAAATATGCGCGCGGAGTATTGCAAGCGGCATTTGCTATGGCTATATCGGCAGAAAAAATCATACGTTCGCCCGCGGCAAATCTTTTGCCTGTAAAACATATCCCCAAACGTGGAAAAGCGTTCGCATTAAAAGAGCTTGAAGCCCTGATTTTTGCCGACAACGGATTAAAACGGGAATATTGGCTGTATTACCTTTTTTGTGTATTTTCCGGAACGCGGAGAGAGGAGGCTCTTTCTATTACTCGCTCCGATCTCGACTTTGAAAACAAAACGATACATATTCCCGGAACGAAAACGGAAGGATCAGACAGGCTCATACCTATGTTCCCGATTTTAGAAAAAATAATCCGCGCCACCGACCAACGGACAAAAAAAGTTTTTCCATTAAGTCAACATGGTACGGATGAATACTTCAAAAAGTTTCGCGGGAAAAATACGGACGCCGTTTTGCATTGGCTTCGGCATACCTTCGGAACGGTGCAAATTTGCGCTTTCAAAATTCCGGCGAACACAGTGGCGAAATGGATGGGACATTCCGACGCTTCGACGACCATGGATATTTATACCCATCCCGAAGATTTAGCACCCGATATTTATTATTCGGGTTTATACAGTGAGGATGAAAAAACCGAGATTTTGAAGGAAAGATATAATAATATTATATCTCGGCTGGAAAAACTCCTTTGATTTACCCGCGTTTTACCTGCAATTTCCTCATTTCCGCAAACGATATTTATTCACAAAATGGATCTATCATCTTTATTTATATGCACAAAACAAAATATTTTAAGAATAAATATAGAATTTTGTCCCTTGGAAATCGTGTGTAGGCCTGAAACCTACCGGAGGTTCAAATCCTCTTCTCTGCGCCAAAAAACAGGTGGTTTTGATATAAAATCGCCTGTTTTTTCTTCATTTTCTTTCGTTTTTTTAACTGTACCCCAAATGTACCCCAAATTATTTTTCACTCAAATCACCTACTTTTCGACAAAAATTTTCCTTTGATTTATCATTGGAACCTTTTTTATTTTTTAAAAGATAAGAAACCAATCGCTTGTGGAAAATGATATTTTTTCATGTAGTCTTCGTTAAAAAATTTTCTTATTGTCACTAAATATACTTCCCTGTCTATGCGATAATCATATCCTTTATAACAAATATAAATATCATCAATTTCAAAAGGTCTTTTGTTATCAAAAATTTCTTCATTTTGTTTTACAATGCTTTCAAACAATTCTTTTAGAGAATCATAAGCTTTTTCTTGTTTCATTGAATCTTCTAAAAATTCACTGCAAGGACGATATAAAAATTTCACGTTTAACTCCTTTCCAACAATTTATAATAAATAATTTTATTAAATGTACTACTTAATTATATTAAAATAAAATGCTGAAGTCAACAATTTTTTATAGCGTATAACTAACAAAAAATAGTTTTTCTTCTGAATAAAGAACTCCCTCCAAACTATATCGGAGGGAGTTCTTTGACGTTCTAACTTCATTTCCATCTATTTTTAGACAACAAAGAAAATCTTATTTCCTCTATAAGCAGACTCCGCTTGGGGTCTGCTTTTTTCATTTTCAAAGATGCGTTCACTATAATCCCCAATCGAATTGATTTGATTCTTTCCCTTTATTTTCAAGGAGCGGATTTGAAAACTTAGGGATTTCATGAAAATCATTTGATTTCCGATTTTTTTCAAATGACAGCGTTTTTGTGTAAAAGAGCCCCCCCGCGTTCACGCGTTTTTGGTCAAAAAATCTTTTTTCGCCGGGGGTGCCCCTTTCGTTTATGCTTTTCTCCTCCCAAACCCCGCTAAAAATACAGTAGACAGCCCCGCGCCGTTTATGATATGATGAGGCCGCAAACGGCAAGAAAAAACGCCGCCCCGCTTGAACGTTTACCAGACTAACAGCGGGAACGGCCACATATTCGACCCGTTGCCGGGCGCGATTGTGTTTTTCATTGTACCACAACCGCCCGAAAAAATCAATATTTTTTGGAGGTATAAGACAATGAAAGATCAAAAATACTTTAAAACCTGTAACGGCATCGAATTATTGACCGAGTGGAGCGACCGAAGGACAAGCCCAAAAGCCCCAACGGAATACCAAAAGAACAGCAGAAAGGCAAAAAAGGCCGCATCTGATTTATTTACTCATCTCGTTTTTGAAAAAGGAGAAAAACCCATAGACGGCACAGATTTTGCCGATGAAATGCCGTATACAAGCAGTAGCGGCTTCGGTTGTATTTGGTTAGTAAATAACCAAGCCCGAAAGCTGGGCACGGATTTATATTTAAAAGGAATAGCGATCAGCGCCGACGGTTACCCCGTTATTTTTTGGGAACACATGGAAGACGGCGAAGAAAGCGGCGAAAAATGGGAGATCGTAAAACCAATCACCGAACGGGAAGAGCTTAAAAATAAAGCCGTTCAATTATATTTAACATACTCAGAGCGCACGCACGAAAATCATAGAAGCCGCTATATAATACATTACAATTTATGGTATTTGGCAGAATTTGAAACGAAAGATCAATTATCTTTTTTTATGCGCACAATGAGGATAAAAAAGAAGCTAATAGAAAGGCGTTTCGGCGCCCCGTATGGACTTTTTGAACAATATAAACTTAATGCAAAATATATTGATATTTCTTTCATGAGTCTTGACGAAATCCCAAACATAGCAAAGCCTTTTAAAGCCTTATCAAATGGAAGTATTGTAACTTGCTACTTTTTGAATAAAAAAGGATATTTATATATCTTTCGACCGAATCCGAATATTAAAAACATCTATAAGCCTTTACCAGTGGCCGAGCATATCGCGCATCATAAAATATACGGAACATATTAAGGAGCCCGGAAAGATGACCCAGAACACCACACAGAAACGCATAATAAAGGCCCTTGCAGCTTCCCCCGCGGCGGCTCTCCGTGAGCTGATCCGAAAGAGTAACGACGCGGAAGAAATCGCATATATCAAACGAGTTGCCGAGGCTCTCAATATAAAAATAGGAGATTAAAAAATCGAAATATAAAGACCAACCGCGGCAACCATAAGCCCGCAAGGCGTAACCCGTAAAGGGCTACGCCTTTATTATTTATAATCCGTTCCAAATCAAAGACACCGAAGCAAAAGCCAAGGCGCACCACCACAACGGCGGCGCGCTTTTTTCTTTTCTCTTCCCGTTCCCGGAATATATCGCGCGCCACCCTCACCGAAACGGGCATAAAATAAGCCCATAGGGAGCGAAACCCGCCACCCTTACAAAGCACACGACAGACAACGAAAAAGCGCGAAAAACCGCAAAAGAACGCGCTAAAATTAAGCAACAAAATCGCGGACATATTCGGACAAACCCGAAAAATAATAAATGTCATAATAGGACATATAGAAATGTTATTTATTATCATTATAAAATGTATAAAAAATTTTTATTCCAGCATATTTTTATTATTATTCAAATTTATCCAAACATACGTTCGGGCAAAATTTTGAGTGTTTAGGTACTTTTGAAAAATCCCGAAAAACCCGTAGGAATTTGATCCCTTTTAGGTATTTATGTGCTTTTCGATTAGAAATTCAACGCAAAAAATAAATCAAAGGCTAATTCAAAGGTCCTTTTGCTTTATAAAAAAGGATTTAATTTTCTAAATTATTTTTTGAAAATTTTAATTCATTTGTGATTATTTTACTTTTTTGTTTTGTATTTTGCCTTTTTATCCTTTGTATATTTGTATTTTCTATCTTTAAGAATAAATAGAAAATTAAATTTTTAAAGAAAGTTTATTCCGAAGGTGCTTTTTTCGATAGTCGTTTTTTATTTTTCGTCCCATAGGGGGGGGTATATAGCAAAACGAGAACAGATATACTCTGTTCTCGCCTCGCACGATTATATTACCCAATAACAATCTACTTTCTTGTCCGTGCAGTCCCATATATCTAACACCGTAGAATAGAATCCGCAGGTCAAATGCCCATCGATACGAATAATGACTTTTCTATCGCTATACATTTTCGCAATATTGCCAACCGTTTCCCCGTTTTTGCAATACCGGATAGGATAACAGAAGATATTGGATAACAAGTTTTCGTAACAGCTTACGCATAGTTTATCACATCTATACTCTTCCGCTGTCAATTTGAGTAAATTTTCAACTGCTTCATACTTTAAGTTTGTAGCCGTAGATATAGCACGGCAAACGCAGTCGTCTTTTTCCTCTTCATTCGGCTCCCGATTATAGTAAAGGTACGGAAGCCTTATTCCTCCGTTACAATGCAGTAAAAATAAGTCGTAAGTTTTTCCCCGCCGCGAACGGCTGCATCTGGGTCCTCCAAGAAAGCCTTTGCCATCTTAGTATACAAATGAGCCTCTTTCTCTTTGGGGATTAAAGCTTTCAAAACCTCGCAGTAATCGGAATAGAGCATATTGGCCGTCATGCACAAATCTTCTTCCGTATATCCGGACATACGCGCCCCTACCGCCTGTGCAGCTTGCATGATTTGCGTGGCTGTAAAATGCGGCCCCATTGTTCCATCGGCATTTTCAAGATTATGTTTCCAATCTTCTATATCCGCTTTTGTCAGATTGAGTTCTTCGTCTCTGCCATAATCACGCCAATTATAATCTCCGCTTTCATAATCTCTGCGGCGACCATAATATCTTCTGCCCCCGATTCCATAGGGACCGGTTCCTTTGACTCCGCGCCTGCCGTCATAACCGTAGTCCCCGCGATATTCCATATTACCGCTGTATTCTCCGCCATAATCATGATTATAATCATTGGGATAATCCATAGCCGCATATTCTGGCATTGTAGAACCACTGCGATATTGGGCGCGATCATACATTCTTCTTCCGGAACGACGTCCGTCACGCTCTCTGCGTTCCATAATCATACGTTTTACAAATTCATTCATTTTATAAAGACCTCCTTAAGCTGTCGGTGTGGGCGCAGGTGCGGCCACAGGAATACTTGTAAGCGAATTGTCAGGCATACAAGATAAACCTTTAATTACTTTGAATACACCGCCCGTAGCGTTTGTGGAAACGCGAACCGTATAACGGTGACGAGTTCTGATTCCGCAAGCTGTAACCTGCGAACAATCGCAACGTACAAGCGGATATACTGTCGTTGTTACTCCTCCGATAGATATTGCCACCGGCATATTAATCGTCGCCGTTGTCGGAATAGATTGGATAATAAACAAACAGTATTGGCCGCCGTTAGGGTAATATCCTGCGGGAATATCTATTACAAGAGTCTCTGTTCCGGCAATAGCCGCTATCGTAACAGAATTGCTATAGATAGCTTTCGGGCAAATTTTGCAAGTATTATTGCAAGCCATAATTTAATTCCTCCTTCTGTCAAAAGAGAGGCATGAGAAAACCTCATACCTCTCTCGAAATTTTCTCAACTACAAATAAATTGTAGGAACTTACTCTTTAGCAACCGCACCCGCAACCACAGCCGCGGTTATAGCCATACACGCTTTCATAAGGCGAGCAGGTAATATAAGCAGGCTGTGCAACGGGACGAAGCGTATTGATAAGCGTCTGGGTCTGTGCGTTCTGCGAAAGCTGCGCCGCAAGCTGTGCGTTCTGCGCCTGCAAAGACGAAATCTTTTCATTCGTAAGGAATCCGAGAATTGCATTCGTGCTTTCGCGCTGACCGTCAATAATGTCCCTTGTGCTGGTGTTAATCGCCTGCTGAATATCGCACGTATTCTTCGCCATATTGTAGTTGACACCATCGATCGCTCTCTGCGTTTGGCAGCAGCAATCCTGCAACCGATAACCTAAATCGGAAATAGCGCCACGGGTTTCATAGCCGTTCTGCATAATCGAAGCATTTACGCCGCTGAATCCTTGGCACAGAGTCTGTTGTACTCCCGCCTGTCCCAGCTTCAAGTCGTTAAGGCTCGAAAGAACGGCGCTATTATTGAACCCGCTGGCTACGTCATTCGTCGTTGCCACTTTTCCAAGTTCATAACCGACTTGCTGACCTCCGCCGCCATTACCTCCGAATCCATTGCCGCAGCCGCCCCATCCAAACAAGGCAAACAATACAATGATCCAAAGCCATTCTCCGCCGTAGCCCCATGCTCCGGCTCCGTTATTCATATTACCTTGGCCCACTGCATAACCTTCTGCAAATCCATTATCCATAATATCTTACTCCTTTGATTTCTTTAATTTTTTATATTGTCTTTTTGCCGTACGCTCAAAAAGATTAATATCTGCGATAAATTTATCTCCGAGATATTCCCAGCATAGTTTTCAACTGTTCCGGATCAATACCTCGTTGTCTAAGCATTCCCATAGCTAAATTCATGGGATTTTGTCCGCTTTGTAACATGCTTTGAATCTGTTGCGCCGCTTGCGGATTTTGCTGCGCCATTTTATTCAACATCTCTTGCGGATTTCCGCCGTTCCGAGCCATATTGACCGCATTCATAATATTTTGTATAAGTGGATTTCCCCCACTCATATTATTCATTCCATTAAACAACGGATTAGGCATTTTCTTTTTCCTCCTTCTCCGGTTTATTCGTTATTTCTTCCATTTTTACCTTGAAAGCTTCAAATTCTTCCCTTGTGACATAAGCTGATAAATCTTGTTTCGGCTGTTGTGCCTGCGGAGCAGCATAATCAGCAAGTTGATAGGTTTTATAACCTTTTCTGCCTTGCGCATCGGTTTTGATTTCAAACAATAAAGGTTGGTCCTGATGTAAATAAATTATTTCACTGTTTGGCTCTGAAAATCTACTTAAAGCCTCCTCCAAAGACGTCACAAAAATTTTATTGGTTTTGGGAGGAGGTGGAGTCGATTGCACTGATGGCTGTATGGGCGGCTGTACCGGTGTTTGCTGAAAGGGTGTAGGCGCAATATTATATCCGCCGTAGGGTGTTTGTCCATAGCCTCCGAAATAATTATATGCCATAATAGTTTAGGCCTCCTTTTTCGCCTGTATTTTAACATCGTTTTACGAAAAACACCATACCAAAGTCATACCAATCACTGCCCAATCAAACACTAAAAAAGGACGACGTTGTTACACGTCGTCCTTCCGAGAGAAAAAATGCTTATAGGAACTTTAGTATGGTCTTGTTTAATTGTATTTCAATAGCGGGAAGTCGCCTTTGTACGGTTTTTACATCACGTTTTATTTTTTCCGCTATTGCTTCGATTGTCATAGCCTTCGCAAATCTTAATCGGGCGATGATTCGATTTTCCGGAGATAATACGGTTTCGTTTATCAATTCTATAATTTCAGAAACCGTAAAATCGTTTAATGTAAGATTTTCTTTTTCTTCTTTTGTGAGAGCCGAAAAACGTGTTTTATCCATCTTCGTCCCTCTAAAAGTTGTATTTATCTCACTTTATTTCCGCATGTCTTTGAACCTTAGCCGGAACCGTTTCAAATGCTTCGTCTTTCAGGTCAAGAATATCTTTATACCATTTCACGACTTTGCTGTGTTCTTCTTCGCTCTCCGTTACCGTTCCGTAATTCACGTTTCCCTTATGAATGTCATAAGCGTCGAGCAAAGGCTTCCGTATCTGTCGTTTCGCGTCCGTTTCATACCTCGTTTCTTTCAGTCGGGTTTTTACGTCTCTGAATGTAATTTTCCGTGCGTTGCTCCAAATCATTCTTTTGTCACCTCCTCGGGGGCTGTCAATAAGTAGTAGTCTTGCTCTACGGTGTTTTCCGCTCCGTATTCGCTGTTGTCCGTGTCGCCTTGCTCTATCGTCTCGCTTCCGTTCTTCCATGCTATGTAAGAATCGGCGGAGAAATCCGCTTGTTCGGTCGTGATTTCGGCGGTTTTGTAAGTTACGGTTAAGGGATTGCCTGCTTCGTTCCATGCGGCAAGCTGGGCTTTCCACGCCGCGGAGATGGAAAGATTTGGATAGGCGGTTTGTAAGAACCAAAAAACAATGGCGTTAAAATTTGCGTTAGACATATAACACCCTTCATTTTGTCCTGAAGTAGCAGTATACGCACGGGTTGTAATTTTATTAGAGATTAAACCGTTTGTACTAAAACCAACAGGTTTAGTTATTACGTAATAAGCATAGCAATTATTAATAATCGAGGTATACCACGTCTCCGTTCCGTTAAATGTCAACGTATTACTCTGCCTTTGTATCTCTCCTGTTTCGGGATATGCGGTATCATATTCAGTCAATTCCACCGCTTCGGGAAGGGAAAGCACTGATTGGGTGTAAGGCTCATAGGGAAGCGCGGAAGAACCGTAATTCAGCATAATGTTATTCCATGATACACTACCTTGCGTTATATTCAAGACATTCCAAGTAGCAGTGTATTTTCCATTAGGAAAATTCGAAACATCAATCATCATCAAAGTATCTCTTTCACGGCCGTTCAAACCCAAAAAAAGCCGATTTGCTTCACTTGGCTTTTCAATTGTGAGAGCGGGGATTGTACCTGTCTGCGAAAATAGAACATCCGATTGAGTTAAAAAAGTAGAATCTTTAAAGAATTGTATTTTCCATGTATAGTAGTCTGCACTATCGGCGGAAATTTGTTTAACTACACCATTTTCATACGTACAGTTGTTATAAGGTATTGCAGTTTCGGCAGAAAACAAATTCCTTCCCGTACTCACTATCTCCTTGAAGAATGCGTTTTTCAAGCCAGGGAAATACGGCATGTAAGAAAGAGCGGTGGAGCCTTCGTTTAACATAGGCTTAAATACAAGGTTATTTATGGTTACACCGTTTGATATGGTTATATATACATAAAATTCCGTATTTTTAGGAGTAAATGTCATTCCGTCTCCTCTATCTATATAAGTTTCGGAGAAGGAAGTATCTTGAATATATATTCTATATGTCGAATCACCTCCACCGGAAGGGCACCCGCTTAACGTATACGCCTTTGAATTATCCAATAATATAGGATTGCTATTTATTACCAATATATAGTTTGCGTCAGCGGTGGCTGTTCCGTTTGCCGTAACGCTATAATCTTCATTGACTGTAAAAGTAATCCCATTTTTTACAGTTGGACTCGGATTATAATACGGATACGGCATCAAATTCGTCGTCTTTACCGTTTTTCCCGTTATCTTCTTCACAGGCGTTTGCACTCCGTCCGCAATATTCTCCCCTCCCGCCGTTTCTCTCGTCGTATAAGTATCCGTTGCCGTCTGCACATAGATTTCGTTCTTCTGCTCTAAGAGGGTATAAAGTCCGTCTACTTGCCTCTGTGTGTTTGCAAGCGCTGTTTGGGTTGCGTAATCCGTGGGAATATTTTTCGTCAATGCGAAAGTACCTGAATCCGCAGGAAAAAGATATGTCCAATCATTTCGTGAGATATATCCTGCATTATAGTTTGTCTCGTCCAAAGAGTTTTTAACTACTGTTCCCTTCTTGGCTTGGATTGCTTCTTCAAACGTATTTTCGCCCGTGAAATCGTTGTTCCCGGCTAAATCTGCTTTTCCCTCCAAAGTATTCACAGCCTCTTCCGCCGCATTTTGTGCTGTTGAGGCTGATTCCGCCGCCGATTGAGCCGACTGTGTAGCTTCTTGAGCCGCACTTTCCGCTGCCTCTTTGGACGATTCTGCAACAGAAGCCGCAGTTGCAGCACTTTCCGAATCTTTTTTAGCCGATTCCGCATAACTTTTCGCCTCTGCCGCACTTTTCTTGGCCGATTCTACCGCACCCGGCGATATGCTCTCTTCCCATGTAGAAATAGTATTACTGACTTTTACTCTAATGAGATTAAACGGGACTTTTATTTCCCTACCGCTCACAGTTTTTTTGGCATAGATTTGTATTTGTCCGTATCCCGCGACAGCCATTCCCTCCGGAAGCACAAAGGTATTATCTTCTATTTCCTTTTCCTCTATTCCCGCACCGCGGCTGTTTACCATTTCAACAGACAACGTATAACCCGAATATATATCAGGTATACTCGCAATCTTAAACTGCGTTGCGTTTTCCTCTCCGGCAATAATTAAATAGCCGTTTTGATTCCCGATAGGATAACCGTTTACTTTTGCCATTATAGAACGATTTTCCATGAGATACAAATCTATCGTGTTTGGCGTATTTGTTGACATACCTTAGCTCCTTTATTTTTGTGAAAAATTTTGTTTTTACTTGACAATTATATCTGTTTGTGCAAAAATATAATATATCAAACTTTTTTTGAGGTTACTTAAATGATTAGATTTTCTTCTCGTGCCGAGAAAATTTCTTGGATTTCTATCTTTTCTCTTATGCTTGTAATCATTATAGGCTTGTCCGTCGGATTAGCCGTCGTTTCAAGCAAAGATGAGGAAGATTGGGACGTCGTTACAAAAGATTATGCTTATAAAGTTACTTATGTGACAGATGAAGATTATCCAGTGAAAGCAAAAGCTTATATAAAAATCAAAAACCTAAGTTCAGAATATCAAAATTATACTTTTGACATTAAATTATATAATAAGTTAGACAATTCCATTGTATATGGATATTCGGCTTATTATTCATCGCAAGACGACTATACAACCGAACCGACTAAAGATTTCGTTACTTTTACAGGACCAATCAATTATCTTCCTCCTCACGAAACAACTCTTATTCCTATCGGACTAAATTCTATTGATGATAAAATCAATTTGCAAAAATGTTACTGCTTGATTTCAAAATTTGAAATAGATGAATCAAAAGATAGCCCTAACTCATATTGAACTTTTCTTATAACAATTCATATCCGTTTTTCGCAGTAACATTAAACGTCACTTCTGAACCATAACGTTCCACAACCGTTGCCTTGTTTGTATTTGCTGCAACATCAAAAAAGACAACTATGGTCCTATCATTATGTATACAAAAAAATGCCAGTTGTATATTTTTAGGCGGAATAAACTCATCAGGAAGCAAAAAATATTCCCCCTTAGAAAACCAATAAAAGACCTCTGCCCCATCTATTATTTCTACTGTAACCATTTTTGCCTTTTTACGGAATTTTAAGTGCCCTGTTTCTGTACTGCTGGAATGAGTAATTTCAACGGTTTCTTCCTTAAAGTCGATTTTATCCTCAATCAAGTTATGTAAAAATTTAGTAGTAGCCACTTTTTCGCTTTTATCAGTAACGGGCTGTGTTTCCGCCGTTGTTCCCGCACCTAACGTACCATTTGCGGTAATTACTTTTGCGTAATCGGCATGTTCGCAGTATTTGGGGTATTCTTTGTTTCTCTCGTAAAAGTCTCCCAAAAAAGTCCCTGTCGTTATGAGAGACGTTATAACTATAGATAATTCAAACTCTTTGGAGACGGGAATAGTCACTTGATTTGAAGGTATAACTAAGGCATAAACCAAAGTAAACGACAGTCTTTTTGTAAGCACGTTATCGTACAATCTTACGTCTTGAAAATGGACAGCCTCATCATCTATCTCTATTGATTGGGGAATATAACCATTAGAATAGTTTTCCGACACGTTGCAAGTATAATATATCGTATCTGTTCCGTCTCCATTATCTACAGTCAGGCTTTCGTCAGGTGTTAATACATAGCTTCCATTTATATTTTTCGTCGCCTTATCTACTTCTTGAACGGGCTGCCCTTTTATATACAAAGGCAAAGCATAAGTCCCGGGATTTGTCAATAAATCCGAAGATGTTCCGACTTGATTTTGTTCCGTATATTTTTGTCCAACGGTTCCTTCCGGCGGAAGGACTTCTTTATTTTCGGTAACAAGTATATGAAAATCGTCTACTACATTTTTATTGTGGTGTACGGTAAACATACCATAGATACTTACTTGTTCGGGATTTTCTATCGTAGCATTTCTACGAATCCCTCCGCGATAACCAAAGGCAATACATACGCCCGCTTTTAACGTATTGCCTTCCAGCTCGAATCCGCTCAAAATACCGTTTCTATTAATTATAGACTTATATACTTTTGCGTCAAATTCGGGCGTTATATGATTCTTTCCCGTCGATTTATCTCCTATCGCGGCAATAGTTCCTGCATAATCAGCATTCATAGTTTTATACCTCTTTTATTTTTCTATTTCCGGTAATATTTCTTGGTAGCCAAACTTCGTGGTGGCTACCGTTTTATTATTTGTACCTTCGGGTTGCGTCTCTGCGGTTATCCCCGCCGACAACACCCCGTTTTCTTCTGTACCGCCCGCCTCATCAGCTTCTTCCATTTTGTAAGGATAATTCCTTAGAAGCGGAGTTTGATATACAGGATATAGGCTGTCGGTCTCCCGCAAATCGATTATCTCTGAAATCCCGCTTTTATCTACCTTTACAATAGCTATCGGCAATTGAAATACGCCTGTTTTAATCGCGCTTAAAACATCTCGCCTCAAAGAAAATTCCGTAATTTCCTTACTGGCGTAATTATTCTTGACGCCTATGAAAAAAGCATTCGGGAGAACGCTCTTAGTATTGTGTTTCTACTTGGTTTGCGCTTTGATTGTGCGCTATCGTCCGCGGATTTTTCAATAGGTCTCCTAAATACTGCTTTCCATGATTTACCCGCGCAGAGTATATCGGCGTATATACCAGCTCAAAACACAATTTCGCATAATCGCTTACCGTCAAGCTGTCATTGCCCGTCACCGCTCTGAGAATATTCACGATAGCATACTGTTCAAAAACAGGACTTGCCGCATTAGGAACCTTGAAGAAAAATCCTCCTATATTCGTATCGCCTTGCGTGTAATGTAGAGCATAACATTTTGAAGCGGGATATACGTCCGTATATGACGATAATTGAGAATCGTATATAGATTTCTCAAACAAATACGGGGTAATGTCGTACTTTGTTCCCGTGTTTGTATCTGTCCAATAAAACTTTTCTACTTTCAGTATCGGGAATACACTCGGAAATATCGTTCCTTCGTTTTCTTCCAATCTGATATACGAAGAATCTACTCTTAATGTCTGATACCCGTTTGAATACGGCTGTCCGACCGTCGCCCTCGAAGAATTGATTTGATTGACGAGATTATCCACATAACTGTCTATCTTCGTTAAGGCTTGCTCTATTCCGTAAGAGACTTGTTTTCCGCAATAATTATATTCGTTGAGATTCGTTATAGCCTTCTTATTTACGTCGTAGTAAGTCGCAAGCTCTTGCCCGCCGTATCTATCGAATGTGATTGTATTCCCGCTTAAACGCGGCTCTGCGTGGATATATCCCCCTATCTCTTGCAATAACTCCCGAAGCGTACACCGTGTAAACGTAAATTCGGGTGAGTATTGGTCGAACAAAGCAATTTCTTCCGCGTCTGTCGGGTCTTTATATGCAAATTGAAACCTCGGCGGTACAACATAATTCCCCGTCTGTTCCACCGTCAATTCTATTTGCGCCGATAAAATCGGAGTGATTGTTCCCGAAGGCGCCGAAGCCGTTACAGTGTATGTCGTATCGGTATGACTTATCAAAATCCTTATCCTGTATTGCAAGAAAATATCTCTGTTTGTAATTACCGCGCTTGTTATCTTTCCACGTGAAATCGAACCCGTATTTGAGAAAGACGGCGGGTTTCCGCTCAACGTCACCATCATGCTTGTTTCTTGCGTTTCTTCCCTCGTCGCGCTCCCGTCCCATACCAAAGGCTCCACAAGCTCCAATGCCCGATTTATCACCTCTTTTATTGTCCATGGCTTCAACGGATATTTATTGGTTGATCCATATAAAGAAAAACTAAAATCTATCCAAGGGGCACCGCCATTTGCGTCTAATTGAAATCTATAATTTACTGTTTGCACGCCAGAAGTTACATTAACATTGCCATTTACGTCTCCCGTTCTTGTAGATATTTCAAACTTTTCTTGTTCACCTGACGAATAAGTTACCGTTACATAATAGGGATTAGTCCCAAACCCATAAATAGGATAAGTCGTATCTTTTATATTGGTAATTTCATCAACGTTAGGTATCTTAAAAATTGTCCCTACGGGTACAGGAGTATAAAAATAATCGGGAACTGTAACGACTAAATAATTGTTTTCAAATTCCTCAACAAAAGGCTTAATCGTTTTATAATCTCTCCCGCCCGCATTGGTAACGCAAAGACTCTCTACCATAAAGCCTTCAAGGTACTTCGTTTCCTCTACAAGTGTAAGTTCATGTCGATAAAATCCCGAACCGTTCGGCGTTTCCCGTCCGTCGTCGTTTGCTATGATATAGTTTTTTGTTTTGGTCTGCGTTCCGTTTGTCCCTCGGCTTATGATTTCCACCGTTACGGGCGTAAGCGGAGCAAAGATTTCCGTAGATACGCGGGAAAGCGTTAACGTTGCATAATCAAGTTGCTCGTCTAAAAATTCCCCGTACTTGAAAGGGAAAACTGCGTTTGTGTAATGGGTGCCGTTGATAGTGACTCTAAAATTGTTCATAATTTGAACTCCTATAAAATTTTTTTTATAAAAAAAGCAACTGTTATTGACAGCCGCTTTTTTTTGTGCTATTATGAAATAAAGGTGATATAATGAAAAAATTGATTTTCAAAATTATATTTAATATTTTTGTCATTATTTGTATAGGACTTTCTATAAGTTATTTTATCGATAGTATTCAATCTGTAAAATTACTTATTTCCCAAGCAAATGATGGTTATGAATTTCATTCAAAAGCCGTATTTGGAACTATTCGTAACTGTATTTTTTGGGGAGTAACCTTACTTATCAATATCATTACCGTTTTACTTCTTGACTTCAAAGGAATAAAGTTTCTTACTGAAAGCGCCATTGAAAATCTTTCGGGGAAAAAAGAAGCGCTTGAAAAGTCCAAAAAAGAAAAACGTATCGCACAACTTGAAAAAGAATTAAACGAACTCAAAAAGGATAAATAATTTTATGTTTTTAGCCTTGTCTATTCTTTGTTTTGTGTATGCAGGAATAAGGTTTATTTTTTGGATTGTTTCCATAGTACAACATAACCCCTCAACTTATCTTGAAATAGCTATCTCATATATCATTTCAGGAATTATATTTCTCAAACTATATGCGTTACAAAAAAATGTTGACAGTAATGAGCGCCAAATTATTCAGTTAAGAAATGCTCTTAAAGAGAAACATTCCGACATATTTCAAAAAAAGCAAACTTTTGAAGAAGCGGAAGAAGAAGTTTTTAAGAAACAAGAAGAACGCTTAAAAGCAGGAATAAAAAAGTCTCATATTCAAACGGTATCTTCCACTAAAACGACAAGACATTCCGCTTTTAATCCCAATAATTCAACCAACGATAAATCAGGAGAATAGAATATGTTTCCTAAAATATTTTTAATTTTTGTTGTTATATCAGGAATTGGCGTTTTTGCTTCTCTCACTGCCGTATTTTATTTTGTTTCCGAGGGAGCACTAAAAAGTGTAGGCTATGCCGTTGGGGGTCTTGTGGGTTGTATAGTAACTCTTTTCTATTTCTTACAATTAAATACCATGCAAAAGAAAATCGAAGAGCTTGAAAAACAGTTGAACGAATTGAAAAAAGACGAGTGACAACTCGTCTTTTAATTTTTTCAAAGTTTTTTCTAAAAACACTTGACATAATGCGCATTAATGCGTATAATAATATATAAGAAGTAAGGTGAACACTAATGAAGAGAAAAGATTTGATAAGATTATTTGAACAAAACGGTTGGAAGATAGCCCGAGAAGGCGGAAATCACACTGTTTACACAAACGGAAAAGAAGTTGAAGCCATTCCAAGACACAATGAAGTCAATGAACGGCTTGCAAAAGCTCTTATCAAAAAGCACAAATTAAAATAAGGAGGTCAAAAGTATGAAAAGTATTTATTCTATCGTTATCACCCCTCCCGAAAACGGGGAAGAATATTACACGGTATATGTTCCTGATTTGGATATCTATACCGAAGGGAAAGATATATCCGACGCCATTTATATGGCGAAAGACGCAATAGGGGCGGCAGGTATTACCCGCGAAGATTTGGGACTTCCTCTGCCCAAAGGAACGACATTAAAACCTAAATGCAAAGAAAACGAAGTCGTTGCATTGGTAGACGTGGATTTTTCTGCATATCGGGAAAAGGAAGATACCCGAATGGTAAGAAAAAACTGTACAATTCCTCTTTGGATGAATAAAAAAGCCGAAGCCCAACACATCAACTTTTCCGCCGTCTTGCAAGAATCTTTGAAAAACATTTTAGAAGGTTAAATTTGCTCACCCCTCCATTAATTATTTTTGTTGAAAGCCGTACCCCGAAGGGTACGGCTTTCTTTGTTAAAACTCGCTTGCATTCATATAACGGCTTCCCGATACGGTTACTCTTTGAGCGGAGAGGTTTCGGGAAATATCTTCGAGCCTGCGTTCGGTATTGATAGTCTCTTGATTTTGTGCTATGGAAATAACCGAGGACAACGTACTTAAAGCAAGGCTTATCGCTGCGCCCGGGAGTCCGCCGAAAATTGCCCCGATAGCTACACTTTCCGCCGCATTGTAGATTGTCTTACCTACCGAATAAGCAAAGTTTGCGCGTTGGTGTTGTTCTCGTGACCCCGTACGAAGTTCCACTTGTGAAAGCTCGTAAGAGATAAGCTGATTAGCGGTAGACTTCAAAGGCCGATAAACGGACAAAGCCCCGCGCAGGGCTTTTTTTGCGTTAGGGCTAAGTCCTCCGCTCGTCTCTCCGCCTGCGCCGCCACCCGAAGCCTGCACTCCGCCGACCCCGCCGACTTCCTCGGCAATTCCCCCGCCCGTTTCGTTTTTGAGTATTAAGACATATCCGTTATTTTCCGCCATAAAATCACCCTCCTATGTGTTCCCTCTCCACATAAGGAATAAGAGATATTTTATAAACAAGGTTGCTTACGCTCTCACCGTGAGCAGAACATTCCCCTAAAATCATTGTCATTGTTCTTATGTCCGTTTCTCCGAGCTTAACGGAAACAGCTCGGGGGGTATTGACAGCAAACACACCCATAATGTAGTTTAATACGGCGGAAGAGAAAGCAGAGGTCGAAGAGGCGGGCGATTCCAAATCAATGGAAAACGTCGAATTTTCGGCATATACGGTCGCTTCTCCGTTTGTAGATTCCGCGAATAAATCCGCAGAGGGACTGATTGCCCGACCGAATGCGAATCTTGTATAGGCTATTGTTTCCCCGTCTACCATTATTGTTACGTCGGAAGAATTGACGGCGTTTTCAAGATATGAAAAAGTGATTGAGCAAGTATAAATCAGACTATCTGCCGCATAGGGTCTCAAAGCCCTTAAATCGGCCGCAGGAAGCGAATACGCTACGCCACCGACATATTCCTTGCCGTCAATCGTCACTTTCAATTTCGTGTTGTTTGAGAACGCGGAAGAAAGCGCGTCTCTGACAGTCTGGACGAATTGAAGTTCGCCCGTATGGTCGGGATCGGGTTCGTCTCCGCAAGGAACCAAAAAGCTCAAACTTGTGACGAGGGCATACGCGGTCACGCCCCCGCCGAGATTTTGTATTTCGGATTGCGTTAATTGGAAAAGTCCGTTTATATATTCCGTAACGGTATTTTTTCTTCGGGAAGCGTTTTTCCAATCCCCTGCGTCTGTAAATACAATGAAAGGAAGCTCTGTTTTTTGCAAAACGGGCGTTATGTAGTTATCTTTTAATTGGTCTAATGTAATCATGTTTTTTTAATCTCCCCGCCGAGTAAATCGGCTATTAAATTTATTAAATATTCGCAAGCATCGTTCCACCACCCTTCATTCGGATTATCCCAAGTTCGGAAACGTTCTACTACTTGCCCTGGCTTAAAATTCCCCATCTTAATCCATTTATGTTCCCACGGTTCATTCGTGTAAGGCATATACGGAGCAATATCTTCGTCCACATAAATCCGACATTCCTGCGGAGACGGAAACTCGATTTTTATAGCGTTCAAAGCCAAATTCCCCGTATCGAACGGAGCGCGTTCTAAAAGTTCGCCGTAGGCCAATTCGCACGCGGCGGCAAAATCTTCATCGGAAATCATGTCTCTACCGCCCAAGGATTATCCACTCTTAACGACGCTTTATCGGCGTTTTCAGGCTGTCTTGCTTTATCCCTGTAAAAGATTGCCCATGCTTCCAATCGTTCTCTTATATCGGCGCAGAACTTCTTCTATGTGCGCTTTCATTACCTTTGACCCCTTTCAGTAACTTCCACGCTATATTATACCTTATTTCTTTCCGCAAAAATTCCCCAATTTTTACGGTTTTTATTTTTTTCTGTAAATATCTATTTTATATTGTTCTTTATTCTATTTTTTACAAAAAAGAAGAGCCGCACGACTCTTCTTTTTCCGTAAAATTTGTAAATCAGATCTTTTTCCTTATCGGTTCGCGAATCACTGTTTTCAGCTTTTCTTCGGATACTTTTCGGGGATCGCCGAGATAGATTTCATGGTGATAGCGCTCCTTTCCTAAATCAAGCAGGAATCCCGTCTCTTCGCAATATTTTTCCATTCGACTTATCGTCTCCGGCTCATTGTCATAAGCTCCGATGTGCATACATTGTATACACAGTCCCTCGGCATAAGAAAAAAATTCCACTTTGGAAAAATCCCCACCCTTTTTCTTCGACGCTTCCTCTATCGCCCAATCAAAATCCTGTTTCGAGACAAAATCGGTAAGGCGGATTAAAGATATCCACCGAAAATCTCCTTTTTTGGAATAATCGATATTTCCTTTTTCCGCCCACCATAAACCTTCCAGCGGCGGAACCACATACGGAAAATAGCCTTTTATTTTATGAATGCCCAAACGGCTCATTTTAATCGTATAGGAAACCGCATATAACAGTCCGACCGCCGTCTTATATTCCCCCGATTCTTCGTTCGGATCTCCCTTCCCCCGCACGGCCAGAAAATTCATTTCAGGTATATCGGCAATCTCGGGCCGCCGAGGCGGAAAATAAAATTTTTTATATTCTTTTTTGTAATCGAAAACCATGCGTTTTTTTCTCCCGTTCACTGTTTGATTTTCGCCCGTTTATCGGCAAGATTTTCTTTATATAACCGATCCTGCTTTTTGAGCTTCTTTAATGCCCAATCGTAATGACTCGAAGTTACGGAAATACAACAGCTGCCCAAAGAGGTTGTTCCCGTCCAAGAAAAATACTTTTTCAAAAACAGCTCTTCGTCCGTAAACGAACGAATCAAATCCATAACGGCCCGATGACTGTCTTTAAGCATTTGTTCCGCCGTTTGACAGGAAGTCGATTGATGCTTTTTCCAAATCTCCATATTCATTTGCGGATACGTTTTCCAATTATAAGGAAGCGGCAAAAAGGCCGCGGTTACTCCCCTTCGGTTATTTTCCACAAAGTTCAGCAACAGTCGATGCCATTCGTAAAGATGAACGAATACGTCCCGAATATTTTTGTCTCTGTCTTCAAACAAAAATTCAGCGCAACGCTCTTCTTCCGACATGGCTTCCGCAAAGCCAAAAAGTTCTTTGAATCCTTCCTCCGCCGCTTTCAGCAGCGACTGTTTGGTCGTCGGTCTGGGCATAATTTTTTCTCTCCTCCGTTTTTCTTTCATTATAGCAAAGAAAAAGTGACAACAGCGTGTCACTTTTTATAAATCTGTTTTATTTTTTCCACTTGCTCCAACAGGCGATTTCTGACGGAGACGGGACTTTCCACATATACTTCCGCGCCATAGGAAAGCAGGTAGCCGTAAAGCCAATTATCTTCCGGCAGGCAAATCGAAACCGTATGAGAACCGTCTCTGTTTTTTGAAATATTTTCGGGGGAAAATTCGTCATAAACGCGGTAAGCGGCCGATGCGGAAAAACGAAGTCTGAGTTCTACCGAGGCCGGCGAAGGAGTCTCCTGCTCGACGGAAGGAGGAGAAAATTTTCGGGCGTCGAATTTTTCCGAAAGGATACAAAGGTTTATCATACGACGGATTTTGAAAATCCGATAATCCTTCCTCGACAAGCAATATGCCTGTAAATACCAGGAGCCCGACTTAAAAATTAATTTTAAGGGGTAAACCGTCCGCTCTTCCGTCCTTCCCGCCGAACCCGCATAGACAAAAGAAAGAGCCGATTCGCCAACGACCGCGCGTTTCAACAGTTCAAACTTTTCTTTATCCTGTTCGGAATTTCCCCAGCGAGAAAAGTCTACTTCTATCCACTGCCTGTCCGTAAACAGAATTCCGAGCTTTGATAAAATCGCCGCCTGGTTTATATACTTTGTCGAAGAAAGGCTTTGCAGGCCGATCACAAGCTGATTCCGCTCCTCTTCCGACAAGGGGGCTTTATCGAGCACAAACGAACTTGAAATGGAGACGCCTCCGCCCTTGCCCGGCGAAGTCAGAATCGGGATTCCCGCAACGGACAATGTCTCTATATCCCTCAATATTGTGCGTTTGGAAACGCCGAAGCGTTCGGCGAGCTCGGCAGCCGTCGCGCTCTTTTTCCGCAAAAGCGTATACACGATATCGAAAAGTCTGTCAATTTGCACAGAGCTCCTCCTTAAAATTCCCCGTTTTGTCCGTATTATATCATAGAAACAAACATAAGTAAATCTTTTCCCTTGCAATTCCGATACTTTTATGATATAATAAAACCGATGAAGAACTGCAATAAAAATACCCCTACGTTGGAAACGGAGAGGCTGATTTTAAGAAAATTTACAAATCGGGACATCGGCGCGCTGTTTGAGATTCTTCAAGATGAGGAAGTCAACACATACCTGCCTTGGTTTCCCGCAAAGACTTTGGAAGATGCGGAACTGTTTTTCAAGACGCATTATGAATGCGTCTATGAACACCCCCGCGGTTATGCCTATGCGGTTTGTCTGAAAACGGACGACAAACCGATAGGCTATATCAAGATCGAAACGGACGACAGCTACGATTTCGGCTACGGATTAAAAAAAGAATTTTGGGGAAGAGGCATTATGACGGAAGCGGGAAGCATACTTCTCAAACAGGCAAAAGCGGACGGTATTCCCTACGTCACCGCCACCCATGACAGAAAAAATTTCCGAAGCGGAGCCGTCATGAAACGATTGGGCATGACCTATCGCTATTCCTATGAGGAACAATGGCAACCGAAAAATTTCCCCGTAATTTTTCGCATGTATCAGCTCAACCTGAACGGGAAAAGAGACGAAACGTATAAAAAATATTGGGAAAACGCTTCGGTGCGCTTCATAGAAACAAATATCTGAACTTTCAAAAATCGATAGAAAACTCCGTAAAGTAAGGACGGAAAGCTCCTTCCGAAAATTCTAAATTCTGCACGATATAGCCGAGTCGATTGACTTCCGCCACTGCCGTGACCGAACGAAAAGTCATCAGCTGATAGAGCCCGACCGACGAATTATAATAGGAAAATACGACGGAAACGGGATTGATATTTACTTTCTCTCCCTTAGGGCGGCAATCGGAAAAAAAGATTTTTTCCCGAAATTCGGGCGGCATATACGAGACATCTACCATAAGTTCTCCGTTCGTCGATTCGTTTCGGACGCACATTTTATAGCCTTCCGCAAAACGCGCCGAAAAGACGTTGGCACGGGAATCGCACGCCTCGTCGTATACGAGAGTACATTTGTCATCCTTCAAGCGATAGACGTTGTAAAAGCCATATCCGCCGCTCCCGCCCGATTGCGCGGAATAAAAGAGAAATGGCTCGTTTTCCGAAAAATTATAAATCTGAATGGCGGGAGAAAATCCGTAATCCTTTGGCGGAGTAATGACGCACACTCGTTTGTTACCCTTCGACACTTCGATGCGGAGCTCCTTCATGAACGGACCGCCCGTGCCGCTCAAACGGAAAGTCCACGTTTTTCCGTCGATTTTTGCCGTGAGGACGGAAACGATTTCTCGTTTTTCCGACACGGAGTCACTCGTCTTTTCCTTGACGGAGAGACTGGGCAGGTCTGCGGCGAAACAGAGCGTTTCGCTTTTTGACGAAACAGGAACGGACGCTGACGGAGAAATAGCCAATAAAGGTGCGGCGAAAAATTCGATTGCACAGAAGAAAATAAAAAACAGCAATAACGACGCAAATACGGATACCATTCTTTTCATATCCGAAGTATGTGCATTTATTGCCGCTTTAACTCCTTGTGTTTCCTAACAATCAAAACATTTCCGAAGCTACAACAAAGTTTCCGAGAGAAAACAAGGGCTGAAATCAAAAAGCGTCCTTGGAAATTTTGCTCCAACGCCGCGCGATAAATTTGAGCTTCCAAGGCAGGGGTAAAATTTTCAAGATTATGTTCATGACTTTGTTCCAAAACCCCGGAATGATTTTCCGGCGGTTCTTTTTTACTGCTTTTAAGCTACATTCCGCAACAAAAGCGGGACTTTTGGCCGCAAGTTTCCCCCATACCCCCTGTCCTTCGATTTGCGCGCGGACATCCGCGCGGGTAGGCATCGCACCGGGCAATACCGCCGTTACTTTTACACCTTTCCCCTTCATCTCCTCCCGAAGAGAGGCGGAAAAGGAAGTGAGCGCCCCTTTCATCGCGCTGTAAACGGCAAAATAGGGCATGGGACAGAGCCCCGAAACGCTGGAAATATTGATAATTTCCAGCTCTTTTGCCCGTACCTCGAGCGCAAAACGACAAAGCGCCGCGGCCGCCTCGAAATTCACCCGACATTGAAAAGAGATCTTTTCCTGCGTATAATCGGAAAAGGGCTTTTGAATATCCGCCCCCGCGACGTTGATAAGGCGGGCTATTTTCAAATGCGCTTCCGCGATCGCCCGCATCATGGAAGCTCTGCTCGCCTCGTCCGACAAATCTGCCGCATATATGCGCACGTCGATTCCCGTATGCTCCGCGAGTATCTTCTCTTTGAGCAGGCGAAGTTTTCCTTCGTATCGGCCCGTCAAGATTAAATTTTCCCCGTTCTTCGCCGCTATACGGACGAACGCTTCTCCGAGCCCACCCGTCGCGCCCGTAATCATCGTATAGACTTCCTTCGGCGTTAACGCATATTCTTTTTCCGTTTCGTCCGACTTCATATCGTTCCCCGCTTTTATAAAAATCCCGCTCCGAAAGGCAATTTCATTCCTTATTCGGTATATAGTCGATGACGGAATCTTCCTCCGTCCGCTCGATTTTGAAAATAACGGGGCGCAGGCCGTCGTTGCAACTGCAAATCGCCACTCCGGGTTTTCCGATCCAGTCACCGTAATAAAACAGATCGTCCACGCCGTGCGACAAGGCAAATACATATTGATAAATCGCTTTCCAAGCCTCGTCGCAAAAGCCTTTCGGTTTCGCGTAGTCCGCATAGAATACCTGCCCTTCTTTCAGCATGGGACATCTGCCCAATCCCTCGGCCCCGTATTCGCGGGCGAGCTCCTCATCAAAACCGCATTTCAAAACGGTGATTCTACACTTTTTCAAGTTTCCCGCCTCCTTTTCCTTCGTTTCTTCGCCCTGCGATCTTCCCGCAAAAATTTCAATTAAGTCCACAATTTCACGGGATCAAAGCCGTAAATCTGCACCACCTCTACATACGGAGAATTCGCCATTTCGGGGGGCGTCACCACGAGTCCGCCGTTGGAATCCAGATCGACGCCGAAATGCCGATAAGCATACCAGACCAGATGAGCGCACTGGGTACGGGTAAAGGAGTCCTCGTTATATTTTTTGGAGAGTATCCCCACCGCAAAACTATATTTTACGCCGAGAAGGTTTTCTTTCGCATACTCTGCGACCTGTTCGCGAAATTCTTTCGGGAATTTCGGGCGCAAAATCATCAGATTGGCGAGATCCGTAAAGGAACTGATACTGCTGAGCTTGCTCACTTCGCCCGGCCCGAACGCTTCCGCAAGCGTCCCCGTATCCCCGTCCACTACCAGAGCGGCATGTCCCAACCGCCAACCCGATACGTGCGTCGTCGCCGAAACGACGATGTCTCCGTCCTCCAATTTCGCTATGGGCGCATGTTTTTCAATCGTCTCGCTGTAAGTGTAAGGATTGAAACGGCTGCAAGTGACCGTATGTTCCTCAAAATAGAAATCCTGTATTTTCAAAATCTGTCGGGAGTTTCCGCTTCCCCAAAGGCCGTCTACGCCGAGCTTCGTCAAGCCCGTCTGTTCGTACAAAAGCTCATAATCCGCCGCGGTCAAAGTACTTTTTTCCAGTGTTGCGGTAATATCCTTCTTTTCATAGTCGGGCCACCAATGCACCCAAGTGCGGTCGGTATAAATCACGCCGATTTGCAAGCCCAAAAGAACGCTTCCCACAAAGAACACGATACACGCCAAGGTAATGGCGACACGTTTTTTTACGTTTTTTTTCTTCCGTTTTTCTTTTTCCATATCCCGACGTCCTTTACAAAAGCCTTTTTCATAGTATACCCCGTATACTATGAAAAACAGCCGCGCGGCTGTCCGCAAATTATTGTATCATAAATCCGACCGTTTTGTCAACTGCCCGAATGTCGGAAAGCCCCGCTTATTTTGAGCGGGGCTTTCATCGTTTTTTCAAAAATTTCAAATATCTATTTTTTTCCGCAAATCGCTTCCACGATCAGAGAGACGATACCGCAGAGAATTCCGCCTACGACAAAAACTATCCAGCCGGGATGCCACCAATTTTTGAGAAAACCGAAAACCAAATAAAGAGCCGTCGCCGTCAACATGATGCTTCCGCAGATCGCGCCGCTGATGCGCTCCCCTTTTTTCGACAAAGCCTCGGAACATTTCTCCTTCAACTTCTCTTCCGTAATCGCGGAGAGCTCTTCTTCAAACGATTCGTCGCACTCGCGCATACGGCATTCCCGATTATAGCTCTTCACGTCGTATTTTGCCGCCGTCATGCCGGTGGACACATACATGCCCACGGCTACGGTCACAAGAAGTAAAAATATTCCTCCCGCAAAATATTCCCATTCCTCCGCCGTAAAACCTGCGGGAGAATATCCGTCCTCATAGCACATCGCAACCATTAAAATGATTCCGATGAGAATGAGCACCGTCGCTCCGGCATATAAAAAGGGCTCTTTTCGGCGGAACGCGCGCAGGCGCTCCAAAGGATATTTCTCCATTCCCGGGTTTTCCCGCATGAAATTTCCGTGAGCCACTCCGCCGGAAATAAAAATCGCCACGGCGATCGCGATACACGAGAGAAGCGTCACTACTCCCAACACTTCACGCACTCCCGCAGAATAGAGAAACAGCATGGCCGTCACGCCCGCCAAAATGATACATACCCCCGCCGTAATCAAAGCCGAATACATATTCATGTGTTTATTATAAGCGTCTAAATTCGCTTTATATTGCTTTGTATTCTCCGCCTCCGCATTGCCTCTGACGAGCACTTCCATATTACAGTCAAAGATCGTACAGAGCGCCAAAAGTTTTTCCATGTCCGGAAAGGCGCTGTCCGTTTCCCATCTCGATACCGTCTGCCGCGTAACGTCTAATTTTTCCGCAAGTTCCTCCTGCGTGATTCCAAACTTTTTCCGATAAAAAAGAACGTTTGTGCCAAAGCTCATTTTTCGTTTTCCTCGCTCCTGTTTTTTATGCCCCGATTATACCGCGGCATAAGCGCAATTTCAAGCGCTTTACGGTTGCATTTGAAAAAAATCCTGTATCATTTCACGTTACATGCGCAATTTTGGCTATTTTCGGCCTTAAAACGTCACAAAATTGAGGACATCAGCTCTAAAATCCAACGCGGCGTCGAGGGAAACAGTTCTTTAGCCGCCTGCAACAATTCCCCGAAATCGGAAACGAGACGAGTATAGCTTCCCGACGGAACGCCGTCCGAAACGACCAGCGGCGCATGCGCATAACCGTTTCCCGAACTCGCGGCAATGTTGGCTGCTATGGCCGCTCCGCCCAAGGAATATACTCCGATCGCCGCTCCGCCCACGGCGATGAATCCGACGGCTAAACCGCCGACGGCAAAAGCGCCCAGTGCCAATCCGCCGACCGCGAATCCGCCAGCCGCAGCCCCCGCGAGGACTAAAAGTCCCAAGGCAAAGCCGCCTATAGATAACAGCCCCAAAGCGAGACCTCCGACAGAAATGAGTCCGCAGGCGATATTGCCGATTGCAATAATTCCCTTTGCCTTACAAAATCCGAAGCCGATATGGATATGTACGAGCGGAAGTCCCCAAAGCGTTCGCTTGCTCTTATACTCGTATCTGAATCTGTAAACGGAAAAAACCGGTACCGCCTGTATTTCTTCTTTGGTCTCTTTCGGGGGAGTATTCCCGATAAGCTCGTCGGCGGATACGGAAAACAAACGGCAGAGGACGAGAATATTGTCCATGGAGGGCGAACTCAGACCCGATTCCCATTTGAATACCGTCTGTCGGGAAACCCCTACCTTCGTCGCAAGTTCTTCCTGAGAAAGTCCCGCGCTTTTTCTTAGCTCGGAAAGTTTTTGATAAAATTGCATAATGATGGTCACTCCTTTTTTTCATTCAGTATACGATATTTTACGGAATGTTGTCCACAAACAGCGATTTACTTTCCGTCAACTTTTGTTTACATCGGGCTTTTTTGATAGTTTCTCGCCCCGAAAAGCGTGGAACCGAGGCGAATCATATTGCTGCCGTGCGCGATACAAAGTTTATAATCTCCGCTCATGCCCATAGAGAGAAAGGAAAGATTTTCATCCTTTCGCCTTGCGGTATCATACAAAGCGCGCATTTCATCCGTAAGATCAGCCAAAAGCTCTTGGTCGTCCGAATCGGGCAGCATGGCCATAAATCCCCTGACGAGCAATCCTTCCTTTTCCCGCAATCGCTCCCATGCCTCCAGGGCCTCTTCGGGAGCGTAACCGCCTTTCGTGATTTCTCTGCCGATATTTACCTGTATCAAAACCTCGGAACGGACATTCTTTTTTACGGAAATACGGGAAATTTCCTCCGCGAGTTCGTCGCGGTCACAGGAATGAAAGAGAGAAATTTTTCCTACCAGATACTTTACCTTATTCGTCTGCAAATGCCCGATAAAATGCTGAGGGCAGGGAAGCAGAAATTCCGTCTTTTCTCTGAATTCCTGAACCTTATTCTCCGCTACGGCGTCCGCTCCGCCGCGGATCGCCGCATTTATGCACTCCGCGCTTTGCGTCTTCGTCGCCGCCACGAGAAACACCCGTTCACCGAAAACGTTCCCCGACGAAAGCTCCGCCTTTATCTGCCGCACTTTTTCTTCTATTTCTGTAATTTCCATTGGCCTACTCCTCTTTTCTTCTATTTATTATACTCCTTCCCCGCCTGTTTGTCAATGATCCTCAACAACCCAAGAAATCCTTTTCGGCACTCCGTTTTTGCTTGCTTTTCTGCGCTTTGAGTGTTATAATAATTAATGTAATAGATAAAACTGATAAGGATAATCATCTTTTTCAATGAATACCGAGGAACTTAAAACATTTATATTTCTATCCAAGGTAAAAAATTTCACCTTGGCCGCAGAGCAGATGTTTATCGCTCAATCCACCGTCACGAACCGCATCAGTGAGTTGGAAAAAGAGGTCGGAAAAAGACTTTTTACGCGCGGCTCCAAAACGGTGGCCCTAACGGAAGAAGGCAAGATTTTTTTGAAATATGCGGAGAGAATCATCGAATTGCAGGAAACCTCCCTCGAAGAAATAAACGCCGTCTCTGCCTATACCAGAAAATTTTCAATCGGAGCAATCAACGCGACCTATGAGACCTATGTGCGCCCGCTCGTCGACGAATGTCTGAAAAATAACACCTTCACTTCCGTAAAGGTGGTCTTGGGACATTCTTTGGATCTTATACAGCTTTTACAGGACAACGTTTTAGATCTCGTATTTTCTTCGGTTCCCTTAAAGCGAACGGGATATGTCTGTGAGGTGTTCGATTCCGACAGGCTCGTTTTAGTCGCGGGGAAAGGCTTAAATCGATACCCCGAAGGCGTAACACAGGAAGAACTCACACATATCCCCTATCTGATGTGCAATTTTGCTCTGAGCGAGGTCGGAGCTTTTATCCGTTCCCTGTTTCCGAAAAATTATGTGTTCCGTCTGGAAGTGGACAATTCGTCAAAACTTTTCCATTACCTCGAAAACGGGTTGGGATACAGCTTTCTACCCTATAAGATGATTAAGTCGGAATTGGAAAGCGGAATTTTGGAAGAAGTTCCCTTAAAAGATTTCTCCGCTCCGCAGGTAATGACTTATCTCCTTTACAAACAAGGTTACGATGCAAGAAAATTTCTGGAAAACAGAATGGAGTAATCTGTCCGATATCCGATTTTTACCGTTTTTCGGGGGAATTTTGCGTGAAAATATCCGATGAAAAAATTTTTGAGATTTTTTTCGGAAACTTACAAAAAACAGTTGACAAATCCTTTTATTTTTAGTATTATTAATTAGCTCTTTTGAGTGCGTGTGTTTTTCAAAAGCACGTGTTCGAGAGGCCATTATCGCGGGGTGGAGCAGTTCGGTAGCTCGTCGGGCTCATAACCCGAAGGTCGCAAGTTCGAATCCTGCCCCCGCAACCAAATGGCGGCGTAGCTTAGTTGGTTAGAGCGATCGGTTCATACCCGATAGGTCATAAGTTCGAATCTCATCGCCGCTACCATTGTTTACAACGCGGAGTTTTCCGTTTTATCATACAGTCGTTATTCGCACGAAAGTGCGTTTAATATAGATGGCCCCATGGTCAAGCGGTTAAGACACCACCCTTTCACGGTGGTAACATGGGTTCAAGTCCCGTTGGGGTCACCACCAAAATGAGCAAAAATTAAAGGTTTTTGCTCATTTTTCTTTCATTTTCGGGGTATTTTTGGAGCTTGCCCCCAATTTTCCCCCAAATCAACAAAAAATAAAAAGTCTTTTTTCGTGCGGCTATCGGCCGCTTTTTTCTTTTCCTCCTATTCCAAGCGCACGGGCGCGGGATTCGTTATTTATCCGCTTTCCCAGCGGATTCACCGTGGCGGCCGTCCTTCCGCAGACAAGCTCCAACACCGAGAAAGCCGCCTCCGGCTTTCCGTTTTCTTTCTTCCATATCCCGGAAGCCCGCCCGCCGGGCTTCCCGCGTTTTAATCTTTCCGCTTTCCCCTCTTTTGCGCGTATGGGCGCCCGCCTCCGGCGCCCTCGCGCTATATTATATATTACAAACATATATAATAATGTATGTTTGACTGGGGCATTTTTCAAACTTTTTTGGGGCAGTTTTTTTCGCCGGAAGTTTGCTTTTTAACCGAGTTGCCGGACATGAAAAAAGCGCCCGGCTAAATCCTGCCGAACGCTCGTTTTGTTATACGACTATAAGCGCGGATTTCTCCACGCTTCTTTTTTCTATCCGATTCGCCTACTCCTTCCGCCTTGCCCCGTTGTCATGTCGTCCCTCCTTTGGGATAACAGTTACATTGACAACCGTCCGGCTTAAATCCCGTATCTGAACATTTCAGGCACTTATATCGCGGCAACAGATCCGCCTCCGTCATGTTCAGCCCTTTCAATATCTCCCGCCTTTCTTTTATTAGTGCTTGCTTTTTGATGAGTAGCGACGGCAGCGTTACCGGCTCGAAGATCTCCGCTTTCGCCTGCGCTATCTCCATTCGAGAAAGCTCGCCCGTGATTTCCTTAAATCTCGGCTCCCTATTCGCTTTCAAAAGGTACTTATCTACACGCTGCTGCGCTTCTTCCCGCAGCTTTGCATAATAGCTTTCCCGTTCCGCTTTGGCGTTCGCTGCCGCAACCTCGGCGGAAACAAACGCCTTTTCACCTCGCTTCGCTCGCGGTTTCTTCAAATACTTTTTGTATTCGTAAACCTCGCGGTTGACTTCATAGCCGCTTAAATTATACTTGCTTTTCCCTTTGTTCTCTTTCGCTCGATAAATCAATCCAGCTTTCATCAGTGCACGAAGCGACTTCTTGACCGTCGTTTTACATATTCCCAAATCCCGCGCGAACTGTCCCGCCGAGCCACGACATATCCCGCCGGTTTTCTTATTCTCGCATGCCGTCGTAATATGCGCCAGCAATCTGATCTCCGAAGGCGTCAGCTTCCGCCATTCTCCGCAAACGCAAATTTCCGCCGTATATAAATACTGCGGGATATTGTCATAACGCTTGCCTTTGACTTCTTCTATGTATTTATAAGCCGTGCCGTCTTGATCTCGCTTTACACGCTCGATCTTTTTTTCTTTGCATAATTGCTCTATCGCGCCCGCGATCGTAGCTCTTGAAAATCCGAACTCCTCACGGATTTGCTCATAACTCAACCGACAGACCGCCTCGGGATCGTTCGTATGCGAAAAACCGTAAATCTTTCCGGCAACGGACACCGCGGAAGGCGTTAGCTTCTTTTTTCCCTTTCCGGGGGAATATAACCGCGTGGGGACACGGTTAAAAAGCCCGCGCTTTGTTTCCGGCAATTTAATTTTCAATACCGTTTCCGCCATTTCTTAACCTTCCTTTGTCCTAAACCTCGTTACCCCAGCAATCCCAGCCGTCTATTTCTTCTCTGGCAAACAGCTCAATAGCTGCCCCCCCCCCACCAAGTTTCCGG
>ERZ827150.1096-NODE-1096-length-35249-cov-3.780872_pt1 | contig 35249 bp, 24 predicted proteins | sample MGYA00519779_ERZ827150 | MGnify/ENA primary metagenome ERZ827150 (study PRJEB31778, sample SAMEA3449267) | human gut metagenome | biome: human gut; feature: human-associated habitat; material: faeces | place: United Kingdom | collected 2010/2012 ...
TCGCGCTCGAAGGCATCAGCAAGCTGCTGAACACCATCAAGATCATCAAGTCGAAATTAAACCCGGCGCTCGAGATCGAGGGCTTCTTGCTGACGATGTACGACTCTCGCTTGCGCCTGGCCAACCAGATTTATGAGGAGGTGAAACGGCCGTTCCGCGATTTGGTCTTCACGACCGTCATCCAGCGGAACGTCAAGTTGAGTGAGGCCTCCAGCTATGGCAAGCCTGTCTTGTTGTACGACGCCGACTCTAAAGGTTCGCAGAACCACATGCAGCTGGCGCAAGAGATTATTGACAAGAACAAACAATTATGGCAACAATAAAGAAATCAGCTTTGGGAAGGGGCCTCGATGCCTTGATCACGATGGACGATCTCCGTACGGGCGGCTCATCGTCGATCAGTGAGATCGAGCTGAACAAGATCCAACCCAATCCGGAACAACCCCGCTCCATCTTCGAGCAGGAGACGCTTGAGGAACTCGCGGCCTCCATACGATCAATCGGCATTATCCAGCCCATTACCTTAAAGGAGATGGGCGACGACCGCTATATGATCATCTCCGGCGAACGCCGTTACCGGGCTTCCCTTATGGCGGGACTCGAACGCATCCCGGCCTATATCCGGACCGCCGAGGACGATAATGTCGTCGAGATGGCCCTGATCGAGAATATCCAACGTGAGGACCTCAACGCGATCGAGATCGCGCTGGCTTACCAAAAGCTCCTGGACAATTACAACTTGACCCAGGAGGCATTGAGCGAGCGGGTCGGCAAGAAACGGGCGACCGTAGCCAACTACCTGCGCCTGCTGAAACTGCCGGCGGAGATCCAGATGGGGTTGAAAGACAAGAAAATCGATATGGGTCACGCCCGTGCCTTGATCCCGGTCGAGGATCCAGAGGTACAGCTCGCCCTTTATGAGCAGATCCTCGAGCAGGGATTGTCGGTCCGCAACGTCGAGGAGTTGGTTCGCGGTATCGCCGCCGGCGAGAAATTACCGGAGAAAAGCGCCAAGGAGACCCGCAAGCCGATGTTGCCCGAGGAATACAAGATGCTGAGAGAACATCTTTCGCGTTTCTTCAACACGAAAGTACAACTCACCTGCGATAACAAGGGAAAAGGCAAGATTACCATCCCTTTCGCTACCGAGGAGGAATTGGAAAAGTTGATCGGCCTATTGGATAAATTGAAATGAGATATTGGACGCTCTTGCTACTGCTGTGCGGATGGCTTTGCCGATACACGACGGTCAACGCGCAAATCAGCCAGGTGCCGGCCAGCGACTCGATTGAGGTCGTGACCGCAGACTCGGTCGTGACCAACGTCATGGCCGCAGCCGATACGACCGTAACAGCCATCGTGGCCGACACGACAATTACCGTAGCCAAGGAGGCGACCGCGTTCAAACCCAACCCCACCAAGGCGGTGTGGCTGGCCCTGATCCCGGGTATGGGACAGATTTATAACCGGAAATACTGGAAATTACCGATCGTCTATGGTGGACTGATGGGTTGTATGTATGCCGTTACCTGGAACAACAAGAACTACCAGGATTACTCGGAAGCCTATCGCGACATCATGTACGACGCGGAACATAATAAGGATAACCCCGACGCCTGGAGCGACAGCTGGCAGAACCTCAGCTCGCGCGACCCGGCCGAGGCCATCAACGACACCAATTACCAGGACCAGATCAAGAGCCGGAAGGACTATTTCCGCCGGTATCGCGACCTGAGTATCATCATCACTGTCGGTGTCTACGCGTTGAGTATCATCGACGCCTACGTGGACGCCCAGCTCTTCGACTTCGACATCTCGCCCGACCTGTCGATGCGCGTGGAGCCGGTTGTCTCACCCAAGACGAGCGTGTCGCCCGGCTTGTACGGATTGAATTGCAGTTTTAAATTCTAAGGATCGTGAAAAATATACTGATTGGCCTATTTTGCTTGTGTGGTTTCACCGCCCTCGCCCAGGAGGATTTCTCCGCCGAGGAACGTGAGGGGCATCTTGTCCTGTCGCGCGACTCGCTTGAGGAAGAGGTCGGCTTGATCCCCGAGGCGATCGACGCTGATGTCGACAGCCTGCTCCACTCCTGGCACGTGCGCTATTTCTCCAAGACGGAAGAATATTGCCACGACGATGAGGAGAATGTCTATTTCCCCGACTCGATCTATATCGAGCGACTGGAACGCCTGCCCCGTGTCATTACCCTGCCTTACAATAACATCGTCCGCGATTGCATCGACCTCTATGCCGAACGCAAGCGCGACTTGGTGCGTTATATGCTGGGAATGGCCGACTTCTATTTCCCTATCATCGAGCAGGTACTCGACGAGCATGGGCTGCCTATCGAGCTGAAATATCTCGCCGTGGTCGAGAGCGCGCTCAACCCCGTCGCCCTCTCGAGAGTCGGCGCCGCGGGCCTTTGGCAATTCATGCTCCCGACGGGCAAGAGCTACGGCCTCGAGATCAACAGCCTTATCGATGAGCGACGCGACCCGGTGAAAGCCACCCACGCCGCCTGCCGCTATTTCGAGGACATGTATGCCATCTATAAGGACTGGAACCTGGTCCTGGCAGCCTACAACTGCGGCCCGGGCAACGTCAACAAGGCCATCAAGCGATCGGGCGGGAAAACCGATTTCTGGGAGATCTTCCCCTACCTGCCCAAGGAGACACGGTCGTACGTGCCGCTCTTCATCGCCGCCAATTACATCATGACCTACCACTGCGAGCACAACCTCTGCGCCCTGCAAACCAGCCTGCCGCTGGCTACCGACACGGTCGTCGTGAACCGCTCGCTCCATTTCGAGCAGGTATCGGATCTTCTGCAAGTAGATATGCCGACGCTCCGGGCCCTCAACCCACAATACAAACGTGATATCGTCCCCGGTAATGTCCGCCCGCTCGTGCTGAAGCTGCCCGCCGAGCGCACCTATGCCTTCATCGACAAGGAGGACACGGTCTATACGCACCGGGCCGAGGAGCTGCTGGCCAACTGCATACCGGTCGACTCCGGGCAATCACTGCCTCGTGCGGCCACTCGCGAGACCATCACGCACATCGTCCTGAAAGGCGAGAATCTTTATACGATCGCCAATCGCTATGGCGTCACCGCCAGGGATATCCGCAAATGGAACAAGCTCAGCTCCAACCGGGTGGCGAAAGGGAAACGATTGAAACTCTACGTGGATAACGGCGGTGTCTATCTTGCCGCCAAAGGGAAGGAAAAGAATGATAACGCGACCGCCAAAGCCGGCAACCAGCGCCCGGCGACCGCCAAAGCAACCGCGGACGGGAAGGGCTTCGTCTCCTACAAGGTCCGCTCGGGCGATTCGCTCTATTCCATCTCCAAGAAATATCCCGGCGTAACGGCCGCCACACTCCAGAAAGTCAACAAGCTGAGTGGCTCCAACATACAACCGGGACAGATCCTGAAGATTCCGGTGGGATAACCCGCCTTACACCTCACCAGGCGTGCCGCCGTTGTCGCCACCTTCCGGTTGCTCAGGATCGGTTGGCTGCTCGGGATCCGGCACGATGTGGCTGTTGTCCTCACCGTCCGAGGTTTGACCCGTACGGAGGTTGTAGGCCTTGTTCGTGTCGTCGATCAGGCGATTCGTCGAGGCCACAAACGTCGTCAAGGCATCGCTCGGCTCGGCCACGCTGAAAGCGAAAGCCATCGTCGTGATGTAATCGTACTGGCCGTCCATCTCCACACGGAGATTTTTAACCGGCCCCATATCGTTGGCCGCTTGCGACTCCGAGCGTTGCTCGAGCAGGGCGCCATACTCATCCGCGACATGGCCGATCTCCTCGACCACATCGGCGAGAGCCAGCGTCGCGACATGCGCCACCAGCGGTTCCTTGGCCAAGTCGGTCAGCATACCTCGCATCGACTGCACCTGTTGCCGCTGTGGCAGGCGTTGGCAACCGACGTAAGGCTTCAAGGCGTTATACAGCCCCGTCGCCGCGTCACGCTTGGAGGCGATGGGCGATTTCTTCTCGCTCCGCAACGCGTCGAAAAAATAGACGATCAGGTCGTCCGCCCGCTTATCGACATCGGCGATCAGGGCCGTCTCGTCGGCGATACGGCTCTGCGAGACCATATCTGTCAACTTATCGACATTCGCCGCGTAAGCGTCAACCAAAGATTGAGGAACATGGAGTGCCGTGGCTGTCGCGCTCGTCATAAGGGCCAAAAACTGGGTCGAGAAATAAGCGTACTCATTGTTGTTCAACTTTGTTCTCTTAAAGGGCTTAATTGAAATAATTTCACTCATAAAACATATCAAATTTTAATGGTTAAACATCGCTCCTAAATTAGGATTTATTTTTTAATAAGCTTCCTAAAAGCTCGCGAAATAGTATTTCCGCCAGGATTTCCCATTTTACAAGTGGCGCGAAATAAGATTTCCGGCAGGATTTCCCATTTTACAAGTGGCGCGAAATGAGATTTCCGGCGGGATTTCCCATTTTACAAGTGGCGCGAAATGGTATTTCCGGCGGGATTTCCCATTTCGCGTGTTTTGGGATTATTGCGCCAACGAGAAGCGCAGGCTGATACCATAATTGGAATCGGACGTCGGATAAGAGGCGGTCGAAACGATCGGCTCGTTGATCTGCAAGTCATAGAAGGCGCGGATCGTCAGGGCGCGGCTCAGGCCATATTCCGCCGAGAATTGGATGGTCTTGGCGATGTTGCCGCTCGTCGCCTGCGAGAGCTGGTCCTCAATCTTGCGGATCAAGGAGTTCATCTTGCGGTACGAGAAATCAAGATTAACCGTCAAGTCGTTGCTGAAATCCTGGCTCTTCTTCATCCTCAAAACCTTATTGAACTCGGTGAGCTTATAGCCGAGACCGATCACGAACTCGTCGGAAAGCGACTCGACAATCTGGTACGAGGAGATGTTAAGGCTCAAGTTGCGCGTCTTACGGTATTCCAAATTACCCGTCACGTTGTTGAGCATCGTGGCGTTGACCCCGAAGAGCGGACTGAAGCTCTCGGTGATACTGACGGCCGAGATATCGTAAGGCGACGAGGGTGTCGGGTTGCCGGTCTGTATGTCGCGGATATAACCCAACCCATCCTGGTCGGCATCTACCCAGTCGAGGAACGACGAGAAGGCGCCCACGCTATAGGAGCAACGATACTGATGGCTCAAGGTAATGCTCTTCAGGTGTTTCTTGAAGAACGGAATCTTCAGCAGACCATCATACGTCACCCGCCAGTTCGGCAACATCGCCTTGAGCGAGGGGAAAGCGGTGAGCTCCACCTTATCCGGGTCCTTGCCGGTATAGGCCGCCAGGAAAGCGGGCACGAGCACATCCATCGAATTAAGGCTCACGCCGCCACCCGCGTAAGGCTGGCCAGCGTAGGAGGTTCCCGCCAAGAAACCGGAGTTCGGGTAAGTCGTCCCGGAATAGGCCGCCTCTATCCGATTCGCGATCGCAGAACGATAAGCGATGAACTTATCGAATGTCTTCGACGAGTAACCATTATTGGAATTGCCGCTGCCACTGAAGGCGGTCTTGATGGCGATCGTACTCATCGTGAAGCTACCGCCCATCTGCTCGGGCATACCCTCCTGCATGAAATAGATATCGGTACTCTTCGTATCGGTCCGGTTCGCGTTGAGATCGATCTTCAGGCCCGGGATCGGCTCAAGATTGGCCCGGATGGTCAAGTTCTTCGTGCTGTTAATCATCGCGGGCGTCGTGTTGTTCACATTCTTCACGAGCCATCCCTTCTCATCCGCCTCGTCAATAAAATCCCGGCGCACGGCGCCAAACGCGAATCCCAAACCGGGCGTCAGGGTTCCCATACGACTCTGGCCGAAGATATCGCCCACCTCGGGCGCGAAACCGGTGATCATCATACCATCCGTCGCGGCATACTGCACGTTCACCCGGCGAAGCATCATCAGGAAGCGGGTTCCATACTCGGCGGCATTTGTCAACATATTCTCCATCGGAGCGGCACCCGGCATGAAGGTCAGCTTCACTTTTGCCGTATCCTGTGTCAGGATCTTCACCTGATTCAGGTTCAACGGCTTGAACTTGATGATATATCGTTTGCCATCCGCGCCAACGGCACGCACCTGCACCTTCTTCGTCAAGAGGCCATGCTGTACGACAACGCCACTATCGGGACTGAGCTGTACCTCCTTCTCCACCTTGGTCTCCTTCTTCTTCTTTTGCTGTTGCTGCCTGCTGTTCGCCCTCGATGAGGTCGTAAACTTCTGGTTGATCTTTTTCAGGTAGCTGTTCTTGTTATAGAGCGACTGGAGGTTAAAACTTCCTTGCCAGCTGATGTCGCGCTGGTTCTTTATCGTATTACCGATCTCCAGCTCCTCGCTGACAACCGTTGGCCCGCGATCCCAGTTATAGGTCGCGTTGTAGGTAACCGAGCTGGTCGTCCAGTCGAGTACCGGAATCTGTTGCAACGGCATATTCCAAGTCGCCGTGAAGGTCTGGTCATACTTCAGCGGCGTACCCAAGTCGCGGATACTCTGTTTCACGGAATCCTTCCACAACTTATAGTCGTCCGGATTCAGCTTCTTGTTTACCTGCACGTTCGGCTCCTCGATCCGGGCATTCGTTCCCGAGGTGAAGGTCATGCTCAAGTTGTTGGTGAAATCCCACCGCAAGCTGAAAGCACGATCCCACTGGAAGTCGTGACTATAGGTCAGCAACTGGCTGCCTCCGCCTGTCGTACCCGTCAGGTCGCGCATCTTGATCTCATAATAATTGCGCAGCATGGCTGTCTGGAAATTAATGCTCGACGGCAGGTAATTGAGGCTGAATTGCTTCAGGTATTTCGTATAGCCATTGTTCTTCTTCAATTTCTCGAACGGCCGGAAAGGCTTGGCGTAAGGCGTATAGCTATAAGCGAAATTACCTTGATAATTCTTGGTCGTCTCATACTCCGTCTCCGGATCATGCGAGCTGTTCTCATTGTAAGCGTACCCGAACGAGAAGTTCGCCGGATCATAAGGCATCGGGTTCTCACTCTTGATATCTACACGGACATTATTGAGCGAGAAACTCTTAATAACCGTCTGATCGATCGAATAAGACTTGACGGAATCGCGCTGCGCATCCGTATCCAGGTTATTCAACGACTCCGACATCTTGATATCCTGGTTCAAGGGATCATACTTCGGCGTGGTTGTCTCTTTCGAATAGGCATAATAGAACGGGATACTTACCTTCGCCTTCTCGGGGAAGAACTTACCCAGCTCCAATGAGGTGGAAACACTGAACTGCGTATAATCATCCATCCGGCGCTCAGACAGGGATTGATCCAACGCTCCGAAACCGGCAGTCTCAATACGTCCACTCGCGTTGACCGTACCCAAATCAGAGAGCGCCACGCTCAGGTTCGCGTTAGCCGCCCAACCGCCATCCTCATCGAAATCGGTCATACGAAGCTCATTGACCCAGACCTCACCACTCTTGATCTCATTCGCGTTGTTACGCACACCGATCATGATCACCTTGACCTCAGCCAAACTTGGGTTACCAACGATGCTGATCGTATTGCGGGTATTATTCTCGTCTGTCTTCGAATAGACCTTATTGAAACTTACGCCTCCCTCACCCTGGCGTCTGAGCCGATCGCGCTCCAGCTTCAGGTTGGTCCAGGTCTCCAACTCGAAGTCGAACATATTTTCCGTAGGCCAGACCTTCTCCTGATCGGCGCTGTTGTTCGTATTATAAGGAATCGAGCTGTGCGCTGTCAGGTTCATCGGGATCTCATACTCGTAGTAGTTGTTCTTATAATCGGAACCCATACGGATGAAGACGGTCAAGTCGCCATTCGACAGGCTCTTGGTCTCATCGATCGGAGCCTCGGCATGGGCGAACATCTGTAAACGCTTGTAACGGCGCAAGTCGTAAGAGGTCGACTTATAAACCGCCCGGGCATCACGAGGCGCCAGATCCGTAATCTTCAAGGAGAGCGCCTGCTCGTTCTGTTGCAACAACTGCGGCTGGCTGGAATCAAACATACGGCTGACACCCGGCGGCAACACGTAGTTGACCGGCTGACGCTGTCCGTTCTCCTCGATATTAACCGAAGAAACCACCAACTCACCATTCGAGATCGGGGGAACCAACGGATCCGAGAGATCCTGCTCGTAAGTACGCCAGTCGCCACGAACCAACTCGAACGTACCGAAACGCAAATAGGTCGGTTTCTTGAAACCGGTCATATACATACGCATGAAACGGATCGTCTTAAAGTCACTGATCGCGCCGACCTTCTTGTCATAACTCTTGATAGGGATCTTGAAGAGATACCATTTAACCGTCTCCTTCGTACCGTTCATCATGGTAACTTCCGGCTCACGCTCGTCTACGATATTGTTGACACCAACCTGCAAATCACCAGGCCGCAAGGAGATCTTGTATTCGAAATACTTCTCCGTGCTGTTCAGCGTATTGTCCTCATTAATATCTTCCACATCAGGCGTACTCTTTCCGGCGCTGGCATAACGCTCGGTCGATTCCTCGGAGTTGCCCTCCGTTCCGTTATAGCGTTTGTAGCGCGAGAGGATATCCAGCTCTTGGGCATCATAATCCGATCCGCGGAAATAATGATAGTCATCACCCGCAGGGTCGTTAAATGGAGAGAAAGGATCATCCATCATCTGGGTGAGCGCCTCACCTGACAGGCGGGCACGCAACTTCTCCAAATATTCCGTATAAGTAGAGAATGTCTTCTCCTCTTCCGACGAGAGACCGTTCAATCCGACATCCTGAAGCTGCCTGTTCTGGCTGTCGAACGCATAACCCGTACTTTGCGTCTTGGGCACCTTACCCCAGACGGTCGTATCCACCTTCGAGAGATCGCCATCCACAGGCAAGCCATTCTCAAAGAACTTCTTCTCATCCTTCAAGATATCCTCAGAGATCTCACCCAGGTTGAAATAGAGATCACCACCCTCGGCGGTCTGGTCGTACACGAAGGGATCCATCAACCAGAACTCGATATATTCATAGTTGGCGGCCTCCAAATCTGTCGGCTCGATCTTACGCATCACACCACCCCAACGTTTCTCCGGATTGGCCAACGTACCATCCGAATTGACATTATCGGCATCCAGGTTATAGGGACCACGCTCGTTCGGATAGTAAGCGAAGTTCAAGACAGACAAAGTGGTATTATCGTTCGTTCCCAGCTGCTTGCTCGGGAAAAGCTCCTTATAGTTCACGCCACGCACGAAATGGTTGGAGAGATCATCGTCCGTCAGATGTCGAGGACGGGATGATGAGCTCTTGCGAGTAAAGATACCATCGATCGTATACCAGGCGAACAGGGCACGATTCATACCATAACTGATATCGTTCACCCGGCTTGCCTCGGGGAACTTAGGACTTTCCGTATCCTCGTAAGGTGTGCTGGCCAATGTCCAAGAATAGGCATTCAGCAAGTCCATACCGCTCTGCGTCGACTCGAAATCATCCAAATAGGAGTAACGACCCGTATACTCGTTCTCGTAATGCCCCGCGATCAACTGGGCGAATTCCGCATTCAAAGCGATCTGGCTCGGCTTGGTGAGATTCAGGAGCGGCAGCTTATCCAACATATTCGTCAACCACTGGCTCTCGCCCTTATAGGAGGTATTCAATCCCCACAAGGTATTCCGGATCGACTCATCACCTAAAGTAGTCTTGGTCGTCAAGGGCATCTCAGACATGTGCATGATCGTACCACCGACCATGAAATCCTTGGTAAACTGATAATTCAGATCCAGACCGACCATCGTCTTACGCTGCATATTGTAGGTCGACTGGTTCTCCAGAGAGACACTGACCGGCGTTCCACTCGAAATAATACTCTCATTCAGGATCGTCACGATACCAGAGGTGTAATCGACCGTATAATCCACATTCTCGGTCAAGACCGCGCCACCCGCCGTCACCCGAACCGAACCTCGGGCCACATTGGTCGCGCCCAGGTTGATCTCCGCACCTGATGAGGCCTTATACTCACCGGTCAACATAAACTTATTTTTCTCAGCGATCTGCCGGGCAACCGTCAATGTTGAATCGTAAAGCTCCTGGAAAACATATTTATCCGCATAAGCCGCTCCCACCTTCTCGCGCAACTTGGAACCGAAAGGCTCCACGCAGGGGAAGATCACCTTTCCCGTCTCGGAAAGGATCGTATAGCCCTCCAGGAAGTCGAAGATACCATCCGGATTCGGGTTATCGAAAGAGTCCAGCTTATCAACACCCAAGACACGGATCAGGATCTCGTTAGCGCAATTGCCATCCGGAAGATAATTGACATAGGTTCCGGTTGAGTCACTCTGATAAGTGACGTTCAACTTGAACTTCTCCTTCTGGACTGAATAGGCACCCAATGAATAGACGTTCTTCATCATCAAGTCCCAATACATCATATCGGGCGAAACCGTCGTACCTTTCAGCAACTTGACATACAAACAATCGGTCGTGTTTGTCTTGCTGTCGGTAGAAAACTCACCCACTTGATAGGTCTTACCGCCATAGATAAAGCTGAAGGCGACACCCAACACCTCATCGGCCTGTAACTGGGTCCTCAGGGAGATGTAACCCAACTTCGTATTCAAGGTATACTCCGAGGCATCCAACAACCGGGCACTCTCGATCTTCTCATAATCGCGGCTACCCTCAAAGGAACCATCCAAGGTCTGGGCCACCGAGCTGATCTGACGCGCTCCCGTAAATTGGCTATTCAACAGGCTATACAGGTTATTGGCATCGTTCGTCGGCTTACGGTCTGAGCCTTGAGGAATGACCAAGGTCTTATTATTGATATTATTCCGGTCGTTCTCAGCCAAGTCCGTAAAGGCGACGATATTGCGAGACTGATCGTAGTTACTGCTCTTGTTCGTCACCCACACCTCGATCTTAGAGATCTCTATACCGGAGGTAATGGTCGGCAGATTCGACACGAACTGATCGTAATTGTCACGGAAATAATGGGCCAGGAAGAAGTGACGGTTCTCATCATACTCGTCCACCTTGATCTCGAAAGGCGTTGTCTGCACGCCACCTTCCGACTTCACCGTCTTTGACTCCGATTCTTGCTGGGCAAACAGGGCGTTAACACGCAACTTACCGAATTGCAGGTCGGCCTTCATACCGAACAGGGCAGCACCTCCGTTGATCAGGGAGTTGCTGGTGGTCATGCTGACGTTACCGGCCTCCAACGACTTGATGATCTCGTCCTCCTCACCCGTATAGGCCAATTTCAACTTCTTGGAATCGAAATCAAACGAGGTCTCGGTGTTATAGTTCATATTGAAATTGACCTTCGTTCCGACCGAGGCCTGCACATTCAGCTGGACACTCTCGTCGAAATTAAAATAGGTCCGTTTCCTCGAGCGCTCCGGCAACGACGGGTCGTTATTCTTGTTCGTCTTCAATCCCATCGAGATCTCGGCCGATCCTTGCGTACGCACCCGGATACCTCCAGGACCGAACAAACGATCCGCCGCGCCGATATCAAACTGCATATCGGTCAGGTTAAACTTGTTACCCATCGCGTTCTGGTATTCCTCCTCGTTCTTCTGGCGGAAATAGGAACGCAACGATTGTTGGAAAGTATAATCCTGGAACTCCTCGGGCGTCAACGTCATTGGCGAGCCGATCTCCATATCGCCCAGCTTAGTCCGCACGACGTAGGTTCCGGTCTTGATGTCGTAGTCGATCGTGGTCTGCACGTTTTCCGGATTCCGCAAGTCGGCAGGCGGCTTGGCGATAATATCCTCATACTCCTCGGGCGAGGTCTTCGCGACCGGATAACGAGCCGGCACCGTATCTTGCTGAGCCTCCGGCAACAGCTCCAACTCAGGCAAGGTTGAGGTAAAGGCCGAGAAATCCGCGTTCAGGGAATACAATCCCACCCCAAACAAAAGTATGGAGAACCAAACGAGATATTTAACCAGGCGTTTCCTCATTTACGAACTGAAAAGATGTGCTGAAAAAGAATATTAAAGCATCCGAAGGGCGGCCTTGATCACCTGCTCTACCGTCAGGCCCGGCGAATCTTTCAGGATCTTGGCGACAACCTTCTGCGAAGCCGCCTTCACGAAGCCAAGCATGACCAATGCGGCCACCGCCTCCTCGCGCACCGGATGATCGGCCGGCGAGGCACCCCGTTCCAATACAGAGGCTTCCGATGTCGCGTAACCGACCGTCTTGACCTTGTTCCTCAAATCGACCAGGATCCGTTGGGCCGTCTTCAAGCCAATTCCCTTCACGGCGGTCAGGGCCTTCTCATTATCCTCGGCGATCACCGCGACCAGGTCGGCCGGCGAGAATGAGGAGAGAATCATCCGTGCCGTGTTGGCTCCCACACCCGAAACGGAGATAAGCAACAGGAACAACTCACGCTCCTCCCGCTCCTTGAAACCGTATAACAGATGGGCATCCTCGCGGATCACCTCATAAATATAGACCTTCCCGCTGGGCTGGCCATTAAAAGCGCTGTATGTGTTCAGGGAGATATTCACCTCATAACCAATGCCACCACATTCGATCACCATCCGAGCGGGCGCCAACTCAACAAGATCTCCTTTTATATAATCAATCATGGGATATTTTCTTTCCTTTTAGCATTTATCTTAAACGCAAATTATTCCCGAATCGTATGTGGGAGCGTCGCGAAATTATAATATTTCCATTAAATGCCACTCCCGAAAACATGCGAAATGGGATTTAGAGGGCTGTTTACCATTCCACAAATGCCGCAAAATCAAAAACAGAGCTCTATTTCTCATTTTACAAGTGCCGCAAAGCCAAAAACAGAGGTCTATTTCTCATTTCGCACGTTTTTTAAAGAGGCCCCATCAACCTAGCGAGCCCTCCGCGGCCTCTTATTGCTTCCAGAAACTGGGCAAAAGAATCGTCAACACCGTGAATAACTCCAGACGGCCAACCAGCATCAGGAAAGACATCAGCCACTTGGAGAAATCGGGCACATGGGCGAAATTATAAATCGGGCCGACCGAACCAAGACCTGGTCCGACATTACTTAAGGAGGTGACGGACATACTGAGCGACTCCTCGAATCCCATACCATCAAGCGCGAACAGGAAACAGCCAAACAGGATCAGGGTGATGTAGACAAACACGAAGGCCATGACCCGATGCACCGCCTCGCTCGAGACGACCCGTCCATTCACCCGTACGGGCACGATCGCGTTCGGATGTGTCTGCTTCTTGAATTGGTTGAACAACATCTTGATCAGGACCACAATACGACCAGTCTTGATACCTCCACTTGTAGAACCGGCACAACCACAGATAAGCATCAATATAAGCGCTATAAACCAGAAGAAGGGTCCCCAGGGAATATAATCATCAGTCGCGAAACCACAAGTCGTAATCAGGGTGACCACTTGGAATGTCGCTGTTCTCAACCCTGCGAAGAAATCATCAACAATCCCCAAATGCAGAAGCCAAAAGGTCGTGATCAAAATAACCGTCAGCGTAAAGATGGCGTAAAAACGGAACTCCTCATCCTCGAACAAGCGTTTCACCTTTCCATTAAAGCAAAAATAAACCAGCGACATATTGGTGGCGCCAATGAACATGAAAAGCGAGAGGATATAATCCACATAGGCGGAATCCCAATAGGCCACACTGGAGTTTTTAGTAGAATAACCACCCGTCGAGATCGCCGTGAGGGCGTGATTGATCGCGTCGAACAGGTTCATCGGGCCAATCCACAACAGGAAAATCAAGATGCAGGTCAGGGTGACATAAACACCCCAAATCCGCTTGGCCACCTGAGTAATACGGGGCAAGAAACGATCCTTCGTGATGCCCGAGGTCTCCGCCTCAAACATCAACGAGGCGCCACCTCCGAAAATAGGCATCAAGGCGACCGTAAAGACGATGATACCGATACCTCCCTGCCATTGCGTCAGGCTCCGCCAAAAAAGGATCCCCTTGGGCAAGGCCTCAATATCACGCAAGATGGTCGATCCGGTAGTCGTGAATCCCGACATCGTCTCGAAATAGGCGTCGGTGACATTATCGATATAGCCACCCAAATAAAATGGCAACATCCCGAAAAACGAGAACATGATCCAGGTAAAGGTCACGATCAACATGCCCTCACGCTTACCGACGTTGTGCTCGTTCGCCCGGAACCCGATGCCGTAACAGAGTAATCCGGTAAGAAACAGGATCCCGGCGGACAATAACAGTACCGACTCGTCTCCCTCCCTATAAAAGAACGCGACCGCCGACGCCAAAAGCATGAAGAAGGTCTCCAGGATGAACATGACACCCAGCATCTTCAGGATAAATCGAATATTCAGCAGCATAAAAAATCAATTGAAATAATCCTCCAGTTTACGCATTGCGGTATCCAGGCAGAAAACGACCACGTGGTCGTAGGCTTGGATCTGCGTATCTCCCTTGATCATCATCGGCTCACCGTTACGGATCAGGCCACCAAGCGTCATATCACGAGGCAGCTTCAGGTCTTTCACCGGCTTGCGGGTAATCTTGGAATCGGGCCGGGCCACAAGCTCCGCCACATCAGCGTTAGCGAAGGTCAGGCACTTGACGTTAGAAACGTCAGCGTCCAGCAGGAACTGGTAAATATGGCTCGCGGCGATCAGCTTCTTATTGATCACCGAACCAATATCCATGCTGTCGGCCATCGGGATATAATCGATATTCTCGACCTTGGCGACAGTCTTGAAGACACCGAAACGCTTCGCCGCCAGGCAGGCCAAGATGTTGGTACTCGAATTCTCGGTCAAGGCGATAAATGCCTGAGCGTCCTTGATACCCTCTTGTATCAACAAGTCCGTATCACGGCCATCTCCGTTGATGATCAAGACATTGTCCGGCATCACCTCCGCTATCCGGTAACTTTTGTCCTTATTGTTCTCCAAGACCTTGATCCGGATATTATTGGGCAAATACTGGCAAGCCCGAATCGCGATCCGGCTGCCACCCATGATAAAAATCTTCTTTACCTCAGGATTTTTCTTGCCCGCCAGGATACGCACGTCCTCGATATGCGCCTTGGTCGTCGTAAAGAAAACGATATCACCCGACTCGATCCGGTCGGATCCGCGCGGGATAATCGTCTCGTTAAGCCGCTTGATGGCAACGACGTGATAAAGCTTCTGCTCGTTCATCAGGTCGGCCAACAGACAATTAACCAACCGGGAATTATCACGCACCTTAACCCCGATCAGGATCAAGGCACCTCCAAACAACTCGGAATACTGGCGAGTCCACGGATGACGGACTGCCGTAACGATCTCTTTCGCCGCCAACATCTCAGGATAGATCATGGAGTCGATTCCCAAATTCTCGAAAAACTCCCGGTTCTTTGGCAAAAGATACTCATAATTGTTGACCCGCGCCAACGTACGATGCGCTCCAAGGTTATGAGCCAACAGGCAAGCGGTAATGTTGGTAGTCTCCTCGGGGGTGACGCTCACGAAAAGATCCGCCTTGCGAATACCCGCCTCCTCCAACGCACGCAAAGAGGTTGGATTGCCAACCATAGGCAACACCTCCATGCTCGAATGGGTAAAATTCAAACGTTCCTCATTAGGATCCATCAAAATAATATCTTGATTCTCCTGCGACAACAATTTCGCCAAGTGTGTCCCGACCTCTCCGGCCCCGGCTATCACTATTTTCATGAGTTTGTATTATATCTAAATTCTTACTCCAGCTTCCCAAATTCCAGACGCAATACTTGAGCCATACTCTCCGCGTCCATTCCACACAAGCGATACAACTCCGGAATGGAACCATGCTCCACAAACTGATCAGGCACGCCAATCCGTCGGACATGTGTCTGGTAATCATGATCCGACATATACTCGGCCACCGCGCTTCCCAAACCACCTTTGACTACGCCGTTCTCGACCGTGATCACTCGCTTGAAACGTTGGCCAACCTCATCAAGGATCGCCTCATCAATCGGCTTCAAGTAGATCATGTCGTAATGAGCAACGGAGATTCCCTCCGGCTCGACCATCTCGATCGCCTTGATTACCTCATTACCAATCGCTCCGATCGACAGGACAGCGATGTGCTTTCCCTCACGCAGCTTCCGTCCCTTACCGACAGGCAGGAGCGTCATCTCATTGCGCCAATCCTTCTTCTCGCCCTTTCCCCGGGGATAACGGATCACGAACGGCGCATCCGTCTGATAACCCGTGTACATCAAGTTCCTCAAATCCCACTCATTCAATGGTGATGAGATAATCAGGTTAGGAACCGGACGGAGATAAGCCATATCAAAGACACCATGATGCGTCGCGCCATCCTCACCAACCAGACCACCACGATCCAGACAAATAACCATGTGTAACTTTTGCAAAGCCACGTCATGAATCATCATATCGTATGCCCGTTGCATGAACGAGGAATAGACATTACAGAAGGGAATCATACCCTCCTTGGCCAAACCAGCGGAATAGGTTACCGCATGTCCCTCAGCGATCCCGACGTCAAAAGCCCGATCCGGAAAAGCTTTCATCATATAGGTCATCGAGCAACCGGTCGGCATGGCGGGTGTGATACCCACAATCCGCTCGTCCTTCTCGGCCAGCTCGACCAACGTATGTCCAAACACATCCTGGTACAACTGCGGCTCATCCAACCGACGGACAACGATCCGCTCGCCCGTCTCCTTATTGAAACGGCCGGGAGCGTGCCACTCCGTCGCCGACTCCTCTGCCGGCTTGAAGCCCTTGCCCTTCTTTGTCTTGATATGCAATAATTTCGGGCCCTGCAGGTCCTTGATATCATTGAGCACCTTCACCAGGTAATTAACGTCGTGCCCATCCACCGGTCCGAAATAACGAATACTGAATCCCTCGAACAGGTTGTGCTGCTGGGTCAGCAACGCTTTCAGGCTGTTGTTGAAACGAAGGATGTTATCCCGGCGGTCGTTGTCGATCAGGTTAATGCGCTTCAGGCCCCGATAGACATCGTAACGCATCTTGTTGTAAGCCTGACTGGTCGTAATATCCACCAGATATTGGCTCAACCCACCGACATTATGGTCGATCGCCATATTGTTATCATTCAATATGATCAACAGATTATTCGGATTCGACGAGGCATTATTCAACCCCTCGAAAGCCAGGCCACCCGTCATGGCACCATCACCAATCACCGCGATGACGTGGCGGTCTTTTTCGCCTTTCAAGGCCGAAGCGACCGACATGCCTAAGGCTGCCGAGATCGAGTTAGAGGCATGTCCGGCGATAAAAGCGTCATACTCGCTCTCCGAGGGATTCGGGAAACCACTGATCCCTCCGAACTTACGTAGCGTATGAAAACTCTCCTTCCGGCCTGTCAATATCTTATGGCCATAAGCCTGATGGCCCACATCCCAAACGATCCTGTCAAAAGGCGTATTGAACACGTAATGAAGCGCAACTGTCAGCTCCACCGTTCCAAGGCTCGCCCCCAGATGTCCTGGATTCTCAGACAATACGTCAATAATGTATTGACGCAACTCCGAGCAAACCTGCCCCAACTTGTCGGGTGGTAATTGTCGCAAATCATCCGGGTATTGAATATGATCTAAAATATTTCCTTCAGAGAAATCCGCCATGCCTGCCTAATTTTCTCGCAAAAATAAAGAATAAACAGCACATTTTATAATATTAACCCTAAAAAGGCACGGACGACACCAAACCCCTGGCCTTTTGGAGGACGACATGTTCTTCCAGAGGTATGCCCTGTTCCTGACCAACCTGTCCAGCCCTCAACGAGCCACCAATAGCCTCCAAGGCAGTTCCAAGCAAATGGTCCTCCTCGCTGCCCAGCGGTACGGTCTCGACAACAGAAGATACCTCAACATCAGGCCGCAAACCATCCGTGAAATCGGTCAACCCATCCGCGTTCGCAAACATGAAAGAGATCAAATAAAGCTTCCAATCCGTCAGGTCCGTCCAAGAGGGATTATACATATCCGGTGTCATGTTATAACCACCATAACATTTCCCGTAAGTGGTCTCACCGAAGGTCCTCACATCCATATAGGGTTCCAATCCCACGATAGTCAGCTCAGAAGCGGAAGCGGTAGCCGGACCTGTCAGCACATAAAGCTGATCCAGGTTAAGGTTCACCGATACCGACGGATCGAAACGCAGGTTCAGGCTCGCGTCCTTATTCTCCGACTTCTCAACAATCGCCATATAACTGTCGCTGTACTTACGGGTAATCAACACCTCCGAGTCGCTCACCACCTGAACGGGAGCCAACAAGCTACAGAGGTGACGGGCAGCCGTCTCCGCACCTCCCAGGTTATAGCGCAAGTCGAGTACTAAATCGGTAATTCCCTCCTCCTTAAAATAGGCGATCACCTTATCGAGTGTCTCGTTCGCGTACTCCTCATAACTCATATAGACCAGATAACCGATCCGCCGGTTGCCCCGGTCGATGATCGAGTAATGAACAACCGGATCCAGATAGACATTCTCGGCGTTGAGCGAGATTTTCGTGTCCAACGGCGTGATTGTCTGGTTGGCGTTATACAGCCCTAATCCTAATGATACGGAAGAGGAACTCGCGTCAGCGGACAACAGCATATAATTCTTACTCGTCAAACCCGAACCATTGACACTCAAGATAATATCCCCTCGTTTCAAGCCCTCTCTTTCGGCTGGCGTATTCGGGTAAACCACCTCCACGAACGCGAAATAGTTGCCCGGAGCGTTCGAGATCGCTCCAAGGGAATAGGTAAAACCGTATGAGAAGGTATATTGGTCGGAGGAAGACTCGCTCTTAGTCGCGCCATTCCACTCCTTCGTTAGCCACGAAAATTGATCACCTTCATAAACCAACTCCTCAAAAAAGGTTTCCGGCTCCTTATCGGGGATCGTATCGAGTTCGGGAAGACGATCGTTCCAATAATAATAGGTACGCATTACGTTATACATGAACGTATTGACCCTCAATTCATCAGATGATTCCGCCGTCGTCTGGTCCACGACATCCGAACGATTCTCCTCCTCAAAGGTATCATCCGTACAAGCGCCCAACCACAAGGCCAAAACCAGGCAGGGCCATATCCTTATCCATCCACATCCGCTCATAGCCATTCTCCTATTAAAATTATACTGAGAGACAAAGATAGGGAAAGCCCCAAAACGTCACATAATTTGTTACATATTTTATCTGTCTTTTCCGTCCTGCCATCTCGGAGCCGGTTAATAATGCCCTTCCCGGCACCGATATTCTTGTAACACACGGTACAAAGGATCCCAATAACTCCGACTTATTATATAAGAACCGGTAATTTAATCAATAAATCAATAACGCCTTTCTACGCCAAAACAAAAAAACGGCAACAACCAGGAGTTGTCACCGTTCTGTTCGTATTTATTCAATTATCAATCAATGATTTTATTCAAGAAGGGCAGATGACATGAATGGATCAATACACCAATTCCCCTTTCCCTTGGCGAATGATCTCGAAGTCGTCGGTGGTGCAATCGACCACGGTAGAGGCTTCCGTCCCACCGTAACCGCCATCGATTACCAGGTCGACGGTACGTTCATATTTCTCCTCGATCAACTCAGGGTCGGTCGAATATTCGATGACCTCATCCTCGTCGTGAATCGACATGGTAAGAATCGGGTTACCCAACTCACGGACCAATGTTCGGATGATATTGTTATCAGGCACACGGATGCCCACCTCTTTCTTTGCCTTATAGATCTTCGGCAGCTCGCCGCTTGTGGGAAGGATAAAGGTAAACGGCCCCGGCAGGTTCTTCTTCATCAACTTAAAGGCCGCGTTACTGACCTTGGCGTACTCGCTGAGGTTCGAGAGGTCATAGCAAATGATCGAAAGGTTACTCTTTTGGGGATTGACCCCTTTAAGGCGACAGATCCGCTCGACCGCACGCACGTTGAGCGCGTCGCAGCCAATGGCATAGACCGTGTCGGTAGGATAGATGACAAGGCCGCCATCCCGCAGGATCTTGACGGCCTTGTCTATCTCTTTCAGATTCGGATTTTCCGGATAAATCTTGATCAGCATATTAACCGTAGATGATGTGCCCGTTCTCGTCGGTGTACTCTTCCAAACCTTTGCTGTATTGGTTCATGGCCCGGAGGCTCATACCCATGCTCGAGAAGCCACCATCGTGGTAGAGATTCTGCATCGTCACCTTACGAGTGAAGTCGGAGAACATCATGACACAGTAGTCCGCGCACTCATCCGCATTGGCGTTACCCAACGGACTCATCTTGTTGGCGAAGTCCATCAAGTGCTCCATGCCTTTCACGCCACTACCGGCGGTTGTCATGGTCGGCGATTGAGAGATGGTGTTGACACGTACGTTTTTCTCACGGCCGTAAATGTAACCGAAGCTACGGGCGATCGATTCCAAAAGACTCTTAGCGTCAGCCATATCGTTATAGCCAAAGAAGGTACGCTGTGCGGCCACATAACTCAGCGCTACGACAGAACCATATTCAGCGATAGCATCCATCTTCTTAGCGGTCTGAAGCATCTTGTGGAACGAGATGGCAGAGATGTCGAGTGTTTTCTCCAACATGCTGTAATCTAAGTCGTCGTAAGTCCGTTTCTTGCGTACGTTGGGACTCATGCCAATCGAGTGCAACACGAAATCTACCGGTCCGCCCAAGACCTCCATCGAACGGGCGAAAACGGTCTTCAAGTCCTCGACGCTTGTCGCGTCAGCGGGAATAACCTCGGCGTTCAGTTTCTGTGCCAAGGCATCCACTTGGCCCATACGTACGGCGACCGGCGTATTACTCAACGTGATGGTCGCGCCCTCCTCTACGGCTTTCTCAGCCACTTTCCAGGCGATCGACATATCGTTCAGCGCACCGAAGATAATGCCTTTCTTGCCTTTCAATAAATTGTGAGTCATATCTTTTAACTGTATTATTTCGGTCGCGAAGTTACACATATCGCGGGAAATACGCAAACCGGCTTGCCTGTTCGGAGGCTTTGTCTATCTTTGCGAGGTTAAATATTTAATTCCAGAAATACTATGAGAATAAAAAGAGGCCTTTTGGCATTAGCCCTATCAGCTATTTTAGGTATCGGTCAGCTACAAGCGGCCGATCACGGTTATAAAGGGTTCGTTGAAGGTGGTTTTACCGCCGGATTGGGGAATTGGGACTTCCATCGGTTGGAGATACTGACCTCACACGGTTATCAGTTCTCGCCCTACCTATTCGTTGGTGGAGGTTTGGGATTCCAGTATTACACCCTGCCCGAGTGGTTTGAGTTACCTCTTTTTGTCGACTTAAGAAGCTCTCTTTTACCCGGCCGTAAGCTCACGCCAGTCGTAGGCGTGAAGATGGGTTACACTCTGGATCTCTCGGATGGCATCACTGGCAACGGCTTTTTCGCCTCACCAACAGTAGGCCTTCGCTACGCGCTGAATGGACACGGGGCCTTGCGCTTCGATATCGGATACGCCGTGCAACGTACGGGCATTGAAATTTACATTCCCGGGATCTATTACGATACTAAGCAGATAAGTCTCAACGGTCTCGCGCTTCGCTTAGGTTATGAATTCTAATTCTTATCAAGAAATAATGCCCATTGTTACCCCTTAACGACAGGCATCGTTCGAAGGAGACAATGGGCATTATTGTATCGCAATAACTGCCATTGAAAGAATTTATCCAACAACGACAAGGTCTCTATTTGACAAACAAATACTTACGGCCTGACCTCTGCCTTAAAATTGGCCGATCCGGCAGGTTCATCCTGATCCTGATCGTGGCGTGAGGAATATTTGCCCAAAGGTAAATCGCGCAAGACATAATTGTTGCAAAGCCGGGCCGCCTCGATCTTGTCCGTCAATGCGGTGTTAATCGTTGTTGAGAGAAGATCGCCCAATACACCCCACGCAGATGAGGAGGATGTACCTGAATCACTACCGCTTGAAAGATCGATCGTAATGTCGCCTCTCCGCTTAAAGAGGCTCTCATGGGTTTTCGTAGAGATCAGTTCATATTCGATATTGACCGTGATCGTACCCAGCAAAGCCGCTTTCGACCATTTATGGATAGTCGTGAACAACAGGGCGTCAGCCCCGAAGACCTCATGGAACTTATCCAATGGGCCATCGATGAATTGCTCGCTATCGTAAGCGCTCTCATTGCGCATCAGCTCCATCGCCAGGAAAGGCGGAACGACGTAGTAGCCCTTCTCGCAAAGCGGCCAGGCCAAGGTCGTATAGAAATAGTCTTTTGCCTCAACGTGCGTTGTCTTGTTGATTGGCGGCATGATCAGGAGCACGGCCGGTTTCTCCTCATACATTTTGGGATAATTACTGCCCCGCGTAGCGGTAGACGACGTGCCACAAGCATTTAGTCCGATCAACAGGAGCGCCAGGAATAGGTGATAATATCTCATGGTTCCAATCGTTTTATCATGTGTCGCATAAATGGGGCCGACTCCGGATAGAGGGCCATCTCTCTCTCAAACATCTTGATTGCCTCCTCACGCTTGCCTTCCATGCCGAGCAAATAACCGTATTCGGCATAAGTACCGGGAGGAACCGTCTGGCGAAGACCACCCGGTTGATTGATCATCCGCTCGAGGGTCGCCTTCAATTTAGCGCTGGCTTCGGGTGTCAGGCTCTTATAATAATCATAAGAAGTAACCCGATAATCGTCCCACGAATAAAGACGCTTCTGTTGTGGTGAGGTCGTTCCGCATGAAACAAGGAAGATCAAGACCAGTCCTGCCACACCATATTTCCAAATCCCAATATTCATGGCAACATGATTTGATGTGTTTCCTGAGCGGCCAGAAAGACCGTTCGCTCATAGACAACCTGATTATGATACAACACTTTAATATGCCGTTTACCCGTTGCCACAGCGTAAGTCTCGCCTTTTACCTGATGCTTCTTCTCCTTGTTAACCTTAGCGTCGAACCGGGTCTGGTTATCGATCACGACCTGAGCCATATCCTTATATTTCCGATTTGAAGCCAAATAGATATAAGCGTGATCGGCTTGCCCATGCGATGAGGTCATGTTTCCAACCTTACAGCCGGACAGGCCAAGGACCGCGCTAATCAACAAGGGAATAAATGTTCTTCTTCTCATGGTTGGATCTCCTCTATATAATAATTATTCAACTGTGTGGGATCTATCTCACCCTCGGTGACCGAAACCAACGAGAATTCCGTCTCTGGCGTATTGCCCTGCACCGCCTCGACTTTTACCTGACCGATGATCTTTCCCGGCAACTCGAATTGAATACCGGTCTGAGGATTGGTAACCTGCTTACCACGCGTCTTAACCGCAAAGCGGTCGCCGACACTGATTCCCTGGCTCGCGCCTCCCGAAATAATCACGCCATTCTCATCGGCCGCCAGAATATAAGCCCGCCAAGGCGCGTCCGTACATTTATTGATGACATTCTCGACCAGCTTGGAGATAGCGGCCGAGATAGCCTTGTCGCTCAGGGTCGCATCGAATCCTGCCTTACCTCCGACACCCAATGTCTCCTTAGTCTTGAGCTCCGCCTCTCCTTTCGCCTCATCGGAATAGATGATCAGCCCTGTTTTCACGTCAACCAGGCGTATGCTGACCGCCGCTTCGACGATCTGCGATTTTGTACTCGAGAAGACTCGCTGGTTGCCTACGTCTTTACGGCCAAACTGGGTGATTGATCCCAAGATAAGATAATCCGCCCCGATTTTCTGCAAGTCGGACTTGTTTAACTGGTTTTCCTCTTGAAGCTTGTCAAGATCGTTCCGCTCGAGCAAGAGGAACTTGCCCGAAGCGGCTAACCGAGTGGAGAGGATATCCGATGCTTGACGGCCCATCGGGTCGTTCTCCTTATCGTAGAAGAGCCCTTTAGCGTATTGGGTCTCGTTCGAGAAACGACCGATCGCCACTTTCCGTTTCAACACTTTACCGGATTCTTGCTGTACCGTCGCTTCCGGCTCGATCTCGACAATGGTCCGTTGTGCCATCACGCCGCCGGCGTATAGGCTGGTGGCCAGAAGGCCAATGGATAAATAATTCATTGAGTCTTATTTTACTTATAATCTATCGTTTATTCCCTATAATAAACCCGTTTGACACGCGGTGACACGGAGGTCAGGATCTCATAAGGGATGGTCTTCAGCTTTTCGGCCAGTTCGGTAACGGGCAACTCATCGCCGAAGACAACCACACTGTCACCCTCCTTGGCGTCGATATCGGTCACGTCGATCATGCAGGCATCCATACAGATGTTACCGATAATCGGACATCTTTGGCCGTTGATCACCACAACACCCTGTCCGTTACTGAAATGACGGTCGAGGCCATCGGCGTAACCGATCGGTATAATCGCGATTCGGGAGTCACGATCAACGTAGCTCTTACGGCTGTAGCCGATCGAATCGCCCGCCGGCACCTCCTGGATCTGCAAGATTGTTGTCCGCAAGGTACTGACATTGCGCAACCCTTTCTGCCCTGAGGCACTGATACCATACAGGCCGATGCCAAGACGCACCATGTCCATCTGATAGTCGGCGAAGCGCTCAATGCCCGCGGAGTTCAGGATATGCTTGATAACAGTATGGCCTAGGCCCTCCTCCAATTCATGCGCCGCCTGAGTAAACTTGTCCAATTGCCCGTGAGTGAACTCATCGAAGATGAAAGAATCACTACCAACCAGGTGCGAGAAGATAGAACGGGCCTCGAGGCCGGTCTGACCTTTCAGTCGCTCGACAATAGCGGCGACATCACGTGGCTGAAAACCGAGCCGGTGCATGCCTGTGTCGATCTTGATGTGCACCGGATATCCCGTAATGCCTCGTTTCTCCGTCTCCTTGATCAAAGCGTCAAGCAAGCGGAAGCTGTAAACCTCCGGCTCAAGCTGGTTCTCGAACAGTACGTTGAAACTGCTGAACTCCGGGTTCATGATGATAATCGGAATCGAGATACCCGCCTCACGAAGAGCGGCACCCTCGTCGGCCACGGCGACAGCCAGATAATCGCAACGATGTTCCTGCAAAGTCTTGGCCAATTCGTAATAACCGGCACCATAGCCAAAGGCCTTCACCATACAGACCATCTTCGTCTCCGGTTTCAGTTTCGAGCGATAATAATTGAAGTTATGTACAATCGCGTCAAGGTTGACCTCCAGGATAGTCTCGTGCACCTTCTTCTCCAGAAGATCGGCAATCCGCTCAAAATGGAATTTCCTGGAGCCCTTGATCAAGATCAGCTCATTATGGAAATCCTTGATCACGGGAGACTGCAGAAACTCGTCGGTTGTCTGGAAGAAATCCTTCTCGATCTCAAAGATCGACCCATATTCCGGCAGGTCGCGACCAATACCGATGATACGGTCCACCTTCTTCCGACGGATCAGGTCGGCCACCTTCTTATAAAGCAACTTCGGCAACATGCCCGACTGGAGTATGTCGGAGAGGATCAGCGTACATTTCTGATCTTCCCTTTCCTTGCGGCTTTGCAGGAAATCGAGCGCGATATCCAACGAGTTGATATCCGAATTATAAGTATCGTTAATGAGCAAGCAGTTGTTAATGCCCTCCTTCACGTCGAGACGCATATCGACCGGCTCCAGTTGCGAGAACTTGGCAACGTCGTTGGCGCAGGTAGGCTTCAAGTAAAGCATCACGGCCAGACAATGGATAACGTTCTCGATCGAGGCATCGTCGGTAAAGGGAATCGTAACGGTCCGGGTGAATCCCAACAGCGTACAATGGATAACCGTCTCGTTCTTTCCTTTCTGAATAGATTCGATGAAGAGCGGCGCCTCCGAATCGGTTCGGCTCCAGGCGATCGCCTTGTGCGACAGGCAAGCCGACTCAATACAATTGGCGATAAAGGCGTCATCGCCGTCGTATATGATCGCCTCGCAATCATTGAAGAGAGAGAGCTTCTCCAGACATTTCTGCGCTGGAGAAATGAAATTCTCCTGGTGCGCCTCACCAATGTTGGTAATAATACCGATGGTCGGCGCGATAATCGGCTGCAAGTTCTCCATCTCATCCGGTTGCGAGATACCGGCCTCGAAAATACCCAACGTATTCTTGTCGTTCATCTGCCAAACGGAGAGCGGGACACCCAGCTGTGAATTATAGCTCCGGGGCGACCGGACAATATTGAACTCGTTATGAAGCAGCTGATAAAGGAACTCCTTGACGATCGTCTTTCCGTTACTGCCCGTGATACCGATCACCGGAATGTGAAACCGTTTACGGTGATAGGCAGCCAGCTTCTGCAAGGCTCGCAAGGGGTCTTTGACAATCAGGAAATTCGCGCCCTCCAGCTGGTGAAACTCAGGCAGCATCTCGCTGATCACGAAATTGCGAACCCTGAGGTTATATAATTCCGGTATGAACTTATGCCCGTCGTTCGTCTTGGTTGTCAGGGCGAAGAACAGGCTCTTTTCCGGAAAAGACAAGCGACGACTGTCTGTCAACAGGATGCTGATGGTGTCATCATGCAGTTGATTGGTGGTCGCCTTGATGATTTGCGCTATATCTTTAATCGCGTATTCCATTACCTTATTCCTTTTGTCTGTACGATTGCTTTTTCTTTTGCGGTGTCAAAGAACGGAAATTTCTGGTTAATTCGCTCAATCTTTAACAAAGTTTGATTGATGAAACGACGATAGGCCTCGCTCTCGGGATGGAAAGGCTTATGCTCCAAAGCTTTCTTGATGGCTTCCCATTCCTTCAGCAGCTCTTGGCTTTCGTTTGTCAGCCAGCTATCGGCAAAGCGTTGCCAAATGTGACGGATCGCCAACGGCGCCGGATGGATCATGTCGTCGGCATAGAAACGATAATCGCGCAACTCATCCATCATGATCTCGTAAGCGGGGAAATAGGCCGCCCGCTCCGGGAAAGCCCGGTTGATCCGGTCGATTGCCAGCAAGAGGGTCGCCTTGCTGAGCTGGTTCTCGTGAGCGCCGTCCCGCCAATGGCGAATCGGACTGACGGTAAAGAGCAAACGCAAGTCCGGACTGACGGTTATCAACTCTGGAATCAAGGCAATCCAATCGTCCACGATCTCATCCACCTCCAACCGTCGCCGCTCAAAAGCTCGCTCGGGCAGCTTATGACAATTGCCGACAATCCGCCCATCCGTCTTCAAGGTATAGACAAAAGCGGAACCAAAGGTGATGATCAACCGATCCGTTTGCCTTAACCGTCCGGCGGCCCGAATAAAACGATCGTTAATACAGGTAAGACACTCGTCCGCCGAAGCTGCCGAAAAACGGCTGTGATGGTCAAAACTGTGGAACAGGCCGTCCCGCTCAAACAACTCCTCTACCTTATACGACTGTCCTGACAAGAGACGCCGTAAGGCCGCCGCGATGGAAGCGGGATTATAAAGCGTCCCAAAAGGATTGATATCCACATTGAAACGCGCCTCCTCCAGAATCTGCCCGATATTCTCCACAAAACAGGAACCCATAAGGCCAATCGTCTCCCGATGACTGAACTGAAACGGAGCCTTAGGCATAGTAATGGGCGTATAGAATTCCATATAACCGTATTGAATTTTTGTCCGGGCATAAAAATAATGAAAAAACACACAATAGACACATAACAGTGTATTTTCCCCTCCACTGCAGTGTATTTGGAATTTCACTGCAGTGTATTTGGAATTTCACTGCAGTGAAATCAAAAACGGACTTAAATACCCATCACTTTTGCCCGTAAGAAAAAGGAATCCTTTCCGAACCGGACTGGAGTTTTCCCCGGAAAGGACTGGAGTTTCTTTCGAAGAGGATTGCGGTTCCATTCGAAAGAAATTCCGCCTTCCACTAAAGACAATAAATGAGTCCGCAGCGTCCCGTTTTCTTCTTAAACGACCGTAATAATATTATTGCACCAAACGCTGAGATAGAGATGCACATCTTGCTCACGGGTGATATAAACCTTACCTATCATCCCACGTCTGCCGGACATCACGAAACGTTCCAAGGCCGGGCAACCGGTCAAGTCCAATTCCTCTGGTGTATAATCAGGCATATTTTCCATTTCTACCATACGAATCCGGGCATGCTGTCCCATTTCCAGTTCTTTCAAGTCGCAACTTTGCAGGTTCAGGATCTCCAAGGATGGACAATCGGGCAAAGAGAAAGATTGGATAGGCGTATCCTGGATCGTGGCAGTGCGCAACCGGTCGCACCCCGACAAGTCAAGATTCCGAAAATCGGACCGGTTGATGATCAGGCTATCCAGTTGTGAGCAATTAGCTAAAGAGAGGTTCTCCTGGTGCACGTCGTTAATCTTCAAGTTGCGCAACGATACACAACCATCCAAATTCAACGAACTGAGTCCAACCGTATCGGTCGAGCTGAAATAGAAAAAGGTCAACTCTTCCAAACGGTCACAACCGCTCAAATCCAACGAGCGTTGTTTATGCCCCAACCTGCCGAAATAGAGCTTCCGGATATTTTTGTTAAACTTCAAATCCGGCATTTCTTGGCAATAGAGTTCCAAATCCTGACAATCACTTACGTCGAGACTCTCGAAATTATCCTCAAACGACAGGTATTTCAATCCTGTACATCCCTTGAAATTGGTAGAGGTCAGGAAATAGGAATAGGTAATCAGCGTATCGAGCGTAGCGCAATTCTCCACGTCGATCGCATGATGGAGCCCGTCGGAATGCGTTCCCCAGGCATATTCCAAATAATCCAGATTAGGGAATTGCTCCACGTCGAGTGGCCCACAATACCCTCTAAGTATCAACCGCCGAAGCTTGGTAGAGGGCGAGATCACGATTGGCGACTCACGAGAACTATTATACAAAGTCAAATCCTCCAGATTCACGCAGGAAGACAAATCCAGTTCCGGCGTATAATTCCCCTCATAACGGGTCAAGGCAGTACAACCGGAAAGAATCATCGTACCTTGCCCATCGCCAATCGACTTAAGAGAGGTACAGCCGGTCAAGTCTGTTTTCCTAAAGGCCGAGTGACGTAAATTGGTCAAGGCGGTACAGCCACTCATATTCATATAATAGATCGGTTCCCACGATATGTGTTCTTCATCCTTGTTGATAATCAACCGACGAAGTTTCTCGCTACCGCTCAGGTCGAGCGTATCGAGATGATAATGAGTCTCCAGGTTATCCACGCTCACCACTTCCAAGGTCGGATGATCGGGCAGGATGAGGCTAAAATCATCGATCCAAGTTTTCAGGTAAACCAAATTCTTGAACCCATAAAGATCAAAAGTATTAGCGACTCGCAACGAACAGGCAAGACTGTCAAGCAGACAGGGCTCCGGCAAGACCAAATGGTGTACATTCTTATCACAGACCAGCGAACGCAAGTTCGTGAACGGCGTCACGTCTACCGTATCCGATTGGCCAAGATAAAGCATCTCCAATTCCGTAAACAGTTCCAATCCCTTTAATGAAGTAAACGATATATAACGATCCCATCTATCCTTCAGGATCATTTGCTTTACCTCACGTGCCTCACCCTCTGTCAACTGACCATCTCCATTCAGGTCATAATTCTCCAACACGAATGTCAACAGCTCCGGATCTTCAAAACGGTCATTCACGACCGGGTTCTTATCCGATGGAACAGACGGATCAATCAGCTCATCATCGCTACATCCCATCAACAGGCAACAAAACAACAAGCTCCAAAACAGACAATATTTTCCCATAAACTATGCTTATTAATAAATTCCACTCTTTGTATTTCTTGTCTGAAACGATGGACAAGTTTAGCCTTTTCACGAATAACTCGCAATCTCTTTCCTTGATTATGATCCAATTCCCCATCTTTTTACCCCAAAGCGGTCGGTATTCGATCAAATTATCCTACCTTTACGACAACGATTAGAAAGGATCAAGACATGATGAACTGGCATCAACTATTATCCGGCAAACGATTTGGCATGGAGGATTATCACGGTCGGGCGCACGAGCGCACCGATTTCCAACGGGATTACGACCGGCTGATCTTCTCCTCACCCTTCCGTCGACTGCAGAACAAGACGCAGGTCTTCCCGCTGCCCGGCAGTATCTTTGTTCACAACCGACTGACGCACAGCCTAGAGGTATCGTGTGTCGGGCGCTCGTTGGGCAACCACGTCGCCAAGGCTTTAAGCCAGAAATATCCTGACGGAAGCGTCAATCTACCCGAATTGGGCTCGATCGTCTCGGCGGCCTGCCTGGCGCACGACATGGGCAACCCGCCTTTCGGTCACTCCGGCGAGCGGGCGATCTCCGCCTATTTCTCTGAGGGCAACGGAAAGCAACTGGAAGAGAAGGTTCGCGATGAGGGTGGACGTTGGGAAGATTTTGTCCATTTCGAGGGCAACGCCAACGCCATGCGACTCCTAACACACCAGTTCGTGGGCCGTCGTCCCGGTGGTTTCGCCTTGACCTATTGCACGCTGGCCTCAATCGTCAAATATCCTTATGCCTCTATTCACGCCGGCAAGAAAGGCAAGTTCGGATTCTTCCAATCGGAGGAAGCCAGTTTTCATCGCATCGTCCATGAGCTGGGCATCGAGCCTGATCCCGCCCATCCGGAACGTTTCACACGTTATCCGCTGGTTTACCTGGTCGAGGCGGCCGACGATATCTGTTATCAAATTATGGATATCGAGGACGCGCATAAGCTGCACATCCTTACGAAGGAGGAGGCAATCGGCCTCTTGTTGAATATCTTTGAGCCCAAACAACTGGCGCACGTGAAGGAGGTAATGCGCCTGGTAAGCGATACCAACGAGCAGATCGCCTATTTGCGGTCCTGCATTGTAGGACTGCTCGTCAATGAGTGCGCCCGTGTCTTTCTCGAGAACGAGCCCGGCCTGCTAGACGGCAGCTTCAACGCGCCACTCATCAGCCAAGTCTCCGAACAGGCCCGAACAGCCTACGAGACCTGTTCGAAAACAGCGAGCGAGAAGATCTACAGGGCAAAGGAGGTGCTGGACATCGAGCTGGCCGGTTATCACATCTTCAGCCATTTGATAGACAGTCTCACCGAGGCGGTGATGAACCAGGAACATGCCTACAGTAAGTTGCTGCTCAGACGTATCCCTGAGCAGTACGACACCGCGGCAGCCACCACCTACGGCAAGATCCAATGTGTATTGGATTACATCTCCGGAATGACCGACGTCTATGCGCTTGATCTCTACCGGAAAATCACCGGCATGAGCCTGCCGGCAGTCTAGAACTCCTCCCGGTACTTGCTTTCCGTCCGGTCGTCGAGGATACTGAGGTAACTACGATAGCGCGACTCGCTAATCCAATGCTCCTCGAGCGCCTTCAAGACAGCGCAACCCGGTTCGTGACGATGAGTGCAGTTACCAAAGCGACAATCGGCGGCATACTTGAAAATCTCCGGGAAATAATGCGAGATCTCCGCGTCAGCCATCTCGATCGTGCCAAATCCCTTGATCCCCGGCGTATCAATCAGGTAACCTCCGTCAGGAAGCGGGATCATTTCCGAGAAGGTCGTGGTATGCATACCCATATTATGATAATCGGAGATCTGCCCCGTACGCAGGCCGGCACCAGGCACCAACTTATTGATAATCGTCGATTTGCCTACACCCGAATGGCCGGAAAGCAGAGTGATGCGATCCTTGAGGTCGGCCCGCAAGGCATCGAGTCCCTCTTCCGTCTTGGCACAGAGCTTCGAGCAGGGATAACCAATCGAGGTATAGAGATGGATCAGCCCGTCAAGATATTCCCGATCCTCGTCGTTGTAACAATCGATCTTGTTGAAAACCAACTTCACCGGCACCCGATAAGCCTCGGCAGTCGCCAGGAAACGATCGATAAAGACGGTGGTCGTAATGGGGTAGTTGACCGTCACGATCAACAGCGCCTGATCAAGGTTGGCCGCCAGGATATGTGCCTGCTTGGAAAGGTTTGAGGCCCGGCGGATGATGTAGTTCTTGCGCTCTTCGATGGCCGTGATGAAAGCGGTTCCCTCTCGGTTCAATTCGATCGTCACCCGATCGCCCACCGCTACCGGATTAGTAGTCCGGATATTCTTCAGGCGGAAATTACCCTTGATCTTACTCTCGATCTCGCGGCCGTCGTCCACACGCACCGTGTACCAACTGCCCGTATTCTTAATGACCAATCCTTTTACCATAGATGCTTGATATAAACAGGGACGCGGAATAGGCGGAGAACGCCGCACGTTCCACCCGCCCCATTCCGCGCCTTAGTATTCATAAAATTAAACGGTCATGATCTCCTTTTCCTTGGCCGCATAAAGATCATCGACTTTCTTGATGTACTTGTCGTGGATCTTCTGAACCTCGCCCTCGGCATCTTTCTCCACATCCTCAGGAACGCCATCATTCTTGACGCTCTTCTTCAATGCCTCGATCGCCTCGCGACGGGCATTACGGATGCTGATCTTGGCATTCTCGGCCTCCTGCTTACACTGTTTCACCAATTGGCGACGACGGTCCTCTGTCAACGGAGGAATACCCAAGCGGATCACCTCACCGTTATTCTCAGGTGTGATGCCCAGCTCAGAGTCGAGGATCGCCTTCTCGATGTCGCGGATGATCTTCTTCTCCCAAGGCGTGATCATGATGGTCTTTGCGTCAGGCACCGTCACCGTCGCCACGTTCGAAAGTGGCACCGGACTGCCATAGTACATGACCCGCACGCAATCCAACAATTTCGGGTTCGCCTTGCCCGCACGGATATGAGACAATTGCTCGTCCAAATAATCGATGGCGAACGTCATTTTCTCTTCGCCCGCCTTGACCAGTTGTTTTGTATCTGCCATAATAAGTTCTCTTTAATATGTAATGACCCAATTTATTTTTAACAAAAGTAGGAAAAATCCCAATACGGCCAAACGATACTCACGATTATTCCCCACTAACGGCTTAACTTAGGCGTCAAGTAGAGCAAATAGGCGACACCCAGCGCAATGACGATCACCGCTCCACTTTGCGACGCCAACAGGTCGGAAGCGACACCCATCAGAAGCGGGAAGACCGTTCCGCCGAACAGGCCCATGATCATCAGGCCAGACACCTCGTTCTGCTTATCGGGCATTGACAGCAACGCTTGCGAGAAAATAATGGAAAAGACGTTGGAGTTACCAAAGCCAATCAAACCAATGCAGGCGTAGATTACCATCTTGGAATCGAACAAGAACAGGCCAATCACCGCAAGGATCATCAAAACGACACTGAATAAGAAAAAGCTTCTTGCCCGCATCTTTTGCAGGATCAACGCCCCGGAAAAACAGCCCGCCGTACGGAATATAAAATAAAGACTTGTCGCGAAACCAGCCTCAGCCAAATCCATACCCAACCTTTCCATCAGGATCTTCGGTGCGGTCGTATTGGTACCTACGTCAATACCCACATGGCACATAATACCGATAAAACACAACAGGATGAAAGGCTTACCCAACAGCCCCAGACATTCGCCAAACGACGATGGCTTGCCTTCTGGTGCCTTTTCCTCAATCGGCGTCGAACCCAACAGGAAAATCGCTATCACGGCGATCACCATATAAACCGGGAAAAGCACACGCCAGCCCAATCCCATCAAGGGCAAAGCGCCCGTCGCGCCCCACATGGCAATATAAGGCGCCAAAAAGGAGGCGATCGCTTTCACGAACTGACCAAAAGTCAGCGAGCTGGCCAGCTTATCGCCACTCACGATATTCGACAACAAAGGATTCAAGGAGGTCTGCATCAAGGCATTGCCTATACCCAACAGGGAGAAGGAGACCAACATCGTCATATAAGAATCGTCGAAGATCGGGATCAGCAACGACAGGAAAGTGACGACCAAACTGAGCAACACCGTCTTCTTGCGTCCGACACGGTTCATCAACATGCCGGTCGGCACAGAAAAGATCAGGAACCAGAAGAAAACCAATGAAGGAAAAATGTTCGCCTCAGAATCGGACAAGCCCAAATCTGCCTTCAAGTAATTGGAAGCGATTCCCACCAGATCGACGAAGCCCATGGCGAAAAAGGCCAACATCACGGGAATCAGTTTAAAGGTTGAATTTGTTTTCATGTTATTATATTCTCAATTAACGCTATTTTTCACCAGTAAAAATCCTCTACTCCTCGAAATCATCAATCGCCCGGTTCACGAAATCCAGGAAAGGCTTCAGGATACGGAAAGCCGCCTCCGCCTTGTCGAGCCAATCGTCGGCCGCCAACCAGTCGTCGGCCACCTTATGAAAACAGGAATAATCCTTGCAACGCAAATAATCGGGATAAGGGAAATCTTTCGGGAAGCCCTGTGGCAACTTTTTCAGCCAATCCTCGCCAATAACGGGATAAAGCCGCTTGAACTCAGGATTCTCAACAATCGACCGGTATTCTTCCGGCTCATCGACAATCGCCTCACGCACGGCCCGCAAGACCGGCGTAGGCAGGCAATAGGAACCGCCGGCCAAAAGGCAGTTACCCGGCTCAAGGTGGAAATAATATCCGCCATGATTGGCTTTCTTGCCTTTGGCGTTGATATAAGCCCCAAGATGCGTCTTATAGGGCGACTTATCCAGCGAGAAACGAGTATCACGGTTGAAGCGGTAAGTACAACTCTTCGCCGTCTGCGAGAGAACCGTCTCGTCGAATGTCCCGATACGCAGGATCAATTGCGCCGTCATCGACTCAAATATCGACCGAACCTCATCATACCAAGCCCGGTTAGCGGTAAACCATTCCCGATTGTTATTCGACCGGATCGCGGCCAGATATTCCAAGATAGCCTTTATCTCATACGCATTTGCCATAACCTTATCCTTATATTGAATGTGACAAAAATAGGAGAAAATGCGGAAGTAGCCATACGAAACGGAAGAAAATCAGCTGTGTCTTTCCGCCCAATAGACACCACAAATAATCAGGACACAGCCAAAGAGCGCCGCCAGGGTAATTCGCTCGTCGAGAACGATTGATGAGGTGAGCATCGTCACCAATGGATTCACGTAAAGATAATTGGTCGCCCTCTCCGCGCCCAAGACCTTCACCGAAGCATTCCACATCAGGTAACAAAGCATTGAGGCGATCAATCCCAGGAAAAGCAGGTTCATCCAAACGACCGGCCGGGCAAGTATCTCCGCTTTCCAGGTCAACGGTTCAAACAGAAAATAGAACGACATTGACAAAAGACCGTAGAAAAAGACCTTGCGAGTTACAAACAAGGAGCCGTAACGGCCACTAAACCGGCGTAAGACCAGGCAATACAAAGCCCAGGAAAGAGCGGCACAAAGTGTCAATAGATCACCCAACGGAT
>ERZ827150.1097-NODE-1097-length-35242-cov-27.065678_pt1 | contig 35242 bp, 35 predicted proteins | sample MGYA00519779_ERZ827150 | MGnify/ENA primary metagenome ERZ827150 (study PRJEB31778, sample SAMEA3449267) | human gut metagenome | biome: human gut; feature: human-associated habitat; material: faeces | place: United Kingdom | collected 2010/2012 ...
TCAGAGGTTATCCACAGTTTTTATTTGGCACCTATTGTATAATGCGGATTTTGGTGTTTATGCGGTGTTGCCTTTTATAAAAGTAAGGTTGTCAATAGATTCCTTTTTGGGCAGAATGACGTTTCTGCTTTCTACAGAATCGGGACAAAAAACGCCGGAATCACGGGGATTCCGGCGTTTTCGTCGATTTATGTAGAAGAAGCGCAGCCGGCAGGGGATTCATCCAGCTGCCTGACCGTAATGGAAGATACCCTGTGAGCATCCAGCTCGGAAACCGTGATCTCCAGATGCTTCGTGGTGAAGGACTCACCCTTGACCGGCACCTTGTTCAGCTGCTCCATGACCCAGCCGCCTACGGAGACGCTGTCGGATTTCAGTTCCACGTCAAAGAACTCCATGAAGTCCTCAAGACTGACGGAACAATCGACCCGGTAGAGGTTTTCACCCAGCTTTTCAAAATCCTCCTCAACTTCGTCGTGTTCATCCCAGATCTCACCTACCAGCTCTTCCAGAATGTCCTCCATCGTAACGATTCCCAGCGTGCCGCCAAAATCATCGACCACGACCGCAATGTGGGATTTCTGGTGCTGGAGCATCTTCAGAATGTCCCGGATTTTGGTATGCTGGTAGACGAACAACGGCTCCGTCATAATCTGGGCGATGGGCTGATCGGTCATTTTGCCGTTGATATAGAAATCCTTCTGATGGAGAACGCCCACGACCTGATCGATGGTATCCCGGTAGACAAGCAGCCGGGAGAACCGGGACTGGGTAAAGGCTTTTGCGATTTCCTCGTGGCTCTCGTTGATGTCCACGGCTTCCAGCTCGATCCGGTGGGTCAGAATTTCCGCCGCCGTCAGGTCGCCGAACTCCAGAGCGTTTCGCAGAAGCTCGCCCTCGTTCTCGTCAATGCCGCCGTCATGCTCCACGTCCTCCATGAAAAGAAGCAATTCCTCATGGGACATTTTGGCGCTGCCGTCCGTCTTGATGAAGCGGGAGATGAACTTTTTGCACTGGGTAAAGAGGAAATTCAGGGGCGTCAGCACCCAGATCCACAGGCGGATGAACGGCGCACTGAACATGGCAAAACGCTCCGGGGCGTCCTTTGCGATGCTCTTGGGGGTGATCTCGCCAAAGAGCAGGACGACGAGGGTCACGACCACGGTGGAGATCGTCGCGCCCATGTCGCCGTAAAGCTCGACGAACAAAAGCGTACCGACGGATGCTATGGTAATGTTTACGATATTGTTTCCAATCAGAATGGTAGAGATCAGCCGGTCGTAATTCTCGGCAAGCTTAAGGGCCAGCGCCGCCCGTTTGTTTCCGTTGTCGGCGAGAACCTTCAGCCTGGTTTTGTTCAAAGAAGAGAATGCCGTTTCCGTTGCGCTGAAATAGGCAGACATGGCAAGACAGACTGCCATTGCGAAAATGCTTCCAATGTGATTCATACAAAACTCCTTTTTCTGTTCATATATTGTCGGACAAGATCACACGCCTATACTCTGTATCGCAGGAGCGGGCGAAGATGTGCCATATAGGAACAGGGAATGCAGGAGTAATTGTCAGCACCGTCGCTGCTGTCGGATTCCACGGTCTTTCCTCCTTCCGTTATCATGAAATGAACCGCATAGGTTTGCCGTTCATTATAGCATGGTTATGGCTAGGATTTGGTAAAGAAATTTACAGCGACGCGGAATGCGACGATAAAATGGGAAATGGTGGGGAATAATGGCGGTCGCCCATAAAAAAGGATATGAAAAAGTTTCTCTAATAAAGAAAGATCGTTTGGCTGTACACGCCGTCTTCCGGAATTTGGGATATTTGAATATTGACAGAATCGGTCTTTGCGTGTAGAATGACGACAACCGAATAGAAAAGCGATGACGAAGACGGATTTGATCGTACAGCCGATAGAGAGCCGGGGAGGGTGGAAGCCCGGTGGACTGCCTTCAAAATCCCATCCCTTCCGAGCTGGAGCTCCCCAAAGCCGTGCAAGTAGGGTCTCCCGCGTGGACTGCGTAAGTGTCTAGGGCTTGTTGGAGCCTGAAAGAGGTGCGCTTGCGCGCGCAATTTGAGTGGTACCGCGGGTATTTTATGACTCGTCTCAAAGAAATTTGAGACGAGTCATTTTTATATTCAATTCAAAAAAAGAGGTACGGGAAATGAAACTGAGTAAAAAAAGTCTGCTGGTGGTCAGTGTTATGCTGTTTGCCCTGTTTTTTGGGGCGGGCAACCTGATTTTTCCGCCGTTTCTGGGACAGAACGCCGGGGAGAATAGCCTTCCGGCCATGATCGGGTTCCTCGCGACGGCGGTGGTGCTGCCGGTGCTTGGCGTGGTGGTGGTCGCGCGGTTCGATGGGCTGGAAAAGCTGGGAAAACAGGTGGGGGCGCGGTTCGCACTGGTGTTTACCGTGCTGATCTACCTGTCCATCGGGCCGGGACTGGGAATTCCCAGAGCCGCTTCCGTTCCCTTTGAAATGGCGGTGGCGCCCTATCTGCCGGAGGGGAGCAATCCGGCGCTGTGGATGGCGGCCTATTCTCTGGGGTTTTTTCTGATCGCCCTGTGGCTGTGCCTGAATCCCGGAAAGCTGGTTGACCGCATCGGTCGGGGGCTGACCCCGGCGCTGCTGGCGCTTCTGACGCTGCTGTTCATCAGCTTCCTGTTCCGGGGAGAGACCAGCGTCGCGGCGGCACAGGGGGGCTATCAGGAGGCGGCGCTGCTCAAGGGCTTTACCGAGGGCTACAACACCATGGACACCATTGCCGCCCTGAATTTCGGGCTGGTGATCTCCGCGACGCTGGGGACCTTCGGCCTGACGGAGAAAAAGGACAAGATGCGCTATACGATTCTGGCGGGGGTGCTGGCTGGGACGATTCTGGCGGTGGTGTATGCCATGCTGTCCTACATGGGCATGTGCAGCTCCGGCGTTTACCCGGTTCAGGAAAACGGCGCGTGGACGCTGCGGTGCATCGTCTATCAGGTGTTTGGCGGCACCGGGGCAGTGCTGCTGGCGGCCATCTTTACGCTGGCCTGCCTGACCACCTGCGTCGGACTGATCAACTCCATTTCTCAGTATTTCTCCACCCTTTTCCGGAAGATCTCCTATCGGGCGTGGGTGTATATCATTACGTTTTTCTCGTTCCTCGTGTGCAATCTGGGGCTGAGCATGATCCTGAGCATTTCCATCCCCATCCTGAACGCCATTTATCCCGTATCCATTGTGCTGATCCTGCTGGGACTGAGTCACGATTTGTGGAAGGGGAACCGGTTCGCCTATCCCATGACGGTGGCGGGAACCGCCGCGGTCAGCATCGCTTTTGCGCTGGGCGACGCGGGGTTGCCGCTGGGCGTTCTGGGGCAGCTGCTGCACAGGCTGCCGCTGTACCGGCTGGGCTTCGGCTGGGTCTGTGTGGCGGCGGGAATGCTGCTGCTCAGCTTCGGGGTGAACGCTCTGCTCCGCAGGGCGCACGCGGCGGAGGAATGCGTGACCGAATAGCGCGTCCGCCGGCGGAACGGAGTTGACAGGGAAAACTATTGAGGTTACAATGGAAAAGAACAGGCAGGCTGGTGAAAGGATGTGTTAAAGTGGGCAAAAAGTTGCGCCATATCCTTATTTGTATGCTGATATCCTTTGCTGCCCTGATATTTGTATCAGAAAATGCGAATGCACAGGCCATATATTCTTTCATAGAAGAAGACGCGGCTCTGTACGATACGGAGTTTTTCCTTGGGGCAGATGAATCGGAGTATACCGGTTCAGCAACATTAGAGAGCGTTGCAGTTTCAACGAGCGGGCAGTATGTGCTGTGTCTTTCTGATGCAGAGACGCACCATGTCAACCTGTACGACCAATTTTGCAGGTTGGTGAAGCATTTTACATTTTCCGACAGCGGGGCCGTTGTGGTTTCTTTCGATTCCAGCGGCGAAAATCTGGTTGTGTTTCCGTTTCGGAAAAATGTATTGTTCAAAATTGACGATGACGGCAAATACATTGAAAGCTCGCATGACGAGGGTGAGCGGGAAAAAGCGTTTGCGGCAGATGCGCTGAAGGAATTTCAGGTGTCATATGCAGGGAACACATATTCCTTTTCGGGCAAAAATGTATTCTCTGCTGACAGCCAGACGTTTACGGTCACGAACAAAGACGGGGAACTTCTGTTTGAGTACGTTCCCTCTTACAATCGTCTGGAACGTGCGGTAATCATAGGCTGGATTGCGTTTATCATACTGGCTAATTCTATTTTGATTTACAGACGCAGGAAATCAAAAAGCCATAGCGCATACATAAAAGATTATTATAACTCATTTGTGGAATTATCGCTGCAACAGTGCGTTGAAAACGACTATGCAAATAAACGGAAAGTCAAGAAGCATAATGCAGCTTGTAAAAAGCTCAATGAGCTGCAAGAAAAAATGAAGCAGAATGTGGGTGAAGACACATTGTATGTGCTGCTGAATCACGAAGATGACAGGGTAAAGATCAATGCCGCTTCTTTCTGCTTGCAGTCGCAGATTCTGGCTGCGCAATCCGTTCTTACGCTGAAAAAAATAATGAATACTTCGGACGATGCAGCAATCCGTTTTTCAGCAAAAATGTTATTGCAAAAATACAAATAACTGCACATGGTTTCTTGATGACCTTTTGCGAGGGCTTGAATCATAATCTGGGGACATCACAAATCAGCCTTGACAATGCCCCTGCGTGGTTGTATGATTCCCACAGATACAAAGAAAGGAGTCTTTCTTATGCCAAAATGGTTGGATAATGCTGTATTTTACGAAATTTACCCCCAGTCGTTCCTTGATACCAATGCCGACGGTATCGGCGATTTTCAGGGGATCATCAACAAGCTGGACTATATCCGGGGGCTGGGCTGCAACGCGCTGTGGATCAATCCCTGCTTCCTGTCGCCCTTCGGCGACGCGGGGTACGATGTGGCGGATTATTACCGCGTCGCGCCCCGGTACGGCACGAACGAGGATCTGAAGCGCCTGTTTGCCGAGGCGCACAAGCGGGAAATGCACGTGCTGCTGGATCTGGTACCGGGGCATACCTCCGTGGAGCATGAGTGGTTCCGGGAATCCATGAAGGCGGAGCGGAACGCCTACACCGACCGCTACGTATGGACGAACAGCGTCTGGGAAGCGCCGGAAAATATGGGTTGTCTGCGGGGCATTTCCCAGCGGGACGGCTCCTGCGCCATCAATTTCTTCACCTGCCAGCCCGCGCTGAATTACGGCTACTATAACCGCACCCGCCCATGGCAGCAGTCTCCCGACGACGAAGGCCCCAAGGCCACGCTGAACGCCATGGTGGACGTGATGCGCTTCTGGCTGGGACTGGGATGCGACGGCTTCCGGGTGGATATGGCGGCCAGTCTGGTGAAAAACGACCCGGACAGCCTCGGCACCATCGCCCTGTGGCAAAAAGTTCGCGCGTTTCTGGATGCGGAATTCCCGGAAGCGGCCATGGTCTCCGAGTGGGGCGAGCCGGAAAAGTCCCTGCGCGGGGGGTTCCATATGGACTTTCTGCTCCACTTCGGCCCCTCCCATTACAACGACCTGTTCCGGTGCGAGGAGCCTTATTTCTCCGACCGGGGCGTGGGCGACGCGTCGGCCTTCGTGGAAAAGTATCTGGAGAGCCGGGAGCGGGCAGGGAAGGACGGCCTGATCTGTATTCCCTCCGGCAACCACGACATGACCCGCCTCGCAAAGCACGTGGAGGGGGACGAGAAGAAGTTGGCCTTTGCCTTCCTGCTGACCATGCCCGGCGCGCCGTTCATCTACTACGGCGACGAGATTGGTATGCGCTACGTGGAGGGGCTGACCAGCGTGGAGGGCGGCTATGAGCGCACCGGCGCCCGCAGTCCCATGCAGTGGGATAACGGGGTGAACGCGGGCTTCAGCGCCGCGCCTACGGACAAGATTTACATTCGGCAGGACCCTGCGTCCGACCGTCCCACGGTTGCTGGGCAGCTGGATGATGGGGAGTCTCTGCTGAATCACGTTCGCCGCCTGATTGAACTGCGGCAGGCGCACAGCGCTCTGCAAAGCCGGAGCGGGATCACCTTCGTCAGCGACGGCGCACCGAAGCGGCCGCTGGTTTACAAGCGCGGAAACGACGAGGAAACGCTGCTGGTCGCCATCAATCCCTACCGGGAGGAAGTGTCCTTCCGGCTTGACGGGACGCTGGGCAGCACGCTGTACACCTTCGGCGGCGAGGCCGCGCAGAAGGGAGAGACGGTCACGCTGCCCCCGGTAAGCGCGGGCGTCTACGGGCTTAAATGAATTTCACTGCCCCGCCGAAAACCGGCGGGGCAGGAATTCCCGGAAAAGGGAAATTTACGCTTGACAAATCGGATTTCCTGTAGTATTATAACCGGGCTGGACAGATAGCACCGTGATGGAGAAGTCGCGTAGCTGGCCGAGCGCGCACGATTGGAAATCGTGTATACCCCAAAAGGGTATCGAGGGTTCAAATCCCTCCTTCTCCGCCAACAAAATTCCGGGTTTTGCCTTCAAAACAGGCAGAACCCGGAACTTTTTCTTTATTTATGCAGATTCACAGAAAAATATTCCGGAAAAGAGGGGCACTATGTCGGGAAAATCCATTTTCATACAGGCGATCGGCCTTTTCGGGACGGTTTTGTTTTTCCTGTCGTACCAATGCAAAAACAACCGGACGCTGTTCCGCGTCCAGTTCGTTTCCTACTTGTGCTACACCACCCATCTGCTGATGCTGGGCGCGATCACCGGGGGAATCAGCTATGTGCTGAACACGGTTCGTTCCTTTTGCCTGGGCAGCAGAAGCCGCTTTCTGAAAGGGAAAATCATGTGCGCCGCACTGTGCGTCATGCAGGTGGCGGCGCTGATCTTCACATGGGACGGCTGGTGGTCGATTCTGCCGGTGGCCGCGAATATTGCGGCGACGGTCGGCGGGTATACGTACAGCCCGAAGAAGATCCGCCTTGTAGGGATGTTTGTCAATTCGCCGCTGTGGATTATTTATGATGGAATCATCGGCTCATGGGCTGGGATTCTGGACGAGATCGTCACGGAAATATCCATGACCGTATCCATTTTCCGCTATGGATGGAAGAATCTGGATTCCGTCAGCGGGCAGGACTGATTTGCCAACCAATTCTTAAATTAAAATTATGATGACAAACCCCCGGCAATATGGTATAGTCTCAGTAAAGAAACCGGCAAAGGAGTATTATCCATGGGGTATGATTATCTGGTCGTGGGGGCAGGGCTGTTCGGCGCTGTCTTTGCCCGGCAGGTGAAGGCGGCGGGGAAGTCCGTGCTTGTGATCGACCGGCGGAGTCACGTCGGCGGCAATGTGTATACCGAGGAAATCGAGGGAATTCAGGTACATACCTACGGCGCCCATATTTTCCACACCAACGACAAGACCGCGTGGGAGTACGTCAACCGGTTCGCGGGATTCAACCGCTACACCAATTCCCCGGTGGCGAATTACCACGGGGAGCTGTACTCTCTGCCCTTCAACATGTATACCTTCAACAAAATGTGGGGTGTGACGACTCCACAGCAGGCGGAAGCGGAGATTGCCCGTCAACGGAAGGCCGCCGGGATTGTGGAGCCGAAGAATCTGGAGGAACAGGCCATTTCCCTTGTCGGCACGGATATTTATGAAAAGCTGGTGAAGGGCTACACCGAAAAGCAGTGGGGACGTCCCTGCAGGGAGCTGCCCGCCTTCATCATCAAGCGTTTGCCTGTGCGTCTTACCTTTGACAATAACTACTTCAACGCCCGGTTTCAGGGCATTCCCATGGGCGGCTACACCAAAATGGTGGAGAATATGCTGGACGGCATCGAGGTGCGGCTGAATGTGGACTATCTGGAACACAGAGCCGAGCTGAACGCGCTGGCGGACAAGGTCGTTTACACCGGCTCTATTGACAGCTACTTTGACTATTGCTTCGGCCCGCTGAGCTACCGCTCCGTCCGGTTTGAGACGGAGGTGCTGGATATGCCGAATTTTCAGGGCAACGCCGTGATCAACTACACCGACCGGGAGACGCCCTACACCCGCATCATCGAGCATAAGTTCTTCGAGTTCGGCACCCAGCCGAAAACTGTGGTGTCCCGGGAGTACAGTTCCGAGTGGAAGCCGGGGGTGGAGCCGTACTATCCCGTGAACGATGAAAAAAATAACGCCCTGTATGGAAAGTACAAGGTGCTGGCGGATAAGGAAGACAAAACCATTTTCGGCGGCCGGTTGGGGGAGTACCGCTATTACGACATGGACGCGGTAATCCTCCGGGCGCTGAGCCTTGCCAAATCAGAAATCGAAGGAGAAAGATAAATGAAGCTTCTGACGGTCACAGTACCCTGCTACAATTCTCAGGACTATATGGAGAAGTGCATCCAGAGCCTCCTGCCCGGGGGAAACCGGGTGGAGATCATCATTATTGATGACGGCTCCAAGGATAACACCGGAAAAATCGCCGACGAATATGCCCGGAAATTCCCGGACATTGTGCGGGTCATTCATCAGGAAAACGGCGGCCACGGTGAGGGCATCAATCAGGGATTGAAGCACGCCACCGGCACCTATTTCAAGGTCGTGGACAGCGACGACACCCTCAGCCCCGATTTCCCCAAATTTCTGGACGCTCTTGAGGAATGTGAGCGGCAGGGCGGCGTGGATATGGTAGTGACAAACTACTACTACGTCCATTCCGACGGCGACGGGGATCGCTCCATCAACTATTCCGCCGTGTTGCCGGAGAACCGTATCTTCACATGGGAGGATACCAAACCCTTCCGGGTATACCAGATGCTCACCATCCATTCCAGCACTTTCCGCACCGAGATCATGCGTAAATGGGAGCAGCCGCTTCCCAAACATGTTTTCTATGAGGACAACCTGATGATCTATCAGACGATACCCTATGTGCGGAAAATGTACTATCTCAACGCAGACCTTTACCGTTACTGGATCGGCCGGCCGGATCAGTCGGTGCAGTCTGCCGCTCTGGCCAAGCGCCACGCAGATCAGATCCTTGTGACGGAACGGTGCTTCACCACCTGTCATCTGGATGATATCACCGAACCCCGGCTGAAACGATACATGAAGCACGACCTGTTCATGATGTTCGGCATCTCCATTCTCACGACCCGGCTGAACAAGTCCGCCGAGACGGATGCCGAGCTGAAAAAGATGTGGGAGACCTGCATGGCTTATGACCCCAAGTGGGCGAATTACTTCCGCAAGCGCACGCCGCTGCTGTTTGTCAGTGTGCCGGGGCGGGTCGGGCAGGAATTCGCCGGGAGCTTTTACCGGTTTGCCAACAATGTGGTGCGGTTCAATTAGGGTCTATCTGAAAACCGTCAACATGCCCAAACAGCGGGTCTTTTCCGCCTGCTGTGCACCATTTTCCCTTGTAATACACAAAGTATTCCTGCGGAAAAATGGCTTCAGCAGGCGAAAAATCCCTCGCTGTTGGTCATATTCCCGGTTTTCAGATAGACCCTAAATAAAGAATAGCGCAGGAGCGGCGGGTTTACCGGCTCCTGCGTTTTTTGTCAGAATTTGGCGTATTCCCAAATGGTTACAAATGTGTTACAATTGCTGTGCATATATGCAAGAAAACAGAACGAGGTGATTGTTATTCGACGAATTCTGACTTGTACTGTATCGATTCTGCTCCTTTTGGGAGCGTTCCTTCTGCCGATGCGGGCTGAGGCGGCCACGGCGGATTCCAAAGCCGGTGTCGTGACGACTGCTTCCGGGAAGCTGAACGTGCGAAGCAGCCCGTCCTCCAGCGCAGCGGTGGCGGCATCGCTGAATAAGGGAAGCTATGTTACGCTGATCTCCAAGTCCGGCGACTGGTGGAAGGTGGAATACGCAAAAGGGAAGTACGGCTACTGCCACGCGGGCTTCATCACGGTGACGGAGGGGACCCCGGTATCCGTGGCGGTAAGCAGCGGCACGCTGAACGTCCGCAGCGGGGCGGGGACGGCCTATGGAAAGGTCGGCGCCCTCAGCAAGGGGGAAACGGTCATCCGTCTGTCCACTGCGAACGGATGGAGCCGCGTCCTTTACGGCGGAACGAAAACCGGATACGTCAGCGCGCAATATCTGTCCGGAAACTATGCTTCAGTGTCCCTGAACGTGCCGAATTTCAAGCAGACGGACGCCCGCTGGGCGGATGTCCGGATCGGTACATCCGGGAAGACCTTTTCTCAGATCGGCTGCGCCACAACGGCGGTGGCAATGATGGAGTCCTTCCGCACGGGAAGAACCATCTACCCCGACGCTATGGCGAAGGAGCTTACCTATACGCCCTCGGGCAGTCTCTATTGGCCAAGCCACTATACAGCTGTCACGGACGGCTCTGGGTATCTCGGCGCCGTTTATGGAAAGCTGAAGCAGGGAAAACCTGTCTTGCTCGGCGTCAGCAATGCCTATGGCGGTCAGCACTGGGTGGTGGTCACGGGGTATACCGGGGGAAGCAGTCTGACAGCGTCCGGATTTACCATCCGCGACCCCGGTTCCAATTCCCGGACAAATTTGCAGCAGCTGCTGAACGTGTATCCTTCGTTTTATAAGTTCTTCTATTACTAAGGAACCTCTGAATAAATCGTCTGCGGCTGTGAGCGGATCTTTTTCGCCCACTCTTCGGTATCGAAAACGGGAAATACATACAGTATTCCTCCGTTTCCGATACCTCGACTGGCCGAAAAATCTCTCGCTCACAGCTCTTGCCGATTTAATCAGAGGTTCCCTAAAAGTGTGGGGTTGGCAATGTCTGCCAACCCCACTATTCAATGTGATTTTTCAGCCATTCAAGAAGCCCATGGTCATCCATATCACCGGCGGCAACGTGGAGAATGACGGAAATCAAATCGTCATCTTCGTAGGAAAGTGTGATGCTGTTGATGTCCAGAAATACGAGCATGGCGTGAGTTCCGATGCGTTTGTTGCCGTCCACGAAAGGGTGATTGTGAATGAGTCCATAACCCAGACGGGCGGCTTTTTCGAGAATTGTGGGGTAGAGCTCCTGTCCGCCGAAGGCTTGCAGCGGCGTGTTGACTGCGGAGTCCAACAGACCTTCATCACGCAGCCCATCCATGCCGCCGGACTGCGCGATCAGCATGGAATGCAACATCAGAATTTGACGCCTACTGAGAAGCTTCATTTTGCCAGTTCCTCATATACATGCGTGTTGCGCTGCATGAGCTTCGCGGAGGAAGCAAGCACATCGTCGTCGGCTGCCGCCTGCATGGTGTCCGCTTGGTTGAATTCGTAGATGATATACCGGGGCGTGTTGTTTTTCATAATAACGGCGGAACCATACTGGTCAACCAGCCGGGCAACCTTTGAGAAATTCTGATTGGCTACGGAGATGGGAACGATGGTATTGGTATCAATATTCATGGCAATGCCTCCTTTGTTATTAGTATACTCAAATATTAGGATAAAATCAACCTATTTTTGATATCTGTTTATACGAAAAAGACGCGGTCGTGTCGGCCGCGTCTTTTGTCAGTATATAAATTACAGCAGCGGGATTCCGGCCTTTGCGCAGGCGTCCACAGTTTCGCTGTCCCATACGCTGGACTGTACTTCGCCGATGTGGGCGCAGCCCATCATCAGCATGGACAGACGGCTCTGGCCGATACCGCCGCCGATGGTCAGGGGCAGCTCGTTATTCAGCAGCATCTTGTGGAAGGGCAGCGTCCGCCGGTCGTCGCAGTGGGCGAGGGTCAGCTGGCGGTCGAGGGATTTCGCGTCCACACGGATGCCCATGGAGGAAACCTCCAGCGCTCGGTTCAGCGTTTCGTCCCAGAAGAAAATGTCGCAGTTCAGATTCCAGTCGTCGTAGTCGGGGGCGCGGCCGTCGTGGGGCTTGCCGGAGCGGAGAAGTCCGCCGATCTGCATGACGCAGGCAGTCTTATGCTCCCGGACAAAGGCGTTTTCCCGCTGGGAACCGGTTTCCAGACCGGGATACATGTCTTCCAGCTCCTGCGCGGTGATGAAGGTGACCTCCCGGCTCAGCTCGGTACGCAGCTGGGGGAAGCGAACGTGCAGGCGGTCGTTGGTGTCGCAGATAGAACCCACGATGGCGCGGACGATGAGCTTCAGGAAGTCCAGATTCCGGTTTTCCCGGGTAATGATCTTCTCCCAGTCCCACTGGTCAACGTAAATGGAATGGATGTTGTCCAGCGCTTCGTCCCGGCGGATGGCGTTCATGTCGGTGTACAGGCCATTTCCAACGGTGAAATTGTAGCGCTTGAGGGCAAGGCGCTTCCATTTTGCCAGAGAATGCACCACCTGAGCGTCCATGCCCACGGCGGGAATGTCAAAGGCCACAGGCCGCTCGTAGCCGTTCAGGTTATCGTTCAGGCCGGAGCTTTCGGTGACGAACAGGGGCGCGGAGACGCGCTTCAGGTTCAGCGCCTTGGAAAATTCCTGCTGGAACGTCTCCTTGATATAGGCAATGGCGCGCTGGGTGTCGTAGGCGTCCAGCACCGGCTTGTAGTTTTCGGGAATATAAATTTTGTTCATAAAACGGCATCCTTTCACGGGAAACAATATGCGTCCATTGTATTCGTTTTTTTGGAAAAATCAAGAGAAATTGTTGCTTTGCGCTGTCCCTGCCGCAAAACGTCCGCGCCGGAGTATTGGTACAGCCCCTTGGCTCTCCCTCTGGGAGAGCTGTCACCGAAGGTGACTGAGAGGGTATTACGCCTAGTTTCCCCGCTCCGTCTCGCTTTGCTCGGCCACCTCTCCCATAGGGAGTGGCAAGGGGCGCTGGCATTAGAACAGGCACAGCGGATTATCCCGCTGTGCCTTTCACTATCTGATGCACCCCGCCCATTCCGGCGGTGGCGGCAGTTATGCTTTCGGCGCAAGTGCCTTTTCCGCGAACTCAGTCACGATTTTTTTGTAGCGGGGGGTGTCCACCAGATAGCTGAACCCGTGGTCAGCACCGGGGAAGGTGTATCGCGTTATCAGCGCGGGATTTTCTGCCGCGATGTCGCTCATTTCGCAGGGGACAAAGCTGTCGCTTTCCCCGTGGATGATGAGAATGGGCACCGTTGCTTGTTTCACTGCCCGGGCGGCGTCCATTTCGTCAACGTCAAAGCCGCCGTAGACCCGCCCGCCGATCTTCACGAAGGGCCATGCCAAGCGGTCGGGCATGTGCATATCCCTTGCGACCTTGCGGATGATGTCTCTGGGGGAGGAATAGGGGCAGTCGGCGATGATTCCTTTCACGTTTTCGGGCAAGTCCAGCCCGGCAGCCATCAGCACCGTCGCCGCACCCATGGAAACGCCGTAGAGGATAATCTGCACATCTGCACCGAATCGCTCCACGGCGAAGCGTGCCCAGCTTTCCACGTCCCACCGCTCCTGAATGCCAAAGGCAATGGTGCGGCCTTCGCTTCTGCCGTGGGCGCGTTCGTCGATGAGCAGGAGATTGTGCCCCATGGAAATGCTCAGTTCGCTGCCTCCGGCAAAGTCCGTCAGGGCGCAGCTGCGGTAGCCGTGAAAGCCGATGTCCAGCGGCGCACCGTCTTTGACGTGGTAATAACGCCCGAACAGGGTAAGCCCGTCGAAGGATTCGATGGAAACCTCCTCGTAGGGACGGTCGCTGAGCTGGCAGAACAGGCGGTTGATCTCCTTGCGGTAGGGGTCATATTTGTGGCTGGCGAAGGTGGAGATTTTGTCCCGCCCCTTTTTCGGGGAGTAGAACGCGATGCGGTAGGTATAGTACCCTCCCATCAGCAAAATTGCCGCGATGGCACACAAAAGAAATAGAAAAACCGTCATATCATAAGCCCCGGATATAGTCCATCAGCTCCGGGAAGCTGCCGTATGGATACTGAGAAATGTCCCTGTTTTCTTTATTGATGAGGCAGTCGGTGAGAAGGAATACCTGCATACCAAGGGTTTGGGCGATCATGTCCTCGTTTACGTCGTTGCCCACCATAAGACATTCTCCGGCGTTCAATCCCAGTTTACCCAGAATTTCCCGGTAGTAGTCCGGATTTGGCTTGCAGAAGGAGGAATTATCATATGTAGTGATGAACTCGAAGGCCTCGGGCGTCAGACCGGCCCACCGGACCCGGCTCTGGGTGGCCGTGGGCGGGAAAAGGGGATTGGTGGCGAGCACGGTGCGGTACCCCATGGCGTGGAGGGTGCGAATGGTTTCCGCCGCGGCGGGCTGAAAGCCGCAGCTGTGGCGGCATTCCTGAAATTCCGTTTCGTAGAATTCGTCGTAGAGGGGGACGTCTTCCAAAGCGTCCTGACCGAACATGTCGGCGAAGGTTTCCCAGAAGACGGCCTTGTTGCTCTTCCTGCCGTCATTGGCGACCATAGCGCCGGTGCCGCGCCAGACGGCCTTGACCAACATCTGAGGGTCGTAGCCATAAGGCACCATTTTGGCTGCCAGACGGTTCAGGTAGTCCTTGACGAACACCTCCTGATCCATGGGAAGCAGTGTGCCGTCAAGATCAAAAAGAATTGTGGTGAGCATCGTTTTAACCTCGCAATTCATATTTTCCAAAATTATACAGCAGCCGCCGTCCCATTTCAAGTGTGGGACGGCGGCTGCATTGTAATCTTTTATTCGCGGGTGGATTCCACGCCGACGGCCATGATGTCGTATGGCGTCGTCTGGTAGACAAAGTAGTTCAGCCAGTTGCTGAACAGCAGATGGGCGTGTCCCCGCCAGCGGACGACGGGGCGCTGGGTGTCATCGTCGTTGGGATAGTAGTTCGCCGGGACGTGGATGGGCAGACCCTGCGCTTTGTCCCGGAGGTATTCCTTTTCCAGCGTGTCCGCATCGTACTCGGCGTGGCCGGTGACGAAAATCTGACGGCCTTCCTTGTTCATGGCGGCGTAGACCCCGGCATCCGGAGAGGAAGCCAGAATTTTCAGGCCCGGAACGGCTTCAATATCGGCACGCTCCACGGTGGTGTGCCGGGAGTGAGGAATCCAGAATTCGTCGTCGAAGCCCCGGAGCAGAATGGCACGCTTGTAGTCCGCGTGATGGGGGTACACGCCGAACAGCTTTTCCGGGAGGGCTTTTTTCTGAATGCCGTAGTGGTAGTAAAGTCCCGCCTGCGCGCCCCAGCAGATGTGGAAGGTGGAATGGACGTTGGTTTTGCTCCACTCCATGATCTGGCACAGCTCCGGCCAGTAGTCCACCTCTTCAAAGGGCATCTGCTCCACCGGCGCGCCGGTGATCACCATGCCGTCGAATTTCCGATCCTTCAGCTCGTCGAAGGTTTTATAGAAATTCAGCAGATGCTCCTGCGGGGTATTTTTGGAGCGGTGGGAGGAGACCATCATCAGCTCCAGATGCACCTGCAGGGGCGTATTGCCGAGCAGACGGCTGAGCTGGGTCTCCGTGACGATTTTCGTTGGCATGAGATTCAACAGCACGATTTCCAGAGGGCGGATGTGCTGGGTCTCTGCCCGGGTCTTTCGCATAACGAAAATGTTTTCCTGCTGCAGAATGCCCGCTGCCGGCAGGTCGTTGGGAATCTGAATGGGCATACGCTCTCCTCCTGATTACACGTTCTCCAATGCCTGCGCGATGTCCTCGATAAGATCCTGCGCGTTTTCCAGACCGCAGCTCAGACGGATGAGGTCGGCACCGACACCGGCGGCGTCCAGCTCCGCGTCGGTCATCTGACGGTGGGTGGAGGAAGCGGGGTGCAGGCAGCAGGTGTGGGAATCGGCCACGTGGGTCTCGATGGCACCCAGTTTCAGGTGTTTCATGAAGGTCTCGGCCGCTTTCCGGCCGCCGTAGAGACCGAAGGAAATGACGCCGCAGGTGCCGTTCGGCATGTACTTATGGGCAAGATCGTAATATTTGTCGCCCTTCAACCCGGCGTACTTTACCCACTTGACTTTCTCGTGACCTTGCAGATATTCCGCCACGGCCTGGGCGTTGGCGCAGTGCTGCTTCATGCGGAAGGGCAGACTTTCCAACCCCAGATTCAGCAGGAACGCGCTCTGGGGGGACTGGACGCAGCCAAAGTCCCGCATCAGCTGGGCGGTACACTTGGTGATGAACGCGCCGCCGAGACCGAAGCGCTGGGTGTAGGTGACGCCGTGGTAGCTGTCGTCAGGGGTACACAGGCCGGGGAACTTGTCCGGGTAGGCCGTCCAGTCGAACTTGCCGCTGTCCACGATGGCGCCGCCCAGAGCGGAGGCGTGGCCGTCCATGTACTTGGTGGTGGAGTGGGTGACGATGTCCGCGCCCCACTGAAAGGGCTGGCAGTTGATGGGGGTGGCGAAGGTGTTGTCCACAATGAGGGGAACGCCGTGGGCATGGGCGGCCTTGGCGAATTTCTCAATGTCCAGCACCGTCAGGGCGGGGTTGGCGATGGTCTCGCCGAACACGGCTTTGGTGTTGGGACGGAAGGCGGCGTTCAGTTCTTCCTCGGTGCAGTCCGGGTCGATAAAGGTGGTTTCCAGACCCATTTTCTTCATGGTGACGGAGAAAAGGTTGAAGCTGCCGCCGTAGATGGCGGAGCTGGCAACGATGTGATCGCCGCATCCGGCGATGTTGAACACCGTCATGAAGTTGGCCGCCTGTCCGGAACCGGTGAGCATGGCGGCGGTGCCGCCCTCCAGCGCGCAGATCTTGGCGGCGACGGCGTCGCAGGTGGGATTTGCCAGACGGGAGTAGAAATAGCCCTCGGCTTCCAGATCAAAGAGCTTTCCCATATCCTCGGAGGTGTCGTACTTGAATGTGGTACTCTGGACGATGGGGATCTGGCGGGGCTCGCCGTTTTTGGGCGTATAACCGGCCTGAATGCACAGTGTTTCGGGGCGCAGCTTGGAATCCATGAGAAATCACCTCATAATGTAATTTTTGTCTATTGTAATCGTTCGGAGGGCGTTTGTCAACGCCTGACCGACAGGTTTGCGCTGACGCAGAAAAACCACCGCAATTCCGATAGAATTGCGGTGGAGTAAGTGGCGGAGAGAGTGGGATTCGAACCCACGGTGGGTTGCCCCATCACCAGTTTTCAAGACTGGCTCCTTAAACCGCTCGGACATCTCTCCAGACTTCATAAAATATATCATCCAGAGGGAAAATTGTCAAGAGCTTTGACGCAGGGGCGAGATTAGTGCTTGACAAACATTCTGCCATATGCTAGAATACTTTGGCAATCAAGTGAATAGTTTTCTTTTTATTCGGAGTGATACCCAAGAGGCCGAAGGGGCTCCCCTGCTAAGGGAGTAGGCGTCTAAAAAGCGCGCGAGGGTTCAAATCCCTCTCACTCCGCCAAGATACAGCTCATTGCGTGTGCAGTGGGCTGTATTTTTTGACTTGGTGCTTGCAGGAGGGGGAGACTGTGGACAAGATGTATGCGGACAGGGAAACGATTCTGGCCATGGCGCGTGCCGGGGAATTTGTTCCGTGCAGTTATCTGGAAAGGCTGTTTGAATTCTGTTGACAAGCGGTTTTTGCCGATTTATAATGTTCCCTGAAAGGAAGTGTCGGATGATGGCGGTTCGGCTCAATGATGACAAGGAATTGGTAAAAACCATTCGGGAAGGTCTGAAGCGCACGGGAGGCTACTGCCCCTGTCGGCTGGAGCGGACGGAGGACAATAAGTGCATCTGTAAGGAATTCCGGGAGCAGATCGCAGACCCGAATTTCAAGGGCTATTGCCACTGTATGCTCTATTACAAGGATTGACAAATAATTGTTGACAAATTTCGCCTGCTGTGATACGATATCCGAGCGCTGAGGGAAACCGGCAGGCAGGTATGGGCGAGTGGTGGAATTGGTAGACTCGCTAGATTCAGGTTCTAGTGTTCACTGCGGACGTGCGGGTTCAAGTCCCGCCTCGCCCACCAAAACCGGACAGCAATTTCGGTATGATGCGTACCGCGATTGATGTCCGGTTTCCTTTTGTATTTCAGCGGCGGACATTGGAAGATGAGAAAGGTTGTGATGCTATGGATACGCACGCGCGGCTTCAGCAGTTATTGCGGGAACGTGGTTGGACGGAGTATAAGCTTTCAAAGGAATGCGGTCTGGCACAGTCCACCATCGGAAATATTTTCAGAAGAAATACTGTTCCCTCCATTGCAACCCTTGAGACAATCTGCAAGGGATTCGGCATCACCATGTCCCAGTTTTTCGCGGACACCGATATGGTGGAGCTGACCCCGGATATGAAAGAGCTGTTTGACTGCTGGGTCTGCCTGACGCCGAGTCAGAAGGCTGCGGCTATCCAGATGCTGAAAGCGATGAGCCACGATAACGAGTAATAGGAGGTCTTCGGACTTCCTATTTTTATGCTTTTGCTTCGTGCGGGAAATATCGTGCAGAGTTGACATTTGGGGATATTTGTTGGATAATACAGAAAAAAAGATGTGAGGATATCATGGAAAAGTCGAAGCGTTCTTTTCTTCCGTGGGGGATGGTGTCGACCATTCTGACGCTGGCGTGGCCGACTATGCTGGAAGAGCTGATGCAGACGGCGGTGCAGTATATCGACACTGCTATGGTCGGTGCGATCGGTACGCAGGCGACTGCGGCGGTGGGCGCTACCAGCACGGTCAACTGGCTGATCGGCAGCACCGTTGCCGCCATTGGCGTGGGCTTTCTGTCCTTCGTGTCTCAGGCCTGCGGGGCGGGGGATACGAAGCGGGCGGGGAAAGCCTCGTCTCAGGCGGTGCTGGCGGTTCTGGTCTGCGGCACGTTTTTTACTGTGCTGATGCTGGCGCTGAGCAGCAAGGTGCCGGTGTGGATGCAGGTTGACCCGGCCATTCAGGACTTGGCTTCCCAATACTTTTTCATTCTGTACACCCCCATGCTGGCCCGGGCGGCCATTACGATTTTCGGTACGTTGCTTCGTTCGGCAGGGGACGCCAAAACGCCCATGCGGGTCGGTTTTCTGGTGAACGGGGTCAATGTTGTCCTTAACTTCCTGCTCATCTATCCCACGCGGCAGGTGTGGGGCATGACCGTCTTCGGCGCGGGATGGGGCGTTATCGGCGCGGCTGTGGCAAGCGCCATTTCCTTCGTGATCGGCGGCGTGTGCATCACCGTGGTGCTCTGGCGGCACCCACTGCTGTCTCCCAAGGGGCAGAAACTGCGGCCGGACTGGGATGTGCTGAAGCCCTGCCTGCGGGTGGCGCTGCCCAATGCCTTGCAGCGCTTCGGTACTTCTCTGGGATATGTGGCCTTTGCGTCGATGATAAACTCTTTGGGCGAAATTGCTACCGCTGCCCACACGATCGCCAACACGGTGGAATCCGCGTTTTACATTCCCGGCTACGGGATGCAGACTGCGGCGGCGACGCTGGCGGGCAACGCTCTGGGGGCGGGGGACAACCGGCGGGTCAAGGAGCTGGGGCGGATGATCCTGTTTATCGAGGTCAGTCTGATGATCGTCTCCGGGTCGCTGCTGTTCCTGTTCGCGCCCAACATGATGCGTTTGTTTTCCAGAGACGCTCAGGTGATCGCACTCGGGGTCACGGTTCTGCGGATGGTGGCGGTGTCCGAGCCGTTTTACGGCGTGTCCATCATTGTCGAGGGCATGATGCAGGGCATGGGGAACACTATGATGCCCTTTGTTTGCAGCATCGCGGGCATGTGGGGCGTGCGCATTGTGGGCACGTTTATCTGCACCCAGCTGCTGGGGATGGGGCTGGTGTCCGCGTGGGCGTGCATGATCGCCCATAACCTGCTGCTGTTCCTCCTGTTTGCCGGGTACTATCTCAGTGGGAAATGGAATCCCATGAACAGAAAAAACGCCGTTCAGAGTGTAAAAACGGCTGATTGATATGGTATTTTGAGCAGCGCAGACGGATTTTTTCCGCTGCGTTGCTTTCTTTTGTGCAACGGACTTCGTTTTTCCCCCTTCGGGCGAAAGGGGGTTGACATGATGTATGTCAAACACAAATTGGAAATAGACCTGTCCGGACAGGCGGTCATGCCCCGGGTGGACATGGTGGAGGGCGACCAGTACGCCCGGCAGCTGGAGCTGTCCCTCCTCTGCGGCGGGGAAAGCTGGGAAATTCCCGAGGACGTCCACGCGGCGGTTCGATTCCGGAAGCCCGACGGCACCGGCGGGGAGTACGATTCTCTGCCAGACGGCAGCCCTGCGTGGTCGGCGTCCGGGAACGTGCTGACGGTGGAGCTTGCGCCGCAGGTGCTGTCCTGTCCGGGAAACGGGATACTCTCCGTGGTGCTGACGCAGGGGGACGCCAGAGTCAGCACGTTTCACATTCTGTTTCAGGTTCACGGGGCGATTCCCGGCGGGCTGGAATCAGAGGATTATTTCTGCTATGACGGGCTGCTCAACGCTCCCCAAAACGCCGAGATCGGGCAGTTTTTGAAGGTATCCGGGGTGAACGGGCATGGCATTGTCTCTCAGGTCGAGGCGGTGACGATCCCGCCGCTGGACGAGGCCGTGGATACCGCGCTGGCGCAGGCAAAGGAAAGCGGGGAATTTGACGGCGCGTCCGCTTATGAGATCGCCCAGAACAACGGATTTACCGGCACCGAGGCGGAATGGCTGGAATCCCTGAAGGGCAAATTCAATTCCAATGTGGGGAACATCCGGCTCATCAACATCACCGGTAGACTGACCTCCGAGCCGGGTGTCATCATAGATTTCCGCACTACCCGCCTTCGGGGCGTGCGGGACCCGCAGGCGGACGACGACGCCGCCACAAGGCGGTACGTCGATCGGGCAGTGACGGGCTACACGGTGCCGTCCTACTGGCAGGAGGCCGTGGATGCGGCTGCCGCCAAAGTAACGGCAAAGCAGGACGCGGGCGGTATGGACTGCGTGACGTTTGCTCTGTTTTCGGATGTTCATGCCGTTCCTGACAGCACCACGCCCAATTCGGGGAATACCGGCAATCTGACGGCGGCGGTGATGGACGCCTGCGGCGTTCCCTTTGCGGTCTGCTGCGGCGATGTGTGCCGCACGGACGCGGACACCGAGACTGCCGCCCGGGAAAGCATTGCTGCCGGGGCAAAAAATCTGCGTCCCATCGGCGCACGCAAGCTTTTACAGGCGCAGGGCGACCACGACGGCTCCTACGGCGCGGCGCAGATGAGCGCCGGGGCCATGTTCGGGGCGATTTTCCGCAGTCAGGCGGAGGACGAGCGGCGGCATTTCGGCGGGGACGGGTCTTACTTTTATGTGGATGATCCGGCGGCGAAAATGCGGCTGATCGTTCTCAATTCCTGCTGGACGGACAGTGCCCATCTGCGGACGGCGAGCTTCGGTTACGGCAACACGCAGCTGAACTGGCTGGCGGATACGGCACTTTCCTTTTCGGAGGACGGATGGTGCGTCGCGCTGTTCGCCCATGTGCCGCCAGTCGCGGCCTATTCAGCCCAGATCCGGGATATGACGGTACTGCGCGGGATTCTGGCGGCATTTTTGAATAAGACCAGCTACACCGGCACCAGCGGAACGGCGGGGGCGTGGGACTATGTTTCCGTTTCCTGCAATTTTACGGGGAAGCACAACGGGAAGATTGTCGGATTCTTCTGCGGACACAGCCACGGCGACAGCATCGTCACGGACGAAACGCCTTACCCGGTCGTCACAATCGCGTCGGACGCGCACAGTCTGGCCGCCGACAGCGAGGTGGTCAGAACCGCCGGAACGGCGGCGGAACACGTCATCGACTTTGTGACCGTCAACCGTTCGGCGAAAACAGTAAGCCTGACCCGCCTGGGCGCCGGGGCGGACAGAAGCTACAGCTATCAATAGCGTTTGTTTTCCTCCTTATTTTCTGAATTTTTTGTAAAATAAGGCTTGATTTTCAGGCAGACGTATGCTAGAATAAATCGGTCTGAAATCAAGGTGAGTCCTCTGCCGGCCTGTGCGCGGCATGAACGCCTAATATTTAAGGAGGACAACAAAATGGATTTGGTTAAGGCTCTGAACAGCCAGTACATGAAGGAGGAGCTGCCCGAAGTTAAGGTCGGCGACACCGTTCGTGTGCATGTGCGCATCAAGGAAGGCGCTCGTGAGCGTATTCAGGTGTTCGAAGGCACCGTTATCGCCCGTAAGCACGGCGGCATCGGTGAGACCGTCACCGTTCGCCGTATCTCCTACGGCGTGGGCTGCGAGAAGGTTTTCCCCATGCATTCTCCCAACGTTGCCATGATCGAGACCGTCCGCAAGGGCAAGGTCCGTCGGGCAAAGCTGTACTACCTGCGCGACCGCGCCGGCAAGGCTGCCAAGGTCAAGGAGAAGGTCTAAGCTGCAATTCAATAAAAAAAGAGGGCTTTGCCCTCTTTTTTTATTACAATGCGGGGATTTCCCTGCTGCCGGTGCGGCGCAGGGGAAATATTTACATTTTAGTATAGAAAACGGGCGCTTATTGTGCTATACTAAAGGGAGATTATCCCAATGGCGTATGCCGTTTTTTATGGGAGGGACGCTGCTATGGCGGAAAAGAGGAAGAAAAAGGAAGAAGAAAAGCTGGGCTGGCAGAAAAGTGTGCTGCTGTACGCCCACGATATGCTGTATCTGCTTTTGATCGTGATGCTGCTGTTTCTGCTGGTGTTCCGCATTATTGTGGTATCCGGCGGAAGTATGCGGATGACGCTGCTGGATGGGGACTACCTGCTCCTGCTGAACAACACGTTTTACCATACCCCTCAGCGGGGGGACATCGTCGTCATCAGCAAGGAGTCCTTCGACAACGGCAAGCCCATTGTCAAGCGGGTCATTGCGACGGAAGGGCAGACCGTGGACATCGATTTTGAGACCGGAGAGGTTTCCGTGGACGGCACGGTGCTGCAGGAGGACTATATCAACGCGCTGACCACCGTGGATGGCGGCGTTCATTTCCCGCTGACGGTGGCCGAGGGGTGCATTTTCGTGCTGGGGGACAACCGGGGCATTTCCAAGGACAGCCGTTACCCAGATGTGGGGCAGATCGATAAGCGGGAAGTGCTGGGCAAGGCGATTTTCCTGATGTATCCCGGCACGGACGATGGGACGTATCCCAGAGAATTTGACAGAGTCGGAGCGATACAATGACAGACAACATGAACATTCAGTGGTATCCCGGCCACATGACCAAGACCCGGCGGCAGATCGAAGCGGACCTGAAGCTGGTGGACGCGGTGTGCGAGATCGTGGATGCACGGATTCCCGCTTCCAGCCGGAATCCGGATATTGACGCCATCTGCGGCGACAAGCCCCGGATGATCGTGCTGAACCGCATGGATCTGGCAGACCCTGCCGCCACAAAGAAGTGGGCGGAGTTTTTTAGGCGCAAAGGCATGGCGGTCATCGCCACGGACTGCAAATCGAAAAAGGGAATTTCCGCATTTACCCCCGCGGCACGGCTGGCCTGTGCCGAAAAGCTGGAACGGGACGCAAAACGGGGAATGAACCGGCCCCTTCGGGTGATGGTGGTTGGAATCCCCAATGTGGGCAAATCTACCTTAATTAATCAGATTTCCGGCCGCAAAAGCGCGAAAGCGGAGAACCGTCCCGGCGTGACCCGGGGCAAGCAGTGGGTGACGGTGGACAGCGGGCTGCAGCTGCTGGACACCCCCGGCATTCTGTGGCCGAAATTTGAAGACCCGGAGGTCGGCATGATGCTGGCCTACACCGGCGCGGTCAAGGAAGGCGTCATCGACCTTGAGGAGCTGGCGTACCGCCTGATGGAGCTGCTGCACAAATTTTATCCTCAGACCCTGCTGGAGCGCTACAAGGTGGAAGCGCCGGAGGGGACGCCCGGCTGGCAGCTGCTGGAAATGGCCGGAAGAAAGCGGGGGTATCTGGTCTCCGGCGGGGAAGTGAACACCGAACGGATGGCAAAAGTCCTGCTGGATGAATTCAGAAGCGGAAAATTGGGTAATTTTACTCTGGAAATGCCGGAGGATATGGTATGAGCGACGGAAAAATGTGGGAAATTGAAGATGGATTCTTTTCCAGCGGCGTAGGGACGATCTGCGGTGTGGACGAAGCCGGCCGCGGGCCGCTGGCTGGTCCCGTGTACGCGGCGGCGGTGATCCTGCCGCCCCATCTGGACATCCCCGGTCTGACGGACAGCAAAAAACTGACGGACAAAAAACGCCGGGAGCTGTTCCCAATCATTCAGGAGCAGGCGATCGCCTACGGGATCGGATTCGCCACGGAGAAGGAAATTGACGAAATCAATATTTTACAGGCCACGTTTCTAGCCATGGAGCGGGCGCTGGGGCAGCTTGCCGTAAAGCCCGACCTCGTTCTGATCGACGGAAACCGGGAAAAGAATTTCGGGATACCGGTAAAAACCGTGGTCAAGGGGGACAGTCTCAGCGCCAATATCGCCGCGGCGTCGGTGCTTGCCAAGGTCTCCCGGGACGACTTTATGCTGGAAATGGCGAAGCAGTACCCCCAGTATGGCTTTGACATCCACAAGGGCTATCCCACACGGGCACATTACGACGCCCTCCGCGCATATGGTGCCTGTCCCATTCACCGGATGAGCTTCCTCAAAAAGTTCTATGGGGAAAAGTAAGCTGACAGGCGCCTGGGGCGAAGCGCTGGCGGCGGAATATCTGCGGAAAAAGCGGTATGCCGTCGTGGCAAGCGGCTACCGCTGCCGGTTCGGGGAAATCGACCTCATTGTCAAAAACAAAGCCTTTTTGGTATTTGTGGAGGTAAAACTTCGGAAATCGGCGGATTTTGCTCAGGCGATGGAGTACGTTGACGGGAGAAAGCAGGACAGAATCCGCACTACAGCTGCACTGTATCTGTCCGAAAACCCCACGGACTTACAGCCCCGGTTTGATGTTATTGAAATCTACGCACCGGATGGAACCCAGACGCTTCACCCGGAAATTCATCATTTGGAGGATGCCTTTCAATGAATTTTCCTGTGATTGATCTGCATTGTGACACGGTTCTGGCACTTTTGGGCGACGATATGAATCAGGCGGGCAGCCTGCGGAAGAACCGCTTCCATATCGATCTGGAGCGGGCGTCCCGGCTGGGGGGCTATGCCCAGTGCTTTGCCTGCTTCACCACGCCGTTCATGGAAGAATACCACCATGTGTCGCCCGTAGTCGCCTTTGAGCGGGAAATCGCCACGCTTCAGCGGGAAATGGACAAGAACAAGGATTTGATTTCCATTGCCTATTCCCCGAAGGAAATTGAAGAAAACCGGAAGAACGGAAAGATGTCCGCCATCCTGACGCTGGAAGGAACAGCGGGAATCGGATATGACCCGGAGCTGCTGAGCAGTCTCTGGCTTATCGGCTTCCGCATCTCCGGCCTTGGCTGGAACGAAAAGAACCCTCTCACCGGCTCCCACGAGACCGGCGGCGGACTGACCGATCAGGGGCGGGCGTATGTGGAAGAAGCCCAGCGTTTGGGAATGCTGATCGACGTCAGCCATATCAGTGACGAGGGTTTCTGGGATATTATGGATATCACCCGGGCGCCCATTGTCGCCACTCATTCCAACAGCCGCGCTGTCTGGAACAACAGCCGCAACCTGACGGATGATATGTTCCGTGCCATCGCCCAGACCGGCGGCGTGGCCGGGTACAACGTCTGCGCGGAGTTCACCGGGGAGAAGCCTACGCTGGATACCATGTGCGACCATATTTTCCACTTTATGGAGCTTGACCCCAGCGGAAAGCACATTGCCCTGGGCGGCGATCTGGACGGAATTACCGAAATGCCTGCCGGGTTTGAGGGCGTTCAGAGCTGGCCTGCTCTGGCACAGCGGCTGCTGGAGCGCGGATTGGATGAAAAAACGGTGGGCAACATTTTCTGGAACAATGCCATTGGAGTGATGGAATGTGCTGTATGTGACCACGCGAAATAACCGGGACGCCTACACCGCCCAGCGTGTCCTGCGGGAAAACCGGGGGCCGGACGGCGGGCTGTACGTGCCGTTCCGGGAGCCTGTTTTCTCCCGGGAGGAAATCGACGCTCTGAAAGAGAAATCCTTTCATCAGTGCGTCGCCGAGGTGTTGAACCGGCTGTTCAATACGAAGCTGACCCGGTGGGATGTGGAATTCTGCGTCGGGCGCTATCCCGTCCGACTGGTGAATCTGCCCCAGCGAATTATTGCCGGGGAATGCTGGCACAACCCGGAATGGACGTTTGACCATCTGGTACACATTCTCGCAGAGCAGCTGCGGGGTGGCTGCCCCGGCGCCGACGGCGGCTGGGCGAAAACCGCCGTGGGGATCGCTGTGCTGTTCGGCATTTTCGGCGAGTTTGCCCGGGCGGGAATTACGGAGCACGAAAAGCACGTGGATATTTCCGTGGTGTGCGGCAATTTTGACCTGCCCATGAGCGCGTGGTACGCCCGGGCGTGGGGACTGCCCATCGGGAATATCATCTGCTGCTGCAACGAAAACGGGAATTTGTGGAACCTGATCCATCACGGACAGTTCCGCACGGACACCGTCAGCGTCCCCACCGGTACGCCGGAGGCGGATGTGACGCTGCCCGCAGGGCTGGAGCGCTTGATTTACGCCTGCGGCGGACTGGCGGAGGTGGACATTTATCTGGATGCCTGCCGCCGGGGCGGGATGTACTGCCCGAGAGACAGCGTGCTTTCCCGGCTGGGGGAGGGGCTGGACGTCAGCGTCGTCAGCAGCCGCCGGATGATCTCCACCATTTCCGGTATCCGCGGTTCTGCCGGGTATCTGCTGTCGCCCTATGCCGCCCTTGCTTACGCGGGACTGCTGGATTTCCGGGGCAGAACAGGGGAGAGCTGCCATGCATTGGTGCTGGCGGAGAAAAGCCCCATCTGTGACGCCGGAACGGTAGCAAATGCCCTCGGCGTTTCCGAGGATGCGCTGGAACAGTATTTGTAACAGACAGAAATTCCCCCATTGGAGGATACAAATGACACGATATATAAAGACAGCCTGCCTGGTTGTGGTCGTTGCCTTTGCGCTGGTATCGGCGGTGTTTTTCTCGTACAAATGCATACGGCAAGCTACTGTGGACGCCGCTCCGGAGGAAACAACGGAGATGACCGAGGCCACTGAGACTGTGCCGCCGGAAACCGCAGCGACGACTGTCCCGACGGAGGAAACGGTCCCGGAGGAGACGGCAGCGGAAACGACCCTGCCGGAAGAAACCGTTCCTGTGGAGACCGAAGCGCCGAAGGTCACCATCGACGCGGTTCCCCACTATCACCAGTCGGAATATCCCGACATCCGGTACGGCAATGGCACCATTGCGACCAGCGGAAGCAGCGTCGCCGCGCTGGCTATGGTCGCAACCTATATGACCGACCATGTTTACACCCCCGCCGACATCGCCGATTATGCGGTGCAGTACGGCGGCAGCCATTACAAACGGCTGGAAAAGGTTTCCGATCTGATGCAGATTCCATGGAAACGGGCGCTGAATGTGAACGAGGCGCTGAAAGCCGTCCGGGAAGGGAAGATCGCCATTGCGCTGATGGGGTCGAGGTCGATGTTTCCGGGAGGAAACCACTTCATCGTCCTGACCGGCGTCACTGAGGACGGAAAAATTTGGGTGCTTGACCCGGATGACAGGGACTACAGTGCGTGGGGCGTGGGCGAGCTGCTGGAAAACGGCTTCCCCGACGGCAAGCTGATCGCGGGTTATGAGGGCGCATGGATCTACGACAAGACGCAGATGCCGGAAGAACCGTTCATCTACGAACCGGAACCGGCGCCCGAGGAATCCCGCTACCCCGGTCTGGAACTGACGGACGCGGAGATCAAGCTGATGGCCGACCTGATTTTCATGGAAGCCCAGAGCGAGCCCTTTGAAGGCCAGCAGGCGGTGGCCGAGGTGATCTTCAACCGCCTGAAATCCGGGAATTTCCAGTCTTCCATCAACAGCATCATATATGCAAAGGATCAGTTCGCGGCGGTGAAAAACCTGTATTTGGCGAAGCCCACGGACACCCAGTACAAGGCCATCGAACGGGCGCTGAACGGGCCGTATGTGCTGCCCGAGGATGTGGTTTTCTACGCGAAATTCGCCGTGAACAAGAAGATATGGGGGACGATCGGTTCTCATATCTTCTGCTACAGCTATTAGGGTTTTCAGATAGACCCAAACAATTAAGGAGGTGTTCCATGGCTCTGTACGCCATCGGCGACCTGCATCTTTGTCTGGGCGCACCGAAGCCCATGGACATTTTCGGCGGCGCATGGGTTGGTTACATGGACAAGCTCAAAGACGGCCTGTCCGTCATCCGGCCGGAGGATACCACGGTTCTGCTGGGGGATTTGAGCTGGGCGTTGGACTTGTCCGGCGCGAAGGCGGATTTTGCGTGGATCAACGCCATTCCCGGACGAAAGATCATTCTAAAGGGAAATCACGACTATTGGTGGAGCACGGCGGCGAAATTCCGGAAGTTCTGTGAGGAAAACGGCTTTGGAAACCTGAATCTTCTGAACAACAACTGCTATGAATATGAGGGCACCGCCATCTGCGGCACCCGGGGATGGTTTTATGAGGAAGACCGTTCCGGCGAGCATGACGAAAAGGTGTTCAAACGGGAGCTGCTGCGGCTGGAAGCCTCACTGAAAGCGGCGGGGGATATGCGGAAGATGGTTTTCCTCCACTATCCGCCACGGTACCGTGGATACGAATGTCCGGAAATTTTGCAGCTTCTGGAAAAATACGGCGTCAGCCGCTGCTTTTACGGCCATCTCCACGGGGGAAGTCACGCCCTTGCCATGGAAGGATTGTGGGACGGGGTGGATTTCAGGCTGGTCGCGGCGGATTATACCGGTTTCCGGCCTTACAAGGTCATTCCGTAGCGCAATTATTCAAAACTTTTTTCATAAAAGTGTGGACATTTCCTTGTTTTTCTGATAGAATATATCGGCTGTACAATTATAAATAAATGGTCTCGGTCACGGGAACCAATTAGGAGGATTACTTACAATGAACGTTAAGAGCATCGAAAGAAAAGGCAACGAGGCTACCGTCGTTGTCGAAATCGACAAGGAACTGATGGAGTCCGGTGTCAACAAGGCTTACATGAAGGCCCGCAAGAGCATCCAGCTCCCCGGCTTCCGTAAGGGCAAGGCTCCCAGAAAGATGATCGAGGCCATGTATGGCGCCCACGTTTTCTACGAAGACGGTCTGGAAGAGATTTTCCCCGAGATCTATGACTTCGCCATTGCCAAGCAGGATTTCAAGGCCATCGGCCGTCCCAACCTGACCGACATGCAGATCGGCGACGACAACATCGTCACTCTGACCCTGACCACTGAGGTGTACCCCGAGGTCACGCTGGGCCAGTACAAGGGTCTGGAAGTGGAGAAGGAGGAGGTTAACGTCACCGACGAGCAGGTGCAGGCCGAGCTGGATCGGATGGCGCAGAATGTCGCCTCCACCGAGACCGTGGAGCGTCCCGCCAAGATGGGCGATACCGCCAACATCGACTTCGAGGGCTTCGATAATGGCGTACCCTTTGAGGGCGGCAAGGGCGACAACTTTGACCTGAAGCTTGGCTCCGGCCAGTTCGTCCCCGGCTTTGAGGAGCAGATCGTCGGCATGAGCGCCGGCGAGGAGAAGGACATCGACATCACCTTCCCCGAGGATTACCACAAGGAGCTGGCCGGTAAGGCCGTCGTGTTCCACGTCAAGCTGAACAAGGTCACTGAGACCATCGTTCCCGAGCAGGATGACGAGTTTGCCAAGGACGTTTCCGAGTTCGATACGCTGGACGAGCTGAAGGCCGACATCCGTGCCAAGGCTCTGGAAAATGCCAAGAAGCAGGCTGACAGCGCCTTTGAGCAGGCCGCTGTGGACAAGGCTGCCGAGAATACCACCGTGGATATGCCCAAGGCGCTGGTGGAGAACGAGCTGGACATCCAGATGGAGCGTTTCGGCTATCAGTTGCAGATGAGCGGCTACTCCATGGAGCAGTACGCCAAGATGATGGGCGGCGACGTCAGCACCATGCGCAACGCTTTCCGTCCCGCCGCTGAGAAGCAGGCGAAGATCTCCGTCACTCTGGAGAAGATCGCCGAGGTCGAGGGCATCACCGCTTCCGACGAGGATATCGAGGCGGAATTCAAGTCTCTGGCCGAGCAGTACGAGCTGGAAGTGGACAAGGTCAAGGAAATGGTTCCCATGGACGAGCTGACCGGCAGCATCAAGACCCGCAAGGCGATCAAGGTCATCGTGGACAGCGCCGTCCCCGTAGCCCCCAAGGCCGAGGAGAAGACCGAGGAATAATCCTTAGATAGGAATAACCTTTCCCTGCGATGGTTAGAATGTTTCAAACCCCTGAAAGGAGACATTACCATGAGTTTAGTTCCCTATGTTGTTGAGCAGACCAGCCGCGGCGAGCGCAGCTATGACATTTTCTCCCGTCTGCTGAACGACCGCATCGTGTTCCTGTCCGAAGAAGTCAACGACACCACCGCAAGTCTGGTGGTTGCCCAGCTGCTTTATCTGGAAGCACAGGACCCGGACAAGGACATTCAGTTCTATATCAACAGCCCCGGCGGCAGCGTCACCGCAGGTATGGCCATCTACGACACCATGCAGTACATTAAGTGCGATGTCGCGACCATCTGCGTCGGTCTGGCGGCTTCTATGGGCGCGTTCCTGCTGAGCGCCGGCGCCAAGGGCAAGCGTATGGCGCTGCCCAATTCCGAGATCATGATCCACCAGCCCTCCGCGGGTACGCAGGGTCAGATCACGGATATGGCTATCCACCTGAAGCGTCTGGAAACCGTCAAGGCGCGGATGAACCGCATTCTCTCTGAGAATACCGGACGCTCCATCGAGGAGGTCACCGCCGCCTGCGAGCGTGACAATTTCATGACCGCAGAGGAAGCCAAGGCTTTCGGCCTGATCGACCGGGTGCTGGATCATCATTAAAACAATTCATTAGAAACGAGGTACCGGTGTCATGGCAAAGAACACTGAGCAGCCGCCGATTCGATGCAGCTTCTGCGGAAAGCGGGAGAATCAGGCGTCACGGCTGATTGCCGGTCCTGGGGTGTATATCTGCAGCGACTGCGTTGCTGCCTGCAGCGAGCTTCTGCGGCAGGAAATGGATACGGGCAGCGGGCTGAACGCCCCCGACAAGCTGCCCACACCCGTAGAGATCAAGTCCTTCATGGACAATTACATCGTGGGGCAGGACGAAGCGAAGGTCGCCCTGTCCGTCGCGGTGTACAACCATTATAAGCGTATCTATTTCGGCGCGGATTCCGATGTGGAGCTTCAGAAGAGCAACATTCTGCTCATTGGGCCAACGGGCAGCGGCAAGACCCTCTTTGCCCAGACGCTGGCGAAAATTCTGAACGTTCCCTTTGCCATCGCGGACGCCACTACGCTGACTGAGGCCGGATATGTGGGCGACGATGTGGAGAACATTCTGCTTCGTCTCCTGCAGGCCGCCGATTTTGACGTGGAGCTGGCGGAACGGGGCATTATCTACATCGACGAAATGGACAAAATCGCCCGCAAGAGCGAAAATACCTCCATCACCCGGGACGTTTCCGGCGAGGGTGTGCAGCAGGCGCTTCTGAAAATTCTGGAAGGCACCGTTGCCAACGTTCCGCCTCAGGGCGGCAGGAAGCATCCTCAGCAGGAAATGATTCAGGTGGACACCACCAACATCCTCTTTATCTGCGGTGGCGCGTTCGACGGTCTGGACAAGATCATCGAAAAGCGCACCGATAAGAGCGCCATCGGCTTTGATTCCCCCGTACAGAGCAAGAGCAAGCGGGATGTCGGTACATTGTTCACCCAGGTGGAACCCCATGATCTGTTAAAATTCGGCATCATCCCCGAGCTTGTGGGACGTATGCCGGTGATCACCACGCTGCGCAGCCTGTCCCGGGACGATCTGGTGCGGATTCTCGTGGAGCCGAAGAACGCCCTGACAAAGCAGTATCAGAAGCTGCTGGAAATGGACGGCGTGGCGCTGGAAATTCAGCCGGAAGCCCTTCAGGCCATTGCCCAGAAGGCGCTGGACCGTCAGATCGGCGCAAGAGGACTCCGGGCGATCATGGAGAAGATCATGACGAAGATCATGTTCCTGATCCCCTCCGACCTGTCCATCCAGAAGGTCATCATCACCCCCGAAGCCGTCGAGGGCGCCGACCCCGGCATCGTGCGGGATACCGCCCATCCCAGAGAAAAAATCTCCGGGCGCAAATAATATCTCTATTCTTCCAAGGGGGTAGTTTTTCTACCCCCTTTTTTCAAAAAGGAGGGAAGAACTTTGACTGAAACCATTTTTGCAGGGAAAATGCCCATCCTTGCTTTGCGGGGACTGTGCGTTTTCCCCGAACAGACCGTTCATTTTGAAGTTGGCCGCAGCAAGTCCGTAAAGGCGCTGGAAGCGGCCATGCAGGGCGACCAGACGCTGCTGTTGATCCCTCAGAAGGATTTGCTGGTGGACGACCCGGCGCTGAAAGAACTGTATGGCGTCGGCTGTATCGCCAAGGTCAAGCAGGTGCTGAAAACGCAGGGAGAGAATCTGCGGATTCTGGTCACCGGCATCAGCCGGGGCAAGATCACCGAGCTGTCTCAGAGCGAGCCGTACCTTTCCGGCATTGTGGAATCGGCGAGTGTGGAGGAGCCGGCGGACACCATTCGCGCCCGCGCGCTGCGCCGGGAGGCCAATTCGCTGTATGGCGTGTATCTGGAGCTGTGCGAGCATCCTGCCCAGACCGTTCAGCTGCGGATGCTGGCCAGCGAGAGCAGCGGCTTCATTGCCGACTCCATCGCCCAGAATTCCGGCATTGACTTCCCGGACAAGGCGAAAATGCTCTGCCAGCTGAACAGCGTCCGCCGTCTGGAAACTGCCGTCCAGCTTCTGCGCCGGGAGGTGGAGATGCTCCGGCTGGAAGGGGATATTCAGGAGAAGACCCGCGCCGCCATCGACCAGAACCAGAAAGACTACTTCCTGCGCGAGCAGATGAAGGCCATCCGTGAGGAGCTTGGGGAAGAGGACGACGAGGACGAATTTGATACCTACGCCCAGAGCATTCAGAATCTCCATCTGGAAGAGGAAACGGAGAAGAAGCTCCTGAAGGACGTGGAGCGGCTGAAAAAGCAGCCCTTCGGTTCTTCCGAGGGGGCGGTGCTGCGGAATTATCTGGACACCGTGCTGGAGCTGCCGTGGAACGTCAAGACCAAGGAGCGGGTGGATGTGGCCGCTGCCCGGAAGATTCTGGAGCATGACCATTTCGGACTGGAAAAGGTGAAGGAGAGAATCTTAGAAACCATCGCCGTCCGGGAAATGGCGCCCCAGATGCCGCCCCAGATCCTGTGTCTGGTAGGCCCTCCCGGCGTGGGCAAGACCTCCATTTCCTATTCCATTGCCCGGAGCCTGAACCGGAAAATGGCGAGAATTTCCCTTGGCGGCATTCACGACGAGGCGGACATCCGGGGACACCGGAAGACCTACGTCGGCGCAATGCCCGGCCGTATCATGACCGCCATGACCCAGGCGGGCAGCTGCAATCCGGTGCTGCTGCTGGACGAGATCGACAAATTGGGTTCCGACTACCGCGGCGACCCCAGTGCCGCCCTGCTGGAAGTGCTGGACGCGGAGCAGAACCACGACTACCGTGACCATTATCTGGAAATCCCCTTTGACCTGTCCGACGTGCTGTTTATTACCACGGCGAATACGCTGGACACCGTGCCCCGGCCGCTGCTGGACCGCATGGAGATCATCGAGCTTGGCTCTTATACGGATGAAGAAAAGTTCATGATCGCCAAGGATCACCTGATCCCCAAGCAGCTGAAAAAGCACGGTCTGAAAAAGGCTCAGCTTCGCATCACCGATGACGCCATTCGGGAGACGATCTCCTGCTACACACGGGAATCCGGCGTACGGAATCTGGAACGCTGCTTCGGGGAGATCTGCCGGAAGACGGACATGGAGATTCTTTCTCAGGAAACGCCGAAGAAGATCACCGTCACCGGCGGCAATCTGGAAAACTATCTGGGCGTGCGCAAATTCCTGCCCGACCGGCTGCCCTGCACCGATCAGGTGGGGCTGGTCACGGGACTTGCATGGACGAGCGTCGGCGGCGAAACGCTGGAAGTAGAGGTCAACGTCATGGACGGTTCCGGCAAGCTGGAGCTGACCGGCAATTTGGGCGACGTGATGAAGGAATCTGCCCATGCGGCGCTGAGCTACATCCGCGCCAACGCCCAGAAGCTGGGCGTCGCACCGGACTTTTACAAGACCAAGGACATTCACGTCCATTTCCCGGAGGGCGCAGTCCCCAAGGACGGCCCCTCGGCGGGCGTTACCGTCTGCACGGCCATTGTCTCCGCCCTGACGGGGGTCAGCGTGCGGCGGGATATCGCTATGACCGGTGAAATTTCTCTTCGGGGACGGGTCATGCGCATCGGCGGTCTGCGGGAGAAGACCATGGCGGCACTTCGCCACGGCGTGCGCACCGTCATCATTCCCAAGGACAACGAACGGGATTTGGAGGAAATTGACCAGACCGTCCGGCGTCAGCTGAATTTTATCAGCGCTCAGACTATGGACACTGTGCTTTCCGCCGCGCTGAACCGGCCTACTGAGGCCAGCCCCACCATTCTGACGGAGCTTCCCGGGGACGTGCGTACCAGAGTGAGAAAGCCCGGCCTGCGCCAGTAACGGAGGAAATATTGTGAACTTTCAGAATGTGGAATTCCTGATTTCCGCCGCTTCCAAGGAGAATTTCCCCACAAAACGGCTTCCGGAGATTGCCTTTGCCGGGAAGTCCAATGTGGGAAAATCCTCGGTCATCAACCGCCTTTTGCAGCGGAAAAACTTTGCGCGGGTAGGGGATAAGCCGGGAAAAACCGTCCATGTGAATTACTTCACCCTGGACGGCGCCTGTTATCTGGTTGACCTGCCCGGATACGGCTTTGCAAAGGTTTCCGCCGGCGAGAAGGAACGCTGGGGGCGGCTGATGGAGGATTATTTCGCAGCGAACCGCATTGATCTGGGTGTACTGATCGTGGACTACCGCCATCCGCCCACTAATAACGACATCACCATGGCGCGGTGGTTTCTGGACTCCGGGTGCCCGTTTGTGGTGGTTGCCAACAAGATGGACAAGCTGAAAAAAAGCGAGCTGGAACCGAACCTGAAGGTCATCCGGGAGGACTTGGAACTTCCGGAGGGCTGCCCGGTGATCCCGTTCTCCGCGGAGAAGGGGAACGGCCGAGACGAGCTGGTGAAGTACATTCTTGCCGCCGTAAAAAAGTAATACTATTTCCTGATTAAAATCTTTGATTTTAATCAGGAAGGCATCGCCTAAT
>ERZ827150.1099-NODE-1099-length-35215-cov-8.650768_pt1 | contig 35215 bp, 26 predicted proteins | sample MGYA00519779_ERZ827150 | MGnify/ENA primary metagenome ERZ827150 (study PRJEB31778, sample SAMEA3449267) | human gut metagenome | biome: human gut; feature: human-associated habitat; material: faeces | place: United Kingdom | collected 2010/2012 ...
TGTCCATCCGTCACACCACCCGCAACTTCCCCAACCGGGAGGGCTCCAAGCCCGCCGACGGACAGTTGGCCGGCGTCATCCTCATGGACGCCCGCTCCATCGCCGCTACGGCGCGGAACCACGGCATCCTCACCTCCGCCGCCGACGTGGACTACACGCCGCCTGCGCCGGTGCAGCGCCGGTTCGACCGTGCGGTGTATGACCGCCGGGTCTACTTCGGTTTCGGTAAGGCGCAGCCGGACGCGCCCTTGAAGTACGGCCCCAATATTGCCGAGTGGCCCGCCATCCCCGCCCTGTCCGACGATCTTCTCATGCAGGTGGCCTCCGTCCTGCGGGACGAGGTGACCACCACCGACGAGCTGATCCCCTCCGGCGAGACGTCCTCCTACCGCTCCAACCCCATGAAGCTGGCGGAGTTTGCTCTGTCCCGCCGCGACCCGGACTATGTGCCGCGCGCCAAGGCCACGCAGACGCTGGAGGCGGCCCGTGCCGCCGGTACGGTGACGCCGGAGCTGCAAGCGGTGCTGACGGCGCTGCACCTGCCGGAGAGCGCCCTGTCCCGTATGCACATCGGCTCTGTGCTCTTTGCCAACAAGCCCGGCGACGGCTCCGCCCGGGAGCAGGCGGCGTCCTGCCAGCGGGTGCTGGGGGGCTGCGCCAATATCTGCTACGACTTCGCCACCAAGCGCTACCGCTCCAACTGCGTCAACTGGGGTATGCTGCCCTTTACGCTGGCGGACGGTGCGCCCTTCAACGCCGTACCGGGGGATTTCATCTTCGTCCCCGCTGTCCGGGAGAAGGTGGCGCGAGGCGACCAGGAATTCCCCGCCGTTCTCGTCCATGCCGGACAGACGCAGGCGCTGACGCTGTACCTGAAGAACACCAACGCGGAGGAGCGGGAGCTGCTGCTCACCGGCTGCCTCATGAACCACTACGCCGCGCAGAACAGGAGGTAACGATGGAAAAGATCAAAATGCCTGTCCCCATCGCCGAGCTGGACGGCGATGAGATGACCCACATCCTGTGGGGAATGATAAAGGATCAGCTGATAAAGCCCTTTGTGGAGCTGAACACCGAGTACTACGACCTGTCGCTGCCCAACCGGGACAAGACGGAGGATGCCGTGACCCGGCAGGCGGCGGAGGCCATCAAGCGCCTCCATGTGGGCGTGAAGTGCGCCACCATCACCCCCAACTACCAGCGGCAGGAGGAGTACGGCCTCAAGCAGCTGTGGAAGTCCCCCAACGCCACCATCCGTGCGGCGCTGGACGGCACGGTGTTCCGCGCCCCCATCCTCATCTCCCGCGTGAAGCCGGTGGTGACCTGTTGGAAAAAGCCCATCACCATCGCCCGCCACGCCTACGGCGACGTATATAAGGCGGTGGAGTACCGCGTCCCCGGCCCCGGTAAGGCGGAGCTGGTGTTCACCGACGACCACGGCGCGGAGCTGAGCCGCCAGACGGTCTACGACTTCACCGGCCCCGGCGTGTTGCAGGCCATGCACAACCGGGACGACTCCATCCTGTCCTTCGCCCGCTGCTGCTTCGCCTACGCGCTGGACGTGAAGCAGGATGTCTGGTTCTCCTCCAAGGACACCATCTCCAAGGACTACGACCAGACGTTCAAGCTGCTGTTCCAGAAGGTGTTCGACGAGGAGTACCGCGCCGCCTTTGAGCAGGCGGGGCTGCATTACCGCTATGCCCTCATCGACGACGTGGCCGCCAAGGTCATCCGCTCCTCCGGCGGCATCATCTGGGCGTGCAAGAACTACGACGGCGACGTGATGAGCGACCTCATCGCCGCCGCCTCCGGCTCGCTGCCCATGATGACCAGCGTGCTGGTGTCGCCGGACGGCAATTTCGAGTACGAGGCCGCCCACGGCACGGTCACTGACCATTTCTACCGCTGGCGCAAGGGAGAAAAGGTGTCCACCAACCCGCTGGCGACCATGGCCGCATGGTCCGGCGCCCTGAAAAAGCGGGGCGAGCTGGATGGCAGCGCCGCGCTGGTGCATTTTGCCGACTGTCTCTATCAGGCGGGACTGGACGTGTTCGAGGAGGGGTATCTCTCCGAGGATCTGGCGCCCCTGTGCGACCCGGCGGAGCTGAAGGAGATGCCGGACAACGACCGGCTCATCGCCCTCATCCGCCGGCGGCTGGAGACGCTGCTGGCAGGATAAGAGGTCGGCGGTATCCCATACAGACAAAACAAGACCTCCGGCATTGCGCCGGAGGTCTTGTTTTGTCTTGAAATACCGGATAAGCAGCTGTCGGAGGACTGCCGCGCAGGGCAGGGGGGCCTACCGGGCGGCTGTGATCTTTGTGTCGGAAACCGTCACCCTCCACGCCTCCTGTACGGCGCCGACCGGCTCCGCCTGTATCGCTTCGGCGAACACCTCAAGCACCTGATACACAGTCTCACCATTCGCCAGCTCTACCGTATCCAGCGTAATGGGGTCGCACAGGATCCCGGTTTCCGCATCGGGCTCTACCGGGGTGGAGTAGTAGTAGGTGTGATCCGCCCCGGCGATCCACCCGTCTTGCAGGGTGAGCGCGGGATATTGGGAGGAGACTCTTCCTGCAATGTCGCCGTTGTCATCCACATAGTAGGACACGAGCCGTATGCGGAGATATGCCGCCGCGTTGCCGGTGTTTTTCACACAGACGTCGCTCTTTACACCGGAGAGAAGGGATTCCTCGACCTTGCAGGTGACCTTCGCCGGTACAAAGGTGTTGGTCTTCTCCGTTTTTTTGAACATGAAGGAGAGGGTCACGCCCACCGCGGCGGCGGCGCACAGAGCAAGCGCCGCGATCAGCCAAAGCCGTATTCTTTTGGACATATCGCGTCACCTCTTTCTGTTGACTTCCCGATCACTGCTGCCATTGAGCCACTTGTTCTCGACGGGTGTGCTGCCGAAGGTAACTACTTTGCTGCCACCCTCAGTGACCTTCACCGTTTGACTTGTGTCCGCATACCGCCACGACCAGCCGTTTTGCTGCTCGATCGTATAGGTGAAGCAGAACAAATTCTTGATGGTCACGCTGCCGTTTCCTTTTATGGAGACAAACAGCTCGAAGGAGGGATCTTTTGTTGTCGTGATGCGGTACACAAAGACGCGGTCGCCGTTCCCCTCGTCGTCAGATGCATTGCTGCGGGTGATGGTCAGATCACCGAGCACGGGGACGAACTTCGCATAGAACGTATTGTCCTTCGGTATGGCCTCAAGCTTGCTCTTATTAGGGACAAGCCTGTTTGTCGTTGAATCCACGGTCCCCTCAACGGCGGTAACGTGCTTTGTGCAGTTTTCGTCCAGATACCATCCATCAAACCGGTAACCGGGCTTTTCTGTTGGCGTTGAACCCTCGAACGGGGTATCGCCCTCAACGACCTCCTTGCTTGGGCTGACCGTTCCGCCGCCCTGTGTCCATACCTGATAATCCACGCTGTATTGCACGGGCTGGTAGAAGAAGAAAATGTTGTTCTGTTTCTCGTCTGACCGCAGCAGGAGCGTCTGCTGTTTGTCGGATACGCAGCTCCAGCCCTCTATAGCGATGGCTTTTGCCGTAACTGTCTGACCGAATTTGCCGCTGTCAGGTTTGACGGCAGCCAGTACGCCGCTTGTGTGCGCCGGATCGTCGGCATTATATACCAGCTTTGACAGATCCTTGGTAGAAGTACCGTACTTTAAGTAGTATACGCTGTAATTCTGGTTGCTGCGCGTATAGAAGACATACAGATCCGTGCCGTTCTGATCGATGGTGATAGGAAAGTATGTGCCGCTAGGCGTTGTCTCCATTTTAGTGGGCGTGGTACCAGCCGTCGTTATCTGAATACCTGTGTTGCCTACCGTGAACCCGCTGAAGGTCTGGGGTGTGACATGGAGCGTACTGCCTGTCTGACCAATGCCTTGAATACGGGCCTCGTCCTCTGCGTAGTATTTATAATTTCCGCTCGTGTCTTTCTCCAATTCGGACTGATTGTTGAGCGCGGCATCGAGGGTCTGCAGCATATGGTGAACGGCATAGGGGGCGTGTGTTTTATTTTGGGTATAATAGAACACCACCACATTGTCCTGCGAGGTAACTTTGCCATCCGCATCAACCTTCACAGCGAGGATCAGCCGCTTATAGAAGGCGTCGGGAATATGGTCCTGGATGACCGCAAACCGTTCAGTCACCACTGCCTTGTCGGAGGACTTTGGCACCTTTCCGCTGTAGGGAGCCGAGGAGATCAGCTCATTATTGTCCGCATAGCGATACTCCACGGTATAGGAGATCCTTTCCGCACGCGCATAGGTAAAGGTGAAGACATTCTCCACCGGCGCGGTTTTGTCGTATTCAGATTCCACGGTGATGGAGTGGCTGGCCAGCGTCGGGTAACAGCCGGTGTTGAAGTCAGCATACAGCTCGTTCAGCGGATCGCCCACCTTTGGATAGAAAGTGCGGGTATTGCCCTGATAGGCATAGCCGGTGGAATCAGCCGCGATCTGCCGGTGGAATCGATGATCCGACGTCAGGTACACATAGGTGCGTGTCTCACTACCCACCGACACCGTAAAGGTCTGGTTGTTGCCCGGCGCCGTCTCGCCGGAGGCGGTATGCAGCGCCGCTGTCCACTCAGTGTCCGTCTCCCCCTTGTGCAAGGCATAGTGGATCAGATAGGGCTGCGCCGTATGGGAGCCCCAGTCTGCGAAGACATTCAGATCCCTTGTGACCGGTATATCCTGCGGCGCGTAGGCTGTCTTTTTGCCGGCCAGCATATAGAACCAACCGCTGAAGTCATAGCGGTGTCCTGAGTTGTCTGTGGGATCAGTCACAGATCCCACCTTTGCGCCGTGCGCGACTTCAGAGATCTGGATGAGACCGGTTTTATCGCCCGTTTTCTCGTAGGCCAGCATAGCGTCATAGGTCTGGAAGAAACGGACGGTGCGCGTGACCGGCGTCCACTTGGCGTAGAGCGTGATATTTCCGGCGGGCATGGTGTCACCCGGCTGATACTTCGTGCCGTCATAGCAGCCGGAGGAGTAATACCAGCCGTCGAAGGTATAGGCGTCAGCCTCCAGCTTGCTGGGATACGTCGGTTCATCGCGGACATAAGTGTCCAACGGGGTCTGGTACGGCAGCTTAACTGTGGACACCGCTTCGTTGTAATTGTGCAGCGTCAGCGTATAGGATTCGCGTTCGTAGAAAAACTGCGCCGTAAAGGATTCTCTGCCGTCGACCGTGACGGGATTATTCTCCTGTTGCTTGCCGTCCGTGGTAAAGCCGTGCAGTGTCGGCTGCGTCTGATGACTGATGCCATCGTTGTTGTCTGCGGTGTCGATGGTTTTGATTCGCTTGTAACTCTTTCCATTGTAGATGAGATTAGGTGTTTCACCGTCAAGGACAGGTACATACAGCTCATACAGCCACTGCCACGGCTTACTCCAGTCAACATCAGCGCCGTTACAGAAATACCCGAGGAAATTGACCACGTTCGAAGAGCCCTCGGAGGAGTCGTACAGCAGATTTTCATCCAGCCGCTGGAACATACCCTTGATGGTGGAGTTTGCATTGTCATGTGTATACTTCACCTTGAATTCGCCGTTCCAGCCGGCCAGATAGGCGTAGTTGCCCCACTGGTCGTTGTCCATATACAGGTATGCATCGTTAGCGTGGTGAGTACCCTGCACACGGACACGCTCAAAGCAATCGCCGGGCCAAAGCGCGGACAGATCGGCGTCAAATCGAGCGTTCAGATCAAGGTAATAGTAGGTGTAGCCGTTGCTATTCAGACTATCCGGGGTGTATTTGCCTGCGTATTCGGCCTTCAGCTGAGGCTTGGCTTCGATGTTTCCCCAGTCGTTCACCTGAGCCAGCAGGTTCTCCACATTGTAGGGGTCCGGGCGACGAAAGGACGTACCCTTATTGCCGAAGGGGTAGGTGGTACCGCCTACCAGCTGAAACTGGCCGGCACTGTTTTCCCGCGCATAGAAAAACCGCAGCGTGTAGGCTTTTCTGTCATAATACACGTTGACGGTGGTTGAACCGTCGCCCTTGATGGTGACATTCTTCTGGGTCTTCGTATCATTATAGACAAGCTGGTTAAAATTCTTGGGATTGCAGTCGGTATTATGTGTGTGCGTGGTGTCGGTATTGCCGCACAGGGGGGTATTCTTCTGCAGCGAATCGCTGCCGGATACGGTCGTGCCGCTCTGGGCGCTGCCCTTGACGCTGCCGATAAAGCTGTACTGGTCGTCATCGGCGTTTTGCAGCCAATATACGGTGGTGTAGGTGGTGTCCACCGTGCGCCAGAGCGCCTTATAGGTGCGGTTTTTAGCGGGGATAGTGGTGGGCAGCGTATCGGGATGGCCGTCTCCCGTACCGCCCGTCACATCGTCTCAGCCAACAAATTCGTAGCCGTGGCGGGTAGGCGCGGTCACGATGAACGCCGTGCCGTATCGGGCATAGACCGGCTCCGTACCGTAGCCGCCGTCCATGTCGAATTTCAGCATATAGTAGTTGCGGTCGTAGTAGCACTGAAAGACGGTAGAGCCGTCCGCGGCCACTGCTTCGGGGTAGTGATACAGCTTGGTAAAGCCCTCGGCTTCCCCCTCGTGCAGCTTTAGCGCGTCATCGGAGATGATGGTGCCGGTTTTGGCGGCGGCGACGCGGTAGAGTCCCACATCCTCGGAGTATGTGTCGTCATGGATGTTCTGAAAGTAGTAGCGCACAGCGTAGGGAACGTCGATGGCCTTGTAGTAGACGTTGACCACATACGTCGGCGCAGAATAGGAGGTCGTAATATTCAGATGGATGGTTGTCGCATCATCATTGGCTGCCAAAGTATCCGTACCGGAAGGGGCAGCCGCGTTGTAAAAGGGAGCGTAACCCAGATAGGCCGGTGAGATCACGTTGGAGGTGTAGCCCGTACCCTTCGCGATCTGCGCCTGATAGCTCTTGTAGATGCTCTTTCCCGTCACAGCGTCCAGATAGTTGATGGTGATCTCCACATACTCCTCCGACGTTGCCGCAGGGGCGCGCGCAGGTGCGCGGAGAGCCGGGGCTCTCCCGGTCGGGGCGGCGTTGGCGTCGGCTTCGTCCTCGGCGCCGGTCTCTACCGGGATCGTGCGCGCCGCCGTGACGCAGACAATGTTGGAGTCGATGGTCTGGCCGGACGCCGTCACGCGGCAGCGGACATAGGCGCTGCCCGTATCGTCTGCGAGGGAGTTGAGCAGCGCACAGGACAGCGCCAGCGACTGTTCCGTGGCGTCATAGATATTCACCCAAAGCTCCGATGCGATATCCGCAAGGATCTGCCACTGATAGGAGGCATCTGTCACATCCGAGGCGCACACGGCCGTGAGGGTGGTGCGCTCGTCCTGCGGAAGGGAGAGCGAATCCACCGCGCTGCCCTTGTGGGTCACAGTCACCGCTGCGCCGCTATCGGGCGCGGCATCTGTGCCGGAGACGGCAAGCGCCGTTGTCATCAGTCCTGACGGTAAAATAGATAGAAACAGGCAAAGGCACAGAATGAGTGACACAAGCCGTCTGGATCCGGTGGGGGCCGTATTCTGTTTTGCCCGGTAGGTTTCCTTCAAAATAGCCACCTGCTTTCTGTGTGGGGTCATTTGTCTTTCACGGCGTTCCATGCGGCCTCAGCACGGTCAGCTTCCGTATATTCTGCCGGAAGTCCCTCCGAGAAGCCGTGATACTGCACCGCTGTGGCGCTGATCTTGATGGACAGCGGCGCTGCCGACGCTGCAAGTGTGTCAAGCTGTGATCTGGTGATATCCTCGCTGACAGTGATCTTGCCGCCGTCTGCCAGCACATCAGCGTGCAGCGCGGTATTGGCGTTAACGATGCAGTAATACACAGAGGTGCTGCCGTCCCCCTGAAGGAAGGTCCATTTCGCATCATCTACGGCCCAGTTGAGGATGTCGGCCCCGGCGGTATAGTGGAAGTTGTCCGCAGCGCGCGTCCAGCCATTGGCCGTGATCGCACAGAACACATAGCAGGCCATCTCGCTGCCCTCAAAGTCCACAACGGCCTTTTTGATCATGTTCACACCCGGGAGGATGACCCGTTGATCCAACCCTCCCGTTTCGGTCACGGTGAGCTCCTTCATCATTGCCACCCGCGCGCTGTCGCTCACCGTTGTCCCGGTTACATAGCGGGAGAAGGTCACGCCGGACAGAGCCGCGGCGATCAGTGCGAGATACAGCAGCACGGCGGAAAAAGGAAGCCGAAATTTTGCTTTTTTATTTTGATTTGTCTGTTGTTCCATGTTTCCGCCCCCTTGACCATGTGCAGTGTTTCTATTGTTGTCGTTTGCGGCGCACGAAGTCCGTGATGTCCGGCAGCTCCAGCAGCAGGCCGATCACCGCCAGCAGACTCAGTACCCCGGCCGGCGTCCGCACAAAGCGGATGACAGCGCCGATCTTCGGGATCACCAGCACGACCTTGCCGACAACGGCGTTCTGCGGGATGTCCGCGCCGTCGTCGGTGTTGTTGGCGTCGCCCTTTGTGCGATATCCGTTTTCATGTACGGCGATAATGCGGTGCGTTACCGACATACCGCCGGTCTGATAGGTGACGATATCGCCGACCTTGTAGGCGTCCTGCCGGTGGGTGATGATAACGTCGTCCGGTTGGATGGCATCCGCCATGCTGCCGGTCAGCACTACGGCGGAGGAGAAGCCCAGCACCGTAGGCGCAGTCTGTCCGAAAAAGCGCTGCGCCGCAATACGATACAGGCTGCCCAGCAGCACCAGCAAAACGACGGCCAGCAGCAGTATCCGCCATATCCACCGGATAACGGTCAGCGCTTTTTTGGCCTTCATCCGCGCTGCTCTTTTCTCCGCGTAACGGCCAGGAAGATACACAGGCCGCCGCTGATCAGCATGAGCACGACATACCCCTCGATCATGCTGTCGTCTCCGGTCTTGACGGAGGGCCGGATGGGGTCGTTGCCTCCATCGCTGCCGCTGCTGCCGCCGCCCGTGTCGGAGACGACCAGATAAAAGCCCAGCGTCACCTGGTCCGCATCGCCGCCCGCGGCCTTGCTGCCCAGATAGGTGTCAAGACGGTCGCGCTCGCTGACGTCCGACGCATCCTCGTAGTTCCAAAACCAGTTGATGGTGAAGTCCTGTATCTTCTTGCCATCCAGCTTGCCGCTGACGGCGCGGACCACCGATCCCGGCTTGACCGATCCGGGAAGCGTGTAGTCGGAGGTATCCGAAAACCCCTCGCCCGAGAGCTGACTGCCGATGTCGAGAAGCGGCGAGGTCGAAAGGGAGTAGAGGATCGCCGTGTAGGTGATGGCCTGTCTGGCGTCGTTCTTGAGCCGGATGATGCTGTCCTTGCCGGTGCCGGGCGCCAGTATGCTTTCGGCGCTGTCGGCGCTGACATTGCTGTGCGGCGTTTCGAAGAAGGACAGCTCCGCCGAGCCGTCCGGGCGCACCGAGGTCGCCGCATCCCAGACAAGCGAGCCTGTCTTGTAGGTGAGGGTATGCTCCGGCCGCTCTGCCGGAACGGCGTAGGTAAAGCCGACCACCACCGGCAGCAGCATGACCTGCAATATAAAGAGTATCAGTATGGCGGGAAACAGCCATGCCCGCAGCTTGTTGCTTCGATCCATATACACCTCGTCATGAAAAGCCGGGTTTTCCGGCAAAGCGGATATTGTCGTTTTTCGGGGTATCCGCACAGCGTCCGGCCGGAGGATGGCCGGCGGCTCTGCGGATAGTCCGAAAATATCCCCCCGCCCGCCACATGGCGGGGGGATATTGCCGTCAGACAGACGCGGTACGAAACCGGCAGATCAGTCGATCTGGGTAACGGTCGCAGTGAGTATAAGATGGACGCCGGTCCCGCAGGTGCTAGGTGTGGTCGCGGTGGAGATACCGCCGGCCGTAACTGCGCCCAACAGTGTGTCGGCCTTATCATTGCCACCTTCGAACTTCCATTCCCAAGACAGGGTGTAGGTACCGAACACTTGGCTAAGATTAGTGTTGGCCTCATAATTACCGGAACGATCGTTCAGATATTCGATGATGTCATTGAGATGACCCTCTACGACAGGAGCTGCTGCTCCGTTCTTTGTCAGGGTATAGGTAATGGGATAGTAGTCGGCCGCAAGATGAAATGTGTCGCTGCCAGCAGCGGTAGTGAGGTCGGGATAGTCGCCGGCCTTAAGGAACACATCGGTTCCGCTGGCTTCAATTTTCACATTTACAGCGACTTCAGGAGTTCCCTTGATGGAAAGTACAACGAAGTTACTGCCTTTTGTACCAGGCGCAACGAGATTTTCATGGCCGTTGGAATCGACAGAGTTGGTAATGGTGGTGGAGACAGGGCTATTATCTGTTCGATAGGTTTTCTGGAAAGCGGTATCGTTCGCCACCGACATCGTTACGCCAAACTTGGCGACACGTGCAGATTCATGGCCGCCGCCGGTGATCACATACTTTGCAAACGTACCGCCCACAAAGCATGAGGTGATCAGTACGAGAGCAAACAGAAGACCGGCTGCTCTCAGGGTCCAGTGCTTTTTTGAAGTCATAGGATATCCCCCTTCATCGTAAATATTGTTGAGACGAACGTTTCGTCACTTGGGATCGTGAGACGACGGTCATCGCCTCAACACGAGGGCGTACCCTCAGTTATATCACCGCATCGCCGGCTGTGGCGCCGTCTCCGCGGAGGATACCTGTATTTACTCGGTGCTGCTGCCATCCTTTTCTCCGGCGGCGGCCCGCAGCCGCTCCAGCTCTGCCTTCAGCGCCGCCGTTTCCTCGTCCTTTTTCCCGGCGCTCCTCTGGCGGCTGATGATGTCGTAGATGATGAACGCGCACACCGGTATGCCGATGAACACCGCCATACCCAGCGGCTTTTGCAGGAACATGGCGAAGTCACCCAGCTTGGGGATGCGGCCCTTATACAGGCCGAACACAACGTCCTCGCTGACCAGAGGATCCTCGGTGTTGTTGGCGTCGCCCTTGGTCAGAAAGCTGCGCTTGCCGTCCGCTCCGGTCTCCACCGCCACAATGCGGTGGGTGACGGCGATCTGACCGTCCATGTAGGAGATGATATCGCCGGCCTTCAGCTTGTCCACATCCGGCTTTACGGTGAAGATCAGGTCGCCCACCTCGATATGGTCCTTGGCGCTGCCGCTCATGGAGCCGGACTGCACCACCATGGGCGTGACGCCCAGCACCGAGGGCGGAAGCTCCGGGTGTATGATCCCCTTGATGATGATCGTCAGGTTGCCGACGAGCATGACGGCAAATATGACGCACAGCACCATCCCAATGGTAAATACGATTCGATTGGCTGTTTTCTTTTTAGCCATACGGTCATCCTCCCGATGTGGTATCGCAGGTTTTACTCCCCGCAGCGATGCGATCCCCGGCCAATGCCGGAAGCCCCGAAAGCCTGATGCGACAGCGGTTTCAAGGGTGCAGAGGGCTGGTTCGGATCGCTTTGCGAAACTGCTTTTCACTGACAGATTATTGATGCGGACAAACTCATAACATTATAACATGATACACTCCAAAAATCAAACAAAATTCGACAAGTTAAAAAATTTTTGATACGGGCTAAAAGTTTTTCATTTGCAGAAACATACGCAAACAAGATGAGGTGAAGCGGGCACAATTCTGCGCCTGCTTCACCTCATCGTATGCACTTGAAGCACCGGTGGCCCTCGTCACCGCCTGATGCCCGCCACCTGATACATCCGCTCGTCGGATATACAGATATCCACATCGCAGTACGGCGTCAGCAGCGCCCGCAGCGCATCCTCGTGCATCAGCCCGTTGGATACCGGATGGGCCGCACCGCTGTGGTGACTGTCGATGGCGGCCCGGCTCATGCCGTGGGCCACGGACAGCCGTCCGCCGGGCCGCACCAGCGATGCCAGATGGGCCATGAGCCGCGCCGGATCGGGGAAGTGGGGGAAGGCATTGTACACCATGACCACGTCGAATGTCTCCGGGAAGGCTGTCTCCTCCACATCGCCGCAGAGCACCTGCACCCGCGGCTCACCGGTGAATTTTGCTGCCGCGATGCGCGCCATCTCCGGGGAGATGTCGATGCCCGTGACCGATGCGCCCCGCGCCAGATAATCGGGGAACAGCACGCCGGTGCCGCAGGCCACATCCAGCACCCGCGTGCCGTCGCCCACGCCCGCGTTGTCCAGTATGGCCTGGATCACCGGCTCGTGGCGGATCATCTCCGCGTCCCACGCCGCTGCGCGCTTGTCAAAAAAAGCGATCACATCCCGCTTGTCGATCATCTCCGCACCCCCTGTACCATTTTTTCTATCGTACAGGATGCACGGTGACGGCGCAACCCCGGATGGGGGATAAAAAAGGGGCTGTATCCACGGATACAGCCCCTTTTTATACGGAGGTTACCTGAAAAACTCAAAGCGCGGCGCGTCCTTGGTGACGACGCCCGTTTCGATCTCGATGCCGTCTCCGAAGTACCGGCGCAGCAGCGCCGTCAGCTCCTCGGCGGCGGCGCGCACCTCATCGGCGTTCACATCGGAGAAGCCGTCGATGGGGAACAGGATAGCCGTCGTTTCCTCGGTGATCTTGCCACGCTCCGACTGCCGCCATGTCCAGCGGCGGGTGCGGATCTCACTGCCGGAGGCATACACCGCCTCGCCTGCGTCCGGTGTCTCCGTCTCGGTGCTGCCGAAGGGGATAAAGGTGTCGCCCTCCCGCGCCAGCCGCACGTCCAGCCCTTCGTCGATGGTGCCGAGATCATGGGCGCCCATGGGCAGGCGGTGCTTGATGGACACGGCGTTGCCCAGATCCACGGCGGCGTTGATGTGGGGGAAGCCCTTGCCCTTGGCGATGCGGGTCAGCAGCGCTTCGATGGAGCAGAGGAACTTGTTGGGATTGATACCTAAAGAGGTGAACGCCTGGCGGTAGGGCAGGATGTCCTCCGTTTCCTTGGGCTTCTTGCCTGTAAAGTACGCTTCACAGGCGGTGACATTCTCGGCCAGCATCTGCTCCAGCTCCGGGATGTCGTGGGTGTTGTCCAGCCCGCGGACGGCGACCGCGCCGAAGCAGGCATTGGGCAGCTTTTCAAAAAACTCTTTGGACACCTGATAATACATGGCGTTTCCTCCTTGTTTCGAATTTATGTGGTATTTTAACGCTTTGAAGCGCTGATTGCAAGAGGAAAACTCCAACATAGAAGGATTTTATATTACAGAAAAATTATTCGATAATACGGAACAAGTGGACTTGCGGTGGAGAGCGTTATCCTGTAAAATGAAGAGCGAAATTTTGGAAAGGGGGCGTATGCCGGTGGAACTGCAAAAGAGACGGCCGACGGGCCGGGTGGCTATGATGGCGGCGGTGCTGCTGGCGCTGTTTCTGCTCTCCTTTATTTGGGGGCGGTACGATGTGCCGCTGCCGGAGGTGGTGCGCATCCTGCTGTCCCGGCTGTTGCCGGTGACCCAGACGTGGACGGACAACATGGCCATCGCCGTGTGCAACGTGCGGCTGCCCCGCATCCTGCTGGCCTGCCTGGTTGGTTGTGCGCTGTCGGCGGCGGGGGCGTCGTATCAGACGGTGTTTCAGAACCCTATGGCCGCGCCGGATATTCTGGGCGCGTCCTCCGGCGCGTGCTTTGGCGCGGCGCTGGCCATCCTGACGGGGCAGAGCAGCGTGACGGTCACGGTGTACGCCTTCTGCGCCAGTCTGCTGTCCGTGGCACTGGTGTATCTTGTGGGCAGCCGTACCCGGGGCAGCCGGGTGGTGAATCTGCTGCTGGCAGGCATTATGGTGGGATCGCTGTTCACCGCAGGGACGTCCTATATCAAGCTGGTGGCTGACCCCACCAATCAGCTGCCTCAGATCACCTACTGGCTCATGGGCAGTCTGTCCGGCACGCGGATGAAAACGGTGGGCTTCGCCGGCGTGTGTATGGCGGTGGGGCTGCTCCCGCTGCTGCTCCTGCGCTGGCGGATGAACCTGCTGACGCTGTCCGCCGACGAGGCCCGGGCCATGGGCGTCCATACCGACCGGCTGCGGCTGGCGGTGATCCTGTCCGCCACGGTGCTGACGGCGTCGGCGGTGTCCGTGTCCGGCATGATCGGCTGGGTGGGGCTGGTCATTCCCCATCTCAGCCGCCGTATAGTGGGCAATGACTGCCGCTGGCTGCTGCCTATGTCCATGCTGTTCGGTGCGGCGTTTCTGCTGCTGGTGGATAATATGGCCCGGTGTCTCACGGCGGTGGAGATCCCCATCGGTATCCTGACCGCCTTTGTGGGCGCGCCATTCTTTCTCTATCTGATGATAAAGGGGGGCGAGCGGGCATGACACTGACGGTGAACGACCTATCCTACGGCTATATCAGGGGTGTGCCGGTGCTGGAGGGCGTGTCCTTTGCAGCGGAGAAGGGGGAGCTCCTCTCCGTTCTCGGGCCGAACGGTGCGGGGAAAAGCACGCTGTTCCGCTGCCTGCTGGGCGGCATCGACGGCTATTCCGGTTCGATCGAGTTGGATGGCCGGGAGGTGCGCGGCCTGTCCCGGCGGGAGCTGGCGGCCCGCATCGCCTACATCCCCCAGATACACCGGCCTACCTTCGGCTATTCGGTGCTGGACACGGCGCTGATGGGCCTTACCCGGGAGCTGTCGCCGTTCCGCTCTCCCTCGGCGGAGCAGGAGAAGCGGGCCATGGAGGCGCTGGAGCAGGTGGGCGTGGCACACCTCGCCCGGCGGAATTTCGCCACGCTGTCCGGCGGCGAGCAGCAGCTGGTGCTCATCGCCCGGGCGCTGTGTCAGCGGTCGGACGTGCTGCTGATGGACGAGCCAACGTCCTCGCTGGACTACGGAAACCAGCTGCGGGTCCTGCAGCGGGTCAGTGAACTGGCGGGGCAGGGCTATACGGTGATCCTGTCTACCCACGACCCCCAGCACGCGCTGCGGTTCTCCCGGCGGGTGCTGGCGCTGCGGGACGGCCAGGTGGCCGCCTTCGGCGACACCCGTGAGGTGCTGACGGAGACGCTGCTGCGCCGGCTGTACGGCGTGGACGCGGCGCTGCTGGACACGGCGCACGGCCCGGTGGTCGTGCCGAAGGGAGGCGGCCATGTTTAAGTGGACGCAGGAGAGCATCGCCTATATGGACGATGCCTGCCGCCGGACGGATTTCCACCGGAAGCTGACAGCGGAGCTGCAGACGTACCTCCGGGAGACGGACTCTGTCTGCGACGCGGGCTGTGGTCTGGGGTATCTGTCCCTGTCCCTTGCCCCGTATGTGGGCGCGGTGACGGCGGTGGAACGGGACAGTCAGGCGCTGGCGGTGCTGGAGCGGGAGCTGGCGCTTCGGCATATCAAGAACGTGCATCCCTGCTGTGAGGATGTGTTTGTCCACCGGCCGGAAAAGCCCTACGACGCCATGGTGTTCTGCTTTTTCGGAAGCATAGAGGAGATATTGGCCGCGGCGGCGCGGTGCTGCCGCGGTACGGTGCTGGCGGTGGTGCGAAATGATGCACGCCACCGGTTTTCCGGCAAGAGCCGCGGGCCGGGACGGCACAGCTATGATACGGCCTGCCGCATCTTGACTGAAAAGGGGATTAGCTTTACAACAAGGACTGCGTCCTTTGCGTTTGACCAGCCGTTCCGCAGCCTGGAGGCCGCCCGGCGGTTCTTCGAGCTGTACGGCGGCAGCGAGGACTGGCGCTCCCGGTTGGTGGAGACGGGCGACCCGGAATTCCCGTGGCATCTGCCCAGCCGCCGGGAGTTTGGCCTGATCACCTTTCAGATGGGTGATGGAGAGTAAACAGTGTATTCCGCGGCGTGAGCCGGGAAGATGATAAGGAGGAAACCATGAAAAACAACGTGAAAAGATGGCTGGCGCTAATTTTGGCGCTGGTGATGAGCCTGAGTCTGTTCGCCTGCGGACAGAAGCAGGACGACAAGCAGGACAACGTGCAGGACGATGTGCAGGAAACCGCCACCCGGGTGTTCACCGACTCCTGCGGCCGCCAGGTCACTGTGCCTACGGATGTGCAGAAGGTGGCCGTATCCGGCCCGCTGGCCCAGATGGTGGTGTTTGCCATTGCCCCGGACAGGATGGTGGGCGTGTCCAACGCTTGGGACGAGACGGCGAAGGAATACTTCGACGCCAAGTATCTGGACCTGCCCCTGCTGGGCCAGCTGTACGGCGGCAAGGGCGAGCTGAACCTGGAGACGCTGCTGGCGGCTGCGCCGGATGTGGTCATCGACGTGGGTGAGCCCAAGGGCAGCATCGTGGAGGATATGGACGCCCTGCAGGAGCAGACCGGCATCCCATTTGTCCACATTGACGCCTATTTGGCCACGATGGATGAGACGTATGCCATGCTGGGCGACCTGCTGGCCATGCCCAACGAGGCCCAGGGCCTGGCGGACTACTGCCGCGCCATCTATGATAGGGTGAAGGCCATCGCCGACAGCGTGGATAAAGCGAATATACTTTACATCACAGGGGACGAGGGCTTGAACGTCATCGCCCAGGGCTCTTACCACGCCGAGGTCATTGACATGCTGGCCAACAACCTGGCCGTGGTGGACGAGCCGTCCAGCAAGGGCACGGGCAACGAGGTGGATATGGAGCAGATCCTGAACTGGAATCCCGACGTGATCCTGTTCACGCCGAACAGCATTTACAGCACCGTGGCGGCCAATGAGAACTGGCAGACCATCACCGCCATCAAGGAGGGGAAGTATTACGAAGTGCCCTTCGGCCCATACAACTGGATGGGCTTCCCCCCCAGCGTCCAGCGGCTGCTGGGTATGCAGTGGATGGCCGCCGTGCTGTACCCCGATGCGGTGGACTACGATATGTACGAGGCGGTCAGCGCGTATTTTGAGCTGTTTTACCACTGTGAGCTGACGGAGGCGCAATTCGCGGCGCTGACGGCCAACTCTCTGCCTGCGGACACGCAGATGGCCGCATAAGCGCGTCAAAAAAGACGGTATCAAAGAAAAGGAGCGCGTGCTATGAACACCATTTTCCAACAACTGGTCTACGCCCGGGAAAAGGACAAGGATACGGTGCTGGCTACCATTATCTGGGATGACGGCTCTGCCCCCCGGGGCAGGGGCAGTCAGATGCTGGTGGACGGCAGCGGACTGCTGGCCGGAACCATCGGCGGCGGCGCGGTGGAGGGTCGCTCCATTGAGATCGCCCGGGAGATGCTGCAAAGCGGCAGGAAGGGCTATACCCACTTTTTCCGCCTGCGGAAGGATGGCGAGGTGGGTATGGTCTGCGGCGGCGACGTGACGGTGTATTTCTGCCGCGTTCCCGCCGGTGACGCTGCTTGGGGCGCGGTGGCCGCGGAGGTGCTGCAGCGGGTGAAGGACCGCGTGCCGGGGTATCTGACGCTGCCCCTGGACGGCAGTACCGCCGCCGTCACGGACACGGACGAGAGCGACGGCCGGACCCGGTTTTCCGTGGTGCTGCCGGTGGGGGAGCGGGCGCTGATCTTCGGCGCGGGCCACATCGCCAGGGCTCTCGTGCCGCTGCTGCACACGGTAGGCTTCCGCCCTGTGGTGTTCGACGACCGGCCTGAGCTGGCCACGGGGGAGAGCTTTCCCCAGGCGGACGAGGTGATCTGCGGCGACTTTGCACACATTGAGGACTACGTCTCCATCCGGCCGGAGGACTATGTGGTCATCATGACCAACGGCCACGAGCACGATTTTCAGGCGGAGGTGCAGGTGCTGCGGCATACGACCGCCTATGTGGGCGTCATCGGTTCGCGGAAGAAAACGGCCTTCGTGAACCAGCGGCTGCGGGAGGCGGGCATCGGCGAGGAGACCATCGCCTCGGTGCATACGCCCATCGGCACAGCCATCAAGGCGGTGACGCCGGAGGAGATCGCCGTGTCCATCACCGGGGAGATGATCCTGGTGCGGGCCACGGCTCGGGAGGCTGGCGGAGAGGTGCATCATGGCTGCCCCATGCACTGAGCATCTGTTTTTTACCGGGCGCAAGGGTGTGGGGAAGTCCACGCTGGTGCGGGCGGCCATCGAGGGAAAGCGTGTCGGCGGGTTCTTCACCAAGCGGGTGGAGGGCTTGCTGGAGCGGCCCTCCGTCCACCTGCTGCGGGCCGGGACGGCGGATGTGCCGTCGGCGGAGAACCTCCTGTTCTGCTGCGGCGGCAGTGCGGATATACAGCAGTTCGATAAGCTGGGCTGCGGGGCTTTGGCCGACACGGCGGGCTATGAGATGCTGGTGATGGACGAGCTTGGGCCGCATGAGGAGCAGGCCGCCGCGTTCCGGCAGGCGGTGCTGCGGGCGCTGGACGGGGATGCACCCATCATCGGCGTTTTGCAGCAGGCGGAGAGCGCGTTTCTGCGTCAGGTGGCGTCTCACCCCAACGTCCGGGTGGTCACGGTGACGGAGGAGAACCGGGACGCACTGCATCACTGGCTGATACAGGGAAAATAGCGAGGAGGGCACGCTTCGGCGTGTCCTTTTTTCTGCGCCGTGGGGCAATATCCTTTGCAAGCGGACGGAAGATGTTGTATACTATGGTCGTGAAACGAGAACAAGAGAGGGGGATGCACCCATGGAGCTGCATATCCTGATGGGCCGGGCCTGCGCCGGAAAGAGCCGCCGGGTGCTGGAGCAGATAGCCGCGCGGCGGAGCGAACGGGGACAGGTGCTGCTTGTGCCGGAGCATGCCTCCCACGAGGCGGAGCTGGACCTGTGCCGGGCCTGCGGGCCGACGGCCAGCCGTGATGCGGAGGTGCTCAGCTTCCGCAGTCTGGCCACCCGTGTACTGAGCCGCACCGGCGGACTGGCGGACGTGACGCTGGACGCCGGCGGCAAGCTGCTGACCATGCGGCGGGCGCTGCAGGAGGTCAGCGGACGGCTGACGGTGTTTGCCCGTCCCTCCCAGCGGCCCGCGTTCCTGCGGCAGCTGGTGGCGCTGGCAGACGAGCTGTATGCCTACCAGGTGCGGCCGGAGACGCTGCTGCGGCAGGTGGAGGACATTCCCGGCGCAGCGGGGGACAAGCTGCGCTCGGCGGCGCTGGTGTTTGCGGCCTATGACGCGCGGCTGCACGGCAGCGGCTTTGACGTGCGCCCCCGGGTACAGAAGCTGTGCGATGCGCTGCCGGAGGACGACTATCTGGCGGGCAAGGACGTGTATGTGGACGGATTTTCCTATTTCAACCGGGTGGAGGAGAATATTCTGACCACGGTGCTGCATCAGGCGCACAGCCTGACGGTGACGCTGCTGGGGGATATGCACGAGGCGCAGCTGTTTCAGAACGCCATCGGCCAGCGTTACCGGCTGGAGCGAATGGCAAAGGATAACAGCGCATGCTGTGAAGTGGAACACCTTGTCGGCACATCCGGCACGGCGCTGGGACATCTGGAACGTCACTGCTTCGGCGAGACGGAGGTGTGGCACGGCGAGGAGGCGCCCATTCGGCTGTATCAGGCCAACACGGCGTTCTCCGAGGTGGAGTATGTGTCGTCCCAGCTCCGGAGGCTTGCCCGGCAGGGCGTGCGCTGGCGGGATATGGGCGTGGCAGCCCGGAACATGGAGGTATACGGCCCGCTGCTGGAGGCGGTGTTCCGCCGTGATGACATCCCGGCCTATATCAGCCGCCGCAGCGACATTTTGGATAAGCCGGTGCTGACGCTGCTGCTGTCCGCCGTGGACGCGGTGACGGGTGGATTTGAATACGAGGACGTGTTCCGCTGTCTCAAGACCGGCATGACCAGCGTGACGGAGCAGGAATGCGACCTGCTGGAGAACTACGCCATCCGGTGGGAGATCCGGGGACAGATGTGGCTGCGGGATGTGGACTGGACGGCCTGCCCAGACGGCTATGGACTGGAGATGACGCCCCATCGGCAGGAGCAGCTATCGGAGGTCAACCGGGTGCGGCGTAAGGTGCGGACGTTGTTTTTGCAGCTGAGCGACGGCCTGAAGGAGCATAAAACTGCAAGGGGTAAGGCGGAAGTGCTTTACACGTTTGCGGAGCTGGCGGGTACGCCGGAGATACTGAAGCAACGGACGGAGGCACTGCAAAAGAGCGGCGATGTGCAGTCGGCGGAGGAGTACGCCCAGCTGTGGCACATCTTCTGCCAGGTGCTGGATCAGTTCGTGGAGCGGCTGGGCGATACGGAGCTGGACGGCGAGGAGTTCGCGCGGCTGCTGCGGCTGACGCTGAGCCAGTACGCCGTGGCCACCATCCCGGCTACGCTGGACCAGGTGAAGGTCACCCCTCTGACCCGGAACGACCGCCACCCGGTGAAGCACCTGTTCCTGCTGGGAGCCAACGACAGCGTGCTGCCCACGGTGTCGCCCAACACGGGCATTCTGGACAGCGAGGAACGGGAGCTTCTGCAGCAGCAGGGTATCGCCCTGGCGGACGCGGATTTCGACGACCTGAGCAGCGAGCTGCAGAACATCTACGCCGCGCTGGCCCAGCCCACGGAGAGCCTGACGGTGACGTGGCCCGCCGGGGACGAGACGGGCGCGCGGCTGCTGCCGTCCTTTGTGGTGGAGCGCATACGGCAGCTGTTCCCGACGGTACAGGTGGAGAAGGAGACCGGCGGCTACCGCCGTGAGCTGCCCGCTGCGGCGCTGACGCTGGCGGGACGCTGCCCGGAGGGGGCGCTGTGGCGCTATTTCCGGGAAAACGGGCAGGGTGCAGTGCTGGATCGCATGGCATCGGCCCGGTCTATGGGCCGGGGACGGCTGTCGCCGGAGGCGGTGCAGGCCCTGTATGGGCGGTCCCTGCACATGTCGGCCTCCCGGATGGACCAGGTGAAGCGGTGCCACTTCGGGTACTTCATGCAGTATGGCCTGCGGGCCAGGGAGCGCCGACCGGCGGGCTTCGAGGCCCCGGAGATCGGCACGTTCATCCACTATTTATTGGAAAATGTGGCCCGGGAGGTAAAGAACCGGGGCGGCTGGAGCCGGGTGGAGCGGGAGGAGCTGCGCCGCCTGGTCCGGGAATACATAGACCAATACGCCCGGGAGGAGATCGACGGCTATCGGGAGAAAAGCGCCCGGTTCCGGTATTTGTTTTCCCGGCTGCGGACGGCGGCCTGCGCCATCGTGGAGGACATGGCCGGGGAGCTGGCCCAATCGGATTTTTCACCGGTGGCCTTCGAGCTGGGCTTCGGCGGCCGGGACGGGCAGCTGCCCGCCGTTACCGTCACCGAGGGAGATGAGACCCTGTCCGTCAGCGGCAAGGTGGACCGGGTGGACGGCTGGCTCCACGACGGAAAGCTGTATCTGCGGGTGGTGGACTACAAAACCGGGAAAAAAGCCTTTGACCTGTCGGACCTGCGGTACGGCCTGGGCATTCAGATGCTCCTGTACCTGTTCACTCTGGAGAAGGAGGGCCGCAGCTATTTCGGCTATCCCATTGTGCCGGCGGGGGTACTGTATCACCCGGCCCGGGAGGTGATCCTGAAAAAGGACCGGGGCATCCAGCCGGAAAAGCTCCAGGCTGCCCTGCAGGAGGAGCTGCGCCGCAGCGGCATGGTGCTGGCGGACCCGGAGGTGCTGCGGGCTATGGAGCACAGCGCTCTGGAAGCACCCCATTATCTGCCCATTCGGGTGAAGAAGGACGGCTCCATTTCCGACGGCATCGCATCGGCGGAGCAGCTGGGGAAGCTGGGCCGGTATGTGGAGGACCTGCTGCACCAGATCGCCAGAGAGATCGGCTCCGGCAATATTGACGCCGACCCGGTGGCACGGGGACCCCAGGAGCGGGCCTGCGACCGCTGCGATTTTGCTGCGGCCTGTGCCTTCCAGGAGGGCCGGGGCGGCGATCGGGTGCGCTATATCAGAACTGTAAAGCCGGAGGAATTCTGGCAATTCGTGGACGCGGAAAATGGGAAGGAGGGGAGCACATGCCGCTGACGCCGCAGCAGGAAACAGCCGTATATGACCGGGGCGGAAGCCTTCTGGTGTCTGCCGCCGCAGGCTCCGGCAAGACGAAGGTTTTGGTGGAGCGCTTGTTTTCCTATATGGAGCAGGAGGGCTGTCAGGTGGACGACTTCCTGATCATCACCTATACCAAGGCCGCCGCAGCGGAGCTGCGGGGCAAGATCGCCCAGGAGCTGACCCGCCGGGTGGCGGACCGTCCCGGGGACGGCCACCTGCGGCGGCAGATGCTGCGGGTGTATCAGGCGGACATCAAAACCGTGGACGCCTTCTGCGCCGGACTGCTCCGCGAGAACGTGCACCTGCTGCCCCCGGTGGAGGAGCACAGCCTGACCCCGGATTTCCGGGTGCTGGACGAACAGGAGGCCATGCTCCTGCGGCGGCGGGTACTGGACCGGGTATTGGAGGATTTTTACGCCCACATCGAGGAGGACGGCAACGCCCGCCAGCTGGCGGAGACCCTGGGAGCCGGACGGGATGACCGGGCACTGGAGGCCCTGGTGCTGGACCTCCACGAAAAGACCCAGAGCCACCCGCACCCCCTGCGGTGGCTGGAGCAGCTGCGGCAGGGCTGGGAGGTCACCCCCCAGGAGCTGGCGGACACCGGCTGCGGCCGGTATCTCATGGAGGACGCCCTGCGCCGGGCGGACTTCTGGGCCCGGCGGCTGACCCGGGCCGTGGAGGATATGGCGGACTATCCCGCCGTGTACAAGGCCTACGGTGACCGGTTTCTGGAGGTGGCCCAGGGCCTGGAGGCCCTGCGGGACAAGGCCGCCGGCGGCTGGGACAGTCTTGCCCAGGGCGTGCCGTCCTTCCGGCGGATGGGCGTGGCCAAGGGGGAGGAGAACGCCGCCTGCCGGGAGCGGGCCAAGGCGGTGCTGGAGCAGGCCAAAAAGGCGCTGAAGGACATTCAGGCCATCTTTTCTGTGCCGGAGGCGGAGCTGCTGGAGGATCTGCGGCAGATGGCCCCGGCCATGCTGGCCCTGCTGCGCCTGACGGCACAGTTTACCTTGCACTATCAGGCGGAGAAGGTCCGGCGCAACGTGATGGACTTTTCCGACCAGGAGCACTATGCCATCGACCTGCTGACCGACGGCCAGGGACGGCCCACGGAGCTGGCAAAGCAGGTCTCCTCCCGCTACCGGGAGGTGATGGTGGACGAATACCAGGACAGCAACCAGGTGCAGGACTGCATTTTCCGGGCCCTGTCCGGGGAGGAGCGACGGTTGTTCGCCGTGGGCGATGTGAAGCAGAGCATTTACCGGTTCCGGCTGGCGGACCCCACCATTTTCCTGGAGAAATACCTGTCCTACCGCCCGGCGGCGGAGGCGGAGGAGGGCCAGCCGCGAAAGGTGCTGCTGAGCCGGAATTTCCGCTCCCGGCGGGAGGTGCTGGACGGCACCAACTTTGTGTTCCGGGCCATTATGTCCCGGGAAATGGGGGAGATGGACTACGGCGACGACGAGCAGCTGTATTTCGGCGCGGAGGCGGCGTACCCGCCCCGGCCGGGCATGGAGCCGGAGCTGCACCTGATCAGCGTGGAGAATACGGAGGAGGAAACCTTCGACCGGACGGAGATGGAGGCCCGGTTCACGGCCCGCCGCATCCGGCAGCTGCTGGACGAGAAATTCCCGGTGCAGGGGGAGGACGGCCGGCCCCGGCCGGTGGAGCCGGAGGACATCGTCATTCTCATGCGCTCCCCCCGGGCCAGGCTGGCGGCCTATACGGCGGCTCTGCGCCGGGAGAATATCCCCTGCACCAGCGGGGAAAGCGAGGCCTTCTTCAGCACCCCGGAGGCGGCGGTGATGGTGTCGTTTCTGCAGATCATCGACAATCCCCGGCAGGATGTGCCGCTGATCGCCGTGCTGCGGTCGCCGCTGTTCGGCTTTTCGGCGGACCGCCTGGCCCTGATCCGGGCGCTGCAGCCGGAGGGGGATTATTACGACGCCCTGTGCCTGGACGACGGCGCGGACACGGCGGACTTCCGGCGGCTGCTGGAGGAGCTGCGGCTGGCGGCCCGGGACATGACGGCGGACCGCCTGCTGTGGAAGCTCTATACGGAGTGCCACGCCCTGGCGGTGTTCGGGGCCATGGAGGGCGGAGCCGCCCGGAAGGAGAACCTCATCGCCCTGTATACCTACGCCGGTCAGCAGGCGGCGGCTGGCCGGGGCGGCCTGTTCGACTTTGTGACCCAGCTCCACGACCTGCTGGAGGAGGGGCGGCAGCCCCCCATCACCACCCGGACCGCCGGCAGCGGGGTGCAGATCATGAGCGTGCACCGGTCCAAGGGACTGGAGTTCCCGGTGGTGATCCTGACGGACCTGCACAAGACCTTCAACGCCGACGACTTCCGCCGTCCGGTGCTGGTGCACCCCCGGCTGGGCCTAGGCACCGAGCGGGTGGACCGGGAAAAGCGCATCCGGTACGACACCGTCACCAAAACCGCCGTGGCGGCGGCCCTGACCCGGGAGAGCAAGTCCGAGGAAATGCGGATCTTGTATGTGGCCCTGACCCGGGCCAAGGAGAAGCTCATCTGCGTGCAGTGCATGGCCCACGGCCGCAAGCGGCTGGCGGACCTTTCGGTGCTGGCGGATATGCCCACGCCGCCGGAGGCGGTGGCCGGGGCCAAATGCCCCGGAGACTGGCTGCTGCTGCCGCTGCTGTGCGCCCCGGAGGGGGAGCCTCTGCGCCGATGGGCGGAGGCGGAGCCCCAGACCCGGGTGGGCCTGGGCGGCGGCTGGCAGGTGCAGGTGTGGGAAAATCCCACGGCCGCGGCGGCCCGGGAACGGGAGGACGCGCCGCAGGAGATCCCGCCGGAGAGCGCCGTGGAGGTCCAGGAGCTGGACTATCCCCATCAGGCGGCCTGCCGCATTCCCACCAAGGTCACGGCCACCCAGCTGAAGGGCCGGGAGCTGGACGAGGAGATCGCCCAGGGCACGGTCCGGCGGGTGCGGCAGGTGCAGGTGGACACCCCCCGGTTCCTGCTGGGGGAGCGGCCCCTGTCCGCCGCCCAGCGGGGCACAGCCATGCACCTGCTGATGCAGTACCTGGACCTGAACGGCCCGGACCCGGAGGAGCAGGCGGCGTCCCTGACGGTGCGGCATCTGCTGACCCCGGAGCAGGCGGCGTCCCTGGATCTGGCGCAGGTGCGGCGGTTCCTGGCCTCGCCTCTGGCCCAGCGCATCCGCCGGGCGGAGCAGGTGTACCGGGAGTATCGCTTTTCCCTGCTGCTGCCGGCGGCGCTGTATGACCCGGCGGCGGAGCCGGAGGACGAGCTGATGCTCCAGGGCGTGGTGGACTGCGCCTTCCGGACGGAGGAGGGCCTGGTCATCGTGGACTTCAAAACCGACCGCATCCGGCCGGAGGAGGCTCCCGCCCGGGCGGAGCTGTACCGCCCCCAGCTGACGGCGTACAGCCAGGCCCTGAGCCGGGTGCTGGAAACGCCGGTGGCGGAAATGGTGCTGTACTTCTTCGCCCCCGGCTGCGAGGTCAGACTGTAAAATATACGGCCCTGGCCATCCCGATGGATGGCCAGGGCCTTTATACCGCATCATCGGTAACGATACCGGTAACGTTTCAAAGCGCAATTTGCTCCGAAGCGACGCTTTGGCGGAAAGGCTTCGGCAAAAAATTGTAATTTTTTCACATTTTACTTGTAAAGAATCCGTAAATATGGTATTTTATACACAAGCGCCAAACGTAAGGCCGCTATAGATAGCTTTTCGGACCCTTTTCATATCTATAGGCGGCCGCCGCGCCTGCGGTTTTGGCAAATTTACAAAAGGGAGAAAGAAAGGCCATGAAAAAAGATCGTCAGGAACCCCGCATTGAGAATGTCTATCAACTGGAAGGGCGCGTGCCGGTGGCAAAGGCAATCCCCTTCGGCCTCCAGCACGTGCTGGCCATGTTTGTGGCCAACATCGCGCCGCTGATCATCATCGCCTCGGTGGCGGTGTACAACGGCCAGCCCTTCAGCGTTATCGAAACCGCCCGGCTGCTGCAGAACTGCATGCTCATCGCCGGTATCGGCACCATGCTCCAGCTTTATCCCGTTTGGAAGATCGGCTCCGGCCTGCCCGTTGTCATGGGCCTGAGCTTCACGTTCCTGGCCGCCTGCATGACCGCCGCCTCCCAGGATTACGGCATTATGGTGGGGGCCATCATTGTGGGCGGTGTCTTTGAAGGCATTCTGGGCCTGACGGCCAAGTATTGGCGCAAAATCATCTCTCCCATCCTGTCCGCGTGCGTGGTCGTGTCCATCGGCCTGAGCATCCTCAACGTGGGCGTTTCCTCCTTCGGCTCCTCCGCCAAGTATCCCCTGGGCTCCTGGCAGAACCTGCTGGTGGCGGCCATCACCCTGGCGGCGGCGCTGATTTTCCATACCACCCTCAAGGGCGTGGCCAAGCAGCTGTATGTCCTGCTGGGCATGATCGTGGGCTATGTGGTGGCCGTGTGCTTCGGCATGGTGGACTTTGCCGGCATGAACCAGACCATCCGGGAGCTGGGCGTGGTGGCCGTACCCCAGCTGTTCGCCTATACCCCCAAGTTCCAGATGGGCACCATCCTGTCCTTCTGCCTGGTGTTCATCGTCTCCGCCGTGGAAACCATCGGCGACACCACCGCCACCTGCACCGGCGGCCTGGGCCGGGATATCACGGATAAGGAGATATCCGGCTCCCTGTGCGTGGACGGCTTCGCCTCCGCCCTTTCCGGCGGCGTGTTCGGCTGCTCCCCCATCACCTCCTTCAGCCAGAACGTGGGCCTGATCTCCATGACCCACGTGGTGAACCGCTTTACCATCATGTTCGGCGCCCTGGCCATGATCCTGGGCGGTCTGTTCCCGCCCATCGGCGCTTTCTTCACCACCCTGCCGGACTGCGTGCTGGGCGGCTGCACCGTGATCATGTTCGGCTCCATCATGATGTCCGGCATCCGGATGATGCAGGACACGGGCCTGGACCAGCGCAACGTGCTGATCGCGGCCACGTCCCTGTGCCTGGGCGTGGGCGTGACCCAGGTGGAGGGCTTCTTCGACAACCTGCCCCCGGTGTTCGGCGAAATTTTCGCCGGGAACATGGTGGCCGGTGTGTTCGTGGTGGGCCTGATCCTGGAGCTGTGCCTGCCCAAGGACCCCAAGCGCTACGAGACCCGGTAAAAATTGGAAATTTCTTCCGCCTTTGCGCCGCAGACAGCCGTCTGCGGCGCTTTTTTCGCGTCCGGCGGAAAAGCATCCTTTATTTAGCGGACATGAAACGACGTCCGGCGGCGCAAAGTAACTCTGTCGCCGGCGACAAAATTCAAAAACAGGGGTGATCGCATGTATGAAACGCAAAAAACGCGACGCATACGCAGACCGGCCGCATGGCTGCTGGCCGTGCTGCTCACCGGGGTCCTGTGCTGCCAGGCGGTATGGGCCGATCAGCGCACCTTGATCCCCGTGGGGAAGGCGGTGGGCATCAAGCTCTTTGCCGACGGCGTGCTGGTGGTGTCCACCTCGGAAACGGACCCCTGCCCGGCCCGGGACTGCGGCATCCGGGAGGGGGACCTGATCGTCAGCTGCAACGGCGAAAAGGTCACCTCCACGGAGGACCTGCAGGCCCTGCTGCAGGCCACCGGGGGACAGCCCGCCGCCATCGGCCTGCGGCGTGAGGGCAAGACTCTGGACGTCACCGCCGTGCCGGTGCAGGGGGAGGACGGCTCCTGGCGGCTGGGCGCCTGGACCCGGGACAGCATGGCCGGCGTGGGGACCCTGACCTTCTATGACCCGGACACCGGGGCCTACGGCGCTCTGGGCCACGGCATCACCGACACGGACACGGCCCAGCTGATGCCGCTGTCCAGCGGCTCCATTATGGAGACCTCCGTGAAGGCCGTGAAAAAGGGCGAAAAGGGTGAGCCGGGCCAGCTGAAGGGGGACTTCACGGCCCAGCACGACGTGGGCACCGTGTCCGCCAACACCACCGGCGGCATTTTCGGCACCGTGGCGGAGGGGGATTTCGTCTCCGGCACGGCCCTGCCGGTGGCCCAGCGCAGCCAGGTGACCACCGGTCCCGCCACCATCCTCTCCACCGTCTCCGGGGATGATACCCGGGCCTATCAGGTGGAGATCGTGCGGCTGTGCCCCATGAACCGGGACGGCCGGGACCTGCTGCTGAGGGTCACGGACCCCCAGCTGCTGGAGACCACCGGCGGCATCGTCCAGGGGATGAGCGGCAGCCCCATCATCCAGAACGGGCGCTTTGTGGGGGCTGTGACCCATGTGCTGGTGAACGACCCCTCCCAGGGCTACGGCATCCTGCTGGAGCATATGCTGGAGGCGGTGGGATAACAGAACCGGCCAATTTGATGGCGGTAAAACGCGTATTGCGATTATAGAAAAGAACATGCGTGCCGGGATATCCGAAGAAATGCCTGCATTTCCTCCGGGTATCCCGGTTTTTCGGGGAAAAAACCATATTTTTTTATACAAATTCTGAGTGATGTCCAAATAGCTGCGGCGGCCTGTGGAACGCATGGTCGACTGTCTGAAAGTTCACAATATGAATAACGGAATGCATGAGAGGAAAACATAACAGCACATTGCACAAAACATACAAATATTTTTCTACCGCGCCGCATATGCTTGTACAGATTGACAAAGCTGTACAGCCGTGTTGGTTCACAAAGTCAACCCCCGGCTCTGCCGGGGCAAAAGAAATCCTATGGAGAGGGGAAGAGTAGACAAGAAAAAGTCTCCGAGTTAAAGTAAGGCAAAGGTTTGCCGACCAAGACTTACAAAAACAAGGAGACTAATTCATGAAAGAAGTAGATGTGAGTAGTTTAGAACATACAAGCTGGCGTTGTCAATACCATGTGGTGTTTGCACCTAAGTATCGGCGGATGGAAATTTACGGAAAGATAAAAGAGGACATAGGAGTAATACTGCGCAAATTGTGCCAGCAAAAGGGCGTAGAAATAATAGAAGCACAAGCGTGCCCAGACCACATCCATATGCTAATAAGCATCCCGCCGAAGTACAGTGTGTCGCAAATCATGGGGTACTTAAAAGGAAAAAGCAGCCTGATGATATTTGACCGGCATGCCAACCTGAAATACAAATATGGGAATCGGCATTTTTGGGCAAGAGGATATTTTGTGGATACGGTAGGGAGAAATAAGAAAGCAATAAAGGCGTATCCTCAATCCCCAGGTGTATCTGCCCGGCAAGCCCGCCGACAACACCTCCGGCTACGTGGAGACCACCCTGCGCTCCGGCTCCTATAACTACCGCTTCGACTGGCTGGCTCTGACCGCCATGGGCTTCACCATGACCGATGACCTGACCAAGGCCAACGTCATCGTGGGCTCCCGCGCCCTCAGTGACGATGCCCTGGCCGCCGTGAAGGCCGGTACGCCTTACATGGGCTACAGAAACGACGCCATCACCGGCAGATCTGCCTTCATGCAGGAGCTGGGCGTGGAGATCTCCTCCTGCGATATGGGTACCGACTTCCTGGGCCGCGTGGTGTATCCCAACAACACCCTGGTCAACGCCACCTATATCAACGAGGGTGACGACGTGATGTACGAGTACGGCACCAACTGGTTCACCAAGCTCCCCGAGGGCGCTACCGATCTGGTGCAGAACGCCGGTAAGACCCCCCTGCAGGGCTGCATCTGCCTGACCGATGAGGAGCTAACCGCTCAGTTCAACGAGTACAACAACGGCGTGGTGGGCTTCGAGTATCAGAACGGCGACCTGGACATCGCTCTGTTCGCCAACGTCCTGAACCACAAGATCCACCAGACCGACGAGTACACCTTCATCAGCAACTTCATCTTCTCCCGCAGCCTGACCACCACCGCCTATGAGGGTGTGGCCCAGCCCGAGAATCCCGATCCCGTGAACCCCGGCAAGCCCGAGGAGCCGGGCAAGCCCGACGCCCCCAAGACCGGCGACACCAGCAGCATCATCGTTTGGGTTCTGGCTGCTTCCTTCACCGTGGTGATGATCCCCATGACCGTCACCCTGAAGCGCAAGGCCCGTTGACCCGGCCCACAGCCCCATCTATCAGGAGGGGGCCGCAGCCCTGCCCAACCGGCTGTGACAGCCTTCCTCATACGCCAACTGCATAAGCAAAGGCCCCGGACGAAAGTCCGGGGCCTTTGCCGTGACTGTCAAAAAAGCAAAGCTCTTTTTATCAGTGATTTTTCTGATAGATGTCCCACAGCCCCTCCATCAGCAGATACTTGTCATAGAGCACCTTGTTGCGGCAGTAGCGCACGATCACCGGGGCGTTGCTGCCGGTGGCCACGATGGTGGGGGTCTCCCCCTGGGGCAGAACCTCCCGGATGCGGTCGATGACGCCGTCCAGCATCCCGGCGGTGCCGTAGACAATGCCGGAGCGCATGCAGTCCTCGGTGTTTTTGCCGATGAGGCTCTTGGGGTGCTGCAGGGAGATGTCCGGCAGCTGGGCGGTGTGGTCCGACAGGGCGTCCAGACTCAGCCGCACCCCGGGGAACATCAGGCCGCCCTCATAGCTGCGCCTGCTGGAGATATAGGAGATGGTGGTGGCGGTGCCCATGTCGATCATGATGATGGGGGTGGGGTACTTGTCCAGGGCGGCCACGGCGCCTGCCACCAGGTCGGCACCCAACTGGTTGTGGATCTCCATGCGGATGTTGAGCCCGGTTTTGACCCCGGGGCCCACGATCATGGGGGGCTTTCCCAGCAGGCGGGTCAGGGCCTTGGCCATCATGAAGTTGATGGGCGGCACCACGCTGGAGAAAATGGCGCCGCTGACGTCACGCAGGTCGTATTGATACAGGGAGAAGATGTTCATCAGGTCGATGCTGATCTGATCCGCCGTTTTCCGGCTGTCGGTGTCGACGGAGGACAGAAATTTCAGGTCCCGTTTCTGGTCGAACAGCCCCACGGAGATGTTGGAATTGCCGATATCAATGGCCAAAAGCATGGCAGAAGCCCCCTTTCCATTCCTGTCTATTCTACCACGCATGGCCCGCTTTGGCAACCGGGAACGCAAAAAACGCCCGGGTCAGTCCTCCACCAGGCCTATGAGCAGGCTGCCGTCCCGGACCGACACGGTGATGGGGCGGCCCACAAAGTGGTTGCTGACGCCCAGAGGGAACTCCGCCGTCAGCACCGCGTGGTGCAGGGGATACTGGCCTCCCTGGATGCTGACGTCCCTGGCGTCGGCTCCCAGGCAGAACACGGACAGAATGCCCCGGTCCCGGGCGGGGAAGGTGACGGTGCCGCCGCATACGGCGGTGTACCGCTCCCCCTGGCCATACAGCCAGCCCTGAGCCCCCCGCCGGGCCAGGTACAGCAGGGCCTGGAAATTGGCGATGGTGTGGTCCGTCCGGCGGCCGCCCATGCCGCCGTAGATGTGAAACTCCGTTTCCCCGCGCTCCAGCCCGGTTTTCACCGCCAGCATGGTGTCGGTGTCGTCCTTCTCCACCGGCACCCGGAGAATGTTGGGGAAGTCGGGCCGGGTGCTGAGGGAGTCGAAATCCCCCAGCAGCAGGTCCGGGGTGATGCCGGTCTTGCGGCAGGCCAGCCAGCCGCCGTCGGCGGCGATGATGAAGTCGTCGGCCCGGGGACAGCGGTCCAGGCCGTAAAAGCTGCCTGCACCGAAAATATAGCATGCCATAGTGTTTCCTCAGTCGTGATGATGGTGGGGCGCTTCGACGGCGGTGTTTTCCTTGCCGGTAAGCTCCCGGGGGGTGATCCGGATCACCTTTGTGGCGGGTCCGTATTTTTCCACGGACTCCGTGAAGCGGCCCATGCCCTTGGGATCAAAGGCGGAGCACAGCAGAAGCAGGGCCCGGGTCCACTCGCCCTGGTCCGTCACCACCTCCGCCCGGCCCCGCAGAACGGCGCTGGCATAGGCCATGGTGAAGGCGTTGGGCACCGCCGTGGCGTGGGACACCGCCGACAGGCACACCTCTGCACCGTCCTTCAGAAGCTCCCACTTTTCTCCGGCTCCGGCGCAGTGGAAATAGACCACGTGGTACTCCTCGTCCACGGCCTGGTTCACCGGCACGGCATAGGGGCGGCCCTGGCCGTCCGTCAGGGACAGGGTGGCATAGGGGGCCTTTTTCAGCACCTCCCAGGCAAAGCTCCGGTCCCGTTCTCTGTCTTTTCTTCGCATGTTTCTTCCTCCTTTGCCGCCGGGCGGCTGTTTACAGTTTGCACCAAAAGGCATGGTTTGTCAACGGCGGCATACCATGGAAGCAGGAATTTTTTTCGGAAAGGAACTGCCTGCCATGACTTATCCCTATATCCTGCCGCCGCTGCCCTATGCCCCGGCGGCTCTGGAGCCAAACCTGGGGCGCTCGTCGGTGCGGCTGCACCACGACGCGTTCTTCGCCGCCTATGTGGACTGGCTCAACGGGGCGTTGGTGCCCTGGACCCAATATCAGGACTGGCCGCTGGAGCGGCTGCTGCTGCACTGGTGCCAGCTGCCCCGGACCCTGGGCCAGGCGGTGCGCCGCTATGGCGGGGGCGTGTATAACCACGGGCTGTATTTTTCCTCCCTGGCCCCGGCCCGGACCACCAAGCCCTCCGGGGAGCTGCTGGCGGAGGTGGAGCACAGCTTCGGCTCCGTGGAGGGGCTGCACCGCAGCCTGAAGAACGCTGCCATGAGCGTGTTCGGCAGCGGATGGGTGTGGCTGGTGTGCTGCTCCGGGGGGCTGCAGGTCACCTGCACCGCCAACCAGGACACGCCGCTGCCTCTGTGGCCCCTGTTCAACGTGGACCTGTGGGAGCATGCGTTTATCCCGGACTATGAGAACCGGCGGGAGGACTATGTGGAGGCGGCGCTGGCCATCATCGACTGGGATGCGGCCTCCCGCCGGTTCCGGCAGCGGACGGCAGGGAAGGGGGAGTGAAGCGCAAAACGGGCGGGGCCGAAGCCCCGCCCGTTTGAGACTGTTCAAAAAGGGCGTTGCCCTTTTTGAACAAAAGGCTTGCAGATGCGGCGGTGACTTAGGAAAACATTGAAGCAAGGAACGGTGTAGCTTAACGGCTATGCCGTTCTTTGCTCTTTTTTACTTATGTTGCGGGCATTTTCGATTGCCCGTGTGAAGTCAAATGCACCGATGAAGTTATAGACGATGGTGATTTCCCGCGTTCTGGATTTCTTGTCAACATGGGAAACTTCGATCCTGTCAATGAAAGCACGGAGAACAGCCGCGTCAAGCTCCTGCAAATCCGTGTACTTCTTCACGGCAGCGATAAACGCCTTAACATTGGTTTTCTGCTGCTCCTGCTGCTTCAGATCCTTGCGCAGGACATCTGCCATTGATTTCAGGTTGCTTTGTTCCAGCTCGTAGTCATGGGACATTTTAATAAACCGTTCGTCTGACAGTTTTCCAATCACGTTGTCCTCATACAGTCGGGAGATAATGCGGTCAAGCTCGGCAATCCGCGTGTCTGCCTTTGCCAGCGTTTCACGCTTCCGAACAAACTCTGCATCTCTGTCCCGCATATCGCTCTCGGCTGCGTCCTGAATGAACTCCGCTTCATGTTCTGAAACATAGGAGATTGCTTCCCGCAGATTTCGCAGAACAATTTCGTGCAGCACAACATTCTTGATAGAATGGGTCGTGCAGAGATCCTTGCCCTTGCGGTAGGTAGAGCAGATGAAGTATTTCTGGTTCTCTGCAAAGTTGGTAGCGCGGCATTGATACATTTTGCCGCCGTACTCTGCGCAATACAGAAGCCCGGAGAACATACCCATTTCACCCATCTTGGTAGGACGGCGACGCGCCTTGCGAATATTCTGAACAATCAGGAACACGCTTTCCTCGATGATCGGCGGCTGGGTGTTCTCGAAGATCACCCAATTCTCAGGGTCATTCCAGATTTTCTTCTTACTCTTGTAGGACTTCTTTGTAGTCTTGAAGTTTACGGTATGCCCCAGATAGTCTACGCGCTCCAAAATGCGGGAAACCGTTTCATTTGTCCATTTGTACGGGTCTGCTGTCGGCTTGTTGCTGGTCGGCAGACCTTTCGCATGGCAATAGGCGGTTGGGTTCAAGATTTGCTGCTGTTTGAGCCATTTAGCAATCTGCGTGGGTCCCTTGCCGGATGCGCACAAGGAGAAGATCTTCTGTACGACGGCTGCGGCTTCTTCATCGACGATCCATTTCTTTTTGTCCTCCGGGCTTTTCATATACCCATAGGGCGGAATGGTCGTCAAATGCTCGCCGGACTTGCCTTTACTCTGCCATGTAGCGCGAATCTTCTTAGAGGTATCGCGGGCATACATTTCGTTGAACACATTGCGGATCGCGGTAAACTCACTTTCGCCGCGTGTGCTGTCCACGCCGTCATTGACGGCAATGAAATGAACGCCAAACTCCGGGAAAACAACATCGGTATACATTCCCACTTGGAGATAATCGCGCCCGAAGCGGCTCATGTCCTTTACAATGACACGCTTGATCCGCCCAGCCTTGATGTCGGCAAGCAGCTGCGGATCCGTCAAGAGGTCGAGCCCCGTAAGCGCAAGCGCTTTGGCGCCCAAACCGATGGAAGCCAGTCCGAGCGCAGAGCAGGACGCCGCTTTGAACTCTTCACTGTGACCGCGCACGGGCACTTTACTGATCCGGATCGTCGGCTGAATGGTGGGAATCACCTGTGAAACATTGCCGACATCGGAGGAGCCGCCGGCTTTTTCTGCCGAATCCTCAACCTTTTCGCTGCTGCCCGTTTCGGCAAGCAGCTCTTCCATACGCCGGCGGTAGACGGCGTCGAACTTAGGCGTGAGGATTGTATTTTCCACGCGGTTCTGCGAGGGCTTCATGGATCCCTTAGCCCCCGTCATCAAAGCTGCGCCCTCGACGATGCGTTCGACCTTCTTCCAAACCTCTTCGAGTACCGGAGCAGTTGCCGCGCGCAGATAAAACTTCGCCGCAGCGTATTCCGGGACAATGTTCGGCGCATCACCGCCATGCGTAATGATGCCGTGAATGCGCACATCGGCCGGGAGGTGCTGGCGAAGCGCATTGATGCCGTTATAGACCTGAATCAGTGCGTCAAGCGCATTGATGCCCTGCTCGGGCGCACTCGCGGCGTGCGCGGCCTTGCCATGAAATTCAATGTCTACCGGGGCACAGCCTAAGGAAGGATTCGTCAGACGGTGGCCCGAGGAGCTCGGATGCACGCAGAGCGCCGCATCCACATCCTTGAAAAAGCCTTCGCGAACGAAACTTCCTTTGGCACTGCCGTTCTCGCCGCCTTCTTCGCCGGGTGTTCCATAAACGCGGATTTCACCGCCCACCAATTTTGCGGCTTGTGCCAGCGCCGC
>ERZ827150.1105-NODE-1105-length-35164-cov-3.819590_pt1 | contig 35164 bp, 27 predicted proteins | sample MGYA00519779_ERZ827150 | MGnify/ENA primary metagenome ERZ827150 (study PRJEB31778, sample SAMEA3449267) | human gut metagenome | biome: human gut; feature: human-associated habitat; material: faeces | place: United Kingdom | collected 2010/2012 ...
AAAATAGAAGCATCGAAGATGCGATTTTGCGAATGGGGTTCTGAATAGTTACTATTTAATCGCAGTGTGTCATGATCTTTATAATTTCTTCGTCTGTACCATTCATTCCTTCCGCACCAATTCGACAGATATTACGAATAGTATTCTCAACACCCTTACTTACAATTCCATCCTCACCATAGAACTGCTGGCCATGGCGATACATTTCATATCCTAAAATTCCAGCATCCACAGAAGATGCAATCTTTGCTGCACATGATGGCTTTGCACCATCACAGATAATACCAGATGTAATTGCAATAGAATTTACAAGTGTGTGAGCCACCTCATCGATGCCGCCGCCAAGCAAAAATGCAATTGCACAGCCTGCTGCACATCCGGCACTTACTGCTCCGCAAAATGCAGACAATGGTCCAATTCCTGTCTTGATGTGAATTGCAATAAGATTTGATACTAAAAGTGCACGAAGCAGCTCTTCATCACTCTTATGATATTCCTTTGCGTAAATGATAACAGGAACTGATACGGTAATTCCCTGGTTTCCGCTTCCAGAATTGATTACAACAGGAAGCTCGCAGCCGCTCATACGTGCATCGGAGCCTGCTGCTGCATATGCTCTTGCTTTTGTACGCACATCTTCACCATATGTATCAAGCAGAACGCTTCCCACATTTGCACCCCAGTTTTCTTTTACACCAGCCTGTGCAATATTATAGTTATACTCAATCTGTCTGTTTAACAAATCACTTACTGTGCTTAGATCTGCAGTCTTCGCATACTCTACAATTCCATCAATGCTCAGACGGCTTCTGTCAGCACGCTGCTCTGCTGCAGCTGCCTGATTTGCTGCCAGTTTCTGTGCGCACTCACAGTCATCCTGCTCATTTAGCATAACCTCGCCATTATGCGCAATATACACAATATCAGTATGATGCTTTGATACACGCACAACTGCACTATTTTCCTCGGCCTTTACTGTTACGCGAATATCAAGCTTATCACCATCCTCCATTGCCTTTACGCTAAATGGAACATTCTTTAAATACTCAGCGATTTCCTTTTGTTCTTCTGGTGTTACCTTTGCGATAACCTCAAGACATGCTTTTGAATCTCCTGCCACGATTCCAGCTGCCGCTGCCGCTGGGATTCCCTTCATGCCGCCTGTATTCGGTACGATAACACTCTTTACATTCTTGATAATATTGCCGCTTGCCTCAATGATAACTTCTGTAGGCATCTGACCTAATACTTCTCTTGCCTTTGCGGCACAGTATGCCAGCGCAATCGGCTCTGTACATCCAAACGCTGGTGTCAGTTCTTCGCGCAGAATCTGCGCATATGTCTTGTGATCTTCTCTTGTAAGCATTACAATTTTTCTCCATTTTTCTTTATGATCCGTGCCTCGCACTATTATTCATGATATCAATTATAGCGTTTTTTGTAAAGGTTTTGCCAAATTTTCTCTCATTGATTTTTCGTTTTTTGTAATTTTACATCGCATTTTGCGAAAAACTATGTTATCATAGAATATATCTCTTACAGACAGGACTGACAGCTATGGAACAACACACTAAAAAGCACGCACGACACTCTTTTTATCATTTAAAAAATGCCTTGGGCGGCTTAAAAATTGCTATGCGCGGTGCCTTTTTAAATATAAAAAGTATGCTCACGCTTCAAATTATTTACTCTATATTTTACACCCTGATTGAATACTCACTCTTTCAGCTTCTTTTAAGTATTGCATTAAAAATCGACGGCTACAGTTTTTTAAATTCCGCCAATATCGGACGCTTTCTGATCACACCTCCGGCAATCGCAATGCTTCTGATTTTATTTTTGACTGCATGTATGCTGACTTATCTTAATGCATGCATTCTTCTTGGCGGCTTTCAGGCTTCTTTGGCAAGACAGAAGCTTCGCATGAAGGATATTTTTCTACATGGCTGCGCAAAAGGCTTTCAAAGATTTCACTTTAAACAGCTGTATGTCGCTCTGCCTTTATTTGCCTACCAGATTTTAATCAACCTATTCTTTTTCTATGAAATCTGTTTTCGCATAAATCCTTACAGCACCTTTTTGCCGATGCTTTTTTCAAAACTTATTTACTGCATTCCGATCATCACTTTTCTTATATTTATTGGAATTTTTGCAGTTCGTGAGTTTTTCTGTGCCTGCTACTGGTATCTTGGCGATTTCGGCCTGAAAAATGCAAAAAAAGCAAGTGTTCCTCTCGTTAAGAAAAATCTTCGTGCTGTACTAAGCGACATAGTTCTTTTAAATCTGCTCGTCGTTGTCCTTTGGTTTATTCTTCGTTTGCTGTGTCAGATTATAATTGTTGTCGTCGTCAATTTTTTTGCGCCAGCCGACTTAAAGGTTGCAATGGTTCTTAGTTTTAACAATACGCTTTCCATCGCACTCATCTGGTTTGTCACCTGCATAGGTGTTTTCTTAAATGCAGCAATGATGACACATCTGTTTTACCGTTTTTCCGGCAATGATGTTATTTTGGAATTTCATCTTAGCTATGCTCCAGACACACCGCTTCGCCGTATCTTTCGTGCCTGTGGTCTTGTGGCTGCCGGTGTTGGTGTTTTTTGCTTTTTATACTATGGTATCTATAACGGTGCCCTTCTTGCTGAGCGTCCGCTAAGCCCTGTTCAGATTTACTGTCACAGAGGACTTTCTTCAGAAGCACCTGAAAACTCACTTGAAGCCATTGATCTTGCAATCTCCTCCCTCTCTGACGGTGTTGAGATTGACGTTCAGGAAACAAAAGACGGTGTGGTTATAGTTTGTCACGATTCTTCACTTAAACGTATCGCTGGAAAAAAGATCAACATTGCAGATGTTACCTATGAAGAATTAAAGCAATATGATATCAGCTATTATTTTTCAAAAGACCATGAATTTACCTATATACCTACACTAGAAGAAGTCATGTCTCTTGTAAAAGGACGCGCGCACCTTTTAATTGAATTAAAAAGAAATTCTGCCAGTGCAGATCTTGCTGCGAAAGTTGTAGGCTTAATTGAACAATATGAAATGGAATATCAGTGTTCCATCCAGTCAGCTGACTATGCGTATCTTCGTCAGGTAAATGAGTTAAATCCTGATCTTACGCTCGGCTATATTCTTACTACAGCTATCGGCAACTATTATAAAAATGACATGATTGACTTTTTCTGTGTGCGTTCTATGTTTGTAAATAATACAACTGTTGCAAAAGCCCATGCACAAGGCAAGGCTGTCTATGCCTGGACCATCAACACAAGAGCAGAGGCAGAGCGCATGAAAAACGCCCAGGTGGATGTCATTATAACAGACTATCCAGCCAAGGCGCGTGAAGTAATTTACCGCGATGAGAGATCCTCATACAGTATTATAAAATTGCTAAGACTAATGCTCTGATACTTATAATTTCACTCTGCTGTCAATATGCGCTGCCTTTCGATACAGCGCTTCATAATATGCTTCTTTTTCGGGTGCACTGCTCTCAAAGCAGATGTGCCCTTTTTCTTGATCTGTACAGAGATTTTTCGCAGCCAGCAGACATTTTGCCTGTCTGGCAGTTCCCTCTCCTCCATCGTAAATGCGAACTGATTCACCAACAACCTTTCCAATCGCAGCCTTTACAAGCGGAAAATGTGTACAGCCAAGAACTACTGCCTTAACACCTTCCTGTAAACAAGGTTTTAATACATCCTTTAAATATCCTTCCAGCTCAGGACCTTCTAAAATTCCTTTCTCCACATATTCCACCAAATCCGGACACGGAACTGGAATAATTGTCGCCAAGTTCTCATAACGCTTCACAAGCTGTTTAAATTTTTCTTCATGAAGTGTCAGCGGAGTTGCCATAACAGCCACCTTTTCTCCTCGGTGATTTTGGGCTGCCGGCTTTACGGCAGGCTCTATTCCTACAAGCGGCAAATCTGGATACATGCCGCGCATGATTTTGCATGCCGCACTTGTCGCCGTATTGCAAGCAATAATAATTTCCTTTACACCGCGCTCTAAAAGATGCTCAGCACAGGCATATGTAAGCTGGCGCACTTCTTCAAGCGGCTTTACGCCGTAAGGTGCATTTAGTGAGTCCCCATAATAAATAAAATCTTCCTCTGGCATCAGTCGTACTAGCTCCTTTAATACACTAAGTCCGCCTGCACCAGAATCAAATACGCCGATTGGCTGTCTTTTCTTTTCCATATCTACACACTTCAATCCTTTTCCATGTCAGCATTTCTTTTTTTGCAGCTATTTAAAGCTATGCGAATTTGCATGCTGTAAATAACTGCCATTTTTGTATTTATGCTTACAGTATACCGCGAAAATCCCATCATGTATAGAAGATTTTCACAATGTTAATTTTTTATAAAATTTCTGATTGACAAATCGCGCTTCGACTTCTATAATCATTTTCAAGCAAAGGCGCTGACACATTCGTATGGAAGTCAGCGCCTTTTCTCATATCCGCAGCACAAAGCCGTGCACGCCGAAGGATCCCGGTGTGCGCGGCTTTGTACTGTTAAAAAAGGAGGAAATGTCCTATGGAAGAAATTTTAAGTACGGTTCAAAGTGAAGTCTTTGGTGTCTGGTTTTTAATTGGAGCTGCACTCGTATTCTGGATGCAGGCTGGTTTTGCAATGGTTGAGGCTGGTTTTACCAGAGCAAAAAATACAGGAAATATCCTGATGAAGAATCTGATGGATTTTTGTATTGGTACTGTTATGTTTATCCTGATCGGTTTTGGTCTGTTTCTCGGAGAAGATCTTGTTGGTCTTATCGGAAAGCCGGGCTTTGACATTTTTACAGATTATGCAAATTTTGACTGGTCCAATTTCGTATTTAACCTTGTGTTCTGTGCAACTACTGCTACCATCGTATCTGGTGCTATGGCTGAACGAACAAGATTCCTTTCCTACTGTGTCTACTCAGCAGTAATCTCTGCTTTAATCTACCCGATTGAGGCACACTGGACATGGGGCGGCGGCTGGCTTGCACAGATCGGCTTCCATGATTTTGCCGGTTCAAACTGTATTCACATGGTTGGTGGTATCTGTGCACTCATTGGTGCAGCAATATTAGGACCTCGTATTGGAAAGTTTGTAAAAGATTCAAACGGCAAAATCACAAAGGTAAATGCCTTCCCTGGTCACAATCTTCCACTTGGCTGTCTTGGTGTTTTCATTCTTTGGCTTGGCTGGTATGGATTTAATGGTGCCGCAGCAACTAGCGTTGAGGAGCTTGGATCCATTTTCGTTACTACAACAATTGCACCATCTATCGCAACTGTAGTCTGTATGATCTTTACATGGGTAAAGTACGGAAAGCCTGATGTTTCCATGTGTCTGAATGCTTCTTTAGCTGGCCTTGTTGCTGTAACTGCCGGCTGTGACGTTGTAGATGCATTTGGTTCTATCGTGATAGGTGCTGTTTCTGGTTTGCTTGTTGTATTTGGTGTATGGTTCTGTGATAATAAGATTCACGTTGATGATCCAGTTGGTGCCGTAGCTGTTCATATGATGAATGGTATCTGGGGTACAATTGCAGTTGGACTTTTTGCCACAAAGAGTGCTCCGGCCTTTGCAAGAGGATATGGTGATGGCGTTACATATGGTGCAAACCAGATCGCTGGAGCTGGTCTTTTCTATGGCGGCGGCTTCTCACAGCTTGGCTTACAGCTTCTTGGTATGCTTTGTACCGCAGCTTTCACTGCTGTTACTATCACGATTACATTCCTTGTTATCAAAGCAATCTTTGGTCTTCGTGTTTCCGAGGAAGAAGAAATCATTGGTCTTGATGCAACTGAGCATGGTCTTCCATCTGCTTATGCTGGATTCTCAATCATGGATATCGACAACACAATGACAATGGAGCAAAATGCAAATACAAACCTTGGTGTCGAAGAATATGACCGCGCTTCTGCTGCACAGAAGGCTGCCGCTGTTAAGGTCGTTAAAGCTCCAGATGTTTCACCAAGCGGCATCTATAAGGTTGTCATCATTGCAAAGCTCTCTCGTTATGATAAGCTTAGAAAGGCTATGAATGACATAGGTGTAACTGGAATGACCGTTACTCAGGTAATGGGCTGCGGCATTCAGAAGGGTGCCGGCGAAAAGTACCGTGGTGTTGAGCTTGATGCTACTCTTCTTCCAAAAGTTAAGGTTGAAGTAGTTGTCAGCAGCATCCCAGTTGATACAGTAATCGCAGCTGCAAAGAAGACACTCTACACCGGTCATATCGGTGACGGCAAGATCTTCGTATACAACGTAGACCGCGTTGTAAAGGTTCGTACCGGTGAAGAAAATTTTGCAGCATTACAGGATGTTGAGTAATTTATATCTTCCTTAAAAAACAAAGTGCCCGCAGTCTTATTTTTCTGCAGGCACTTTTTTATTTGCAGCTTTTATGCACGCTTCCGCGTTATTACATATCTTTTTAAAGATCTGCTTACACAATGCAATTTCATCATCTGTAAGCCCATTAAACATATCTTTTGCAAACTGCTTTTGTACGCGTATGCCATCTTTTATTATATCATCTGCTGAATCCAAAATATAAATTTCAACACGTTTTTTATTGTCTTTATCTATCCTTCTTTCAATCAGCCCTTTTTCCTCAAGCACCTTAAGTGACATAGATACGTGAGATTTTGTTGACTTTCTGTATCTGACAATATCTGCTGCCGTGTTACGCTGTGGATTATTATATAGAAACATCAGTATATCATACTCCATCTGCCTAAGCTGATATTTTTCACATACGGATGACTTCAGAATCTCATAATAACGTGTAATTCCTCTATGCTCATCACAAAAATACATGTATGCCCTCCTTCTGTAGTTCTATTTTGAACGATTATAGTGTTTTTTTCTCTTCTTGTCAATAAAAACATAACCACTTTTTCGTTTGCTTATCCTGCTTTGTGTGGTATACTATTGGCAGCGAATTTGATCGCCAAAATAATTTTAGAAAGGTGTTTATAATAATATGATCAAACTAATTCAAAATATTGACATTTACGCACCAGAGCATCTTGGAAAAAAGGATGTACTTATCATTCACGATAAAATTGTAAAAATTGCAGATGCAGGCAGTCTGTCAATTCCTTCATATTTTCCAGAGTCTGAGCAAATTGATGGAACAAATCTGATCCTCACACCTGGTTTTATTGACTGTCATGTTCATGTACTCGGAGGAGGCGGAGAGGGCGGTTTTGCCAATCGTACACCAGAGGCTACCATGGAAGGGCTCACCAAATTCGGCGTGACAACTGTTGTTGGCTGTCTTGGCACTGATGGAATAGGACGTGATATGTGTGCACTTGTCGCCAAAACAAAGGGACTAAATGAGCAGGGAATATCTGCTTACTGCTACACTGGAAGTTATCAGGTTCCTGTTCGCACGCTGACCGACAGCATCCCAAAGGATATTATGATGATTCAGGAAATCATTGGAACAGGAGAAATCGCCATTTCAGACCATCGTTCCTCCCAGCCAACCTTTGAAGAATTTACCCGTGTTGCAGCCGATACAAGACTCGGCGGAGTACTTTCTGGAAAAGCTGGAATCATTAACGTTCATCTCGGTGATGGCTCACGAGGCATGGAGTTAATCAACCGTGTAATTGATGAGACAGAAATTCCTGCATCACAGTTTCTTCCTACTCACGTAAACCGAAACGAGGCACTTTTTTGCCAAGCCATCGAATATGCATTAAAGGGCGGTGCCGTTGACTTTACAGGAAACGAAGATATCGACTACTGGGAGACTATCTGCGATGAGGTGCGCGTATGCAAAGGAATCAAGCGTATGCTAAATGCAGGTGTCAATCCAAACCGTATCACAATCTCCTCCGATGGACAGGGAAGCCTGCCAATCTACAATAAAAAAGGTGAATTTCAGGGAATGGGAGTCGGTCAGTCCAGCTGCCTGTTAAAGGAAGTAAAGGAATGCGTATCCATGGAAAACATTCCACTAGAAACCGCACTCTCCACAATCACCTCCAACCCTGCCGACATTCTTCATTTAAATAAGAAAGGAAGAGTTCAGGAAGGATATGATGCTGATCTTTGTATCTTAGACAAGAACTTGCAGCTTATCAAAGTCATTGCAAGAGGAAAGTCAGTCTATTAAATTCTTTTTTGATTTTTTCTTATTTTTTAGTTTCTTTATTTCATTTGATATGATACACTATCCCTTGCAAATCTTATTTATACATACCAAATGAAGGGAGACTCAACTATGAGCCACAAAAAAGGAGAAGGTTTAAAATCTTTTAACAAGGGCTTTACCGTACCAGACACTTACATCATTATCTTTTTTGTAGTTGTTCTGGCTGCAATTTTAACGTTCCTTGTTCCAAAGGGCTACTACGAAACACAGGACGTTTCGTACATGATTAATGGTGTAGAAAAAACACGTACCGTCATCAAAGACGGAAGCTTTCAGTATTTAAGAGATGATGCTGGAAAGGTCGTAACAGAAGGTGTCTCATTATTCAGTGGTGACGGTGGAACCGGTTTCTTTAACTACATGTACAACGGAATCGTCAATAGCTCCGCGATGGATATCATAGCATTCCTATTAGTTGTCGGCGGCGCATTTGGAATCATGATCAAAACTGGTGCACTCGAATCCGGCTTAATTGGATTAATTCGCAAAGCAAAGGGAGCTGAAAAGCTGTTAATTCCAGTGCTGTTTGTACTGTTTTCATTAGGCGGTGCTGTCTTTGGAATGGGCGAGGAAGCACTTCCATTTACGATGATTCTCTGTCCGCTGTTTGTTGCAGTAGGATACGACACCGTAATTGCAGTACTTGTCACCTATGTTGCTACACAGATCGGCTTCGGTTCCTCATGGATGAATCCCTTCTCTGTCGGCGTTGCTCAGGGAATTGCTGGAATTGACGTATTCTCTGGCGCTGGTTTTCGTATGGTTATGTGGGTTGTCTTCACCGCACTTGGCTGTGGAATGACAATGTTCTACGCATCCAAGGTAAAGAAAACACCTACTATCTCTGTTGCCTACGAAAGCGATCAGTATTTCCGTGATCAAAACGAAAAAACAGGACTTGACGATGGACACGATTTTGGCATCGGCCACATCTTAGTACTTCTGACACTTGCTGCTACTGTCATCTGGGTTATCTGGGGTGTCATGGTAAAGGGCTACTATATGGCAGAAATCGCTACTCAGTTTTTCATCATGGGAATCGTTTCTGGTGTTATCGGCGTTGTTTTCCACTTAAATAATATGAAGCTAAATGACATTGCATCTTCATTTAAAGATGGCGCAAAGGATCTTATAGGTGCAGCACTTGTTGTCGCAATGGCACAAGGTATCATGCAGGTTCTTGGCGGCTCCGACCCGACCACACCAACCGTTATCAACACAGTCATGTACGGAATTTCTCAGGCACTCTCAGGACTTTCCGGTGCATTTGCCGCTGTACTTATGTATCTTTTCCAGTCCGTATTTAACTTCTTTGTCGTATCAGGTTCTGGACAAGCTGCAATCACCATGCCGATCATGGCACCACTTGCTGATCTTCTTGGTGTTTCCCGTCAGACCTCTGTTCTTGCATTCCAGCTTGGTGATGCATTCACCAACCTGATCGTTCCAACCTCTGGATGTTTGATCGGTTCTCTGGCAATTGCAAAAATTGAGTGGTCCAACTGGATTAAATTCATGTGGAAATTCCTCGGTATTTTGATGATTGGTGCAATCATAACTATTCTGATTGCCGTTGGAATTGGTTTCTAAAACAATCAAAAAAGCGTATCCGCCAGTTTATCCTGGAAGGTACGCTTTTTCTTATCTGATTTTGATTTTACTTATCTTTTTTCAGAATCATTATATACAATTGTACTCTTTTGTTCTTATCGAACCTTCTTCAGCCACATATAGCCATATGCCGGAATATTGACTCCAGCTGCCTCCATTAATGTTCCAGTTAAAAGATCACAGTACAGACCGTCTCTCTCATTGATCCAAGCCGTCTTATCAAATTCACTAAAGTTAAATAAGCCATATATCTTATCGCCATCATAATAACGTCCGATACAAAGAATGCTCTTATCCCATGTTTCAACAGTCCATGTATCCGCATTGCTCATAAATGCCTTCTCAGATTTACGAAGCTTCTCAAGCTGATTAAGCTTTGAAGAAATCTGACCTGGAATAGTAGATTGATCACTGCTCTTTGCTGCCTCTTCCCAATTCATTGCACCACGGTGAACATAACGTGAATCTGGTGCCTTATCAGGATCATCCCTATAAGCATAATCATTTAACTGGCCAATTTCATCTCCACTATAAAGCACAGGGATTCCAGACTGCATAAACATATATGCATGAAGCATTACATCCATTCGAATGGCCTTCTCAAGTGCCTCTTTATCGTGCTGATAGCTTGCCTTTTCAATACCGCACATTGAAGCAGTTGTTCCACAAAATCTTGCATCACCAGTCACCGGATCCTCATTATAGAGAACACCGCGGCTGTTGCTGTAACCGGCATAGCCTCTAAAATAATCATTCAAATACTGCTTATGCGCACGCTCCTGAATGCCTTCCTGCTGCAAAGTTGCAAAATCAAGTCCCCAGCCAATATCATCATGGCAGCGCAGATAATTTAAGAAAACATAGTCCTTTGGAAGACGATTTACAATATCAAGCTGCTTCTTTAACAGACTGACATCTCTTGTTGCTACAGTATGCCATGTGGTAGCCATTGTTGTTACATTATACAGCATATGACACTCTGGCTTTTCTACAGTTCCAAAGTATGGAACAACCTTTTCCGGCTCCATTACTACCTCACCCAAAAGCAAAATGCCAGGGCAGACAAGTTCTCCGATCAGTCTCATCATACGCACAATTGTATGTACCTGCGGCAGATTTCGGCATGTCGTATGGAGTTCCTTCCATATATATGGCACTGCATCAATTCGAATGATATCAATTCCCTTGTTTGCCAGATAGAGGAAATTATACATCATTTCATTGAATACTCTTGGATTTTTGTAATTGAGATCCCACTGATAAGGATAAAATGTCGTCATTACATAGTGACCAATTTCTGGAAGCCATGTAAAGTTGCCAGGTGCAGTCGTCGGGAATACCTGCGGAACTGTCTTTTCATATTCAGATGGAATAACCGCATTATCAAAAAAGAAATAGCGGCTCATATATTCTCCATCTCCCTGACGTGCCTTCTTTGCCCATTCATGATCCTCTGAAGTGTGGTTCATAACAAAATCCATACACACACTGATTCCCTTCTCATGGCAGGCATTAGTCAAATTCTCAAGGTCTTCCATGGAACCTAAATTTTCCTGAACCTTTCTAAAATCAGCTACTGCATAACCTCCATCTGAGCGTCCTTTTGGTGTATCAAGAAATGGCATCAAGTGAATATAATTAACATTATTCTTTTCCAGATAATCCAGCTTTCCCTGTACACCCTTCATGTTGCCAGCAAAATTGTCAATATAAAACATCATGCCAAGCATATCATTTTTTTTGTACCAATTAGGATCAGCTTCACGCTTTTTATCAAGCGTCTTTAACTTCTCACTTCTCTCCTTATAAAATGCGTACAAATGCTCGCACAGCTCTGCAAACATTTCATCATTTCCATATAATTGCATATAAAGATCATGAAGCTCATCCTTCTTTTGCTCAAAGCGTTCCTTATATATTATTTCCATATTATTTACTGCAGTTTGAGCACCTGTTATTATGTCTTTTTCCTTGATGTCATTCATTGCTCTCACTTATCTCCTTTTCTCATCGTTAAAAAGAAATGGGGTCCAAAACAAACTGTATTTTGGACCCCTTATAAATAAACACTAAATTATCCCTTTACTGCACCGGAGGTAACGCCCTCAACAATGTAGCGCTGCAAGAACAGATATAAAATCAAAATCGGCAGCATCGCTAACAGCAGAGCAGCCATTACCAGGCCCATATCCGTAGAGTAAGTTCCATAGAATGCCTGTGTTGCAATCGGAAGAGTATACAGTTCTTTACGTCCGAGAACAAGGCTTGGAAGAAGGTAATCATTCCAGAATGCCATTGCATCAATAATTGCTACAGTTGCAATCGTTGGCTTTAACAGTGGAAATACGATTTTCCAGTATGTCTGCCAGTTGCTGCAGCCATCCAAAAATGCCGCTTCCTCAAGCTCTAACGGAATATTCGTATGAATTGCTCCATGGAACATGAATGTTGCCATTGAAAGTGAAAATCCGATATGCATAAGGATTAAGGTCACACGGCTATTTAAAACTCCAAAGATACCACCATATAATGATACTAACGGAATCATCAAAACCTGGAATGGAATTACCATAGATGCAATCATTAATGTAAACAGAAGCTTACATGCCTTCCAATTGTTTCTTACAATTACAAATGCGGTCATTGCAGACAAAAGAATAGTTCCAATTGTTGCTGAAACTGTGATGATCAGTGAGTTGGTAAACGATGTTGTAAAATTCATCTTCTTCATCGCATCAGAGAAGTTTGTTACAATAAATCCATGAGAACCAACTAGTGCCATCGGGTCAGACATAATGTCACCCTTTGTCTTAAATGCATTAATAATAACGAGAATAAACGGGAAGATAAACATCAGAAACAGGAGGATTAAAACAACCATTATAATGGCATGGCTAATTTTCTTTTTCTGTGCCGCTTTTTTATTTTCTTCCATTATGCTGCCACCTCCCCTTTCTTACCAATATAAACCTGTGTCACACCTACAATTGCGCAGACGATAAACAGTACAAGTGCCTCAGCCTGTCCAAGACCATAATTCTTATAAGTAAATGCCTGATTGTATACATGCATTGCTGCCATTACAGAAGAATTGAATGGCTCACCCTTTGTCAAAGACAGGTTAACATCATATACCATGAAGCATCTGGTAATTGTAAGGAACAAGCACTGTACAAATGAAGCTCTCATAAGTGGGATGATAATATTAACTGTTGCCTGAAAACTAGTACATCCATCAATCTGAGCAGCTTCCTTTAAGCTCTTCGGTACACTCATAAATCCGGCAACATAAATTAACATCATGTAACCGGCATACTGCCATACAGAAACAATAATCAAACATGCCATTGCACCGCTCGGTGTTGCCAGCCAAGAATTTGAAAGCGCACCAATAGAAACTGCCTTTCCAATTGATACAAATGCTCTGTTAAAAACAAACTTCCATACATAACCAAGAACAATACCACCGATCAGGTTTGGAATAAAGAAGCCCGCACGGAAGAAGTTCTGTCCTTTAATACCGCTAGTCAGCAAATATGCCAGGAAAAATGCAACCACATTTACCAGAACAACAGAAATAACAGAATATATAACTGTTCTTCCAAGTGCCTGCCAGTAGGCAATATCTTTAAACGTTGCAATATAATTTGCAAAACCGACAAACTGCTTATCCTTTGAAATACCATCCCAGCTTGTAAAGGTCAAATATAAACCGTAGATAAACGGAATAATTACTACTGCAGCAAACAGTACAGTGGAGATACCAGCGAACATTATGTACTGCTTTACTTTATATTTTGTCGTGTTTCTATCCATGATCACGATCCCCTTCCCTGTATTCGTTTTATCATCAAGAAAATTATGAGACTGTCCGCTGCCTGTCATCGGCGGACAGCCTCTATAGGGGTAATGTCTTCCTTCCTATTATATTATAAGGAAGCATCATCTATCAAATGTTTGATATTATCAGTGCTCTACAACGTCTGTTGACTTCCAGTAATCCTCAATCTCAGTTGCAAACTCTGCACGATCCATCTGTCCTGCAAGATACTTCTGGAAGATTGCACCACACAGAGAGATGTGATCATCTGGCATGTAGTTGTAGTTATCAATCATAGCACCCTCATCTGCATACTTCTTAACAGACTTTCCAAGAGGATCTGCTACTTCATTCTCATTATTGGTGAATGCAGGAACAAGTGCACAGTCTTCTGTGATGAACTTCTGACCTTCTTCAGAATCTGCAAGCCACTCTAAGAAATCTAGTGCTGCCTGACGCTGCTCATCTGTTGTAGTATCAGAAGAATCAATCATAAAATACTTAGAACCGCCGCCTACAAGCTTCTCGTTAGTGCCGTCATCTGTGTTCTGCGGAATTGGCATCATACCCATGTTCTCAGTGTAATCATATGCGTTGATTACGGACCAATCCCAGTTACCACCGTACATAAAGGCGATTTCTCCCTCAGCTAACATCATCTCAGTTACTTCACGCTCAGCTGCGATTGCAGAATCCTTTGCGTAGTTGTTCTCCTTCATTACATCAAAGAAATCCATCAGAGAATTGAATTTCTCATTATTAATCAGATCTGCTTCACCCTCATGAAGCTTTGTAATAAACTCCTCTACATCCGGCTGCTCCTCTGATACCTGTGACAGAAAGTGACCTCCTAAAGACCAATCCTCCTTCATGATACCAGTAGGCGTCTCCATACCGCCTTCCTTTAACTGCTCAATCAGTTCCTTAAAGGAATCAAGTGTCTTGTAATCTTCTGGGTTAAATGTTTCACCAGTAATTGCTTCGATCGCATCTGCATTGTAAATCAGTCCACGAGCCTCAACACTCATAGGGAAACCATTGATCTGATCATCAATTCCGATTGCATAGTTAGTATTCTTTACCCACTCCTGATCACTCATATCAATTGCATGATCTTTTGCCAGTGAGTAGATATCCTTTGCATCTACCATTGCTAATGTATATGGATCTCCAGATGAATACTTGGTAGCCAGATGAGCTGATACTGTATCATTTGTGTAGTAAACCTCAACATTGATTCCATTATCCTCAGCATACTTTTCTGCCATCTCTTCAAACTGGCTCTGAATCTCCATCTTGGAATTGAAAATGGTGATGCTTACCTTATCATCTGCCATTGCCGGAACTGCTGTTGCTGCCATTGCTGCTGCAAGTGTGATTGCAAGTGTTGCTTTTCTTCTCATTTTTTATTCCTCCTATTTTGTGCCACTATCTCGTATGTGGGCATTTCTTTGTTTGTGTCTTCATTCTAGCACTGCACTTTTAACATGTCAAGCGGTTATCATAATTTTTCTTTTATTAAAATATTTTTTGTTAGAATTATATGATTATGCCTCTTTTGTTTTGTGCATTATGTCAATTATGTTTTTTTTGAATTTTATTTAATGTTCAATGAAATAAGTTAATTACGCTATTTTTTCAAAAAACTTTTTAAATTGTTTATCGCAACCGCTTGCGATATTCTTTCTTGTGACGACTTGTGTACATATCTAATATTCACAAAAAAAAGAGTTATGCATGCAAGTACTCTACTCACTATGTAATAACTCTTTTTCGATATGTTTGTATAAAATTGCTATATTAGATTATATTGGTAAGAAACAGCTCGCTCGCGCCTATCATGCGCAAAACCGCCCTATCGGGCTTAATCACTGCTTCGCAGCTGTTAACTCAAGTCGTTCCGCGCTCAACAAGCGTTACCGGAAATACCGTTCTTGAAGGCACCACCTTGCCAGCATCTATCATCGCAATGTCCGAAATTGCCTGCTCTGCCATCTGCTCTACCGGCTGATGAATTGTTGTCAGACCAGGTGTCGTAAATTGAGCAATATTAACATCATCAAATCCCACAATTTTCATATTCTGAGGAACCCTAATTGACAAGTCGCGGCAAGCCTGAAGCACATATGCACCGATAATATCAGAGCTTGCAAATACTCCATCTACATCTGGATTTTTTTCAAGCTTGTTTCTCACAAAGCTATAGTACTCCAGCGTATCAAATTGTTCTTTATCTGTCACCATCACCATATGCTCTACATGATACTTCTCGCATGTATCTTTAAAGCCCACTTCTCTATAATCGCCTGGCATAGCAATACTATCACCGGCACTTCTTCCGCCAATATACATAAGTTTTTTGCAACCCTTTTCAATTAATAGCTCCGTTGCAAGTACACCACCCTGATAGTTGTCACATTCAATACCTGATGTTGCCTGATCAATGGATCTCTCTAATGTAATTAATGGGAAATCAAGTCCTGTAAATTTTTCTGTGCCAAAGCAGCCGCTACACAACACTACTCCTGCCACTCTTGCGCTTTTGCACATTTCAATGCATTCTTCCTCGCGTTCTTCTTTATTTTTAGAAACAAATACAGTTGTGCGATATCCACGCTTAGAAGCCTCTTTTTCCAGCCGACCCAGAACCTTTGCAAAATAAGGATGCTCAATCTGCGGTAAAATAATTCCTATTGTATTATTCTTCTGCTTTGAAAGTGAACGTGCCATTTCATTTGGCTGGTAATTCAACTCTTTCATTACCTGATACACTTTCTCTCTTGTTTTATCACTTATATAGCCTCTATTATTCAAAACTCTGGAAACAGTTCCTACTGTCAGTCCGGAAGCCTTCGCCACATCCTTTAGCGTCGCCATACTTCTCTCCTTCCTTCTTTTTCTTAGCTGTTTCGAAAAAATATTTTATCTTATCACTCATGTGAGTATAAAGCATTTACTTTTATTTTTCAAGTCTATTTTTCTTCGACAGATCCATTGGGGATAACTCTGGGGATAACTTGGGGATAACTTTATTTAATACTGCATAGTTTGCATGTGGTACTGCATATTTTGCAGTGTGTACTGCGTATTTTGCATGTGGTACTGTATATTTTGCAGGTTGTACTGCACACTTTGCAGTTGGTAACACCTTTTTGGGGATAACTCTGGGGATAACTTGGGGATAACTTTGTTTGGTACTGCATATTTTGCATTGGGTACTGCGTATTTTGCAGTTGGTACTGCATATTTTGCATATGTCACTGCAAAATATGCAGTACCTTTAAATAAGCTATTGTTTTTCTCCTACCATTATGGTATACTCAAGCCAATATAAAAATTACAAATTTAGGAAAGGAGAAGAGATCATGACTGGGGGAAGATCGGCTAACCAGTATCATGTACTACTTTAACCATGAACGACAAAGTACAGATTAAAAACTGCCGCCCATTCACGATGATCCACAATGATTTTTTGGATTATGAAGGATTAAATTCAAAAGAGAAATTGGTCATGATCACATTGATGCGGTATGATGGAACTGCATTTCCATCCATTCCTAAATTATCGAAAAAAATCGGTCTGTCTGAGCGCACTGTCCGATATGCACTTAAATCATTAGAAGAAAAAAATTTTATTTCCAGACACCCACGCTATACAGCTGACGGTGCACGAATGAGTAACTCCTATACTATTACTGATGATCCTGACATTTGGAAATCAGAAACATCTGATGAACTTTCAGAAGAGATTTCAAAACAAGAACTTGAAGAAATGGCAGAATTGCTTCGAGCTGCAGGTTATACAATACAAAGTCCAACAGAACAGACTGTTTCTAATTCACAGGCCGCTTCACAAGAACAGCTATCGCTTTCAGATACATCTGACTCCGAGGAAGTTATACCTTCTAAAAATGTAGAAGAATATTCCATGGACTATTTATATCAATACTTCAACTATGATTTAATTTGCAGCTTTAAAAATCCGTATGGCGGACTAAATTTCCTTGAAAATGAACACGATCAAAAAGTGTTAGATACTGTTTTCTCTGTTTTATATGATATGCTAAATGATCCAAGCGCCTATATTCAAATCGGACAGGACTCTATTCCTCAAGCGGTTGTGAAAAATGAGCTTCTTGGCTTAACTTTTGATGCCATTATTGGTGTAATCGATGCTTACAATAATGAAACTGAACATGGTGCCATCTATGATCCTGTCAGCTGGCTTCGAAATGCTCTATATAAAGGCAGCCAGCCACACATTCCTGATGGGTGATTAAAGTGATATAATTTTTTTCAATAAAAAAGCGTACCAGTCAAATTACTTTAACCGATACGCTTCTTTGTGTTACCTATTTTTCTATTTTCATAAATTTCAACTATTTTTAAATTAATCCCTGAATCAGAATAAAAACAATCAAAATTGGAAGAATAAACTGGAAATATGGCCTTAATTTCTTTGAAATTTTTATGCCATCTCCTGTATTTGCTTCCTCACAATATTTTTCAAATCCCCAGCCCCACTTTGTTACGCAAAACAGCAGGTAAATTAAAGAACCTATAGGAAGCAGCAAATTGCTGACAATAAAGTCTTCACTGTCAAGCACATCGCGCCCTCCAATCAGATGCAAATTGCTCCACACATTATAGCCAAGCACGCACGGAAGACTTGCAATCAAAATAACGATGCAATTGATCAGTGCAGCCTTATTTCTTGACCAGCCAAACATATCCATACAGAATGACATAATGTTTTCAAATACCGCAATCACAGTAGAAAAGCTTGCAAATGTCATAAATAAGCTTCCCCAAATGCGTCCGCCTGACATATTAATAAAAACATTTGGCAATGTAATAAAAATCAAACTTGGTCCTGCATTTACTTCCACGTTATAGCTAAAACATGCCGGGAAAATGATCAAACCAGCCATAATTGCAACAAATGTATCAAGTGCACAAATTCGTACACCCTCTCCTGCTAATGTGTGATCCTTTCCCATATAGCTTCCAAAAATTTCCATTGCTGCCACGCCAAGACTTAGCGTAAAAAATGCCTGATTCATCGCTGCTGTAATCACATTTTTTAATCCTACAGCTGCAACAGCCTCTGTATTTGGAACAAGATAAAATTTTACACCCTCTGCTGCATTTGACAATGTAAGGCTATGCACAGCAAGAACAACAATCAGCAAAAGAAGGGCAGTCATCATAAACTTGCTGATCTTCTCCAGTCCATTCTGTAATCCTCTGCTGCAGACAAGAAAACCAACTACAACTGTTAAAATCATCCAAAATGCCATCTGCTTTGGATCTCCAAGCAAATTAGAAAATGCCTGCGCAGTATCCTCAGTTGTCATTCCGCTCTTAAAGCTGCCTGTCAAAAACTTAAAGAAATATGTAACCATCCATCCAGATACCGTGGTGTAGTACATCATTAACATGCAGCATCCAAATATTGCCACCCATCCATGTATATGCCACTTGCTGCCTTTTTTCTCTAGTGCCTTATAGCCAAGCACCGCACTCTTTCTGCTGGCACGACCAACTGCCAGCTCCATTGTCAGAACTGGCAATCCCATTATCACCAGAAAGATCAAGTAAAACAGTACGAAAATTCCGCCGCCATTTTGTCCCGTCACATACGGAAAACGCCAGACATTTCCAATTCCTATCGCACACCCCGCACTTACAAGCAAAAAACCAAGGCGCGATTTAAAAGATTCTCGTTTCAAAAGCCATCCTCCTTTTTAATGCTGCACAAACAGCAATTTTGTTTATTTTATCATGACATTCTGCCTTGTGTCAATGACTCAGACAAGCTCCATATTGATCTTTACTTTTCCGTTTTCTGCACACACAGATGCAGTGCTTCCATTTATAAGCGTCATCATCGGTGCTAAATGACCGATATCCAGATCCATCAGCACTGGCACCTGATATTCCTTTAACAAATCAATCACTGCGTGATATTGATCTAAGCCAATCATTTCCTCACCAAAATGAAGCGGACGTCCAATCAAAAAGCCCTTAACATGCTCAAACCATCCGGCATGAATCATCTGCCAAATTGCACGTCGAATACCAAATACATTCAAATCACACGATTCCAAATACCACATAATGCCATCCTCCTTGTATCGCTCATTAAATGACTTCACCTGATCAAACTTTGTTCCCGTTAAATTTACAAGACAATCCATGCAGCCGCCGATCAATCTGCCCTTAAATTCGATGGTTCCTTCCGTCTCAAATGCCTGTACCTCACCCGTGTTGTCTTTTTGTGTCAGGAAACCTCTCACAAGACTCTGTTCCGTCAGATTGTATGGCTCAAGCGGATGCTCCTCATCGCGCAGCCCTTCCTTTTCCCAGAGCGGATAACTCTGCATCATCAGTTTCTTTCCTGTAAAAAGTGAAAAGCAATCTTCAATTGATTCATCCCACGGTTCCATACCAAATGTTCCGGCACATGGTCCATAAATGGATGCCACATCGCAAATTGTAGTCAATAAAAATGTAAAGTTTGTATTATCCGAATAGCCCATATACCACTTTGGCTTTGCTGCCTTAATTGCATCAAAATCTATATTATCCAAGATCTCGCACATCAGCTCACCGCCGCCGCAGGAAATCAGCGCATCTGCCTCATCTGACAAATACATCTTATTTAACTCTGCTGCACATTTTTCCGGCGTATTGCTGATTCCTATTCCACTTCCCTCAAAGCAGTTTGGACCAAGCATTGTCTGATAACCCATATCATGAAACTTTTTAAGTGCATGATTAAATGACGTTTTATAAGGCTCAATATTACAGCCAAATGACGGTGCCACAAATCCAATAGTACCATTTTTCTTTAAAAACTCTGGAAATCTCATATTTATTTTATACTCCTTTCGCTTCCACAAAGCCACAACATTAATTATTATTCATCTTTCGCCATGGACTTTTTGACTCTTGCTTCATCATATCATATCTGTGCTGTCCTTGTAAATTAGCCGAATTTTATTTTTATGAAATGTCAGCATCCCCTCATCGCGCAGACGGCACAGCTGCACAGACAAGCCACTTCGATCCACGCCAAGATAATCAGCTAACTGCTGCCTGTTATAGGGAATTTCAAATTCGGAAGACTTATTTTTTACAGCCTGTTCCGACAAATATGACAGCACCTTTTCCCTTGTGGAACGTTTTGCCATATGCGTGATTTTCTCGCTGAGCTTTCGATTTTTCTGTGCCATATCAATCAGCAGATTTTGAATTAACTGTGCATGAAAACTGCATCCGTCCGGACAGATTGAAAGTATTCGACCAACATTTAAAAATAGAATAGTTGTGTCCTCCTTAGCCTCAACGCTTACATTTAGCACGCTGCCCGGCACACAGGCAAACACCTCCGCAAAGCATTGACCAGGTCCAAGCACACTAAGAACATTTCGCCCGCCCCAGACATCATCCTGAACAATAAGAACACTTCCAGACAGCACAAGCCCCAGCACTTTTGTCTGTTCGCCCTCTCTTAAAATATATTCTTCTTTTCGATAGGTCTGCTTTCTCGCTTCCAGGCAGCCGAACAGCTTTTCCAGTTCACTCTCCTCAATGCCGCGAAACAGCCCTGATCGTGCTTTTATAATAGGAAGATATTCTTTCATTTGCTATCCACCTCCGTATAAAACTTTCTTTTTTCGTTGAAATTTCAACCGACAATCTTTGATTATTATACTATACTTTGTCCATCACGAAAAGAAAAATTACACTACAAACTTTAGGAGGATTTAAATATGAGCCAGAATATAACAAATACAGCAAATATAAATGCGTCAAACAGTATGTTTTGCTTCCAGTGTGAGCAGACCGCAGGATGCACCGGCTGCACTAGAGCAGGTGTCTGTGGCAAGTCCGCAATGACAGCCAAGCTTCAGGACACGTTAACCGGAGCCTTAATCGCCCTTGCAAACATTGCTGCCTGTTCAAACAAAAATTCCAATAACAATCTGAGTGCATCTTTAGCGAATGAGATTAATCATCTGATCTTAGAAGGACTATTTGCTACCATTACAAATGTAAATTTCGATGATGCTTCTATCAAAAATCTGACCGCACGCATTCACGCAGCTGCTACAAAAACAGCTAACGCTTGCAATGTTTCTATCGTTTCTGATTATGATATGAACAATATCTGGAATGCAAACGAGGACATTCGCTCCTTAAAGTCTCTGATTCTGTTTGGTGTGCGCGGTATGGCAGCTTACGCATACCATGCAATGACACTCGGCTACACCGATGCTTCTTTAAATCAGTTCTTCTTAACCGCACTTGATTCTCTGTCTAAGGATTGGGGCATGAACGAGCTGCTTCCGATTGTTATGGAGGTTGGCCGCTTTAACCTGACCTGCATGGAGCTTCTTGACCGTGCAAACACAGAGACCTTCGGAGATCCGGTACCGGTATCCGTTTCCCTGACTGTTGAAAAAGGCCCATTCATTGTTGTAACTGGTCACGATCTTGAAGATATCAAGCAGCTTCTTGAGCAGACAAAGGACAAGGGCATCAACATCTACACTCACGGCGAGATGCTTCCGGCTCACGCTTACCCAGAGCTTAAGAAGTACCCACATCTCAAGGGAAATTTCGGTACCGCATGGCAGAATCAGCAGAAGGAATTTGCTTCTCTTCCGGCACCGATTCTATTTACAACAAACTGCTTAATGCCGCCAAAGGCTTCCTATGAAGACCGCGTTTTCACTACCGGCGCCGTTGTCTTCCCGAATACACCATTTATTTCATCATCCACAGATGGTCACAAAGACTTCACTCCAGTCATCGAAAAGGCACTTGAGCTTGGTGGCTTCTCTAAGGATCAGCACTTTACCGGAATCAATGGTGGTTCTAGCGTGATGACTGGCTTTGCACGCAATGCTATACTTTCCTCTGCTGGTGAGATAGTCGATGCCGTAAAATCTGGCGCAATCCGCCATTTCTTCCTCGTTGCCGGATGTGATGGTGCTCGCGCAGGCCGTAACTATTACACCGAATTTGTAAAGCAGACACCGTCTGACAGCATCGTGCTGACACTCGCCTGCGGCAAATATCGATTCAACGATCTCGACCTTGGTACCATAAGAGCCTTCCCACGCCTGATGGATATGGGACAGTGCAACGATGCCTACAGCGCAATCAAGGTAGCTGTCGCACTTGCCGATGCCTTTGGATGTGGCGTGAATGACCTGCCGCTATCCATGATACTCTCCTGGTATGAGCAAAAGGCAGTCTGCATCCTCCTTACACTACTTCACCTCGGTATCAAAAACATCAAGCTTGGACCGACACTACCAGCTTTCCTCTCTCCAAATGTGTTAAATTACCTCGTTGAACATTTCTCAATCGCACCTGTTACAACACCGGAAGCTGATTTGAAGGAGATTCTGGGATAAATCCTATAAAAAGAAAAACGTAAGCGCTCATGTTGTGCTTACGTTTTTCTCTTCATTTTTTATCTGTTTTTTTCAATGAGAACTCTTGATTTCTGATCTTCCTTTATTTTTAATCAAGCAAATCCGAGATGTCACATTTTAACGCACTGGTAAGTCGCATAATAATATCAAATTGCGCTTTATTTAAGTCTTTACTTTTGCGTTCATATGCTCGTATGGTATTAACAGAAACATCAGCGACCTTCGCAAGTGCCTCTTGAGTTAAACCACAGCGTTTTCTTATTGTTTTTAATTTACTTTCAGTATTAAAAAAATGAGCATCAAGCACTTCGTAACTTTTTTGAACATCCGCTTCATGAAGTGTTCCATAAAGTCCAAGCAGCTCACGATAGGATATTGTATCAAGTATACTTTTAAATGTACGACCAGAGTACCACTGATAATGAGCTAATATCCATCCCACCCAATATACATCACTTCGATCATACACTTCAATAGGTTTCATTTTTTCAATATAACTATCACCAGTAGTCTTTTCTACAACTTCTAAAAACAGCTCTGCCCCGCTCTTACCAGCAATATATTTTGGATTTCCATTTTCAAATTGTTCAGCAATATCCGATTGAATAAAGCGATTCAAAAAATCAGTTCCATCCATACCAAACTCAATAACTGCATCGTGAAGCATATTTCCCAGTGTTCTAGATGATTTATCTAAATATAGTGAACTATAAGCATGCAACATCATTCTTTTCCTTTTCTTCAAATTCTAAATTCTCATTTAAGTCACTTTACGATTTTGTTTCAATTTCTTCCGTTATGGTTCGAATCCACTTTTTATCTACAAATTGGAACGCTGCCTGTAACTCACGTATATGCTCCCATTTTCCCTTTGCGATTAACCATGGATTTACTTCATATGAGCCTCGATCTTGTGTTGAAAAAAGAATTCCCTTCTCAACTGCACGTTTTATGTACTTTGCGGTCATATTGTCACCAATATTACAATACTCCGAAATCGCTCGGCGTGTTGTTTTATTATTGTAAAACATAATCTTATCTCCATTTGTAAAACCAATCTGTGCGCTAAGTGCTAGCAAAAAATCAAGAGGAATTTCAGAAATAGCATTTACAGCCATCATAGCCTTATAATACACTTTGATAAAATCAGGTTCAGTACTTGTTTTAACTCTTGTACTTTTCTCTTGATATAGAATTTCACCACTCTGAACATCCGTAACCATATTATTAGATTCATAGACAGCAGTATTTTTTGCTCTTAAAAAAATCTCCTCAGTCCCCTCTTTGTTCATTAATCAATTCCTCCAATCGCCTCTATAATTCATCTTTTAATGTAATATATATTACATTAAAGAAAAAGTCAATATACAATGTTAATATAATTTTAATTACTATGTTATTGTAATAAAAATTATACTTTTAATATAAAATAATTACTGTAATAAAAATTACAGTTTAAATGTAAAAATATTACTGTAATAAAATTAAAGTTAAAATGTAAAAATATTACATTAATGATGTACGAATATTACACTTCAAAAATAAAGGAAATGGCTTATTTCCTAGGTTTTCTAGCAAATTTTCCTTCTTTTATTTTCTTTCTTCTTTATATAGACAAAATATTTAATATGAAAATCATCTCTTCCGACCGTTGAGCCGGACGACCCACCGCCCCATGGGATCCGTCGCTCCGGCTCTGCCGCCATTGGCGGCACCACTACACACATAAAAACGTAATCAAGGAAAAAAATATCACTTTCAAAAAATGAAAAATTTTTAATTTTTGAAAGTGTGTGACTATCTGAAAGCAACAACAAGAGCAAACGTTCTCGATAGAATCATTGAACTGAATGGTACACCGTCAGATCAGCAAAAATAAAGCCAACTTTCTCCATTTCTCCACTGCTCTTTCTATGATATAATTTCAGTATCATTCATATCATAATAGAAAGGCGTTATCATGAGTTTTTCCTTCTCACAAAAGAAGCATTCCTCCGGTGCCCGGCTAATGACCGAAGGAAACATTGCCAAGCAGCTGATTCTATTTGCGCTTCCGCTCCTTGCAGGAAATCTGTTTCAGCAACTTTACAACACTGTTGACAGTATTGTTGTGGGCAATTATGTCAGCAAAACAGCACTCGCAGCAGTTGGCTCTACTGACTGCATTATCAACACCATAATAGGATTTTTCTCTGGTTTATCCACTGGTGCAGGTGTTGTTATCTCCCACAATTTTGGAAGCCGCGATGACAAAGCACTTCATTGTACTGTACATACCACAATTGCACTTACACTTGTGCTTGCTGTCTTCTTTACGATTGCAGGACTATTTTTGTCACCATTTTTTCTTCGTTTAATGGATACACCAGAAGATGTTTTGCCTGAATCTTCCAGATATCTGACAATCTATTTTGCTGGTGTTTCTGGTCTTATGCTATACAACATGGGGGCTGGAATTTTGCGCGCAGTCGGTGACTCTACACGCCCACTTTATATTTTGATTGTCTGTGCAGTCACAAATATTATTCTCGACCTCGTTTTTGTAATTGTTTTTCACATGGGCGTATCTGGTGTTGCCTACGCAACAATCATTTCCCAGTGGATATCTGCAATTCTTGTGCTGTCCATTTTGACAAAAGAGACGAATGCCTACAAGCTTGTCTGGAAAGATCTTCGCATTGATAAGGCAACCACTTTGTCGATTCTTCGCATCGGTTTTCCGGCAGGACTTCAGATGGCTGTTACATCCTTCTCAAATGTATTTGTTCAATCATACATCAACCACTTTGGATCTTCCTGCATGGCTGGATGGACCACATACGGAAAGCTCGACAAATTCTGTCTACTTCCAATTCAGAGCGTCGGCCTTTCTGTCACTACCTTTGTCGGTCAAAATCTTGGTGCCGGCAATATGAATCGTGCAAAAAAAGGCACTACCACTGCGCTTATTATCGCAATCGGTACTGCCATAATTTTGATGTTTCCAGTTCTTTTATTCGCACCTACCCTGACATCCCTTTTCACACAGGATGAAGAGGTACTTGCATTTGGTGTTCGCTTCATTCGACTGATGATGCCATTTTATATTGCAATCTGCTTTAATCAAATTTATGCCAATGCACTGCGCGGTGCAGGAAACTCCACCGCGCCAATGGTCATTATGATGGGAAGCTTTATTGTTTTTCGTCAGATTTATCTGTTCATCATCTCAAAATGTTTTAACACCATTACATCTGTTGCCTTAGGATATCCATTAGGTTGGATTCTTTGCAGCGTGCTTCTCTTTATTTATTATCATAAAGTAGGTTTGCACAGTAAGAAGCAAATTTAATGCTGATGGCGAATTAACCCAAATGCCTTAGAAAACTCCATCACTAAAATTGGAATTAAAACCATTCCTAGTGCTGTCAGATACATATTTAAGGAAAGCAATTCAAGTCCAAACGGAATGCGAAGTGGTGTAAACAGTACTGCAAGCACAAGCACAATAGAAAGAAGCGCTGCCTGATTTAACTTTTTATTTGTAAACACACCAATCTTAAACAGCGAATGCTCTGAACGCATGTTGTACGCTTGAATTACCTGTGACAATGCTAACACAGCAAACGCCATTGTTTGACCCCCTGCCACTGTTCCTGTTGATTTTTCACCAATCATAAATGCAAACAATGCAAGCAATCCAAACATCACACCTTGAAGAACAATTCTCACGCCAAACCCATGAGCGAATAAACCTTCGCTTTTGGGTTTTGGTTTTTGTGTCATAACCTCAGACTCTACTGCTTCCATACCAAGTGCAATTGCCGGCAGACTGTCTGTTACAAGATTAATCCATAAAAGCTGCATAGAAAGAAGCGGTGTCTTATGCCACAGCATCATTGCTGTAAAGACGGTGATCACCTCTCCAATATTTGTACCAAGCAGGTAGCCAACTACTTTTTTAATATTGGCATAAATTCCTCTGCCTTCTCGCACTGCATCTACAATTGTTGCAAAGTTATCATCGGTAAGCGTCATATCAGCTGCTCCCTTAGCCACATCTGTTCCTGTAATTCCCATTGCACAGCCAATATCAGCAGCTTTCAGTGCCGGTGCATCGTTTACACCATCTCCAGTCATCGCTACTACCTTACCTTTTCGCTGCCAGGATTTTACAATACGGATCTTATTTTCAGGTGACACTCGAGCATAAACAGCAATGCTTTCCACCTGTTCATCCAATTCTGAATCTGTCATTGCATCTACCTGTGCACCAGTTAAAGCGCGGTCGCCCTCTCTCATAATGCCAAGCTCTCTTGCAATCGCAGAAGCTGTCACTACATGATCACCTGTAATCATAACTGGCTTAATTCCCGCCTTGCGGCATCGCGCAACTGCTGCCTTCGCCTCCGGTCTTGGCGGATCAATCATGCCGACAAGTCCGCAAAAATGAAGATCTCCTTCAAGAGTCATCATTGATTTTTCATCTGGGATCTTATCAATTTCCTTATAAGCAACTGCAAGTATGCGAAGTGCACGCTCACTCATCTCTTCCATTACCAGACGTGCCTGTGATAAATTTCCTGATGTGCAAAGAGGTTCCATAACATCAAATCCACCCTTTACAATTGCAATAAGCTTTCCATCCATACGACAAACAACTGTCATGCGTTTTCTGTCGGAATCAAATGGCAGCTCTGCCAGGCGCGGATACTGCTTTGCCAAACTTTCCTTTGGCATTCCATTTTTATGTGCAGCAAGCACAATAGCTGTCTCAGTAGGATCACCGATATGCTGTTCCTTATCACCATCAAATACAACAGCACCATCACAGCAAAGTGTTCCCAGACGAAGAAGTGTCTTTACTTCCTCAGATGGCTTTGTTTCAAGCTTATTAGCCTGTGTTTCCCCATCAAGATATGTTTCTACCAAGGTCATTCGATTCTGTGTCAGCGTTCCCGTTTTATCTGAGCAAATGACGGATGCACTTCCCAATGTCTCAACTGCTGGCAGACGACGAATAAGTGCATTTTTCTTAACCATTCTCTGTACACCGATTGACAATACAATTGTAACAATTACAGGAAGTCCCTCTGGAATTGCAGATACAGCAAGTGATACAGATGTCATAAAGATTTCCATCACTTCAAGTCCGTTTGCAACACCAACAACAAAGATAATTGCACATGCTGCTAATGCCAAAATTCCAAGATATTTTCCGAGCTGTGCCAGGCGCTTTTGAAGAGGTGTCTGTCCATCATCGGCTCCTTCCAAAAGATTGGCAATCTTTCCCATCTCAGTATCCATTCCAGTTGCTGTCACAACTGCTACAGCAGTTCCATATGTGATGCTGCAGCCTGAAAAAACCATGTTGCTTCTATCTCCCAGCGGTGCATCTGCCTTTGGACAGGCACCTGCATCTTTTTCTGCCGGTACTGATTCACCTGTTAGCGCAGACTCCTCGCTCTTTAAGCTGACACTCTGCAAAAGCCTTGCATCTGCCGGAACAAAATCACCTGCTTCTAAGCGTATGATATCACCTGGCACTAACTCTGATGCATCAATGATTGACTCTGCCTTGTCACGAAGAACACGTGCATGTGGTGCCGACATACTTTTTAATGCTTCTAGTGCTTTCTCTGCACGGCTTTCCTGCATAACACCCATTATCGCATTTACAACCACTATCAGTAAAATCAGCAATGGTTCAAAAAAGCCTTCCGGATCACCTTCCACACATGCTACCACGAAAGAAATTGCCGCTGCTGCAAGTAATATCAGAATCATTACATCTTTAAATTGCTCTGCAAATCTCTCCCAATTACTCTTTGATTTCTTTGCACGCAATCGATTCTCGCCATATTGCTCCCGGCGCTTTTTCACCTCCGATGACGAAAGTCCTGTTGCTTCCTGCACATTAAGTTCCTGTAAGACTTCTTGTTTTTCCTTATTATGATACGTCATACAAAACCCTCCTTCTGCCAGTTTTCTTTTTTATTTCAGAATCATTTTTTGCTTTCTATCGCTAACTATGCAAAAAGACCCATGTATGCCTTATTTATTAGAAAAGCACACATGAGTCTCATTCTTTAAGATTTGCCAGGCATATGCCGAGTCTGTTGACAAATCACGCAGTCCGCGAACTACTCCCTCACAATATTCAATTGTTCAGAAAAATGAAAGCAGTCTTTCTCCCACTCTGATAGTGTCACTATACCACACCACGTCTAAAAAAGTCAACCCTGATCTTCCAATAAAATCGGAATAAAATATCGAAGCTGTATAAACCACCAATACCAGTCGTGTGAAACATCGCTTCCCCAGAAATCACACCACGCATTAATTTTCTTTTCATCAAAAATACGTTTTAAATTGCGAAGCGTCTGTGCACCGTCATATTCCCAAGCACCCTGACCCACACAGAAAACTATCTTTTTCTGATTATAAAGCCTTATATACGGGTGATCAGCCGGCATATTCTCTAAAAAACGCTCTGGCGAGTTCTTATAAAGATTTTCATCACACCAGCCGTGAAAAAAGTAATCACTGTTGTACACACCAGAAAGCGCAATCAGTCCGCTAAATAATTCTGGGCGACGCAAAAAAGTAATAGCGGCCTGATTAGCACCTAAACTTGGGCCTGTTACAATTGGCAGCATATTCGATGTATTTTTTTGCATCAGAATCGGATACACTTCTTCAATAATATAATTATGGTACTGCTCCTGTCTTGCTGACCGCCACGAAGGAATACCATTTTCACATGACCAGCTTTCTTCATCCACTGAATCCACTGTCACTATTTGAATGCGGCCCTGTTCAATAAAATCACTCAGATGGTAAATGATTCCAAAATCCTCATAATTGTGGCAATTTGAATCCTGTGTTGGAAAACCAAGAAGCGGCACCCCCGCATGACCATAGATACACATGTGCATCTGCTTTCCCAGACTGTTACTATAATGTTCGATATATTCTCTTTTCATCGCATCTGCCAAGAAGAACTCAAAAATTTCTATATTCCCCTTAGCTTCTCCTTCCTGTGATTCAACCATCCGACTGCCCTAGGCAACTTCCTGTCTATCCGTATTATAGCGTGCGAAACTTCTGATGTCGATGTTTTTTTCATCTTGTGTTGCTTGTGCATTTGCGTATTTCAAATTGTTGAGTACGGTATCTTAAAACAAAACTGTATCCTGCAACACAATTGCCACATTTTTTCGGAGTGTTTCTCTTGCAATCTCACCAAGATTTTGATTGCTAATCATAATCTTTCCGCTGTCGATATCATAAAAACGCATGAGCAGATTCACAATCATTCTCGATATTGCCTCATGACTTTTTCCATATAATTATTGTTTGTACGCTCCGTAAAATTACGAAATGCTTGTGTACCCCTCGGCACAGTTTGGCGTTGTGCACTTGCATTTACAATATCTTTTTCAAGCAAACTCTTTAAGTAGAAAAATCTACTTCTTATCCTTCCTCCCTCTACCCTTTTGTCATTTTCAACCCGTATTAACTTGGCAATTTTTTGCATCATATAAAAATTTCTAGAATCTTTTTCACTGTCACCATCTGGAAGTTTCGATTTCGGAACCATTGCAAGCAAAGCTTCAAGTTCTTCAATTCGCTCATCTGAAAACTTGAAGCTGTTTAGTTTTTCTTTTCAGACTTCTATCGTTCCATTTGTATTTGTATTTGCATTTGCATTCACTAGATTCTCAATCTCAATGGTATCGCTTTCAACAGTTTCAACATTTTCTAATTCAGGAAACGATTTTACAGTAAACTGGATACCTACAACTGTTTTTCCCTCCTTCATTGGCATATAATCATACTCAAAGTTTGCAGCCTGCTTTATTTCCTCTTTTGCCCGTTTTAAAATTCGTTGATTAAAGTATTTGAACTCGCTGTAAAAATCCTTATTACAACGTAATAAACTTTTTAAGTTGTCCAGAGAAATCTTCCATGTTCCCTGATATTTATTGTCCCATAGGTATAAAAAAAGGATGTATATATATCGACTATTCATGTTTATGATACATTTGAGTCTATATCTTAAATATCCAAGCTCCTCAATATTAAAAATATATTTTTGCGCAGATTCGGTACACATCAGTTCAACTTGCCACATGCCATAATTATCTTTTTTAACAACAGCTATTTCAAAAAGTGCGATCCGCATAAATCCATCTTCACCATCTGGATCAGGTATCTTAACTGTCTTCATTAAATGATCAAGCCGTTTGTCAAGTATTTCGGGCTTAATTTGTACCTCGCCAAAAATATTCTCAAGTTCCCCCTTCCTAAACACAACAGATCGGTGTTCTTTATCATGACTATTTATTCGTCCCAGATATACATCTAATATTTTAAGCTCCTGAAGAGAAAAATCTGACTGCCATAATGATAATAATGGTCGACTTTTTTGAACAACTAAGTTGTCCACCCCTGATAATTTCTTTATTTTATCCATTCCCTGATTTATTTTGAGTGACACTCCCATCCATAAAGTATGGAAATGTCACCATTTTCTCCTTTATTTTTCTGTTATTATAACATTTAGGTGACTTTTTGTCAGCTTCTGAAAGTCACCTAAATTGGATTTCATAGTCACTTATATTTGATTTTAAGGCCACCTATTTATTGTTTCATAGTCACTTATATTGGATTTTAAGATCACCTATGCTGGATTTCATGGTCACCTATCTCTCTCAAAAACTAAGTTTTAAGCGGTTTGTAGGTATGCCGTAATCAAGAGAATAATCAGGCTATCAATCAAGGAATTAGAATGACAGATTTTGTAGATTTTTGAAACTATTTTCCTCAAAATGATTCTTTTTGTTATTGGCATGGATCTTTTTTCAATTTTAAATCTAAGTCAATACACTGGATTTTATGGTCACCTATTTCAAATATTATAATTTTAAGAGCTTGATAATAATACTCTTACAAATATAATATTTCACTGGATTTTATGGTCACCTATAATGTTTAAAATTAAATTATTAATTATCGAAATCACCTCATAAATCCAGTATTTATGCAAGTTTCGAGTAAACAATCAACCTATTTCGGCACTTCTTAACTTGAATACTATAAATGTAGGTTTTTATTGGATTTTATGGTCACCTATCCAACAATTATGAAATTAGAAAAGCTAGCAAACGAACACCGCCTAGTATCCTCATTGTTTACCATTTACTGGACCACGCACCACCTCCAAACTTAGCTAATGTCGGCATTGCTATCATTTCTTTCTCCTATTCTGGCTATTTAATAGTATGGCTCACACTAATTAGCATGAACCATACTAGCAGCACATCCTGACAGCTAGAATATACAGGTATGTACTACTCTGATGCCTTAAAATTGTATATCGGTTTCAGTACATCAACAACATCCACTGACTCTCTAATCACATCTACTATATCATCCAAAGACTTGTATGCCATCGGTGCCTCATCCAAAGTATCTTCATTTACAGAGGTTGTGTATACGCCCTCCATAGCCTTTTTATAATCCTCCAAAACTAGTTCACTTTTTGCTTTTGTTCTAGACATGATCCTTCCTGCACCATGTGGAGCAGAATAATTCCATTCTGGATTTCCTTTTCCTATTGCAAGTATGCTTCCATCCTTCATATTGATCGGTATCAGCACTCTTTCCCCCTTATGAGCAGCGATTGCACCTTTTCTTAATATCATTTCATTTGTATCAATATAATTATGAATTGTATGAAAAGCATCACTTCCAGTCATTCCGGTTTTTTCAAGAATAATCTCCGCCATCTTTTCTCTGCTTCGTCTGGCAAACGCCTGACAAATTTCTACATCATGAAGATAATCTTCCAGATATCTTCCCTCAAGATAGCACAAATCTTCTGGCATGCTTTTAGAACTCTCAGATATCTGCCATTGTAGCTGTTTCAAAGCATCCTGAATTTCTTTTTTTCTTCCCTGCCCTTTGTAGGTGCGGATGATCTCGTCTCTTTTTTCTAAATACTCCCCATAACCACGATTTAAATTAATTGCAAGCCTCTGATATAAATCTGCCACCTGTTTTCCAAGATTTCTGCTCCCAGAATGAATGATGAGATATTTCGTTCCATCTGCAGCTTTGTCAATTTCAATAAAATGATTTCCACTTCCAAGTGTTCCAAGAGATCTCACAAGTCTTTTTGTATCTCTAAGTTCCCTATAGCAACGAAGATCTGTTAGATCAAATTTCTCTTGTCGCCCCTCCCATACCTCATGGCCTGATGGAATGAAATGTGCTGCCTCATCCACTTTTTCAAAATCAATTTCATCTTTTCCAAGATTCACTGTATACATTCCGCATCCGATATCTACACCAACAACATTCGGAACTGCCTTATCAATTATAGTCATAGTGGTTCCTATCGTGCACCCCTTTCCGGCATGTACATCAGGCATGATACGGATTTTTGAACCCTCCGACATGGCATAATCACACATCCTCTTAATCTGCTCAATCGCTTCATCCTCTACTACCTTTGCATAGCAAAGAGCCGTATTAACGTTTCCCTTAATTTCTAATACATTCATCTTCTTTTCCTTTCTACTCTTTCTAATAAGTTTGACGTCAGTGGCAAAACGATTCATTGTTGTCATATTTTTCCCTTACTTATTTAACACTACCGCCCTAGTGTCTTCGTCACCCTTCTGTCCAAAAATTCTGTCCAGATTTTGCAAAATCACATTCACATCAATCGGCTTTGCAATATGGCCATTCATTCCAGCCTTGATTGCCTTCTTTCGATCTTCATCAAAAGCATTTGCCGTCATCGCAATAATCGGAACATTTGCTTTTTTCGTATCCTTTAAGGTGCGAATTTCTCTTGTCGCAGTATATCCATCCATCTTTGGCATCTGAATGTCCATAAAGATCAGGTCATATTGATTTCCTGCCTCAGATGACATAATTTCAACTGCTTCCATGCCATCAGCTGCACAGTCTACCTTAAGTCCTAAAGATTTCAAAATCTCTGTTGCAATCTCCCTATTTAGCTCATTATCCTCAACAAGAAGTACCTTTTTTCCTGAATAATCCAAATGTTTTTTTTCTGCTTTTGGACAAGAAGATTGTTTGTCTTGCACTGTCTTGTTTGCAAGCTCACATTCAAGTGTCACTATAAATTCAGATCCTTCACCTTGTTTGCTTGTTAAATGTATCGTTCCACCCATCAGATCAACAATATTTTTTGTGATAGCCATTCCAAGACCAGTTCCAGTGATTCCACTCTCAGTAACCGTGCGTTCCCTTGCGAATGAATCAAACACATGCTCCTGAAACTCTTTCGACATACCGATTCCGTTATCTTTGATACAAAACGAATATACTGCATATCCTGCCTTTTGAGAAGCCTTTTCTTTTACAAGAATATGTATAGTTCCTCCAACAGGTGTAAACTTAACAGCATTACTTATTATATTCAAAAGAACCTACTTCAAACGAAGCTTATCTGTAATGATATCCTCGTGAACAACATCCTGCATCTTTATCAAAAGTTTTTGCTGTTTTGCATGTACACTCTCCAATATAATCGTTTTTAAATCCTCAAGAATATCTGGAAGATGTACTTTAGTCTTTTCGATTTTAACACTTCCACTCTCGATTCGACTCATATCAAGTACATCATTGATCAGACTAAGAAGATGCTGGCCAGATGTACTAATTTTTCCAAGATAATCTCTTATGATTTCGCGGTCATCAAGATGCTCTGCTGCCAGTGATGTAAATCCGATAATTGCATTCATTGGTGTTCGGATATCGTGAGACATATTGTTTAAGAAAGCAGTCTTTGCCCGATTTGCATGCTCTGCGGATACCAGTGCTTTTCTAAGTATCTTATCTTGCTCTAACTCATGCTCTTTTTCCTCTGTGACATCACTAATTGCTAGTAAAACAGTGGACAAATTGCTTTTTTCATCATATTTTTGCGGTACAATCATAGAGCGTATCCAAGCTCCCTTTATTGTTTGGCTGATACATGAAAGAGAATCATGTTCCTTCAAACGACTCTCCATAGTACTTATATCATTGACATACTCCCACGGTTAAAACCGTGGGATTCCTTAACTAGTTCCGGAATCCCACG
>ERZ827150.1116-NODE-1116-length-34976-cov-4.320638_pt1 | contig 34976 bp, 29 predicted proteins | sample MGYA00519779_ERZ827150 | MGnify/ENA primary metagenome ERZ827150 (study PRJEB31778, sample SAMEA3449267) | human gut metagenome | biome: human gut; feature: human-associated habitat; material: faeces | place: United Kingdom | collected 2010/2012 ...
AGTAATGCCGCTTTCGATAACGAGATTTCCTGAACGGGAAACCATTGGGCTGTCCTTGATCTCTGAAGGCATTCTTTCATAGCGTCCTGTCAGAAATACCCCCCAGTTTTTCGTGATGGAATACATGGCCGAAGCGTCGATGTATGGAGAAACCGTACTTCCGGGATTGTAGGATGAGATACCCGTGAACAGGGATTCTTCCTTGCTGACACCATAGTAATATTGATTGTATTTTGAGCTTTGCCATTGCACTCCGCCGCGAATGGCCATCCCGAACCGTCCGATCTGGAAAGGGGCCTCATAGCTTGCGTCTGCCGTAAAACCGTTATGCCTGTCCAGAATGTCAGCTGCAACGGATGTGAAGAAATTGCCGATATTCGTTTTATACTGGTAATTCAGGCTTGCCATAGCCGTTATTTTTCGGGTGCGCAATTTTTTCATGACGCCGCTGGCGTGATCGTTATTGAATTCCAGATCGGTAATGCCGATGCCGACATCGATTTCATGGGTGTTGTTTTTGACGAGATATATTCCTGCAACATCATCGTCAATATAGAAACGATCGCTGTCATACATGATGACAGGCATGAATTCACCATGATTGTTGTATTTCTTGTATGGCGTGTTTGCGTAATGGGTACCTGCGCCTATTGTGAGTGTATCAGCCAAAGCGGGCAGGCTTAATGACGCTAAAATCAGGCAAGCCGGTATCGTCAGACGCATGCTGCCATTCCAGTGTTTTTTCATGGAAGTTTATCGGGAACAGTCAATTCAAAAAGATTTTATGGGAAAAGTTGGCAAAGTGTAACAAATTGTAAGGAAATTTCCATACTAAACATATGTATTGATTCCATGAAACATTAACGGAAAAATCCTTAAAATATTCATGCTATCATTTCGTCCCTATGTAATTGCATTGTAACTTTACCTCTTTGTCATTGCAGAGTTTTTTTATTAATCAACCCGGCTTGACGTTTTTTCTGAAGAGTGGGGACAATCGCTCATAAAACATGTTTTACCAAAAGGGTACCTTCGTTGGGATGCTTTTTGATAATTGAAATTCGGTCTCTTTTAAAGGAATGAAAATGACCAAGAATGGGTTGCATGCCGGGCAGCAGGTGCCTGATGACGCTCAGTTGCTGGCCGACGAAGCGAAATACTGCTCGTTTGGCGATACTGTGCATTATGTTGAACATCCCAATATTTTCGCTCATTGCGAAGGGAGCTACATGTATGACACGGCCGGAAAATCTTACCTGGATCTCCAGATGTGGTATTCGGCGGTCAATTTCGGTTATGGCAACGAACGTCTGAATAAGGTCCTGAAAAGACAGATCGACACCCTGCCACAAACCGCCAGCCAGTATTTGCATCCGACAAAAATCCAGCTGGCGAAAGTGATTGCCGAAGACATGAAGTCGAAATTCGGTCTGGATGGGCGTGTTCATTTCAACGTCGGTGGATCACAGAGTATTGAAGATTCCTTAAAACTCGTCCGTAATGCCACTCACGGAAAAAGCCTGATGTTCGCGGCGAATATATGCAGATGCTGCCGGACGGTGCGGTGATTACTGTGCTTGAGGAGCAGGCAGGCTGGTTCAAGACGACCTACAAGGGATATACCGGTTGGGTCAGCGCGGAGTATTGCTGCAAAGCTACGGGCAACGACTAAGACGCAGGTATAAGAAAAGGGAGGCGGAAAACCGTCTCCCGTGCGCATAGCAGAGCGCCTGCGGCGAGCTTCTTCGGACAGGAAGCGCGCCGCGAGGGAGCTGACGCAGTTGGAAGTGCGTCAGCTCCTTTTTTAGTCTGATTATGTGCAAAATCATTATATCATCCATACGGATTTTGGTGCAAGAAGCGCTGCTGTATGGAAATGTAAGGAACTGTATGACCCGAAAAATTTTTTGGAGAATGAGAGGCACTTCCATGATTGAGCTTTACAATGGCGATTGTCGAGCGTTTCTTTCCAATTATAATGGAGAGCGTTTTGACGCAGTGATTACAGACCCGCCGTATGCCAGCGGCGGCGCGACGCTATCCGAACGGAGCGCCAGCACGTCTCAGAAGTACACGGCGACCAAGAAAGCCTGTCCGTTTCCGGATTTCATGGGCGACCAGATGGATTCACGGAGCTGGCTGCACATGATGGCGGACATTCTCGCGTTGGCGCGCGTTCAGTGTCACGATGGTGCTGTTCTGGTCGTGTTTTGCGACTGGCGGCAGATCCCGCTCCTCACGGATGCGGTGCAATGGGCGGGCTGGCAATGGCGCGGAACGCTGGTCTGGGACAAGTTGACCAGCCGCCCGCAGATGGGGCGGTTCCGTCAGCAGGCGGAGTTCGTCGTTTGGGCGAGCAACGGCAAGCTGCCGATTGACCGTCCTGTACCGGTATTGCCGGGCGTATTCCGGGCAGCAAATGTGCAGGGCGTGCAGCGCATCCATCAGACGCAGAAGCCAGAGGAAATCATGCGGCAGATATGCAAAATCTGTCTGCCGGGCGGACGAATCCTCGACCCATTTGCGGGAAGCGGTTCGACGCTGGCGGCGGCGGAGCTGGAAGGGTACGATTCGGTCGGCGTGGAGCTGTCCGAAGAAATTGCAAAGAGCGCGGCGCAGCGGTTGTCTGTGCCGCTCAAGAAAGTAGGGGATTAGAATATGAAAGAGAAGCTGAAAATGTTGGTCGTGATGATGGTACTTCTGGCGCTGGTCTTTGCGTTGCCGGTGCTGGCGGAAGGGCAGGACGGACAGGAAGCCGTACTGCTGGACCTGACGAAGCTCGCGCAGGCGGTCATCAGCCTTGCGGCGGGCATTGTGTCGCTGTATCTGGTGCCGTGGCTGCGCAGCAAGCTCACGAACGAACAGCTCTCCAAAGCGAAAAGCTGGGTGCAGATTGCCGTTTTTGCGGCTGAAAAGCTCTACGGCGCGGGCAATGGCGACAAGAAGCTGGCGTATGCGGAAGAGATTCTCCGCAAGCATGGCATCCGGCTCGACACGGCGACGCTTAAAGCGATGATTGACGCGCAGATCAAAGAGATGGAGAACATGGAGCCGTTCTATCTCGCCGATGCGAAGGTGGAAATGATCGACAATCCGAAGCCTGAAACGGCGTAAAAACCGCATAAATGAGAAAGCCGCTCGTTGCATAAAACGGGCGGCTTTTTGCATATTCAGAGGATTTTGAAGCGTGACATAAAACGCGCGCGGCGTGACAAGGAGTGCGCGCCGCAACATAGGACGTTGCCGGATTCCACAAAGAAAAAGCCTCAGACGATGTCTGGGGCTTTTTCTTTGTGCATCCCGTCAGGTCCTTCTTCCATGTCGTTTTCAAGCCAACGTCCAACATTGTACTTGGTTAGGTTCCACCATGTGCGCCGCCAGTGGCGGATCCAGCACATGGGGGAACACCTGGGAGAGTAGGACGTTGCCGGATTCCATGAAAAGTTTTGCTTTGCAACCGTCAGACAGAGCGGGTCATGGTCTTTACATGTTCTAGATAGACATCGGATAGAAATTCCTGAGCTGCAATGCGTTTAAGATCTTGCAAATTTCTTCCGACTGCTTTACACTGTAGGTATGAGACATCTCCTTTTGTGGCGGTGGTTGGATGAGTTTTTGTTGTACCATTCACCACGTCGGGATGTCTTTATTTGTTTGCTCATCTACAGTTATAAAACATGAGAAATTAGATGAGATGGATGTACAAAGCAACGGGCCGGGAAAACTTGACTACTGCGAAGAGGACAAACTACGCTTGGCTGAAGGATTTACAGGGGGAATAATACATGATTCTGGAGTCGATTGTAAACAAATCACCAATAGTCAAAGGTTGGTCGGGAGATCAGAAATATTGTGCCGTTACCGCTGATGGCACAAAGTACCTTCTTCGGGTTTCGTCTATTGATCGACTGGAACGCAAGCGCCGGGAATACGAGAAAATGAGTGAAGTTTCACAGCTTGATATCCCCATGTGTCAGCCTGTGGAATTTGGAATCTGTGACGAAGGGGTTTACTCTATTCAAAGCTGGATTGATGGCGTAGATGCAGAGGACGCGATGATGGCAATGCGCCCCGAGCAGCAGTATAGCTATGGTCTGGATGCAGGACGCATATTGGCTTCAATCCATACTATTCCGGCTCCGGCGAATGCTCCCGATTGGGAAATTCGATTTAACGCTAAGATTGATAGAAGAATCGCTATGTATGAAAACTGCGAGCTGAAGTATGATGGCGGTGGGGATTTATTTCTTGCCTACCTTACCCGGAATCGGCATCTACTGAAGGATAGACCCCAGAGCTATCAACACGGCGACTACCACATCGGCAATATGATGATCGACAGCCACGGTGTGCTGACAATCATTGATTTTGACCGGGACGATTTTGGCGATCCATGGGAGGAATTTAACCGTGTTGTCTGGTGCGCGCAAACAGCGCCGGCTTTTGCTGCCGGTATGGTGGATGGCTACTTTGGCGGCAATATCCCGATGGAATTCTGGAAACTGCTTGCTTTTTACATCTGCTCAAATATTCTCGGTTCGCTTCCGTGGGCAATGCCCTTTGGAGAGGGACAAATTCAGGTCATGCGGAAGCAGGCTGCGCAGGTGCTGGAATGGTATGACGGAATGAAGAATGTGGTACCGACTTGGTACCACAGCAGATAAGCACACAAGGCGCGAAGAACGATGCTTTTCGCGTCTTGTGTATGCTTGGACTTTGGCTAAATGACGTCGGTAGATTTGTGCTGCATCAACATGCAACTTAATATTATAAACGAAAACAATCGCAATTCGCCATAATCGGACAATAAAAAAGAATAATCAAAAGACTTGGAAAATGGGTATATAAAGTCCGATGCTTTTTACGTCTTAATAAGCGAACGGAGAAACGATGGGGATTTCCGCTACACATGAGAACAAAGCGGCGAGGAGGGATTCGGATGAAACGATGGATTACGACGCTTGGCGTGATGCTGCTTATGCCAACGCTGGCGATGGCGCAAGGCGAGATGGTTTCCATCTCGGAGCTGCGGGGGCAGGTCGAGCAGATGGGGCGATGGAAAGAAAAATACGACACGGTAAACGGTGAGGTGAGCATTGATGTTCCGATTATTGTGCCGGAGGTGGAACGCTGCCCGGTGGTAACGGTGGAGAATCAAAAGCCGTGGAATGAGACAATGATCCGAGAAATTCAGAAGAAAACGGAAAAAAGAGACGGGGAGACATTCTGTTCGTATGACATTGATGGACAAACGGTTGAAATTCAGCTTCTGACAAATGGAAACGGCAGTACGACGAAGTATGAAGCCGTGAAAGACGTGACAGTTCAGGCGGGGCAATATGCGGCGGACGGTCAGCAGATGGCCGTCGAATGGAAATATCCTTGGGAAGTGGATATGCGGCAGCGCTATATTCCGGGGAAGAACTGGACCATTGAGCAGACCATGGAGAAATGGCAGAATATCTTGAACTTTGTATATCCGGGGCAATCCATTCGTATCGCGCCTAAACGGATTCAGATTTGCAGATATGAAAATGGTGATTCAACGGGATTTTATCAGATTACAGCAGAACAGCTCATAGAAGGAATCCCCATGATCGGAGCCATCGCGTCCTCTCAGGCGGAAAACCATTTTACCGTGCCTTATACGAATACAGACAAAGACGATGCGGAAGAACGGCGTTTGAAACCATACAGAAAAGGTTCGTTCTGGAATACGAAAGTTTTTATGGAGATGGCCGCGTCGGATGAGTCGGATTATTATGCGCACATCGGTGTGAATCGGGTTCGCACGGTGGAGATTGACGATATTCCGCTTGCGCCGCTTGAAGAAATACTGAAGCGCATTGAGATGGAAATTGAAGCGGGAAACATCCGGGCGGTTTATGCGCTTCGCTTGGGTTATCTGCGTTATTCGAATCCGGATATGACGGAGTATGCGTGTGCTGTACCGACATGGGTACTGGATTGCCGATATTTGACGACGGAAAACCAGCAGACAGCGGATATTTTTGAAACGGAAAATCAGGAAAATGAAGAACGGTCGATCTGGAAAACATACGGCTTCTCGCAGATCCCCATTGATGCGCAGACAGGCGAATTGAAGATCGTTACAACGGGAGACGAAGAAACTTTTTCTGTGCCGAAAGTGACGACATGGGCGGAACTTGCGAAAAAAACGGACGGCGTTTTTGAACGACGCTGAAATCAAAAAAGGTCTTTTTCGCATGAGCGGTGCATGACGAAAAAGACCTTTTATACGCGGGGAATTGACAATAAGGCGTTTCTTTCCTATAATGAAACCATCTTTATCGGCTCAATCCGAGCACGATGGATTGAACGGTCATGGTATCGGGCGAAACGGTGTAGATGCAGTAGACGTGCTCATACCGGCTGTATTGCTCCAGCGTTCCGGCCGGATAGGCGGAGGTCGGCGCCATCAGGGTCACGATGATCGAGCCGGAATCGACGGTGAGCAGCCCACGCGGCGGCAGGGCGGTCATCACGCCGTTTTGATTCTCGAAGTATTGCGCACAATAGAGGATCATCTCCTCGTTGGATTGTTCGCCGGTCAGGTCGCCCGTGGTTTCGGAATTGGTGTAGGTGCTCGGGTAGCGGGAGAGCAGCGTATCGAGTGAATCGCCGATGCTGACGCCGCGCGGGCCATCGCTGACGGATATGCGGCCGTTTGCGCGAAGGTCGTTCATTTGCGTACTCGTGAGATCGCCTGCGGAAAAGGGCTGCGTAGAATCATACGGCAGCGCGGTCGTTACGGGCGCGGAAACGGGCGTTTCATCCGGGCGAATATCGAAAATCATCATACAGACGAAAAGGCTCAGCAGCATGGCGCCGATGCCGCCGCCGATGCAAAGCGCGGTCAGCCTGCGCTCCCTGCGTTTCATAAGCTGTTCTTTTCTGCGTTTTTGAGCCATGGTTTACCTCCTTTGCCCAAACGGGCAAGCTGATTATAACACATTTAGCTCCCGCGCGCTACTGCCGGGAAGAAAGCGGGGTGTCCCTTCATGGTTTTTCTCTCTGAACAATCGGCGCTTTACGTCGTTGTGCTGGTGTGTCTGGCGCTGGTGCTGATGATGGCGATTACGTTGATTTTGATGTTTCGAAGATCAGCTACGGCCGAAAAACAGGTGAAGGAGATGGCCGCCGCCGTTCAGGAAAAGCTCGCGCAGGCGGATGAGGCCGGACGGGAGAACAGCGCTCAGGCGCGGAAAGAATTGAGCGAAACCGTGCAAAGCGTCAACGATTCCATGATGCGTATGATGGGGGAAATGACCCGTACGCAGCAGGGGCAGATGGACGCGCTGGGCGGTCAGCTCCGCGCGGCCGGCAGGCAGGAAGAGGAACGCATGGAGCATATGCGCCAGACGATGGATCGGCGGCTGAGCGCCTATGAAGAGCGAATCGGCGGCGTGAATCAGGCGCTGGAAGAAAAGCTGGGCAGCAACGAGGAACGCATGGAGCGCATGCGCCAGACGATTGAAGGCGGTCTGGAAAAAATCAGCGTGGAGAACCGGCAGCAGCTGGAACAGATGCGGCAAACCGTGGATGAAAAGCTGAATGCGACGGTGGATCAGCGGCTGGAAGCGTCTTTTTCGGTGGTGACAAAGCGTCTGGAGCAGGTGACGGCCAGCCTGAGCGCGGTGCAGAGCCTCGCCGGGAGCATCGACGAGCTGGGGCGCATGGTCTCCGGGGCAAAGCCGCTTGGAGTGATTGGGGAGGCGCAGCTTGGGGCGATTTTGTCGCAGATGCTCGCGCCGTCGCAGTATGCCGAACATGCGCCGGTGCGCCCCAACGGGGAACCCGTCGCGGATTATGTCGTCGTCATGCCGGGGCAGAGCGGTCAGAACACCGTGTATCTGCCGATTGACGCCAGCCTGCCGATGCGCGAATACCATGAGCTGTGCGTCGCGCAGGAGAACGGCACACGGGCAGATATCGAAAGCGCGCGGGGGCTGCTCGAATCCGCCGTCCGCATGCACGCCAGAAGGATGTCCGAAAAGCTGATAGCGCCGCCTTATACGACGGATTACGCCGTGCTTTTCCTGCAAAGCGAGGGGCTTTTTGCCGAAGTGCTGCGGATTCCGGGGCTGTCCGAACGGGTGCAGCAGGAAAGCCGCATGGTCATCGCGGGGCCGACCACGCTGGCCGCGCTGATTTCCAGCTTGCAGCTGGGCTTCAAATCGCTGGCGATTGAGCAGCGCACGCAGGAAGTGATGAATCTGCTGGGCGCGATCCGCACGGATTTTGCGGGTTTCGCCGCTCTGCTCGGGCGCACACAGAAAAAGCTCAGGCAGGCGACGGAGGAGTTGGATCATGCGCAGCAGCATACGCAGACCATCGCCAAGCGCCTTTCCGACGTCAACGGCTTGCCGGAGAGCGAGGCGAAAAAGCTGCTCGGCCTGACCGATGACGACGAGGAGGACGAGTGGGATTGAAGCCGCACGTCGGACGCGCGAAAAACGGACGAAGAACAACGCGCGAAATGCCCAAAGATTGAGAATATGCGCAAGGACCCGATTGGATGACGCGATTCAATCGGGTCTTTGTGTGCTATTGTGTCAAGCGATTCCCTCGATTCGCGGAGAAAAACGACAATGAAGCGCGCCGTGAAGCCATACAATGAAGCCATAAACCGACGAAGGCGGGGGATGGACTTTGGCACAGGAAACCATAGCGATGCGCGGCGGAAACATTGGAAGCGGGTTTCTGACCGGGATAGAACGAACGCTGCGCATGCGCGGCACGCTGGTTCAGCGGATGCTCTGCGCGGCGATGATGGCGATTCTGTCGTTTGCGCGGCTTCCGGGCGGCGGGTATTGCTGTCAGGGCGCGATGTTTGCTGTGCTGCTGCGGCAGGGGTTCTGCGTTCCGGCGGGCTTTGCGGGCGTTATGCTGGGCTTTGCCGCGCAGTATGCCGCCGGGGCGTTGGCAGGTTGCTGGCAGCTCCCCGTCTGCACGATGCTTTGGCTGAGCACGGGGCTTTGGGCGAAACCGGCCAATCGGATGACGATGGCGGCGGCGGTTTTTCTGATCCAGTTGACGGCCGCGGCGGTGACGGGCGTTGGAAATGGGTATGAAATCATTGTCGTTCTGTTGACGGCCGTGGCGGGCGCTGGACTCAGCGTTTTGTATGACGGCGCGGCGTTGACGGTCTCCCGGCGGGACGAGCTGGACGGGGAGACGCGGCCGATTTGCGTGCTGGCGGTCTGCGCATCGCTTGCGGCGGGTCTCGCGCCCCTTCCGGGTGGGCAGGCGCTCGCTCCCGCCATGGCGCTGTACCTGACGCTGGAGCATGCGTATGTCGGCGGCGCGGCGCAGGCGATTTTCTGCGCGGGGGTCATGGGCGGCGTGGTTTCGCTGATGCAGGGCAGCCCGCAGACGGCGGGAATGCTGCTCGTCGGCGGGTTTCTGGCCGGTGAAATCAAGACGCACCGGAGATGGGTCTGCGCGCTGCTGATGCTCTGCGGCGCGGCGGCGGGAACGGCGCTGATGCGGGGCGATCTTGCGGCGATTCGGCGCGCCGCCTACGCGCTGCCGGGCATGCTTCCGTTTCTCGCCCTATCCAATATGCGCCGCGTGGGCGTGACCTCGCTGATCGAGTGCGCCGAGCCGGAGGAGATGACGCAGTCGGAGGCCGTTGCCATTCGCAGCGCGGCCATGATCCATTCGTGGGCGCGGCTGTATGAGGATACGGCGCGGATGATGGAGGGGCTTGGCGCGCCGCGAGAGGAAAACCCGATCATCGGCCAATGCGTGCGCCTTTTGCAAAAGACGAGTGCCGCGGCGCATCAGGTTTGTGAGCGGACGCTGGGCGAAATCCACCCGGATGACGCGGCGTATCGCCGGCTGCGCTATGCGTTGGTGCGCGCGGGGCTGGATGAAGTGCGCGTTGCCTATGCGCTGCGGCTGTCCGGGCGAATGGAAGTGATGCTGCTCAAACCGGAGGCGACAGCGAGCGCGTCGCTGGTCAAATGGGTGAGCGACGCCTGCGGTGTGCCGATGCGCGCCTGCGCCAGAGAGGGACAGTTGAGCACGCAGGCGGTTTTCGAGCAGACGCCCGCGCTGAGCCTTGAAATCGGCGCGGCAATGCGAAGCCGCTCGGGCGAGGACGTGGCGGGGGACAGCTATGTTTCGCGCGTTCTGCCGGGCGGCAGGCATGTTCTGGCGCTGTCGGATGGAATGGGCAGCGGAATCAGCGCCCGGCAGGAGAGCCACGCGGCGCTTGAGCTGATGGTGGAGAGCCTTCGGGCGGGGTACACGCGGGCGCAGGCGCTGGATGTGGTGAACGCGCTGATGCTGATGTGCACAGGGCGGGAGATGTACGCGACGATGGATCTTTGCGTGTGCGATCTGCACAGCGGGGAGACGGCGTTTGAAAAGCTGGGGGCCTGCGCTTCCTATATCGTGCGCGACGGCGAGGTGCGAACCATCGGTGCGGACACGCTGCCGGTGGGCGTTCTGCCGGAGGTGGAATCCCGCTCGCTCCGGATGACGATGCAGACGGGCGACGTGGTGGTGATGATGACCGACGGCGTGCGCGACGCATATCCCGGCGGCGAGGTCGCCCTGCGGGAGGATATCGGCAAGCTGGCGTGGCTGCATCCGCAATCGGTGGGCGAAAAACTGATTGCCCGCGCAGTCAGCTCGGGCGAGGCCTGCGACGACATGGCGATTCTCTGTGCGCGGATGAGCAGAACGGCGATTGAATAAGAATGGTCGGGACATATCGCTCGAGCGGCTTTGCGCGATATTCCATCCATCAAAAAGAATCCCTCCAAATCATCATGGAGGGATTCTTTGCGTGTGTTTTCTGAATTACGCCATGCCGCTCTCAAAACGGTTAATGGCGCTCAAAATGCCCTTGACGGAAGCAAAGTTGATGTTATGCTCCGTGCCGACGCCGAAGATGCGGCGGCCGCCCGGCACACGCAGCTCGATGTAGGCCACGGCCTGCGAATCGGAACCCATCGAAATGGCGTGCTCGGAATAGGAGATGAAGGAATAGCCCTCGATGCCCGCCTGCCCCAGCGCGTTGAAGAATGCGTCGATCGGGCCGTTTCCGCGGGACTCAAGCTGCACGAACTGGCCGCGCACGCTGAGCACGCCGGAGAAATGGGTGACATTTGCCGCGCTGCCCGCAATCGCTTCCTCGTAGAACTTCGCGCGGGAGAGCGCATACGGTTCGCTGATGTTGAGGAACTCGCGGTGGAACAGCTCGTAGACCTCGTTTGCCGTCAGCTCGCGGCCGGTTTTGTCGCATTCGGCCTGCACAACCGCGCCAAATTCCGGATGCATCGCCTTGGGCATGTGGTAGCCGTAATTGTGATCCATGATGAACGCCGCGCCGCCCTTGCCGGATTGGCTGTTGATGCGGATGATCGGTTCGTATTCGCGGCCGACGTCGGCGGGGTCGATCGGCAGATACGGAATTTCCCAATACGGGGTCTTGGATTCGCGCATGTATTCATGCCCTTTGTTGATGGCGTCCTGATGCGAGCCGGAGAAGGCGGTGAAGGCCAGCTTGCCCGCATACGGCCAGCGCTCGGGCACGTGCATCTTGGTGCAGCGCTCGTAAATCTCGCGGACATGGTCGATATGGGAGAAATCGAGCATCGGGTCAACGCCCTGCGTGAACATGTTCAGCGCGACGGTGACGATATCGAGATTGCCCGTGCGCTCGCCGTTGCCGAACAGCGTGCCTTCGACGCGATCCGCGCCCGCCAGCATGGACAGCTCCGCGCAGGCCACGCCCGTGCCGCGGTCGTTGTGCGGATGGACGGAGATGATCGCCGCGTCGCGGTTGGGCAGATGGCGGATGAAATATTCGATCTGGTCGGCGTAGGTGTTGGGCGTGCACATTTCAACCGTGTTGGGCAGGTTGAGAATGACCGGGTTTTCCTTCGTCGCGCCGAGCGTTTCCATCACCTGATGGCAGATGTCCACGGCAAAATCCATTTCCGTGCCGGAAAAGGACTCCGGGGAGTATTCGTAGCGGAAATTCGTGCCGGATTGATCGGCTTCGGTCAGCTCGCGCACCAGCTTTGCGCCCGCGACAGCGATATCAATGATCCCCTGCATGTCCTTTTTGAAGACGACCTTGCGCTGGAGGGTCGAGGTGGAATTATAGAAGTGGATGATGACATTTTTCGCGCCGCGCACGGCCTCGAAGGTTTTGCGGATCAGATGCTCGCGCGCCTGCACCAGCACCTGAATGGTGACGTCATCCGGGATATAATGGCCGTCGATCAGCGCGCGCAGAATTTCATATTCCGTTTCGGAGGCGGAGGGAAAGCCGACCTCGATCTCCTTGAAGCCGATATCCACCAGCAGCTTGAAGAAATCGAGCTTTTCCTGAAGGTTCATCGGCGTGACGAGCGCCTGATTGCCGTCGCGGAGATCGACGGAGCACCAAGTCGGCGCTTTTTCGATGCGGTTGTTCGGCCAGGTGCGATCCGGCAGAGAAACGGGAGTGAACGGGATATACTTTTTGCAGCCCTGATACATGATGGGTTTCTCCTTTCAAACTGAAACAAAACGATTGGCCGGGGAACGAAAAAGCGCCCCCCAGCCGCTTAAAAAGCGACATAGGGGCGCTTGAATACATGACTTTCAGCGCGGTACCACCCTAATTCGGCTGATGACTCAGCCCTCACGGCCTCAGACAAGGCCTGACCGATCACGGGGTCATCCGTCGCGAACTACTGCGTTTCATCCGCGCGATTCCGGGAGGAGTTCTCAAAAGGCGTTCCGTTCGGCTTGCACCAGCCGCCGACTCTCTTGACGGAAGAAATCCCCTGATTATTTCCCATCATCATCTTTGGGTTCGTTGCTGTGAACTTGACATTTATTCTAGCCGGGTCGGGGGCGTTTGTCAAGGTGGTTTGAAAAAAATGTCGCGGACGGAGGCGAAAAGGGGAAAGAAGTCAAATTTCTTTGATAAAATCAGCAAAAAGCCTTGACAAAAGGGATAGAAAGCGGTTAAAATAGCCAGTGCGTATGTTCGACTGATTAGCCCCGGGAGAATCTGCGCGCGCTTTAGCAGAGCGTCTGACCAGCGCGATGCACCTTAGATTCTGATTTTCAGGATAATGGAGGAATTCACGTGAAAACGTTTATGGCAAATGCCCAGACCGTCGAGCGCAAGTGGTATGTTGTTGACGCCGACGGCATGACGCTCGGCCGCCTGGCCAGCCAGGTCGCCGCGATTCTGCGCGGCAAGAACAAGCCTACCTACACCCCCCACTGCGACACCGGCGACCATGTGATCGTCATCAATGCCGCCAAGGTGGTTCTGACCGGCAAGAAGCTCGACCAGAAGGTGTACTACCATCATTCCGGTTATGTCGGCGGTCTCAAGGAGACCAAGTACAGCAAGCTGATGGCTGAGAAGCCGGAGTTCGCTGTGAAGCACGCGATTCTGGGCATGATGCCCAAGGGCCCGCTGGGTCGTCAGATGGCTCGCAAGCTGCGCGTGTATGCCGGCGCCGAGCATGAGCACGAGGCGCAGAAGCCGGAAGTGCTCGAGCTGGTGAAGTAATTAGCAGGAAGGAGAGTTTGTAACATGGCACAGGTTCAGTATCAGGCGGTCGGCCGCCGCAAAAAGGCCATTGCTCGTGTTCGCCTCGTTCCGGGCGACGGCAAGGTGGTCATCAATGGCCGCGATATCGACAACTACTTCGGTCTGGAGACCCTGAAGATGACCGTTCGTCAGCCGCTGGCGCTCACCAATCTGGAGGGCCGCTACGATGTGCTGGTCAACGTGTATGGCGGTGGCCTTTCCGGCCAGGCCGGTGCGATCCGTCACGGCATTGCCCGCGCGCTCGTGAAGGCCGATCCGGAGCTCCGTCCGGCGGTGAAGAAGGCTGGCTTCCTCACGCGCGATCCGCGCATGAAGGAGCGCAAGAAGTACGGCCTCAAGGCTGCACGCCGCGCGCCGCAGTTCTCCAAGCGTTAATTCGCTTAACGAGTCGAGGAGGCGAAGATATATGGCGATCCTTAACGGTATTGTCACCGTGCTGCTTGTGATCACCGCGCTCATCCTCATCGCTACCGTTCTGCTTCAGCCGGGCGAATCCAATGGCCTGGGTGCGATTGCGGGCGGCGCCGAGACGTTCTTTGGAAAGAACAAGGCGAAGTCGATGGAGGGTAAGCTCGCTCTGGCGACGAAGGTTTCCGCAGGTGTGTTTATCATTTGCGCGCTCATCGTTGCGATGATCGGCTAAGTGAAAGCGAAAGAGGCTGAAGCAGATGCTTTGGCCTCTTTTTTGAGCAATTTGAAATTTTGAACAATTTGAAAATATGGATTGAACGAAGACCCGAACAGGCAAGATAAAAGCAGGAGAAGAAATATGAAAAGCGACACACGCTACTCAAACCGCAGGCCGAGCGCGCACTCTGAGCGCCCCGCGCGGGATATGCGCGCCCAGCGCACACAAAAGGAACAAACGGTGCAGTTGACCGTTCGCGGCATGGCTCGCGGCGCAATCCGCATGGAGGCCGAGGACGGAACGATTTACACCTGCGCGAAAGAAAACGCGCGCGGAGCGCTCTTTGGCGATACGGTCCTGGCGGAACGCATCGGCCGCGACCGCGTGATTGTCGCCAAGGTGCTGACGCATGCGCATGAAAACATCATGGGTGTGCTGCGGGTGCACGACGGTGTGCGCGTGATTCAGCCGCTCGAGCGCAGACTCCCTGCTGAAATTGCCGTCGCCGACCTGCATGCCGAAGCCGAGGACGGCGAAATTGTCCGCACCCATGTCACCCGCTGGGAGGATGAAGGCGGCCTGTGCGTCAGCGTCGAGGAACGCATCGGCAGCTTTGAGCAGGCGACCTATGCGCTCGATGCGCTGGTGATGAGCATGCGTCTGCACACCGATTTTCCGGAGGACGTGCTGAAGGAAGCGGACGCCTGCCGCCCGGCGGATCTGGCGGACGATCCGACGCGCGAGGATCTGCGCCATCTGCTGTCGTTCACCATTGACGGGCGCGATGCAAAGGACTTCGACGACTCTGTGAGCCTTGAGCAGCTTGAAAACGGCCATGTGCGCCTCGGCGTGCATATCGCGGACGTCGGGCACTACGTCAGGCCGGGAACGGCGCTGGATCGCGAGGCGTTTGCGCGCGGCACGAGCGTCTATCTGCCGGGGCGCGTGCTGCCGATGCTGCCGGAGCAGCTCTGCAACGGCGTTTGTTCGCTGCGGCCGAACGAGGATAAATTTACGATGACCGCGCTGATGGAAATCGACGACGCGGGGCGTGTGGTGGACGAGCGCATCGCCCGAACCATCACGTGCAGCAAGGCGCGGCTGGTGTACGACGATGTGAACGCGCTGTTTAACGGAAGCGAGCAGCAGGCGGACGCGATGGCCGCCGTGGCGGACACGCTTTACCAGATGCGCGCTTTGGCCGGGAAACTGCGCGCGCGCAGGCAGGCGCAGGGCTGCATTGATTTTGAAATCGAGGAACCGGGCTTTGTGCTGGATGAAAACGGCGAGCCGGTGGAAATCATCACCCGTGAGCGCGGCGAGGCGGAGATGATGATCGAGGATTTCATGCTGGCGGCGAACGAATGTGTGGCGCGCTTTGCGCGGGAAAACCGCCTGCCGCTGCTCTATCGCGTCCATGAAAAGCCGGACACGGAGAAGCTGGCGATGTTTGCGGATTTTCTGGATGGCATCGGCGTAAATGCCAAGGGCATCCGGCAAAACGCCGCGCCGGGCGATATCCGCGCGATTCTGGAAAAGACGAAGGAGCGGCCGGAATATTCCGTCATCACCGCGCTGGCGCTGCGCAGCATGCAGAAGGCGCGTTACGACGTCGCGCCGCTGGGGCATTACGGCTTGGCGATGGCGGATTACTGCCACTTCACCTCGCCGATTCGCCGCTATCCCGATCTGGTGGTCAGCCGCGCGCTGACAGCGAAGCTGACCGGTCAACCCGCTCCGCTGACGGGCGAGGCGCTGGCCGATGCGGCCGTTCGTTCCAGCGAGCGGGAGCGCGCCGCGATTGACGCGGAACGCGCCGCGGACAAGCTGATGATGGCCCGCCTGATGGCGCACCATGTCGGCGAGGATTACGACGGAACGATCAACGGCGTGAGCGAATACGGCATGTATATCACGCTGTCCAACGGCGCGGAGGGCTTTGTGCCCGTGCGCACGCTGGAGGATTGGTTTGGCTTCGACGAGCGGCGCATGCTGCTGCGCGGCGAACGCACCGGCACGGTGTTTTCGCTCGGTCAGCCGGTTCGCGTTAAGGTGCAGAACGTCGAGCTGACCCAGTGCAACATTGATCTGACGCTGCTCACGCCGCTGAAAGGGCGTGTGGCAAGCGGGCAGCGCTCCGAAAGAAAGCAGGAACGCGACCGCATGCGCGGCTTTAACCGGTCATAAGGGCAGGGTTGCATCCAAGCGGATGACGTGATATAATCCATTTGATTATGAAAATGGAAAGGAACGAGATTGATGAAGGCAACGGTCATCGGCTGTGGGCGCTGGGGCTCGTTTATCGCGTGGTATCTGCGCAAAATCGGGCATGAGGTGACGCTGTACGGCAGAGAGGGTTCCAAGCATATCGAGCAGTTTCGTCAGACACGCTCCAACGGTCTGGTGACGCTGGAAGAGGATGTGTGCGTGACGACGGATTTGCGGGAGGCGCTCCAAGGCGAGCTGATCTGCATTTCCATCCGTTCGCAGAATCTGCCGGATCTGATGGCGCAGATCGCCGCTCAGGGCGTGAGCGGGAAGACGTTCGCGCTGTGCATGAAAGGCATCGAGGTGACGACGCTCCGCCGCCTTTCCGAAATTGCGGAGGAGGCCGTCGGCGGCAGCAACGACGTTGCCGTGTGGCTCGGGCCGGGGCATGTGCAGGAATTTCTCGCCGGGGTGCCCAACTGCATGGTGATTGATTCGAGCAGCGAGGCGGTCAAGGAACGGCTGATTTCGCAGCTTTCCGGCGGCCTGATCCGCTTCTATTACGGAACGGATCTGATCGGCAACGAGGTCGGGGCGGCGGCCAAGAATGTGATCGGCATTGCGGCGGGCATGCTGGACGGCATGGGGCTCTCCTCGCTCAAGGGCGCGCTGATGAGCCGCGGCACGCGGGAGGTTTCCCGGCTGATTGCGGCGATGGGCGGCAACGGGTTTTCCGCCTACGGGCTCTGCCATCTGGGCGATTACGAAGCGACGGTTTTTTCACAATACAGCCACAACCGGCGCTTTGGCGAGATGTTTGTGCGCGGTGAGCCGTATACCGAGCTGGCGGAAGGCTATGACACGGTGAAGGCGCTTTGCTCGCTGGCGGACAGGTATCATGTGGATCTGCCGATTGGCCGCGCGGTGTACGCGGTGCTCTATGACGGCGCGCAGCCGAAGGAGCAGATGAATCAGTTATTCACGCGCAGCCTCAAACGGGAGTTCGATATCTAAAGGGTGAACGATAGCCGGAAGCCGTTTGATACTGTCCGGAAACATTGATAAAAAGCATTGAAAAACGCAGGGTGTGAGCAACTTTTCCTTGCACAAGCTGCGTAATACTGATATACTAAATAAGAAAGACTACGTTTTTCTGATTGCATTGAAGAGGTGAGTACACATGGCTTACAAATCAAGGGTTTCTGACGCTGTGGTGCGTAGGTTGCCTATGTATTACCGCCATCTGCGTGAGCTTGAAAAGGCGGGCGTTGTGCGCATTTCCTCCCAAGAGCTGGGCGAGCGCATGAACCTGACCGCTTCGCAGATCCGGCAGGACATCAACTGCTTCGGCGGCTTTGGCCAGCAGGGATACGGGTATCATGTGGCCAATCTGAAGGAGCGCATCGGCGAGATTCTGGGCTTGAACCACGAATACCATGTCATTATCATCGGCGCGGGCAACATCGGCCGCGCAGTGGCGAATTATACCGGCTTTGCGAAGGAAGGCTTTAACGTGCAGGCGATGTTCGACGTATCGCCCGCGCTGGTCGGCATTGATGTGCACGGGATTCTCGTGCAGCCGATGGAAAAGCTGGATGCGTGGATGGAGACCCACAAGGTCGATATCGCGGTGCTGGCCGTTCCGTCTGCCTATGCGCAGACGACCTGCGATACGCTGGTTCGCGGCGGGGTTCGCGCGATCTGGAATTTTGCGCCGGTCGATCTGGTGCTGCCGGAGGGCGTGGCCGTCAACAACGTGCATCTGTCCGACAGCCTGCACATCCTTTCGTATCGCATGAACGAGAAGGAGCTGTTTTCCGCCATTGACGCGAGCAAGCAGCAGCGCGACTAATCAACCGAAAAGGAGAGCGCTTTATGGCTTTTGATCCGCGCACCAAAGAGGAAAGAAAACTGTTCCCGTTTTGGACGCTGATCGTGATCGCAGGGTGTGCGGCTCTGTGGGTTTTCGGCGCGAAAATTTATCAGGAAAGCATGGCGGCATATCAATCATATGCCGCCATCACTCAAAATGTGGCGCAAAACACCTATTATCCGGGCGTCACGGTGGATGGCGTTGAGCTGGGCGGCATGACCCGCGAAGAGGCCGGCGCGCTTTTCGGCAGCCGCCAGCAGGAAACGAGCAGCGCGTTTTCGCTGGTTGTTCAGGCGGGCGAGCGCAAATGGCGCATCACCTCCGACGAGGTGCCGATGACGTTTGACGCGCAAACGGTGCTCGACGAGGCATACAACATCGGGCGGTATGGCACACTGGAAGAGCGGCTTGCGGCGATTGACGACGCGAAGACAAACGGCGCGGTGTTTACAACGGGCTTTTCCTATGATCGAACGGCGATTGACAGGCTGGTGGAGATCATCGCCGACAGCCTTGAATACGACGCGACGGACGCGACCCTTGCGGCGTTTGACGTGCAGACGCGCACATTTACGTTTTCGGAGGCGAAACCCGGCTACCGCGTGAACCGAACGGCGCTTCAGGAGGATATCCTTGCGGCGCTGGATGAAGGCGCGTATGACCGTGTGATTGTGCCGAAGGGCGAACAGGTTGAGCCGACGATCACGAAAAGCCAGCTGGTCGGGCAGTTTGGCCTGATTTCCTCGTTCACGACGACGACGACCAAGGACAAGGATCGCAACAACAATATCGAAATTTCGGCTGCGGCGCTGAACGGGCGCATGGTTAAGCCGGGGGACACGATGTCCTTCAACGACTGCACCGGCCAGCGAACGGGCGAAAAGGGCTATCGCGAGGCGGGCGCAATCGCGGGCGGCGTGTTGGTGGATGACACCGGCGGCGGCGTATGCCAGACGTCCTCCACGCTGTTCAACGCCGTGGTTCGCGCGGATCTGGAAATCGTCAAGCGGAGCGCGCATAGCTGGCCGTCGTCCTATGTCAATAAGGGCGAGGACGCGACCGTCAACTGGCCGTCTCTGGATTTTGTTTTCCGCAACAACGGGGATTATCCGGTGTTCGTCATCGCGTGGTATGAGAACCAGACGGTGACGGTGCAGATTTACGGCAAGCTTCTGCCGAACGGGCAGACGGTCGATCTCGAATCCGAAGTGATTAAGACAATTAAGCCGGACGACGCGGTGCTCTATACGCTGGATGCTTCGCTGCCCGTGGGGACGAGGAAAGCCGGACGCAAGAAGCGCACGGGCTACGTTGTCGATACCTACAAGGTCTACAAGGATGCAAGCGGCAACGTGACGGAGAAAAAGAAACTCTGGACGACGACATACCGCGCCATGCAGGATGAAATTCTGTATAACGACGGTTCCGGCGCCGCGTCGAACGAATAAACCAAAGAGAAACGGGAGGAACGGGCTTGAAAAAGGGGGATGCGCGGCGCGGCGAGCTGCTGGCCGCGAGTGAAAAGCTGTTCTATACGAAGGGCTACGAAAACACCTCCGTTCAGGACATTCTGGATGCGGTCGGCTTTTCCAAAGGCGGTTTTTATCATCATTTTGACAGCAAGCTCGCCGTGCTGGAGGCGATTTGCCAGCAGCGGGCGGAGGAGCTTTGCCAAAGCGCGACGACAGCCGCCGATCAGCCCAATCTGACCGCGAGCGAAAAGCTCAACATCCTGCTTGCGTCATCGACGCTCTGGCAGAGCGATAACCCCGGCTTTGTGATGCTGCTGATTCAGGCGGCATATTGCGAGAGCGGGGCGCTGATGCGGGAAAAAATGAAAGCCTGTCAGCTTTCCGGAATGAAGGGCGTGTTGGAGCGGGTGCTGAGCGAGGGCGTTCGGAGCGGCGATTTTTTCATCAGCGATATCGAAACGGCGGCGGAGCTGGTGCTGCGGCTGTACATGCAATTTGCGGATGAAATCGCGTTTCTGCTGGCGGGCGACGACAGCGAGCAGCAGCTTTGCGAAAAGGCGATCATCAAAACGCGCGCCTATCGAACGGCTATCGAGCGGATGCTGCTTGCGCCTTACGGTTCCATTACGCTCATCGAAACGAAGACCCTGCAGGTGCTCGCGCAGCGCGTTTCCAGAGAAAAACTGCGCAAGCGCGCGAATGATCTGTTGGCGAAATAAGCGGGGTCAGCCCGCTTCGAATCGTAGACAAAAAGCTATTCCCCCCGAAGGGGGGGAAATAGCCATTTCCGCAAATGAAAGAATAGCTGAATTTCTTGATTTTGCTATCCAAGCCAAGTTTGCTTATGTCAACAAGCTCAAGCGGGTTCAGCCCGCTTTTTTTGACGTAAAAAACGCCTGCGTGAGCAGGGAATCGACGGATTGCAGACGTAAAAAGTTGACAAAAGAAAAACTTTGGTTCATAATAGAAACGCTAATCGGTTCATAAAATAGGGAAAACCGAATCGAAGCGGTCGGCCGGTCTGGCCGGGAAAGGTGCAGATTTATGGGCAAATATTTCGGAACAGACGGTTTTCGCGGCGAGGCGAATGTCGATTTAACCAGCGAACATGCGTATCGGATCGGTAAGTTTATCGGCTGGTATTACGGCGCGCGCAAGGGCAGAAAGGCGCGCGTGGTCATCGGCAAGGATACCCGCCGTTCCAGCTATATGTTTGAATATGCGATTGTTGCGGGCTTGACCGCTACCGGTGCGGATGCGTATATGCTTCATGTGACGACGACGCCGAGCGTCGCATATGTCACCCGTGTGGATAATTTTGATTGCGGCGTGATGATTTCCGCGTCGCATAACCCGTTTTATGACAACGGCATCAAGCTCATCAACAGCCGCGGTGAGAAAATGGACGACGAAACCATCGCTAACATCGAGACGTACTTGGATGGAAATCTGGCCGCACTGGGGATCGAAGGCGATGTGCCGTCGGCCAAGCGCGAAGAGCTGGGCGAAATCGTGGATTATGTTTCCGGCCGCAACCGTTATGTCGGCTATCTGATTTCGCTGGCGGCACATTCTTATAAAAACATGCGCGTCGGTCTGGATTGCGCCAACGGAAGCGCGTGGAATATCGCCAAAACCGTCTTTGAAGCGCTGGGCGCGAAAACCTTTGTCATCAACGCTGAGCCGGACGGCGTGAACATCAACCGCGGCGCAGGGTCTACGCACATCGACGGGCTGCGGCGGTTTGTCGTGGAAAACCATCTGGACGTCGGTTTTGCCTACGACGGCGATGCGGATCGCTGTCTGGCGGTGGATGAAAACGGCGAGGTTGTGGATGGGGACAAGATCATCTACATCTTCGGCTGCCAGATGAAGCGGGAAGGCAGGCTGGCGGGCAACAAGGTTGTCACCACCGTGATGAGCAATTTCGGTTTGTATAAGGCGCTCGACGAAGTGGGCGTCGGTTATGAGAAAACCGCCGTCGGCGACCGCTTTGTTTATGAAAACATGGCGCAGAACGGCTATTGCGTCGGCGGAGAGCAATCCGGCCATATTATTTTGAGCAAATACGCGACGACGGGCGACGGCATATTGACCTCCATCGAGCTGATGGAGGCGATGCTGGACAGCAAGCAAACGCTCTCTCGTCTGGCCGCGCCGGTGGCCGTATATCCGCAGGTGCTCAAAAACGTTCGCGTCAGCGACAAGGCCGCCGTGCGCGAAAACGCGCATGTGCAGCAGGTTGTGAAGGCTGTCGGTGAGAGGTTGGGCGATACGGGCCGCGTTCTGCTGCGCGAGAGCGGCACGGAGCCGGTGATTCGCGTGATGGCAGAGGCGCAGGAACTGCGCACGGCTGAGGCCTGCGTGAACGAAATGATCGAGGCTATCAAGGCGGAAAGGTTGGCTTGATATGGACGCGATTAAAGTCTGCGATTTGTTTGACCTGACGCATACCCGCGCGGCAAAGATGCTTGCCGCGTGCGAATATCCGTGGGAAGCGCTCTCTAAAATCGGCGAAACGGTGCTGGCCATCGGTCAGGGGCTGGATCTGAGCGATTACGATCACCCGGCTGAGGATGTGTGGATCGCCAAAACCGCGACGGTCGCGGCGACGGCCAGCATCGCCGGTCCGTGCGTCATCGGTGAAAAAACCGAGGTGCGCCCCGGAGCGTTCATCCGCGGGAATGTGCTCGTCGGCGATGGTGCGGTGGTTGGTAACTCCTGCGAACTGAAAAATTGTATTCTCTTTGATGAGGTGCAGACCCCGCATTATAACTATGTCGGCGATTCCGTGCTGGGCTACAAAGCGCACATGGGCGCGGGCGCGGTGACCAGCAACGTGAAGGGCGACAAGAAGAACGTTGTCGTCCACGGCGAGCGGGATTATGAAACCGGGCGGAAAAAATTCGGCGCGATGCTCGGCGATTTTGCGGAGATCGGCTGCAACAGCGTGCTCAATCCCGGCACGATCATCGGCAGGGATTCGCAGGTCTATCCGCTCTCCAGCGTGCGCGGCGTGGTCAAGGCGCGGCATATCGTCAAGGGCGCGCGCGGCGCGTTTGCCAAGGACTAAACGAAAAAACGGGCTGCATCGAACAGCCCGTTTTTCTGTATAGAGGTCGGAAGCGCCGCACGGCTCAGGCGGCATGGTTCGCCTTGTATTCCTCCAGCGCGGTGGCGAGCTGATCCGGGCAGCTCGTGCCGTTGCGGCACTGGATGCCCTTCAGGCGGCGGATAGCCTCGTCAACGGTCATGCCGACGACGAGCGCGGCGACGCCCTGTGTATTGCCCGCGCAGCCGCCGTTGAATTTGCAGGCGGTGATGATGTTGTTTTCCACCTCAAATTCGATTGAACGGCTGCAAACGTTGTGCGTTTTATAAATGTTCATGGTCAATCCTCCTCATATGCGTATATGCGTAAAAATGGAACGTGACAAACATCATTCGACGCAAATCCCGTTTTTCCTGCTTGTGACGCGCGGCTGCTTTGCTTCATAGGCTTGAGGAGAAGGGGTGTGGCGGCGATGGAGGAGCGGATGATCGTCTCGGGCGGCGACGAGGTGCGCGTGTTTGTGCCGCCTAAACGCGAGCCGCAGGAGCAAATCCGGCTGGAAGGCGCGGGAGCGCTCTGCGTGTCGCATGGAACTGTGTTCTGCGCAAGCGATTGGGGCGATACGGTTTGGCGGCTGGATGCCGAGCGCCTTGTGCCGACCGGGCTTTTTGCGGGCGGGCCGGGGATGAAGCGAATTCTGTCGTCGCCGGATGGAACGCGCCTTTTGCTGCTTTGCGCGGAAGCGGACAGCGTTCTTCTGCTTGACGCGGGATGCGGCCTGCCGCTCGTGCTGGCGAGGGCGGGGCTGAATCCGCAAAACATAGCGCTTGACGAGACGGGCGACGTGCTGGCGGTTGCGGCGGGCGAGAGCGGCGAAGTGCTGCTGATGAGCGCGCGGTCGCTGACGCTGCTGCGCCGCCTGTCCATGCCGGGAATGGTGTTCGATGTGACGCTGTGCGGCGGCACTGTGCATGCGCTCTGCCTGAATGACGCGCTGGATGCGACGCTGGTAACGGTTCCGCAGATCGGCGCGCGGCAGATTCTCCCGCTTCCGGGCATGCCGGGGCGGGTTACGGCGGACGGAGGACGGCTGCTCTGCGCGACAGAGGGGTTTTTGCACGCGGTTTCGCGAGACGGCATGCGGCTTTTGCATACGGAGCACGCGCCCGGACGGGCGGGCGGCTGCCAGCGGTACGCGGGCACTATGCTTCTTTTCGACGGGCTCAGCGAACGGATTTTTGCGCGGAGCAGCGGCGGATGCTGGAATCTGTTTTGCGGGTGTGCGCGGGATATGCAGCGCCTTTCCGGGAAAGGATAAAACCGGGAGGCGGGGAGATGGCGAAAAGATGGCGGCGGCGAATGGGTGTTATGATCCTCTGCTCGATGGCGGGAACGACGCTCATGCTGGCTCTGCAGGGGCGGATTCGGGAGGCCGTTCCGCTGCATCTGTGCAGCGTATCGGCGCTGGCGGCGGCGGCGCTCGCGTTTTCTCCCGCGCCCTTCGTCGTGGATTTTCTTTGGCTGCTCGGCATGCCGGGGGCGGTTCTGGCGCTCGTGTTTCCCGCACCGGCCGTCAGCCGCTGGCAGACGGCGTTCACGGCCTGCTATGTGCTGACACACGCGCTCATCGTGCTCATCGGCCTGAGCGCGCTGGCGATGGGAGAACGGCCGCGCGTCGGCCGTGCGCCGCAGGTGCTGCTGGCCTTGCAGGCGCTGGCCGTTGCGGCGTTTTTTGCCAACCGCGCGCTCGGAACGGATTTTCTGTTTCTGGCCGCGCCGCCGGTCAGAACGCCGCTGGAGGGAATCTATCGTCTGAGTTACGGCGCATATATTGTGTTTTTGCAGGGAATGATGGCGCTGCTTGCCTGGGGCATGGATGCCGCGGGAAGGCGGCTTTTCGGCAGGGATGATCGACCTGCCGATTTTTTCGCTATACAAAATTCGCCGAATGCGGTATAATAAACTGAAATGACGACATCTTTTGCGGATCATGTTCGCCCGCGATGTTAAAAAAGAAGGGGTTCACATTGGAAAACAAGAATATATCCTTGCTTCGCCGCTCAAACCGATGGGGATGGACGGCGTTGAGCATTGCGTTGTGCATGCTCCTTTCGCCGCTGCTGGCGGTTTCCGTGTTTATACCGCAGGGCATGACGCTGGTGCCGATCGCGCTGCTGATGCTTGTGGGATATGTCGGCCCGGTCAGTGCGGCGGCGTGCACGGCGATTCTCGTGACGCTCAGCACGGTGTTTTTCGGCTTCTGGGGCGCGGCGCTTTCCGCGGTGCTACTCGTGCCGATTCTGGTTGTTTCGAGCTACATGGTTGAGCACGAACAGAGCTTCTGGCAGAGCGCGGCGGGTTCCGGTGTGACCATGTTTGCGTCCATCGGTCTGGCGATGCTGCTTGTCAGCGCGCTGGCGGGGGCGGACGTGGTTACGGCGCTGTCCAATATGATGCGTCAGGCGTTCTCGGTTTCGCAGACGTTCAGCGACATGGTGCTGACGATGATGATGCAGCTCGGCGCGATCACGTCGGCGAGCGGCGGCGCAGTGGATATTGCGACGCTGGATGCGGCGGCGCGCGGGCAGCTGATTGAGCAGCTCGTGCTGATTCTGGATACCCTGATGCGGCTGGAAATCCCGATGCAGATGGCGACGGGCTCCGTGGCGGCGGGCGTGCTGGGGCAGGTCGCGCTGCGCAAGGGTGTGCTTTCTCGTGGGGATAAGGTGGATTATCCGCCGCTGCGCACATGGACCGTGCCGAAAGGCTGGGGGCGCGTGCTGGGCGCGACGCTGGCGGCACTGTATGTGCTGACGCTGATTGTGCCGAGCTTTACGAGCAGCATGTTTTACGTCTTTACCGGCGTATTTGAACAGATTTTCGCCTTGCAGGGCATAGCCGCCGTGTGTTATTATCTGAATGAAAAGGGCAAGGGGCGCGTGGCGCAGGGGATTGTCTTTGCGCTGGGCTATTTCGCGATTCGACCCGCCGCGATTTTGATCGGCATTGCGGATCAGACGTTCGACGTCGTCCATCGCCGCGAAAAAATGGAGGAGGAAACGCCGAATCCGTTTGATCCGCGCACACACGATGATAAATAAGATTTCGGGAGGATAAAGCTATGAAAGTGATTTTGCTCAAGGATATCAAGGGAACCGGCAAGAAGGATCAGATCATCGAGGCTTCCGACGGATTTGCCCGCAACTTCCTCTTCCCCAAGGGGCTGGCGCGCGAGGCGAGCGCGACGAATCTGAACGCCATCGAGAACGCGAAGGCCGCGCAGAAGCACCGCGAGGACGTTGAGCGCGCCAAGGCGGAGGAAACCCGCAAGGCGCTTTCCGGCAAGGCCATCAAGATCGTGGCGCGCGGCGCGGAGGGCGGCAGGCTTTACGGCTCCGTCACCGCGCAGGAGATTGCCGACGAGCTGTTTAAGCAGTATGGCGTGAAGGTGGAAAAGCGCCGCATTGATGTGGCCAACATCCGTAACGCGGGCGATTTTACGGTCAGCGTGTGGCTCTATGCGGGCATTACGGCGGAAATGACCGCCAAGGTTGAGGTTGGCTGATCCATACAACGCACTGGGTTTTCCTCCTGAAACGGGGGAAAGCCCTATCTTTTGTTAAAAGGGGAGAACATTGTGGACGAGGCAGTTATGCGTGTACCGCCCAACAATGCCGATGCGGAAAAAAGCGTGCTGGGCTGCATGATGCAGGACAGAGAGGCGCTGTCGCTGGCCTTTGAGCTGCTTACGGCGGATGATTTCTATCAGCCCGCAAACCGGGAAATTTTCGATGCGATGCATGCGCTCAATACGCAGGGCATGCCCATTGATCTGGTGACGGTGGATGACGAGCTGACCCGGCGCGGCACGCTGGAGGGCGTCGGCGGCACGAACTATCTCATCGAATTGAGCCAGTGCATGCCGTCTACGGTCAACGCGCGCGCTTATGTGCAGATTGTGGATGAAAAGGCGACGCTGCGCCGCATGATTAAGGCGACGGGGGACATCGCCTCCGCATGCTATCAGCAGACCGAAGCAGTGAGCGACATCCTCGGCGTGGCGGAAAAGTCGCTTTTTGATATCATCATGCGCCGCCACGAGGGAAGCACGCTGACGCATATTGCGGACGTTCTGCCGGATACCTATCTGCGCATCGAGCAGCTGACCGAGCTGAAGGGCGGCATTGACGGTGTGCCGACGGGCTTTGTGGATTTGGATAACCTGCTGACCGGCCTGCACGGAGGCGAACTGGTGATTGTCGGCGCGCGCCCTTCGATGGGCAAGACGAGCTTTGGCATGAACCTGATCGGCTACGCGGCGACGATGGCGGGCAAGACGACGGCGGTTTTCTCGCTGGAAATGCCGAAGGATCAGCTCGCGATGCGCCTTCTGTGCGCGGATGCGCGCGTGGACATGCAGTCCGTTCGCCATGGCTCGCTGCGCGACGACGACTGGATTTCGCTGTCCTCCGCGCTCGGCCCGCTGGCGGCTTCCAATATCTATATCGACGATACGTCCGGCATCACGCCGTCGCAGCTCCGTTCCCGCTGCCGAAGGCTGAAAATGGAGCACGGGCTGGACATGATTATGGTCGACTATTTGCAGCTGATGAGCGCGGACGGCCATGTCGAAAACCGCCAGAACGAGGTCAGCGAGATTTCACGCAACCTCAAGAGCATCGCCAAGGAGCTGAACGTGCCGCTGGTTGCGCTGGCGCAGCTTTCCCGTGCGGGCGCACAGCGAAGCGACAAGCGGCCGATTCTATCCGACCTGCGCGATTCCGGCGCTATCGAGCAGGACGCCGACGTCATCATGTTCCTGCATCGAGAGGAATATTACGATCCCAACACCGAGGACAAGAACATCGCCGAGGTGATTGTGGCCAAACAGCGCAATGGCCCGCTGGGCACGGTGAAACTGGCCTGGCTGGGGCAATACACACGCTTTGCCAGCCTCCAGCAGGGCGGCGCGGCGCAGTAAAAGACATGAGGTGAAGCCATGCATACGCTCGTCGTTGCCGAAAAACCCTCCGTCGCGCGGGACATTGCCCGCGTGCTGGGTGCAAAGGACAGGGGCGAAAACAGCCTGATCGGCGGCGGCTATGTGGTTACATGGGCGCTCGGCCATCTGGTTACGCTCAAGGAGCCGCAGGAGCTGGACGAGCGGTATACCCGATGGCGCGCGGAAGATCTGCCGATTCTGCCGGAAAAGATGGAGACAAAGGTGATCAAAAAGACGAGAAGCCAGTTTCTCTCCGTCAGAAAATGGATGAACGACAAGGAAACGCAGGATATCATCTGCGCGACGGACTCCGGGCGCGAGGGCGAGCTGATCTTCCGCTATATTTACGAGCAGGCGGGGTGCAGAAAGCCGGTGAAGCGGCTGTGGATATCCTCCATGACGGACGAAGCCATCCGCGCCGGGTTTGACAGCCTTCGGCCGTCGGCGGATTACGATGCGCTCTATGCCAGCGCGCGCTGTCGGGCGGACGCGGACTGGCTCATCGGCATGAACGCGACGCGCGCCTATACGATCCGCTACAATGTGCTGCTCTCTATCGGCCGTGTGCAAACGCCGACGCTGAGCATGCTCGTCAAGCGGAGGCGGGAAATCGACGCATTTGTGCCCAAGCCGTTTTACACGGTGCGCGCGGATTTCGGCGACTATCAGGGCGTGTACATCGACAAAAAAGGCGAGCGCAGGCTCGAAAACGAGGAGGCCGCGCAGCAGATCGCGCAGCGCGTTTCCGGCCGGTCGGCACGGGTGACGCAGGCCGCGCGGGAACACAAGAGCGTGTGGCCGCCGCTCCTGTATGATTTGACGACACTCCAACGCGAAGCGAACGCGCAACTGGGCTTTACCGCGAAAAAGACGCTGGCGACAGCGCAAAAGCTCTACGAACAGCACAAGCTGCTGACCTATCCGAGGACGGACAGCCGCTATCTGTCGCACGATATGCTCGGCAAGGTGCAGACGACGCTGGACAGCTATGACGGCGCGCTGCAGCCCATCGGCGAGCAGGCGCTTTCCTATGGCGTTCGGATGACCAAGCGCGTGTTTGACGACGCGAAGCTGACCGACCACCACGCGATCATTCCGACGGGCAAGCGCGCGGATCGTGTGAATCTGACTGCGGATGAGCGCAGGCTGTACGAGATGGTCGCCAAGCGATTGGCGGCGGCGTTCTATCCGAATTACGAATACGACGCGCTGCGCGTGGTCACGACCTGCGGCGAGGATGATTTTCTCGGCACGGGAAAAGCCGTCACGCAGGAAGGATGGAAGGCCGTCTACGGCGGAGACGAGGGCAAAAGAAAAAAGAAGGCGGATGACGACGAGCAGCGGCTTCCGGCGCTGGCCGTCGGGGACGAGCGGCTCTGCAAGCGCGCACAGGTGACGCGCGACCAGACCAAGCCGCCGAAGGAATATAGCGACGCGAGTATCCTGCTGGATATGGAACACGCAGGGCGGCAGATTGCGGACGAAGAAATTCGCGAGCAGATGAAGGATTGCGCGCTGGGCACACCGGCAACGCGCGCGGCCATCATTGAGCGGCTGATCGACGTGGGATATGTGCGGCGCAGCGGCAAAAACCTCGTGGCGACGGAAAAGGGCGTGCACCTGATAGAAGCGGTGCCGCCGGAGATCGCTTCGCCGGAGACGACGGGCCGCTGGGAACGGGCGCTGGCGGAAATTGCCCGAGGCAGCGACGGAGAAGCGCGCTTCCGTCAGGGCATTGCGCGGCTGGCGGCTTTCCTTGTTGAAAACGCGGCTGGCGCGCCGGATGTGGCCTTTGCCAAGGAGGAGCGCCGAGGGAAAAAGCGCATACCGACGCTCGGTGTGGCCTGCCCCGTCTGCGGGCAGGGCAAGGTGGCGGAAAACAGCAAGGGCTTTTACTGCACCCGATTCCGCGAGGGATGCAGATTCACCATCTGGAAGGATGCGCTGACGCGAGCGGGCGGCCCGATGCTGACCGCCAAGCTGCTCAAGCTGTGCATGGAGAAGAAGGACGTGCGCGGCTCGACCGGCACCATTCACTACGACGCGGGACAGATCCGTTTTGAAGCGGGAGAACGGTAAAGGAGCGACGGCCATGTTTTATACGGAAAAACGAACGGAAGAAAACAAACGGCGTCTGCGGCGGGACGTTTTCAAAATGCTGCTGGCGATGCTGCCGTTTTTTGCGCTGTGCGCCGCGGGCTTTGCGGTGCGCAACCAGACGCTGTGCACGGCTGGGCTGATTCTGACCTGTGCGGCGGCGATTTTTGTCGGAGATTTGTTTGTGATGCCGTCGATTCGATACGGCCGCTTTCTGCGCGAGCTGACCAGCGGCCTGACGCGCAAGACGGCGGGAACGCTGGTGCGCGTCGGCGATGAAGAGGTTTATGAAAACGGCGTGCATTTTCACGAGATGATCGTCAATGTTTATGAGGATATGGCGCCGGAGGGTGAGCGGCGCTTTTTGATCGAGCCGGCCATGCCCTTTGACGCGGCGCTGATTGGGCGCGACATTGCGGTGACGAGCCACGATAAAGTCGTGCTGGCCGTTGAGCCGCTGGGGGGAAACGCATGAACCGCGCACGGGATTTTCTGGCCGGAATGGAAGAAAAGACGGCGTTTCGCGCCTGCGTCTTTGCGGCGATTCTCGCGCTGATGGCGGCGACCATGTTCCTGCTGAACGTGCATACGCCGCTGCAAATGGACGATTATGATTATTCCTTCAGTTGGAGCACGGGCAAGCCGCTTGCCGGGGTGGCGGACGTGCTCGCCTCTCAGGCGGCGCATTACCGTCTCTGGGGCGGGCGCAGCGTGGTTCACACGCTGGCGCAGCTCTTCCTTTATTGGGGAAAGGGCGTTTTCAACATCGCCAATACGGCGGCGTATATGCTGCTCGTGCTTGAACTGTATACGCTGGCCAAGCCGAAGGGCAGACGGTTTTGCTGGACGGTTCTGCTGGTCCTCCACGCGGCGCTGTTCACGCTGGTTCCGTTCTTCGGCACAGTCTTTTTGTGGCTGGACGGCGCGTGCAACTATCTGTGGGGCACGGCGCTGGCGCTTTTGCCGCTGCTGATCATCCCGCGGCTGCTGGAAAAAGAATGTGCGGCGCTCGGCGTGATCGGCGTTCCGCTCTGCTTTTTGAGCGGCTGGACGAATGAGAACGCGGCCTGCGGCATGCTGGCGGTGGCGCTCTTGCTGCTGGCGGACAGCGCATACCGCGGGAAAAGAACGCCGGTTTCCGCGTGGCTCTGTCTGGCGGCGCAGGCGGCGGGCGCGGCGATGATGATTCTTGCGCCGGGGAATTTTGCGCGCGCATCCGCCTATGCTTACGATTCGATGGCGCGGGAGATCGTGAAGCGGCTGCTCCGCATTACGCTTTATACGGGCGTGTATGCGGGCGCGGAATTGCTGGCCATGCCGATTGTCCATGGAATGGGGCGGGCGCTTCACGTGCCGATGCGAAACTGGCGGGCGGCGCTTTTGCTGCTGACGGCGCTGCTGAGCGCGTATGCGATGGTCGCCTCGCCGGAATTGTCGGATCGGTCGTATACCTGCGTGATTGCGCTGACGCTCTGCGCGCTGGCGACGCTGCTCGGTGACATGGAGGCGCATGTCCGCGCGCTGGACGCGGCCAGGCTGTGCGCGCTGCCGCTGGCGCTGTTTTTGCTTGTTTACAGCGGGTATCAGGCTGTCAGGGAAGTCGGCGCGCATGAGGCGGCGTGGAAAGCGCAGACTCAAAAAATCGAAACAGCGGTGCAGAGCGGGGCGGACGAGGTGAAAATCGTCTCGGTGGAAAGCCGCTCGCGCTTTACCATGAACATTGCGCTGGAAAAGGACGCGGAAAGCTGGCCGAACAGCACGCTCTCCAAGTGGTTCGGAATTCGGGTATGCGGCGAGTAAAATGTGTTCTTTTTGTGAATTTGAACAAAAAGAGCGAACATTTGAGCCGCAGGGCGACACACGCGCTTGACAAGTCGATGACAGCTTATTATAATAAATCGTATATTGCCGAGTAGAGGCTGAAAGGAAGAGAACGAACATGAATAAGAGATTCGCGCTGATTGCGTTGCTGCTTGCGGCTTTGATGCTGCTCTCCGGCTGCAACCTGATCGGCCACGACGACGAGCTTGACGGCGCGCAGGTTGTGGCGAAGGTGGAGACCAGCCAGGATACCACCGAGATCACCAAGGCGGAGTGGGAGGCTTACCGGGATTATCTGGCCAGCTACTACCAGCAGTATTTCCAGCAGAACTTCGGCGTGTCGATGCAGCTCACGGACGACGATATCGCCTCCTACGGCGAGGCTGCTGTCGAGCAGCTGATTGAGAGCGTCGTGCTTGAAGGCAAGATGAAGGAGCTTGGCTTCGAGCCGCTGCCCGAAGAGGATGCCTCCGACGTGGAAAGCTACGCCGACAACATGTTTAACTTCTACAAGATGATGATCCGCTACCAGAACTATCCGGATCTGGAGACGGTGGAAGAGGAAGAAGCGCGTCTGGCCGCCCTCGAAGAGGCGACCGGCAGCGAGGCAACCCCGGCTGAGGCGACCCCGACCGAGGCGACCCCGGCCGAGGCCGTTGATACGGAGCGCAAGGCGACCGTCACCAACGATCAGCTCGACGAGATGCTCGTCAACGACCTGAACACCGTCGGCTATACGCGCGATTATTTCGTGCAGAACCAGACCGCCAGCGTGCAGCGCGAAAAGATTCGCGAATATGCCGCCAAGGACGTCGCGGTGACGGACGAGCAGGTGAAGGAAGAATTTGACAAGCGCGTGGCCGCCCAGAAGGAAAGCTATGACGCGGCTCCGGCCGGTTATGTGACCGCCGAGAACAACGGCACGACGAATTACTATGTGCCGGAAGGCTACCGCGGTGTGAAGAACCTGCTCATCAAGTTCAGCGACGAGAAGCAGAGCGAAATCAGCGACCTGAACAGCGCGATTTCCACCGCGAACACCACGCTGAGCGACGCGCAGAAGCAGCTTGACGATCTGAAGGCGGAGGATACCTCTTCCTATGACGAGGCGACCAAGGCCGGCTATGACGAGCAGGTTGCGGCGCTCGAAGAGACCGTGGCGACCGCTCAGGCGACGCTGGATGAATCCAGCGCGAAGCTGGAGACCGTGACCGCCGAGGCGTATGACGAGATTCTGCCGACGGCGCAGGACGTGCTCGCCCGTGCGCAGTCCGGCGAGGACTTTGATAGCCTGATTGAGACCTATGGTCAGGACACCGGCATGAACAACGAGCCGAACAAGAGCCGCGGTTATCTGGTCTGCGACGGTCTGTCCGTCTATGAGCAGAGCTTCCAGGATGCGGCGATGGCGCTTGAAAAGGTCGGCGACGTGTCCGCCGAGCTGGTCAAGACGAGCTATGGCTATCACATTCTTCAGTATGCGACCGACATCGCTGCGGGCGAGGTTGAGTATACCGACGAGATCAAGAGCAATATTTATGATACCATGCTCTCCGACGCGAAGGATGCGGCTTATGAAGCGGCTGTGACCCAGTGGGTTTCCGAAGCGAAGGTTACGACCTATCCGAAGGTTATGAAGTAATCCGGTTTGTTTGAAAACGAAGGACGTCGTATTGAATGCGGCGTCCTTTTTTGATATATGGGAAAAGGCGCAGAATTGCCTCCATGCGCAGAAATAGAATAACGGCGAGGGCTTTTGCTCAAAATAGGGGCAAATCAAGCGGAGGCGTTCGCATGAAGAGAAAACAAAAAGCGCGTTGCGCCGCCTCCAGGTCTGCGGAGGTGGGCGGATGAGCAAACGAATCGGTGCGCAAACGACGGCGCTGCCGTCGTGCCCCGGCTTGATCGGCTGGGCGGGGATTGCGGGGCAAAAGGAAAAAGAAGGCCCGTATGGCGCGAAATTCGATTGGATTATACCGGACGAGTTGAACGGGGAGCAATCCTTTGAAAGCGCTGAACGCGCGATGCTCGAACAGGCGGTTGTGCTCTGCGCGGAAAAAGCGGGAACGCGGCTGAACGAAATTCAAATGCTGCTCGCGGGTGATCTGCTCAACCAGATCATTTCCGCCGGATTTGCGGCGCGTAACCTCGGAATCCCGTTTTACGGTCTGTACGGGGCGTGTTCCACCATGTCTGAATCCCTGTCCGTCGGCGGCATGCTGGCGGACGGAGGCTTTGCGGATCGGCTGATCTGCGCGACGTGCAGCCACTTCTGCACGGCGGAGCGGCAGTATCGCGCGCCGCTGGAATTGGGCAATCAGCGCACGCCGACGGCGCAGTGGACGGTGACCGGCGCGGGCGCGGTGATGATTTCCGGTTCGAAGCACGCACCGGTGGTCTTAACGCATACGACATGCGGGCGCGTGGTGGATCTGGGCATTACGGATGCGAACAACATGGGCGCAGCCATGACGCCAGCGGCTTTCGATACACTTGCGGCGCATTTCAGGGATCTGGGGCGCGGCTTTGCGGATTACGATTTGGTGGTGACGGGCGATTTGGGGCGCTTGGGTCGAGAGCTTCTCATTGAGCTGCTGCGCGAAAAGAAAATCGACGTGGACGAGGGCAAGCTGTTTGACTGCGGATGCGAAATCTTTTCCGAAAGGCAGGATGTTCATTCGGGCGGGAGTGGGTGCGGCTGTGCGGCGAGTATGTTGTGCGCGCATCTGCTGCCCGAGCTCGCGGCAGGCCGATTGAAGCGCGTTTTGTTTATGGCGACGGGCGCGCTGCTCAGCCCGACAAGCAGCATGCAGGGCGAGAGCGTGCCCGGTATCGCGCATGCCGTCGCGATGGAGCATCGAAAGGAGAAGGGCGCGTGATAGAGATTTTGTGGATGCTGGTGAAGTCGTTCCTCGTGGGCGGCCTGCTCTGTGCCATCGGTCAGGTGTTGATTATGAAGACGCAGTTGACCAGCGCGCGGATTCTGGTCGGCTATGTGACGGCGGGCGTTATTCTCGGCGCGCTGGGGCTGTATAAACCGATTGTTGATTTTGCGGGCGCGGGCGCGACCGTTCCGCTGCTGGGCTTTGGGTATGCGCTGGCGCGCGGCGCAATCGAGGGCGTGAAGGAAACGGGGATTCTCGGCGCGTTCACCGGCGGCGTGACGGCTGCGGCGGGCGGCATTGCGGCGGCGGTGTTTTTCGGCTACCTGGCCGCAGTCCTGTTT
>ERZ827150.1117-NODE-1117-length-34959-cov-6.494786_pt1 | contig 34959 bp, 31 predicted proteins | sample MGYA00519779_ERZ827150 | MGnify/ENA primary metagenome ERZ827150 (study PRJEB31778, sample SAMEA3449267) | human gut metagenome | biome: human gut; feature: human-associated habitat; material: faeces | place: United Kingdom | collected 2010/2012 ...
TCCGGCATTGGTCTTGTCGAGACCGAATTTGGCCGTGAGAAACAGCACGAGGATAGCCATCATGGTGTAGAAACCGAAACGTTCGCCCATGTTGGCCACCGCAGCGGGTAGTAATCCTTTGGGGTGTTTTTGTAACATATGCCGATTATTTATTTGTTGTAGTGTTGTAATACTGACAAAGATAAAGTTTTTTCCCGGTAATTGCTTGGTCGGAATGCTAATTTTGCTTAACTTTATTTGATCGAAAAACATGGAAGGTATGGATAAATCGCGGGAACTTCCTGTCGTAGCGCAGGATGAGTGGCTCAAACCCAATGAGGCCGACATGGAACGACGCTATGAGCGGTATCTCTCCCGTCTGGAGGAGATTCGGCGTCGCTGTGGTTCGCTCGTCGACTACGCCAACGGCTATCTCTATTTTGGGTTTCAGTACGATGCTCAGTTGCAGGGGTGGTGGTTTCGTGAGTGGTTGCCGGGGGCACAGGATGTTTATCTGTTCGGCGATTTCAACGGGTGGCAGCGGACTCAGTATCGGCTGAAACGTGCGGCGGATGGGGTATGGAGTATATTTTTCCCCGATGAAGAGTTTTCCGGACGGCTGGTACACCGGTCGAAGGTGAAGATGCTGGTGCACGGCAAGAACGGATGGCTCGAACGCATCCCTTCCTACATCCGACGGGTGGTGCAGGACGAGCGGACCAAAGATTTTTGCGGCCAGTTGTGGGCGCCGCCCGAACCGTTCGACTGGCAGGGGGATCGGTTCGACATAGCCCAGATCGGTCCGCTGTTTATCTATGAATGCCATGTGGGGATGGCACAGGAGGAGCCCAAAATCGGGACCTATGCCGAATTTACCGAGCGCGTGCTGCCCCGAATCAAAAAGGATGGGTATAACACCGTACAGCTGATGGCGGTGGCTGAACACCCCTACTACGGAAGCTTCGGTTACCACGTGAGTAACTTTTTTGCCCCTTCGTCGCGATTCGGTACCCCCGAAGAGCTGAAGACGCTGATCCGAACGGCTCACAAAATGGGTCTTGCCGTGGTGATGGATTTGGTGCATGCCCACTATGTCAAAAATATCAACGAGGGAATCAATGAACTGGACGGCACCGATTGCCTCTATTCTCCGCCCGGAGCAGCAGGAGATCATCCCTACTGGGGATCCAAACTTTTCGATTACGGAAAGGATCAAGTGCGCCATTTTCTGCTCTCCAATATCAAGTATTGGATGGATGAGTTCCATTTCGACGGATTCCGTTTCGACGGCGTAACCTCGATGACCTACTACCATCACGGCTATACCGAGTTCGACTGTCGTGAAAAATACTTTTGTCCCGATGTTAATGAGGATGCTCTCTGTTATTTGACGCTGGCCAACCGGTTGGTGCACGATCTGAATCCCTCGGCGGTGACCATTGCCGAGGATGTCAGCGGAATGCCCGGTATGTGTGTGCCGACCGAGATGGGGGGCGTGGGCTTTGACTATCGTCTCGGTATGGCGGTTCCGGACTTCTGGATCAAACTGCTGAAAGAGGTGCCCGACGAGGATTGGGATATCTGGCAGATGTGGAACATGATGACCGATCGCCTGCCCTATGTCCATACGGTAGCCTATTGCGAGTCGCACGATCAGGCTTTGGTCGGGGACAAAACGCTGGCCTTCCGGTTGATGGATCGGGCTATGTACACCGACATGGACCGGGCGGTCGAGAGCGTGGTGATCGATCGGGGAATGGCACTGCACAAGATGATCCGCCTCTTCACCATATCGTTGGCCGGTGACGCGTGGCTGAATTTTATGGGCAACGAGTTCGGACACCCCGAATGGATCGACTTTCCCCGGGAGGGCAACGGATGGAGCTATGCGCATGCACGTCGCCAGTGGAGTTTGGCAGATAACGGTTTTTTGAGGTATAGTTTTCTGGGGGCTTTTGATCGGGCCATGTTAAGTCTGGTGCAGGAGAACCACATCCTCGAAAGCGGATATGCCTACAACCACTTGATGGATGTGGAGAACAAGACGTTGGTGTATAGTCACGGGACGGTGGTTTTTGTTTTCAACTGGCATCCCTCGCGCAGTCTGCCCGATTATGAGATTCCGGTTCCTGAACCGGGAAGCTATCGGATCCTGCTGAGTACGGATGCCAAAGCCTTTGGAGGGTACGATCGGATCGATCCGGAGGTTGTGGCCTTCAGTCGGACCAAGTTCGATTCGAAGGGCGAGCCGCACTATTCGATCTGCGTCTACAACTTGTGCCGGGCGGCTTTGGTGTTGAAAAAGGTGTAGCCCGGAGGTGGATGGACAGTCTGACCGGATAGTCGGGTGGGGAAGTTCTAAAAGGGGAAAAGTAGCGAGAAGGAAGTGATGGGGAAAGATTTTCGGCCCTATTATGAATAGAAAAAACCGTCGCAAAGGCTTATGCGGACTTGTGAGGAAAAAATCTGTCGGGAAAGCCTGTCTGGGAACACTTATTGAGTGAAATTTGCAAAACCCGTCACGGTCCTGTATTTTTGTATAACTCACCCTGAACCTAATCTGTAATGAAGAAGCTAAAACCTCATATCGTCTGGCTTTTTGGAGTTTTATGTCTTTTGACAAGTGGAGGATGTACTGATCGAGCGGCCGAAAAAGAGTATTGGACCGATCCGACTGTCCCGCCCGGCCTCCATGTCGATCTCTCGTCGACGACCGATAGCGGTCGGCCTGTTCCGGTTCTGAGTTTGGGCCGGAAACCCTATCGGGCTACCGGTGTAAACTGTTACGATCTGTTTAACGGAACGGTCACCTATGACGATAAGGATTCAGCTTTCCGGTTCGATCCGTCGCATGCATACGCAACGCTGGATCGGCTGAAAGCCGAAGGGGTTCCGGTCGTTCGGTTCAATTGCGGCATGTATTATGATACGGAACTTCCAGCCGTCATAGAGTACGGAGAGCAATATTTCGCAACGCTGAAAAAAATTGCCGAATATGCCGAAACGTGTCGGATTGGATTGATTCCAAGCCTCTTTTGGCACTTTGCCGCTGTACCCCGTTATTTTGGTGAGCCCTGTCGAAGTTGGGGGCGTGATACCAGTCGGACCCTCGAGTTTATGAAAACCTACACCCGACGTGTCGTTGAGACGTTGCAAGGGTGCAAGAGCATATTTGCATGGGAGTTCGGCAACGAGTTCAATCTGGAGGCCGATCTGCCCAACTGGCAGGAGATCTACAAAACGGACGATCCGGACAACTGTCTGACGGCAGACGATGTACAATATGCCTATGAGACTTTCGTGCAGACCGTTCGAGCGGTCGACACGACCGGTCGCCTCATCTGTTCGGGCAATGCGGCCTTGCGGCCCTCTCAGTATCACCAGTATGTCGAGCATTCGTGGACGGCCGATACCCCTCAGCAATATGCGGAGATCACCCGAAAACTCAATCCCGACGGTATGTGTTCCGTTTCGGAGCATATCTATGATCGGGAACGGAAGGTCGGACCCTACGACAGTTTACTCGATCTTGACGGTCAGTTGGCTCTTGCCCGAGATGCCGCACATTCGATGGGAAAGATTTACTATGTAGGGGAGTTCGCCGGTGTTCTGCCTTCAGAGGCCGACTATCGGATCTTTTATGATGCCTTTCTTCGTGCAGGTGTTCCGTTGTCGCTGGTGTGGAACTTTTCGATGAAGGGAAATATCGAGCATAGTTTCACGGCAGAAAGTGACCGGGGCAAATATATTTTCGCGTTGATCCGCGAGTATAACGAGAAGTTGAATGCCGTCCAATAAATCCAGCAAAATGGTGTGGCGTTGGGCGAGCAGTTCCCTCTCGGCGGGTTCCTGTTTTTCGATATTTCCTCATGACCTGTCTTGGCGTTTTTGAAACATGGATCATAGGGGGGATGTCGATATTATAATAGGGGAACGAAAAAGGGAAACCTCGTATGGGGTTTCCCTTTTTCGTCTCATTCTCTCTTCTGTTCCTACTCTTCTTTAGAATCGTTTTTAGAATCGTTGCTGTCGGTTTCGTCGGTCTTCTCTTCCGTTTCAAATTGGGTGACCCCGGCCGCAATCAGCAGATTGTACCATGCAACGACCTTTTTCATGTCGGAAACATGGACCCGATCTCGGTCGTATTCGGGAAGAACCTCTGCAAAAAAACGTTTCAGCTCTTCAGGAGTCGATTTCGGACTGATCGCCTCTTTCCCTCCCTGTTTTTCATAGATGTTCTGAAAAACCTTGGCGAGCGGCATGTCCTCACCCTCGGTAAAGATAGCGATTTCGCTCAGGGCACTGACCCGTGCCGAAGCCGAGGTACACGAACGTGTACCGTTGGCTAAAGATTCGACAATGATGCCATTACGGCTTTGGGCAACGAACTTGTACAGGCCGCTTTGTCCCGAGATGGCCAATATGTCTTTAAAATTCATAAGTGCAGTTTTTGGTTTACCTTGCGCAAAAGTACAATAAAACGACGGATATCCAAGTGAATTTATAAAATGTTGCGAGGCAATTATGCCAGCGAAAAAGAGCTTTTAACATTGAAGAGAGGGTAGATTAGGTTTTTACTGTTTTTTTTTCTATCATTGCAGGTTGTTACGAGCGGTAAATCGGACCAAATGGGTTATGGGTTGGGGATTTGTGAGGAAAGGTCCGCTGAAGATCGGCTCGATCGGCTCGATTGCCGCACAAAAGTTTGATAACTGTTTAAATGAAATGTAGATAAACCGATGAAAGTATTGAAGTTTGGCGGAACATCCGTAGGTTCCGTGAAAGGATTGTTGCAGGTCAAGAAGATTGTCGAAGCCGAAGCCGAAGACGTCATTGTGGTCGTGTCGGCGTTGGGGGGTATAACCGACCAGTTGCAGCTCACCTCGAAGTTGGCTGCGGCAGGGGATAGTTCGTATATTTCGCAGTGGACCGCGATGGTCACCCGCCACAACGAGTTGATTGCCGAAATCGTCCTTCCTGAAAACCGCGACAGCGTACAGGCCAAAGTGAACATCCTGCTGGATGAGTTGAGTAATATTTTCAAAGGAGTGAGTTTGATCCGCGATCTGTCGCAAAAAACATCCGATTTGATCCTCAGTTACGGCGAACGCTTGTCGTCGACCATCATAGCCGGATCGATCGCCCACGCAGTGCGATACGATGCGCGTGAGTTTATCAAGACCAAGCCGTTGTTCAACCGACATGTAGTCGATTTCGAGACGACCGACCGGTTGATCCGGGAGCGGTTTGCCGATTGTGCCCATGTAACGGTGGTGCCCGGTTTCATATCGACCGATCTGGTCAGTGGCAATACGACAAACTTGGGCCGAGGCGGATCGGACTACACCGCTGCAATCATCGCTTCGGCACTGACTGCATCGAAACTTGAGATATGGACCGATGTGGATGGCTTTATGACGGCTGACCCTAAGGTTATTAATAATGCTTATGTGATCAAACACTTGAGCTATGTCGAGGCGATGGAGCTGTGTAACTTCGGGGCCAAGGTCATCTATCCTCCGACAATTTTCCCGGCCTATCATAAGAATATCCCGGTGGTGATTCGCAATACCTTCAATATCGACTCTCCCGGTACGTCGATTACCCGCGAAGAGATTCGTGACGGGAACCGTGCGATCAAGGGTATTTCGTCGATCAACGATACCTGTCTGATTACGATTCAGGGGTTGGGTATGGTTGGTGTGATCGGCGTCAATTACAGAATCTTCAAGACGCTGGCAAAATCGGGCATCAGTGTCTTCCTTGTTTCTCAGGCCGCCTCGGAGAATACGACCTCGATCGGTGTGCGCAATGCCGATGCTGATCTCGCGTTGCGGGTGCTCTCAGAGGAGTTCGAGCGGGAGATCAAAATGGGCGAGATCAACAAAATAAAGAAAGAGCCCAATCTGGCTACGATCGCAATCGTCGGGGAGAACATGAAGCATACACCCGGTATTGCCGGTAAGCTGTTCAGTACGCTCGGCCGCGAGGGTATTAACGTGATCGCTTGTGCACAGGGAGCTTCGGAGACCAATATCTCGTTTGTCGTGTCGCTCGAAAGTCTGCGTAAGGCATTGAATGTCATTCACAACTCGTTCTTCCTCTCGGAGTATCAGGTGCTGAATATCTTTCTTGCCGGAGTCGGACTGGTCGGAAGCAATCTGCTCGAGCAGATCCGTTTGCAACAGGAGACTCTGATGAAAAACAATTCGTTGCAGATTCGGGTGGTCGGTGCAACCGATTCGAAACGGTTTATCGTGAACCGGGAGGGAATCGATCTGACGACCTATCGCGAAGATTTGAAGCAGTCGAAGAATGTGTCGTCACCCGAAAAATTCCGCGATGCTATTCTGTCGATGAACATTTTCAACTCGGTTTTTGTGGATTGTACGGCGAGTGCGGATGTTGCCGCTATCTATAAGGATCTGTTGGAGCACAACGTATCGGTGGTTGCGGCCAATAAAATAGCCGCATCGTCGGAGTATGATCGTTACTACGAACTCAAAACGATCGCCCGCAAGCGTGGCGTGAAATATCTGTTCGAAACGAACGTAGGGGCTGGATTGCCGATCATCAATACGATCAGTGATCTGATCAACAGCGGCGACCGGATCATTCGGATCGAGGCTGTGGTTTCCGGTACGCTGAACTTCATTTTCAACGAGATGAGTGCCGATGTGCCGATGAGCAAGGCGATCAAGATGGCGCAAGAGGCCGGGTATGCAGAACCCGATCCACGGATCGACCTGAGCGGAACGGATGTGATCCGCAAGCTGGTTATTCTCACTCGTGAGGCCGGATATCGGGTAGAGCAGAGCGATGTCGAGAAGCATCTGTTCATTCCGGAGAAATATTTCGAAGGTTCGGTCGAGGATTTCTGGAAGAAGATTCCGGAGATCGATGCCGAATTCGAAGAGCGCCGGAAAAAATTGGAGGCGAGCGGCAAGCGTTGGCGTTTTATTGCCCGGATGGATGAAGGCAAGACGCAGGTGGCTTTGCGCGAGGTCGACAGCGAGAGCCCGTTCTATCACTTGGCCGGTAGCAACAACGTAATTCTGATCACGACAGAGCGGTACAAAGAGTATCCGATGCAGATCAAGGGCTACGGTGCCGGGGCGAGTGTGACGGCAGCCGGTGTGTTTGCCGACATCATCAGCATCGCCAATATCCGATAGTTCACGTTGGTATACAAATAAAAAAACGGAGGTTCCGGTCGTGAAGACGGTGAGACATATCATTTTGGGCGTGGCCGTATGGTTGTGCTGCGGGTGTAGCGGGCCGGAGGTTCGCTCGGTGCCCTCTATCGCAAGTCCGTCGGTCGATCGGGAGACACTACTCTGGGATCTGGACGAGTTGAGTCAGGTTCCGGAGATGGAGTGGGTCGATTCGACGAGTGCTGTTCGGTCGTTGCTCTTCCGGAGTGTCGATTTCGAGGGAGCACCTACGCATGTATTCGGATACTACTCTGACCCGTCCGTGTTGGCCGGAGCAGAGCAACCGGAAGAGAAACGTTATCCCGGAGTAATTCTGCTGCATGGCGGAGGCGGTGCAGCCTTCCAGATGTGGGTCGAGAAGTGGGCCGCAGAGGGATATGCGGCTTTAGCGATCGATCTCTGCGGTTGCGGTGAGGGTGGAGTGAAGCTGCCCGATGGCGGCCCTTCACTGTCGGACAACTACCGCGTGTTCCATCTGGCCGATTCGGGCGATCTGCGGATGATGTGGAGCTATCATGCGGTGGCTTCGGCCATAAAGGCCCATTCGTTGCTGCTGTCGTTCCCTGTGGTTGATCCCGAACGCACCTGTGTGACGGGAATCAGTTGGGGCGGATATTTGACCTGTATTGTGGGTAGCCTCGACGATCGTTTCAAGGCTGCGGCTCCGGTTTATGGCTGCGGTTTTTATGACGAATTGCCGTTTTTTGCACCCGGAATGATGGATCGTCTCTCCGAAACGGGAGTACAGCGTTGGATGAAGGCCTTTGATCCGTCCGTCTATTTGGGGTATGCCCGGATCCCGTTTCTGTTCCTTACGGGGAATAACGATACGGCCTACCAGTTGTATGCCTACCGCAAAAGTTGTGCGTTGGTTCCCGATTCGTTGCGGACGATCTCAATCCGCCCGGGTATGCTGCACGGCCACTATGAGGGGTGGGAGCCGGATGAGATCCGCTGCTTCTTCGATGGTGTTTTGAACGGAGGGTGTCCGTTGGTGCGGGTAGGCAAAGCGGTGGTGACCGATTCGATTCGGGTGCCGTACGATTCGCGTTTGAGTTCTCTGGAGGGTACGTTCTATTTTTCGAACGATACGCTCTCGGCGAATGCAGATCGGGCGTGGTCTTCCATCCCGGGTGCGATCGATACGCGAAGAAAACTTTTTGTTTGTCCGCTTCCCGACGAAGAGTATGAGATCGGGTTTGTTCTGATTCGGGATATGCGTCGGATGGCGGTTTCGACCGGTTTTTTCTTGAAGGATTCTGTGAAGACGAAAGAGTAAAATATAAAAATCGATTATATGAAATACATTATCATTTTAGGTGACGGGATGGCCGATGAGCCGATCGACATGTTGGGCGGAAAGACTCCCCTGCAGGCTGCCGACAAACCGGCGATCGATTGGTTGGCGGCTCATGGTCGTAGCGGTATGCTGGCGACAGTACCGTCGGGATTTGCTCCCGGAAGCGAAATAGCGAACCTCTCGGTGTTGGGTTATGATGTACCCAAGGTGTTCGAAGGACGCGGTTCGTTGGAGGCCGCCAGCATGGGTATCCCCATCGAGGAGGGGGAGATGGCCATGCGTTGCAACCTGATTACGATCGAGGATGGCAAGATCAAAAACCACTCGGCAGGTCACATTTCGAATGAGGAGGCTGCTCAGCTGATCGCATTCCTGCAACAGGAACTGGGTGGCGGAGATGTCAACTTTTTTCCGGGCGTATCCTATCGGCATCTGCTCAAACTCAAGGGCGGAAGCAAACGGATCATTACTACGCCACCGCACGATGTGCCGGGAACTCCGTACAAGGAGGTGCTGGTACGTCCGGCCGATGCGAGCGGAGAGGCTACCGCGAAACGGCTGAATGAGCTGATCGAGCGTTCGCAAGAGCTTTTGGCCAATCATCCGGTCAATTTGGCCCGCAAGGCGCAGGGTAAGGATCCTGCGAACAGCATTTGGCCTTGGTCGCCCGGTTACAGACCGCAAATGGAGACCCTCATGAGCCGTTATGGAATCAAGAACGGTGTGGTGATTTCAGCGGTCGATCTGATCAAGGGAATCGGTGTCTATGCGGGTCTCACCCCGATTGAAGTAGAGGGAGCAACAGGCCTGTATGATACGAATTATGAAGGTAAGGCTCAGGCGGCGATCGATGCATTGAAGACGCACGATTTCGTATTTCTGCACATCGAGGCGAGCGACGAGGCCGGACACGAAGGAGATGTTGCCCTGAAAGTCCGTACGATCGAATATCTGGATCATCGGGTGGTGCGTCCGATTTTGGAGGCGGTGTCGAAGTGGTCCGAACCGGTATCGATTGCCGTATTGCCGGATCATCCCACACCGTGTAAGCTCCGGACCCACACTTCGGCTCCGATTCCGTTCGTAATCTACCGGACCAACGAATCGGGTGATGATGTTCAGGTCTTCGATGAATTTGCCGCACGCAAGGGAAGTTATGGCAACCTGTCGGGCGATCAGTTTATGGAATGTTTTATTCAACGAGAAAAATAACAGCGAAAAGAGTCATGAAATATTACAGCACGAATCATAATGCCCCGGAAGTTGATCTGCGTGAGGCTGTCGTACACGGACTTGCGCCCGACAAGGGGCTCTACATGCCCGAGCGGATCGAACGGCTGCCCGAAGATTTCTACCGGCAGATTGCCACGATGTCCTTCCAACAGATCGCATGCCGTGTAGCCGATGCCTTTTTCGGCGAGGATGTGGAGCACGATGCGCTCGAACGGATCGTATGCGATACGTTGAATTTCGAGACGCCGATCGTTCAGGTCGATCCGAATATCTGGTCTCTGGAACTTTTCCACGGACCGACCCTTGCCTTTAAGGATGTCGGGGCCCGCTTTATGGCGCGGATGCTTTCCTATTTTATCGGTCGGAGCAAAGAGCGGGTAACGGTGCTGGTCGCTACGTCGGGCGATACGGGAAGTGCCGTTGCGAACGGTTTCCTTGGTGTCGAGGGAATCGATGTGGTGGTGCTCTATCCCAAAGGAAAGGTCAGCGAAATTCAGGAAAAACAGTTTACCACGCTGGGCCGGAACATCACGGCTCTCGAGATCGACGGTACGTTCGATGATTGCCAGCGGTTGGTCAAAAGTGCCTTTTTGGACGAGGAACTGAACCGGAAATTCCGTCTGACATCGGCCAATTCGATCAATGTGGCCCGTTTTCTTCCGCAAGCCTTTTACTATTTCAATGCGTATGCACAACTGCGTAGGGCCGGTGAGCAACGGGATGTGGTAGTCTGCGTACCCAGTGGAAACTTCGGTAACATAACAGCCGGTCTTTTTGCAAAACGGATGGGATTGCCCATCAAACGTTTCATTGCAGCGAATAACAGCAACGATATCTTTTTGCAATATCTCACGACAGGGGTCTATACGCCGCGTCCGTCGGTGCAGACGTTGGCCAATGCGATGGATGTGGGCGATCCGAGCAACTTTGTCCGGATTCTCGACCTGTATGGACATCAGATCGATGCGATTCGGGCCGACATCAGCGGCGCACGTTTCAGTGATGATCAGATCCGTCAGATTATTGCCGATACGTTGCAGCGTACCGGTTATCTGCTCGACCCGCACGGCGCTTGCGGTTACGAGGCGTTGCGGCAAGGAATTGCAGACAATGAAGCGGGTATCTTCCTCGAGACGGCCCATCCCGCCAAGTTCAAGGATCGTGTAGAGCCGATAATCGGTCGTGAGGTAGAGGTGCCTGCGCGTCTGGCCGAGTTTATGAAGGGTAAAAAACTTTCGATCGAACTCTCTTCAGATTTTGGAGATTTTAAATCCTATCTGATGAAACGATAGAACAGCACAAGCGTTATAAGGAAGCTTATCCAAAAAAAAGAGTGGGGTGGATTTCCAATCGGAGATCCACCCCACTTGCTGATATGAAGAATGTTAGATAGGCTCTTGGTCAGAGGCCGTTTTGTCGGCCGCTATCCGTTCAGACGGCCGTGGCAATGTTTGTATTTCTTGCCGCTTCCGCAGGGGCAGGGATCGTTCCGCCCCACCTTCTTTTCGACATGAACCGGAGCCGGTTTGCTCTTTTCTCCCGAGCCGGCAGCTGCGGCAGCCTCCCGACGAGAGGTCTGTAATTTGGACAGGTCGGTTTTCGGCCGTTCGGGAGCCTGTTGCTTGGTTACGTCCTGATTTTCCCGTACCGGAACGAATGCCTTGAACAACGTCGAGAGAATCTCCCGGTTACCGCGTTCGAGCATCTTGCTGAACAGGTTGTATGACTCGAACTTATAGATCAACAGCGGATCTTTCTGCTCGTACGATGCGTTGCGGACGCTCTGACGCAGATCGTCCATCTCGCGCAGATGCTCCTTCCAGTCCTCATCGATGATCAGCAGCATGGCCACCTTGCTGAAGTGTTTGAACACCTCTTTGCCTTCGCTTTCGTAAGCCTTTTTCAGATTGACCGGAACATTGAAGACCCGTTTGCCATCCGATACGGGAACAAAGATGTTTTCATATCGTGAACCGTTCTGTTCGTATACATTTTTAATAACCGGGTATGTGATTGAAGCGATGGCCGACATACGGCGTACGTAGGCATCTTGAAAATCTTTGGCTAACATGCCTGTAAGTATTTCCCGCTTCTTTTTCGCATTTTCGAAAGCCTCTTCGTTGAACGAGGGTTGTACGGCTACCTGACGGATCAGTTCCAATTTGAAGGTTTCGTAATCATCTTCTCCGTATGCGTCGACGAAACTTTCGGCAAAGTCGGCCATGATGTTGTTCAGGTCCACTTCGATCCGTTCTCCGAACAGTGCGTGGCGGCGGCGCGTGTAGATCACCTCACGTTGGGCGTTCATTACGTCATCGTATTCGAGCAGGTGTTTACGGATACCGAAGTTGTTCTCTTCCACCTTGCGTTGGGCCCGCTCGATGGCTCGCGACATCATGCCGGCCTGTATCACTTCACCCTCCTTCAGACCCATGCGGTCCATCAATCCGGCGATACGTTCCGAACCGAACAGACGCATCAGGTTGTCTTCCAGAGAGACAAAGAACAACGATGATCCGGGGTCACCCTGACGTCCGGCACGACCTCTCAACTGACGGTCCACCCGGCGTGATTCGTGGCGTTCCGTACCAATAATCGCCAAACCTCCGGCTGCCTTCACCTCGTCCGTCAACTTGATGTCGGTACCACGACCGGCCATATTGGTCGCGATGGTAACCTGTCCCTTGCGTCCGGCTTCGGCTACGATTTGAGCCTCGAGTTGGTGCTGTTTGGCGTTCAAAACGTTGTGCTTGATGCCCCGCAGTTTGAGCATTCGGCTCAGCAGTTCGGAGATCTCGACCGATGTCGTACCTACCAGTACGGGACGTCCGGCCTCGACCATGCGAACGATCTCTTCGATTACGGCCGCATATTTTTCCCGTTTGGTTTTGTAGATCACATCGTCTTTATCCTCGCGGATAACCGGCCGGTTGGTCGGGATGACGATCACGTCCAATTTGTAGATGTTCCAGAACTCGCTGGCCTCCGTCTCGGCCGTACCGGTCATACCGGCCAGCTTGTGGTACATACGGAAGTAGTTCTGCAGGGTGACCGTAGCGAATGTCTGCGTGGCGGCTTCGACTTTCACCCGCTCCTTGGCCTCGATTGCCTGATGCAGACCGTCGGAGTAGCGTCGGCCCTCCATGATTCGGCCGGTTTGCTCGTCGACGATTTTCACCTTATTGTCGATGACGACATACTCTACATCTTTCTCGAACATACTGTACGCCTTGAGCAACTGGTTGACCGTATGGAGTCGTTCCGAACGAATCGCGTAGTCATTCAGTACCTCGTCTTTCTTGGCTGCCTTTTGTTCGGGGGTCATGTCGCTCTTTTCGATGTCGGCCATGATCGATCCCATGTCGGGAAGGACGAAGAATTTATCTTCGTTAACGCTCTTCGACAAGATCTCCTGACCCTTGTCCTGCAATTCGACCGAATTCAGCTTTTCGTCGATGACGAAATAGAGATCGTCCACAATCTCCGGCATGCGTCGGTTGTTGTCCTGCATGTAGATGTTTTCGGTTTTCTGCATCAGGGCCTTGATCCCCTGTTCGCTGAGGAATTTGATCAGCGGTTTGTATTTCGGCAGACCTTTGTGTGCACGGTAGAGCAGTACGCCTCCCTCTTCGGTTTTTCCCTCAGCGATCAGCTTTTTCGCATCGGCTACGAGCTGCGACACCAAGTTCCGTTGCAGGTTGAACAGATTCTCGACGTACCCGCGATACTGTTCGAACATTTGGTCGTCGCCCTTCGGAACCGGACCCGAAATGATCAACGGCGTACGGGCATCGTCAATCAAGACCGAGTCGACCTCATCGACGATTGCATAGTGGTGTTTGCGTTGTACCAAATCGTCCGGAGAAAAGGCCATGTTGTCTCGCAGGTAGTCGAAGCCGAATTCGTTGTTGGTACCGAACGTAATATCGGCCATGTAGGCTTGGCGGCGCTCCTTCGAGTTGGGCTTGTGCTTGTCGATGCAGTCGACCGACAGCCCATGGAATTCATACAGCGGGCCCATCCATTCCGAGTCACGACGAGCCAGATAGTCGTTGACGGTCACCACGTGAACTCCTTTCCCGGCCAATGCATTGAGGAATACGGGAAGCGTAGCGACCAACGTTTTACCCTCACCGGTGGCCATCTCCGCGATGTTCCCTTTGTGGAGCACGACACCGCCGAAGAGCTGGCAGTCGTAGTGGACCATGTCCCATTTGATGGTATTTCCTCCGGCCACCCATGAGTTTTTGTAGATGGCTTTGTCGTCCTCGATCCGGACGAAATCTTTCGTGGCGGCGAGTTGGCGGTCGAAATCGGTGGCGGTTACCACGATCTCTTCGTTCTCCTTGAACCGGCGGGCCGTATCCTTGACGATGGCGAAGGCCTCGGGCAAAATCTCTTCGAGCTTTTCTTCAATCTTGCGGTCGATCTCTTCGGTCAGATTGTCGATTTGACGCGAAATACTCTCTTTGTCATTGAGCGATGTGTTCAGGTCTTCGAGTTGTGTCTTCAACTCTTCGATCTGCTTCTCCTCTCCACTGATGTACTCTGCGATCGAGTTTTTCAGGGCAAGACTCCGTGCACGGAGTTCGTCATTGGATAGTTGCTCGATGGAGGGATATATGGCTTTGATTTTATCTACATAGGGTTGTATTAATTTGCGGTCTTTTTCACTTTTCGTTCCGAAAAACAGCTTGATCAAGCCGGATACTACATTACTCATATTTTTTGTTTCGTGTTAATTTTATTCGTAAATAATCGCGCAAATTTAATATTTTTTATCGGGAACACATGACCGATTTCCCGATATTACATTCGGTACATCGTTTTTTCTCGCAATATTCCTTTGAGAGTTGCAACAATCCCTGTGTGAAAAATGCATTTTCAGCAGCGATCCCCTTGTACTGCCAATTCCGGATGTAGGTGTTGTTTTCGGCGGGTATCTGTTCGAGCAGATCAATGGCCCGCTCCTTCATCTCTTCGTTTTGGGAGATCTTGCCGTAGGTAAAGATCATCGGAGCTACCAGATTGATGCACATGTTGCATATCATCATGTGGCCGAACCCTTTGACGCTGTACCGACTGCTCTGGCTCGGACGGTAGTGGGTCGTCCAATATTCAGAGGTCTGCACGTCGAGGATCTTCTGGACCTCGTCGTAGGATTTACACTCGATCAGTCGGGAAAACAGGAAGTCCTCCGATGCCAACAGAGCCGCCAGCTCTACGATGCGGATGATCGGGGTGTGGTTCGGATGGTGGCGCATCGTTTCCCATTCGTTTCGTCGCATCGGAAGGATGTCGAAACGTCTTTGGAGGTGCCGGAACTCCTGCTGCAACCGATAAGTGTAGTCGTCCGGATACTCCGCATCGAGCAATCCGGCACCACCGAGCAACAGGGCCTCGACGGCCGGCAACGACTCCTTGATGCGACAGATTTGGACATACGAGACGGTCTGTGCTAGTTTCTCGTAGGGTTCGCGGTTGGAACCTGCACCCAGTGTCCGGAACAGCGTGATGTAAAATGCTTCATTCCAATTATTCCCGCCCAATCGATACCGTTGGACGAAATCGTTGTACTTCCGTTCCAACCGTTCGATGGTAAGCCAAGTGAGCAGTGCGTGGCGTTTGACCTCGGGCAACTCGCCGAGGATCTTCCCACAACGATACGACCGACTTCCTTCGATCAAACGGTTGTATCGGTCGACCAACTCTTCCGGACAGGTTAGGGTCAGAGCGGGAACCACCGAGCCATCGGTCCGGCAAATCACCGCGTCGTCATCGAAAACGATGTTCAGTACGCAGTCGTCGTATTTCGGGTCGATGTGGTGCAGATGTTTGCGCCAGTCCGAAGCGTGGTGATGTACGGCAGCCGGCCCACAGAACGATTTTCCGTCCCGTTCGTATTGGACATTGACCAGTTCCGCTCCCGAATCGAAATTTTCGGTCCCGTGTCCGACGATCCGGATCGTTTCGGGCGACAGCGAAGTGTACAAGCGATTGCTCCATACGAAACGGAGAAACTCTTCGGCTTTTTCTACGGGAACGGATGACATGGTACGAGCGATGGTTTCGGTAAGCGTGTTTACAGCAGCCCCAGATCGAGCAGTGTCTCTTCCGACATCATGCTCTTGTCCCAAGGTGGATCGAAAGTCAGAATGACATTTACCGATGTGACCCCTTTTACCTTGCCGACCATGTCGTTGACCTGTTCGAGCAGTTGATCGGCCATCGGACAGTTCGGTGCGGTGAGCGTCATTCGGATGTTGGCTGTTCCGTCCGGTTCCACATCGATCTCGTAGACCAGCCCCAGATCATATATGTTGACGGGAATCTCCGGGTCGTATATGTTTTTTAGCGTCAGGACAATGTCCTGCTCTATGCGCATGATCTCCTGCGGTGTTGTCATAGTGTTTTGCTTTTGTATGCGAGGGCATACAGTTTCATCTGTTTGATCATGGCCAACAGTCCGTTGGCGCGGGTGGGCGAGAGGTTCTCCTTGAGCCCTATGCGGTCGATGAAATAGAGGTCGGCATTGATAATCTCGTCGGGTGTGCGATGGTTCATGACCCGGATTAACAGCGCGATGATCCCTTTGGTGATGATGGCATCGCTGTCGGCCGAAAAGAGGATTTTCCCTTCGTCGTCCAACCGGGCGTCGATCCATACCCGGGACTGACACCCTTTGATCAGATACTCTTCTTTTCTGTGTTTTTCGTCGATGGCAGGAAGCTCGCGGCTCAGTTCGATCAGGTACTCGTACTTGTCGAGCCACTCGTCGAACACCTCGAACTCTGCGATGATTTCATCCTGCACTTCGTTGATGGTCATACTATATACTAGTTTTTATCTTTCTTTATTCGTTTTGTGTATCATAATATAACTCCGTCGAGCCGCGATTTATTGTGCCGTCGGGCCGACTACTTCGTCGAGTACCTCACCGGTTGCCGCATCGGGCAGGGGAATCTGCAAAATCCGAGCTAATGTGGGAACGACAGCCGTGGGGTTTACGTTCCGTTCGACTTTGCCGGAGGGGATTCCACCTCCCATAAAGATTAGCGGAACATGTGTGTCATAGGTGAAGAGCGAGCCAGAGAGCGAGACCGTATTCGGACGCTCCTCGATCCAGCCGGGCATCAGATTGATCGTGACGTCACCCGAACGTTTGGGGTAGAAGCTGTTCTGCATCTTTTCGCCATAACCTTTGCCGAAGTATCCGCTTTGCATGTCGGAGGCGGTGAGCGCTCCGGAGACTCCCCTGAATTGCAGGGCGAACGTTGCGGCCCGGGACTGTACCTCCTCCAGATCGAATCCGTACTTGTAGATCATCTCCCGATTCAGGTAGATTTGACGTTCGGAGTAGCCGAGAATCCAGTTTGCCGGCTCGTATTGGGCGCTCAGGAAACCGTTCAGGATCATTTTGAACTGGCCGGTGTTGAATCGTCCTCCGGGTGTACGGCTGTTCTCTTTGTAGACGTTGCTGCTCCCGTGGTCGGACGAGAGCACGACGATGAACTCTTCGGGTTTGTAACGCGCCTGAAGCATGCCGAGCAGATCGCCCAGTTCCCAGTCGAGTTTGTAGTACATGTCTTCCAATTCGACGGATCGGGGACCGAAATATTCACAAATCAGTCGGGGGGTGTCGTAACAGATTGTCAGCAGGTCGGTCCGGCCGTCTTCGCCGAGCTTCTCCTTGAGGATGACCTCTTTGGCGAAATCCGTTATCAGCGTGTTGCCGTATGGGGTGTAGAACAACGGTTCGAAGCCTTCTGTGTTCTCGTTTTCCTGTGCGGTACGATCTTTTTTCTTGAAGATACTGAATATGTTCCGGAAAAAGAGTTTGGTTTTCGAGGGTTGTGCTGCAAAACTCAGCAGGGTCGTGTCGCGGTTTTTGTAGACTGCGTAGGCTCGTTCCGGAGTCCAGTCGCGTTCGAGCAGGGCATCGGAGTAGTTCGTTGCGTTGTATTGCCGAACCCAATCGGGGAAAGAGCTGAAATAGTAGCTGCTCGATACCCAGTCTCCCAGAACGGGGTCGACCCAGAAGGCCTGACCGGTCGAGCCGCCGCATACGATTGCCGAATAGGGATCCCATGCAACAGCGATCACTTTGGCGAGTGAGTCTGATTCATGCAACCGGTCTCCCAGCGTCGATGCGACCAGATTGATCGGAGAGTATCCGTTTTGTCCCGCCTCGCACTCCAGTCCTCTTGCCTCGGCGTCGGCAATCAGATTGACGCTGTCGCTGGTGGTGTAGTTGTACCAGCTGGGGGCGATGATGCCGTGTCCTGCCGGTTCCGTTCCCGTAGTGAGGGTGGCCAGTCCTGCGACGGTGTTGGTCCCCATGTAGTTGTAGCGTGCATTCGTGAAATTCGCACCGCTGTCTACAAGGAACCGAAAGCCTTTCTCGGAAAAATTGTCGCGGAAACGCTCCAAGTAGTCGTAGCGCATCTGGCTGACAACGATCTGTACGATCAGTTTAGGTGCGGTTGTCGCCGGTTGTGCGACAGCAGCGGTATGTAGAACCGACAGCAAAAGAGCTGTGAAAATAGCCTGTTTCGATTTCATCTCTGCGGAACAAATGATTGAACGGACAAAATTATAAAAAAAATTATATCTGTCCGGATTCCTGCCTACTATTTATTCGGTCGTACGGTCGGAAGAGGAGGCTTCGTCTCTTTGTTGCCGCTCGATTCGGCGTATCGTTTTGCGTATCATGTATCGTTTGCGCAGGTGGTAGGCAAAGAAAATCCACATCGGGATCATTAGGATCACGGCGAGGATCATCGAATAGATGCTGAATACGTATACGATCAGTTGGACGATTGCCACGCTGAACGACAATCCGAGTGCCGAAAGGATCGCCCCGACCTTGTATCCGGTTTTGAACGGAGTCTTGCAGGTGCTGCACCGGAATATGCCTTCGAGCCCCAAGATCCAAAACCAAGGAATCCGGACTTCGTTGCCGCACCGCGGACATTTGATGATACGGGACGAGTGGCTCATGATTCAAAAAAGTTTATCTCAGGGGTGAAATCCAGATCGGGGTATTCCTGCATAAGGCGGCGTGTTTTATCGGCATAGCGTTGTCGGAACCGCTCGTGAGCTGGAGAGTCGGGGTTGAACGGACGGTGTTCCATGGCCCGGTGGAGGGCTTCGATGCGTTTGAACAACGAGCGGGCCTCGTGGCTGATGTGGCTCTCCTGAAACTGCTCCCAGATATAATCTACGGCCAACTCCGACGGATGAACCATGTCCTTGTCGTAGAAACGGTAGTCCCGCAGGTCGTCGTTGACGATTTCGAACGATGGGAAATATTCGTTGTTTGGGAAACGCTCGACGATCCGGTGTACGGCGTCGAGCAGTATGGCCTTGCTCCATGCGTTGTCGATCAGGCCGTCTCCGATGTGTCGGACCGGACTAACGCTCCACAGGATCCGTTTGTTGCGGAGACACCCTTCAGCCAGTAGTGCAAACTGTTCGACGATCGTTTCTGCCGAAAGCCTCTCCCGAATGAAGTGTGCTGCGGGTTGCTTGTGGCAGTTGCATACGATTTTTCCGTCGGATTTCAATCGGTAGATCCAAGCTGTCCCCAACGTAAGGATCAGAAAGTCGGCCGATTGAAGAGCTCGGGCGCCGGTTTCGGTAGCCCGATTGATGCGGTCGAGTGTCTTTTGCCGGTCGGTCGACGTGAAAGCGGAGTGGTGGTCGAAGCTGAACCATAGGCCGTTGTCGCAAGACAGATCCTCGGTTCGGTAGAGCACTCCGGAGGCATATCGCTCTAGCGTATAAAAGATGGAGGCCGGATTGAACAGAATACCCGAGGGATTGACCGTTACGGGCAGCTTGTATCGGGTCATGCGGGCTCCGATGTTTTCGGTGAAGCACGAACCGAGCAGCAACCCTCTATCCGAGTAGCCGATCGGGTGCTGAGACGGAGGTATCTGTATGGACGTTCTGAACTGCATATTCCGGTTAAAGCGATACAAAGATAGGAAAATGAGTGGAAAAAACACATCTTCGACAAAGACAATCCGGATGGATTTTATACTTTTGTCGACAAACTTATCGGTGCGCTATGTTGTTATTTCCGAATTGTAAGATAAATCTCGGCCTTCGGATCGTTTCGAAACGGACGGACGGATACCACGATATCGAAACGGTGATGTATCCTGTCGAAAATCTGTGTGATGCATTGGAGATTCTTCGCTACGATTGTGAAGATATTGAATTTTCCGTGTCGGGAATACGGATCGACGGAGCCGTAGAGAAGAATATATGCCTGAAGGCCTATCGCGTGGTTCAGAGGGAGTATCCTCAGGTCAGAGGCGTGTATATGCATCTGCACAAAGCGATTCCGATGGGGGCAGGATTGGGCGGCGGTTCTTCCGATGCGGCTTATGTCATTCGGGAGCTCTCTGATCTGTTCGGTCTGGAAATAGACCGGTCTCAGATGGAACGCATGGCGGCTGAAGTGGGGAGTGACGTGCCTTTCTTCGTCGCGAACCGGCCCGCTTTGGCTACGGGAAGGGGCGAGAGACTCGAGCCCGTTGATCGGCTGCTCGCTGGTTGGCAACTGGTGTTGGTCAAACCCCCGATTTCGGTCGGTACGGCCGAAGCCTATGCTGGGGTGACCCCCCGTCGGTCGGAGAGACCGTTGACCGATATCCTGTATCGTACCCCGATCGAACAGTGGCGGGAGTGTGTGGTGAATGACTTCGAACCGTCGGTCTTTGCCCGTTATCCGATCATCGCCCGGATCAAATCCGATTTGTATCGTCTGGGAGCCGTTTATGCCTCGATGTCCGGATCGGGATCCACCGTATTCGGTATCTTCGATCGCACGAAAAACGTCGATCTCTCTTGTTTTCAAGATATGTTTGTTCACCACGAGGTGCTCGAGTAGCCGTCTGTCGGTACGCCGTCAGCTCTCCTGCGGGTAAGTTATCGAAGGGCACGGGTTAAATCCGGAAAAAAGAGACAAGTTTGGAATTTTTTTTGTAAATTCGCACCCGTCGTCCGGTTTTTCGACTCCGGAGACCCAATCTATTACTAACTAAACTGTATTGAACAATGACGGTAGAGGATGAAAAAGTTCTCGAACTTCAGCATCGAAAAGAAAAAATCTATTTTGGAGGCGGAACAAAGGCCATAGAGAAACAGAAAGCGATGGGAAAACTCACGGCTCGTGAGCGGATCATCGCTTTGTTGGATAAAGACTCGTTCCATGAATACGATATTTTCGTAGAACATGACGGTCGGGATTTCGGTATGCAGGACAAATCGCTCCCGGGCGACGGAGTGATTATCGGTACCGGAATGATTTGCGGACAACCGGTTGCGATCTTCGCACAGGACTTTACGGTCGCCGGCGGTTCGCTCGGTTTCATGCACGCCCGCAAGATCACCAAAATCATGGACTATGCACTGAATATGCGTATTCCGTTGATCGGTATCAACGACTCGGGTGGAGCCCGTATTCAGGAGGGCGTGAACGCATTGGCCGGTTACGGCGAAATATTTTTCCGGAATACGCTTTCGAGCGGTGTGATTCCGCAGATCTCGGTCATTCTCGGACCGTGTGCAGGTGGTGCTGTTTACTCTCCGGCGTTGACCGACTTCGTATTTGTAGTTGAAAATATCTCGAAGATGTTCATCACGGGTCCGGAAGTAATTAAAACCGTGCTCGGCGAGGAGATCTCGATGGAAGAGCTGGGCGGTGCGAAAGTACATAGCGAACTGACAGGAAACGCCCATTTCTACGCTACGAGTGAGGATGAATGCTTTGTTCAGATTCGTAAGCTGATCTCGATGATCCCGATGAACAATACGACCAAGGCAGAAAAAATTGCTCCGGCGATGCCGCTTCCCGAATACGATATTACGAAGATCGTGCCGAGCGATCCGACGGTACCTTATGATGTACGCGACGTGATCAAGGCGTTGGTCGATGAGAGCGAGTTCCTCGAAGTGATGGAGATGTTCGCTGCAAATATCGTGATCGGATTCGGACGTGTAGCCGGTGAGACCGTGGGCTTCATCGCCAACCAGCCGATGGTGATGGCCGGTGTGCTCGACTGCGACTCGTCGGATAAGGCAGCCCGTTTTATCCGCTTCTGCGACTGTTTCAATATTCCGATCGTAACGCTCGAAGACCTTCCGGGTTATCTGCCGGGCGTCGATCAGGAGCACGCCGGGGTGATCCGTCACGGAGCCAAGATGCTGTATGCATACAGCGAGGCTACGGTGCCGTCGATTACCGTTGTGTTGCGTAAGGCCTACGGTGGTGGATACATCGCTATGGGATCGCGTCACCTGCGTGCCGACTTCGTATTTGCATGGCCGTTGGCTGAGATTGCCGTGATGGGTCCTGAAGGTGCGGCCAATATCATCTTCAAGAAAGATATCGTTAGTGCCGAAAATCCGGCCGAGATGCGGAAAATCAAGATTCAGGAGTACAAAGACAAATTTGCCAATCCGTATGTAGCCGCAGCGAAGGGTTATATCGACTCGGTGATCGCCCCCTCGGAGACGAGAATGTTCATCGAACATGCGCTGAAGGTTTCCGCCCACAAGAACCGTTCGCAGCCACACAAGAAACATGGTAACCCTCCATTCTAAAATATAAGCATCTATCTATATCAAAGTTATTTAGGAGATTATATTATGGAAATGGAAAAGAAGACACATTACGATACATTGGAGACCATGCATGGTACGTTTCAGACTACGTTGACAAAGAAGTATCTGGCGCGTAAACCGTGGGTTCCCAATAATCCGAAACACATCAAGTCGTCCATTCCGGGCACGATTGTCAAGATCTGCGTAGCGGAGGGGCAGGAGGTGAAGGCCGGTGATTTGCTGGTCGTGTTTCGGGCGATGAAGATGAACAACAACATCAAGGCGCCGTTTGCCGGAAAAATCAAGAAAATCGATGTGAAGGAGGGAGACAATATCCCGAATCACGCATTGATGATCGAGATGGAGTAGGGCGGAGCGTCGAGCCTATAAAAAATAAAAGAGGAGAGCGGAAAACGTTCTCCTCTTTTTGTTATTGTTAATTGGGATCCCTGTATTTCGTAATCTTTGCATGCAGATGGATGCGAAGAAAGAAAAGGATGTGTGTCTGCTGGACTCGATGGCGAATGTTGCGGGCCTGCCCCTTGTGCGAAACGGAACAGCGACGAGTCTGCGTTTCTGTTTTGGCCTTCTGTAAAGTTTTGCAAAATTACAGAAAAGCAAAAAGGGAACCTTGCCGGGTTCCCCTCTCTCTTGGTGAAGATTGTACTTCTATTTGCCCTGTTGTGCCAAATCGGCCGGGTCTTTCATAATCATGTTTTTGTCGACGCGAATGGTGACGTTGTTGTCTACTTCCATCAATACGTAGGCATCTTTAACCTCTTTGACGGTTCCGTAAATCCCGCCGGCGGTAATGATCTTCTGTCCTTTTTCAAGAGCATTGCGGAATTTAACGAGCTCTTTCTGCCGTTTTTGCTGCGGACGGATCATGAAGAAATACATTACGGCGAAGATAAGCACCATCATAATCAGCATCATGGAACCGCCGCCCCCTTGGGTCCCGGTCGAAGTGCTGCTCTGAAGCAAGAATGTTGTCAGCATAGTTATTGGTTATTGAATTAATAAGATTTTGCACAAAGTTAGTGGAAAAGTGCAATATAACAACTCGATCACCAAATAAATTCGGTATTTGTCCCTCTATTCGTTCGATTCGACCTCTCCGGTGACGACCAATATGTACGGTGCGGATGAAAGTGTTGTGCGCAGTTTGATCTGTTTCAGCTGGTATCCGACGAATCCTCTGCTGTCGAACTCAAAACTGAAATCGCCGTTTTCGCCCGGTTTGATCGGCTCACGGGTGAAGTCGACAGCCGTACATCCGCAATTGGCCGAGGCCGAAAGGATGAGCAGCGGTTTGTCGCTTGCATTGTGCAGGTAAAACTCTTTCCGGATCACCTCTCCCTGATGGATGCGTCCAAAATCGACGGTGTCGGAACGTACGCTGTCGGACGGACTCAAGCTCCATACGGTCCGTTCGCCCGTGGCTTTTGCGGGAGACCTGTCCGGGTCTCTGTTTACACACGAAGCTGCAAGGGTGCAGAAGACGATGAGCGATATTATGTATTTCATACGGCAGAGGTGTTGTAAATCGGCATGCCGATCCGCAAAAATGGTGCCCGGAATGGCGCCCGGGGAATACGGACGACTCTATTTGTCGAGTAGTCCACGGCCGCTTTTCTGGATACGGTTCTCGGCGGTCAGCGTTTCGACGATCTTGTCCAGCACACCGTTGATGAACGTACTGCTGCCCGGAGTGCTGTAATATTTGGCAATCTCGATGAACTCGTCGAGCGTTACCTTGACGGGTATCGACGGAAAATCGATCAGTTCACTCATGGCCGTTGCCATAATGACGTTGTCCATAAAGGCGATACGTTCGACCTCCCAATTGCTGGTGTACTTGCCGATGTATTCCAGATGCTCCTTGAAGTGGACGAGTGTATAACGGAACAGTTCGCGGGCGTAGGCCAGATCCTCCTCGTTTTTGTATTGGGGAAGCAGCTCGATGTGGTCTTGATCGCTCTTCAGGTTGTCGAGCGTCCGCAGTACCATGATGCCTGCAAAATCCGTATCGTCGTTCCAGAATATGGATTGCTCTTCGAGAACCTCGTCGGTCATCGGGTCGTCGCAGGCGATTTGGCTGTAAAATTTGCCGATCACGTCGACATCCTCCTTGAACGAATGGGTCTCGCTGCTCATGTATGCTTTGTAGAAGTCGCTTTCGGTCAATGCGAGGTACAGATGCTTGATCAGTTCGGGATAGTTGCTCCAGCCCAGTTTTTTGCGCTCCATGTAGTCGACGAGCTCCTCGTTGTTGCGGATCATGGCGATCACCGGATTGTCGATGAACCGTGTGTTGGGATTCAGCTCTTCGGGTGTAGGGAGTTTCTTGTTTCGGCCCAGTTCGATTCGTTTTTCGGCGTATTTTGCCACCTCGACGATCAACCACAGCATCTGGTGGTACAGCTCGTAGGTCTTGTCGATGCTGAACAGCAGATTTTTTTCTGAAACGACTAAAGAATCCGACTCTGATTTGAAATGTGCGTATAACGCCTTGACAACCTTAATTCTTAATAATCTTCTGCTTAACATCTCTTTGTGAACTGTTTCGGGACGCAAAGCTACTCAAATTTTGACGAAACGAAAAGAAACACGCTGAATTTTTTATCTTTGTGTAAAATTTTACGCGAGTGAGACATTTCGATGTGATAGTGATTGGCGGTGGTGCCGCAGGGGTGATGGCTGCCGGAGTGGCTGCCGGGACGGGTCGTAAGGTCTTGTTGTGCGAGAAGATGGAAAAGCCACAGCGTAAGGTGCGGATTACGGGCAAGGGGCGTTGCAACCTGACCAATATGCGCTCTATGACTGAATTTTTGAGCCATGTCCATGAATCTCCCGAATTTGTCGCGGAGGCGTTACGTGGCTTTTCCAACGAAGATGCCTACGCCTTTTTCGAACGGATCGGTGTGCCCTTAGCCGTTGAACGGGGCGATCGGGTTTTCCCTGTGAGTGGCAAGGCTTGGGATGTGGCTGAAGCGCACATCCGCTGGTGCCGGAAGCAGGGCGTTGTGATCGAATGCGGTGTCCGTGTGGTGGAGATATGTGCAGAGCACGGTCACGTTACGGGGGTTCTTACCGAGAACAAGCAGGGAAAGTCGGAACACCTCGCTGCATCGCGGGTCATTTTAGCGACGGGGGGCGTCTCCTATCCTGCAACCGGTTCTACGGGCGATGGCTATCTGTTGGCCCATCGTCTGGGGCATACGATCGTCGAGGTGCGTCCATCGCTGGCTCCGCTTGAGACCCATATGCCCGGAGTGCGAGCCTTGAAGGGGCTGGCGCTGCGAAATATTGCGGCCTCATTGCGGGTCGATGGGAAGATTGTCCGGCAAGAGTTCGGCGAAATGGAGTTTACGCCCTACGTGGCGGGTCCCATCGTTTTGCGCATGAGTCGGAGTGCGGTGGATGCACTGATTGATGGCCGACGGGTCGATATCGTGCTCGACCTGAAACCGGCCCTCTCTCAAAAACAGTTGGAGAATCGCCTTGTCCGTGAATGGAACGCTTTAGGTCGAAGTGCTGACAGGAAAAGTTTGTTGCGAAAACTGTTGCCGGCGCAGTTATTGCCGGTGTTCGAGTCGAGGTTACCGATCCGCTCCGGTCAGAAATTCTCGTGCGATGAACAAGAACGCAGCCGAATCATCCGTTTGTTGAAGGAGTTCGTACTGCCGATCGACGATTACCGTCCGTTCGAAGAGGCGATCGTCACGGCAGGAGGAGTTTCGACAGACGAGATCGATCCCCGTACGATGCAGTCCCGACGAGTCAAAGGGTTGTACTTTGCGGGAGAAGTGATCGATATCGATGCCGATACCGGAGGGTATAATTTGCAGTTGGCCTATTCGACCGGGTATTTGGCAGGAGCTATGAAAGATTGATTATGAAAGTCGTAGGTAAGATCAGACAACGTTTGTTTCGAGGATATTTTCGCCTGAGGTCCAATATCCATGTACACCATTGGCGGGGACATGGCATTCATTCGCCGTTTATGTATGGCATCGTTCGCAATGTGTTCATGAAGAGCCGTGTGGTCGGGCCGGATCGGCGGTTGTATGAGGTTCTGCGTCGGGACGGGATCGAACAGAAACAGGCGGTCAAGATCCAGAACCTGTATACCCATTGCCGGATGAACGGCTTTCAGACCATAGCTTCTGGCGAGTGTCTGAATCGCATCGCTCCGGATCAGTTGTGCATCCTCTTGCCCGGGACATCGCTGGAGACAATTGCTACAACCGCCCGTCGGGTCTCCGAATGCCATGCGACGCTTATCCTGCTCTCACCCCACCGCAATGCCCGCTGTTGGCGCTTTGCCCAACAAATTTGGCGGCATTATCCTTGTGTCAGTGTCGACCGTCGGGTGATGGTGCTCTATTTTTTCAGCTCGAAATTTCAACCACAACATTACCGAATCTAAAAAATTGCACGGAGATGAAAGTGTACACGAAAACCGGAGATCGGGGAACCACGTCGTTGATCGGCGGCGAACGGGTTGCGAAGACTCACCCTCGAATCGAGGCCTACGGAACGATCGATGAATTGATGGCATTTACGGCGCTATTGAAAGACAGTTTGCCCGCGACGGATCAGTCGGTCCCGTATCGCGAGACGCTGATTACCATATTGGATCACCTGATGCGTATTGCCTCTCATCTGGCAGCGGAGAATGATTCAATAAAATATCTGCCGGTTTTTGACAAGCGTGCCATTGAATTTTTGGAAAAGGAGATCGATCGGATGCAGGCCACGTTACCTGAAATTCGATATTTTACCCTTCCGGGTGGAGCTTCCGTGGTTTCTTTGTGTCATGTGTGTCGGACCGTGTGTCGGAGAAGTGAGCGGAGAATTTGTGTGGTAGCGGAACAATGTGCTGTAAATGAAAATATTATGGAGTATATAAACCGTCTTTCCGACTATTTTTATGTATTGGGAAGAAAATTGTCGCAAGAATTTCATGTAAAAGAAGTTTTGTGGCAGTATAATGAATAAAAAAATTTCTATTTTTGCACACTAAATAAAATAGAACTAACTAAACTTTACTGTTATGTACTGGACATTGGAATTGGCGTCGAAGTTGGAAGATGCGCCTTGGCCTGCGACAAAGGAAGAGTTGATTGACTATGCGGTTCGTTCGGGAGCACCGTTGGAGGTGATAGAGAATCTGAATGAGATCGAAGATGAAGGAGATATTTACGAGAGTATAGAGGATATATGGCCCGACTACCCGAGCAAGGACGACTTTTTCTTCAACGAAGAAGAGTATTAAGCCTATTTTGGAGGCAAATACCTCAAAATATGCCTCTTAAAAACTTACAAGAGCGACCTGAGAGTCGCTCTTTTTGTGTTTTTGGGGATATTATGGGTGTATAAACTTACAAATAAATGTATATATTTGTAAGGTTCATCCATAAAAAGTACATAGAAACATGGGACGCGTAAAATCCAAATACCCCAAAGGTAATTTTGTATTCAAGTCTTCCAAGCCCAATGTCAAAGGAGAAAGAGCACTGTATCTTCAGTATATTGTGAACACTACACCCGTTTTTATTACAACAGGGATTTTTATCAAAGATATAGATTGGGATAAAAAGACGCAAACTGTAAAAAGCAGGAATTCCGCTGCAGCCCGACTGAATAATCAGTTGAAACTGCAACGGGAAAAGGTGGATGAGCAAATCATGGCATATGAAGGGCACCTGACGACAGATATTGTGCGAAAGATGCTCAAGGGGGAGTTCACTCAGCAAAATGACCCCAAAAAGATTGATTTTATTCAGTATGCCACAGACTACAATCAGCAGCGGTATAACTTGCAAAAGCTCTCCTATTCAACCTACTATAATGGAGACCTTTATATCAAGAAATTTCAGCGTTTCTTGGCAGAGCAGACGGGTGAAGGTATCATTTATCTAACCGACCTGACTATTGATCTGATAGAAAAATATAAATCATACTGCATCAAGCGAGGCAATACAAAAGCGGGAATCAACAAGATGCTGACTCCGCTTATAAAGGCTGCTATGTATGCCACGGACAATGATTTGTTATCTGCAAAGGTATCAGCACAAATCAAGCAATCATACTTAGACTTGAAGGTGCGACAATATCGGTCTGAGGTTGAAGATTGTGAAGTTCGCTATCTGACAGAGGAACAGATGCAGCAATTTGTGGATTTGTATTCCAAAGTCAAGTTTAACAGGACTCGTGAAATCATGGACATGTTTCTCTTTGCCTTTCATGCTTGTGGTTTACGCGTGTCAGACATTGTCACATTGGAGTGGTCTCACATTGATTGGAAACGGCATGAACTATCCAAAAACCTTGTTAAAGGGAAGGTTTTACACACGGTTCCTCTGACTGATGCGGCTATGAATATTCTTGAGCGGTGGCAAAAAAAGAACTTGAACAAGTGTTTTGTTTTCAACTTGCTTGAGTCCTCTTTTGATACGAGTAAAGCTGATCAACTTGACAAGAAAATAAAATCAAAGAATCGTATCTTGCAACACTCTCTTACTGAAATTGGTAATAAAATGGGGCTCTCCTTTAATTTGACCATGCATGTGGCCCGACACACGTTTGCTGTCTTGGCGCTAAATCGAGGAGTGACTGTACATATGATTAGTAAATTGTTAGGGCATTCCTCTATTATTACTACAGAGAAAGTTTATGCTCAATTTTTGCCAGATGCAATTACGGAAGAGGTCAAAACTAAACTGTCGTTCACATTTATGCCGATTTGAGTATTAGTTCCATGCAAAAGCATTCTGGTGGGTATTAGTAAGAAAACTATTTATATCATCTGCTGAATAATAGAATTTATCACCCACTTGGCTATAGCCAAGCCATCCATTATCGCGGTATTTTTTCAGAGTTTTAGTATTTACATTAAGTAATGCAAGTATCTCTTTGTTTGTGTACAAAGGTTTGTGTGTAATTATTTTCGCATTGTTCTGTGTGTTGACCAACTCCTCTTGTATTACCTTTCTAATTATGTCTTTCAATTCTTCTGTTTTAATATCAGTTAAAATCATAATATTTAATATTAAATTACTGTATTTATATTTTTGTTTTATAAAATATTTATGCAAATATAGAGTTTATTAATCAAAAAAGCAAGTTTTTTCGAGAAAAATGCATTTATTAATTTGATTTTAGAAGTATTATTGTTGTATTGTGTGCATTGATTATTTTCGTGTTAATTTATTTTAATCTTTTTTATCGTTTGTTTATATAAATAAAATAAATTATATAAAATAAATCAACTATGGAAGAAGAAAATTTCACGTATCAACATCAAAAATTGGATGACAAAACACAACAAGAAATCAGTCAGGCATTAAGTGATAAAAAGAAAAACTACAATTGCGTAAAAATATTTCAAGAGAACAAAAAAAAAACTATTGGTGAAATATGCCATCAAAAAAAGAAAGAACCAAAGCAAATAGCATTGTGTAAGTTAAAAACAACAATTATTGATGAATTAAGACTTTGTTATGTAGCGAAATCTTCATTACTCAAACAACTGCGTTGTTGCAAAATTGCAGAGCGAATTTACTTCACTGATTTTTATGTGATTCGTGTGCGTAGTCGTTATTTTCATTTCACATTTTATTTATGTCAAGATAATCAGGAACAAAAACAATTTGCAACTCTAAATTTTGATCGGATAGGAAATGATACTAATAATTATGTGTGGTATCGACCTGAAAATTGGGTGTTATACGATAATAACACTCTAAAATACACATTGACTATTCCTCAATTTTTCGACTTGACATTCAATAATATTACAGCTTTGGATTTGGCAAAAGATTTTACAATGAATATCACTAATTTAATCAAGCGTTATTATAGAGATAAGAACATAACGACTATTGTTAATGGAAAGGCTATTCGCAATAGAAAGCAATCCATTCCTGAATTTCATATGTCATTTGAAGTCACTCTAAACCGATTAAAAAATCCAACATTTTACGCAAAACAACGAAAAGCATTACATGATAAAACAAAAGGTATTTGTGTGTCTAGTTATAATAAAAAAGCTGAGATTGAAGGTGTAAGTGGTAAAGAATACATATTGGATTATTACAATCGTCCCAAAAGCCTTTATAGACTTGAGGTGCATCAAAATTCAAATGAAATTAGAAACTATTGTAATTCACGGCATATAATACAATGTGCAGATTTGATTTTTAATGAGGAGTTTTTGACGAATATGTTTTTTTGTCATCTTGCCTCTGTTGTACGATTTACTCGTGGCAGGCAAAAACTGGATTGGCGAGATATATTAAGCAGTGACGGGGCTATATAACAACCACCTCTGTTACTACATCTATTTTTAATCTATTTTTCTGATAATTAGAAAAATAAACAAGAAGATAATGGTGTAATTCTATTCAAATAATATTGTTATGAAAATATGTTCAATGGAATAAAATTAATAATGTAAATGAATCAAATGCAAATAAAATTATAAATCAAAGAATGCCAATCAGACAATCTATTGAAGTACTTGAAGTGTTCAGTGAACACAGTTTTTTTATTATAAGGATAAAGTATACAGGTGTAAATAATTAGAAAATTAAGGTATTGATGTTCTTGTGAGGGAATCTCAATGAGGGTGGCCTCTAGCTATAATGAAAACTTTAAGCGTGATGACAACCGAAAATGGACATGTTTCCAATTACCGATTTCCTTCCGTTGAGCTTTTGGAAAAACGAAACGATGGAAAAGAAAAGATATCGATCGCGGAAATCGCAGAAAATGAAAACAGGCTCAAACAAGCGCTGGAACAATTAAGAATAAAAATTGCCCGGATCGAAACTATAATCGGTGCGGCCATAACACGTTACGAGGTAACGCTTCTTTCCGGGTGTAAGTTTTCTAAAATAAAACGTCTTGAAGCAGAACTTGCCTTGCCGCTTGGTGTGCTGCGTGGACGTATAGCGGAAATAGATCCTTTCCGCCCTGCTATTATTATCGAGATTCCGAATACAAATCGGGGGACCGTATCCATGTATTCGCTTATTCAATCCGAGACATTTCGGAAAAACAAAGCGGAGCTTCCGCTGGCAATCGGACAAACCGTGGAGAATGCACCGTTTATCTTGGATTTGACCGAAATATCGCATTTGCTGATAGCTGGAGCTACAGGTCAAGGAAAGTCTGTGGCTCTGCATGCCATGATCACCTCGCTACTCTACAGCAAGCAACCCACACAGCTGAAATTCGTAATGATCGATCCTATGAGAATCGAGTTTACACCATATGGGAAGATAGAACGCCACTTCCTGGCCAAGATGGAGTCGGAGGAAGCCATCATCACAGACCCGTATAAGGCTGTCGATATGCTCAACATCCTCTGTCTGGAGATGGACAACCGTTTGGAACTCCTAAAAGAAGCAGGTGTGCGTAATATTGTCGAATACAACGAAAAGTTCACTTCACAGCGGCTCGACATCCGGCACGGACACCGCTATTTGCCCTACATTGTGGTGGTGATCGACGAGTTTGCCGACCTCATTATGTCCGTCCGCAAAATCGAGAATCTCGTGGCGCGTCTGGCCCAGATGGGACATACCGCAGGTATACACTTGATTATCGCCACGCAGCGACCCGATGTGAGGGTCATTACAGGCCTGATCAAGGCCAACTTCCCGGCCCGCATCGCCTTCCGTGTGACGTCAAGAATTGATTCGCGGACGATTATCGACAGTCCGGGCGCTGAACAACTTATCGGTCACGGTGACATGTTGGTTTCAGTCGCAGGGGAAATGACACGTGTGCAAGGCGCATGGATAGATCCGAGTGAAACAGAACGGATAGTTCAGTTTATATCCGAACAGAAAGTATGAAAACGAGGGAACCATATGTCAAAGGTTATCAATGATACGGTTTCAACGTCATTTTGGGGATGCGAACAAATCGCAAGAAAATGCTCCTTCTCCAATGTCTGTTACAGAATCAGGAATATCAATCGATTGCAAAGCGGTGCAGCCCATAAAGGCTCCTTCGCCGATAATCTGGGTTCCTTTTTCAATCCGGTATTTGGATAAATTCGGTGTTTGCGGACCTTTCAACAAGATTAGTCGGTCTGCGCTGTACTCGGCGCCATAGGCATCAATCCATGTAGATGATTTTTCCATTTCTGTCATGATCTATTCGTTTTCAGCAACACAAAATAAAAAAGAGAGGATGAGCCAAGTTGTGACACAACAAGTGAGGGTATTTTATTGGAAAGTTTTTTAGGTAAAACTCTAACTTGTGCCATGATTTAGCATTTGGCTAGGCTATTTTTGTCAAAGATTCCATTGAAAGAGTCATAAACCGATATAATTATGCGACAGAAACAAAACAGCCGAAGTTCTTCTAAGAGCAATACCGCAATATTGTTCAACCGCTATGTCTGGCTGGTCGATACGATCTACCGTGCCGGACGCATCTCGTTCGAGGAGATCAACGCGCAATGGGAGCGGTCTTCACTCAACGATACGGGCGAAGAGTTGCCCTTGAAGACATTCCATAACCACAAGAACGCCATCCAACAGATGTTCGACATCAACATCGAGTGCGACCGTCGGGACGGATACCAATACTACATCGAACATGCTGAGGACATGGAACGGGGCGGCGTGCGAACGTGGCTGTTGAACACCTTTGCCGTAAACCATCTTATCAACGAGAGCCATCATCTCAAGCGGCGCATTCTCTTTGAGGAGATTCCATCCGGACAGCGCTTCCTGACGCAGATCATCGAGGCGATGCGGGATAATCTGACCGTGGAGCTGACTTACCAAAGTTTCTGGAATAGCACAGCCAGTACGTTCGAGGTGGCCCCTTACTGCGTTAAGGTATTCCGGCAACGGTGGTATGTCGTGGCTCGCAGTTTGAGCGATGAGCGGCTGCGGGTGTACTCTCTTGATCGCATCCATGAGCTTCGTACGACGGAAAATTCCTTTACGCTGCCCGAGAATTTCGACCCTCAAGCCTATTTTGCCGATTCATTCGGAGTGGTTGTCGATGAGAAATGTGCCGTGGAGCGGGTGAAAATCCGAGTACAGGGCATCCAACGGCAATATATTCGCACGCTGCCGCTGCACGCCTCGCAAAAGGAGGTCGAAACGACGGAAGATGTTTCCGTCTTTGAGTTTCACTTGCGTCCGACGCTCGATTTTCAGCAGGAACTGCTGACGCATGCCGTCAATGCGGAAGGGGACATCGAAGTGTTGGAACCCCAATGGTTGCGTGAGCACATAAAAACTGTCGGAGAGGATTTACTTCATAACCATCAAAACGTGTAACGGTCATGTTGCAGGATCCGAAACAAATAACGGAACTGGAAGGTGTCTGTAATGGCTTTGCTGTTTTTGGTGTCGGACAGAGACCGAACCGTAAATACGGCTTGATCGATCACGTTGGAAATGTGGTCGTCGAGCCGGAATATTGTTGGGTATCTTATAAAAAACAAATCGACAGCCGATACATCGAATTTCATACGAAAGAGTTCTGGTTCTCGAAACGGTCTAAACGACACCCTCGGTATTTTGATCTGCAAAGAAGAGAATGGGTGAACATTGATCAACGACGCCGACATTGGCCGATGTTCGGTAGTGATGGTCAGTATTTTATGACTTATGCACAGCATCGAGTTGGTGTGGCCGACCGGACAGGTCGCCAGATCGTACCGGAAAAGTATGCTTACATAGGATTGTGTTACGATAATTTTATTGTGCGAGACCCCGAAAGTGGTCGATTTGGTATTTTGACTCCCGAAGGCGAGGAACTTGTTCCGACTGTACTGCAATATGAAAAGGTCTACTCGAAAGGGGCAGGGAGATCATCTATAGGCAAACAGGACGGAGCATGGTTCTACATCGATAAACTCGGGGAGGTAATTTCCAAACGGGAGATGCCGGATTTGCCGGCTGATGTAAAGCATGTCTGGTTCGAGAGCGAATATACCATTTATTACGTAGAGTTGTTTAATGGTGATTACAGAAGTGGTGTGCTCGATGGTAATGGCCGGACAATCATACCGCCGATTTATAGTGGGGTTGATAGATTCAATGCCAAATATTTCAAGACATATAATGACGACTATATTTTTGACAATAATTGTTATTATCTTAATTCGAAGTGCCCTTTTTCTAAACAAGGTCTGAAAAATCAAAAGGGTGATACGGTTATTCCGTCGGGAGAATATGTGGTACGACCTATCGCAGCAGATGATGATTTAGTCGTCATGCGCAGGGGAGATTTAGTCAATGCAGATTGCGGTGTAATACGGATTGAAGAGAATGGATCGCTGACTGAAGTTATTCCAGTTCGTTATCATATCTTCCCTGCAGCTTATTTTGATCTGATTGCGGCTGCCCCATGGAAAATAGAGCACGGCTCGAAAATCACAGGCCACTATGGTATTTTTTCTCTGACCGGAGAACAACTCGTGCCGTTTGAATATGATTTCATAGATTTGGGCAATGATCCCGATCGCATTGCCGTCAGCAAGAGCGGCGAATGGTTCTTCATCAATCTGAAAAACGAACGGATCCTGTTTTAAGCGTAACGGCATCTACAAAAGAATCTCATACATAAAAGAGATTG
>ERZ827150.1119-NODE-1119-length-34886-cov-4.407884_pt1 | contig 34886 bp, 26 predicted proteins | sample MGYA00519779_ERZ827150 | MGnify/ENA primary metagenome ERZ827150 (study PRJEB31778, sample SAMEA3449267) | human gut metagenome | biome: human gut; feature: human-associated habitat; material: faeces | place: United Kingdom | collected 2010/2012 ...
CGTCCAGAATGAACGCATCAACGGCGCCCTGTTGCCGTCCACACAGGAATTTTTCAAGAATTACGGCTTGACACCTGAACGGCTTGCACTGGCAAAACCCGACGCTATCGTCATGCATCCGGGTCCAATGAACCGCGGCGTGGAAATCGATTCCGCCGTGGCCGATGGCAAACAGGCCGTTATCCTGTCCCAGGTGACCTTCGGCATTGCCGTCAGAATGGCCGTCATGAGTATTCTGGCAGGCAACTAGGTACAGGATAAAAAAAAGAATAACCGGACAGTATTAAGGACATATTGGTATGAAACTGCTTATCCAGAACGGTAGACTGATCGATCCGGCCAATGGCATCGATGGCATGAAAAACATCGCCATTGCCGACGGAAAAATAGCTGCTGTAGAAGACGCTGGCAAAGCCATCGCGAATTTCACTCCCGACCGTACGATCGATGCTTCCGGCCTCGTCGTTTCTCCGGGTTTTGTCGATCTCTCGGCCCGTCTGCGTGAGCCGGGCTATGAACACAAGGCCACGCTGGCTTCGGAAATGCAGGCTGCCATGCAGGGTGGCGTCACCAGCCTGGTCTGTCCTCCTGACACCGATCCGGTACTTGATGAACCGGGACTGGTTGAAATGCTGAAATATCGTGCTGCCGCCCTGAATCAGGCTCACGTCTATCCTCTGGGTGCACTGACAGTCGGTTTGAAGGGACAGGCTTTGACTGAAATGGCTGAACTGACTGATGCCGGGTGTATCGGCTTCTCGCAGGCCAACGAACCTGTTGTCGATACCGAAGTCCTCCTGCGTGCCCTGCAATATGCCAATTCGTTCAATTACTGTACATGGCTGCAACCGGAAGATCCGTATCTGTCGAAAAAGGGGATGGCTCATTCCGGACCGGTCGCTGCCAGACTGGGTTTATCCGGCATTTCCTATATTGCCGAAACGATCCGTTTGCACACCATTTTCGAACTGATGCGTGTTACCGGTGCCCGTATCCATCTTCTGCACAGGGTATCGAACTGGTGCGTCAGGCAAAAAAAGACGGTTTGCCGGTCACTTGCGACGTTGGCATTCACCATATCCATCTGACTGAAGACGATATCGACTTTTTCGATACCAACGCCAGAATGCCCCCGCCACTGCGTTCCAGAGCCGACCGTGTCGCGATTACGGAAGGCCTGCTGGATGGCACTATTGACGCAATCTGCTCCGACCACACTCCTGTGGATGATGATGAAAAACTCCTGCCATTCGGGGAAGCGACCCCGGGAGCAACAGGCCTTGAACTCTTGCTGTCCCTGACACTGAAATGGGGACAATCCCTTAAAAATGATCCGTCCAATCTCTCGAAAGCGATCGCCAAGATCACGTCTGATCCAGCGGCGATTCTGGGCAAGAATTGCGGAAAACTCTCCGTTGGCGATACGGCCGATATCTGTATTTTCAACCCTTCGGAAAGCTGGACAGTAGAGGCGTCAAAACTGGCGAGTCAGGGTAAACATACGCCATTTCTGGGACGTGACATACCGGGGCGTGTCCATTTGACCATTGTGGAAGGCAAGATCGCTTTCGAACGATAACATAGTGTCAGTATGAAACCATTTCTGACCCGACTGCGTTTGTTGCTTCACGTTTTTGGTGCCTTATGGACGACAGGCGTCCTGTATCCCTTTTACGATGAAGCACGGCGCAGTCGTTATGTTCAGAAATGGTCGAAAAAACTGCTTGATATTTGCGGCGTCAAAGTCAGGGTTCACCATCCTGAACGACTCTCATCCAAAGCCCTTATCGTGTCCAACCACGTATCCTGGCTGGATATTTTCCTGATCCACTCCGTCACTCCCTGTCATTTCATTGCCAAGGCCGAAATGGCGGACTGGCCCATTATCGGTTCGCTTGCCAAAAGGACTGGCACACTCTTTCTGGAACGTCGTAGCACCCGCCATCTCAAAAGCACGCTTGACACCCTTGTGAAATACCTTCAGGCCAGAGAACGCTGTATTTTCTTCCCGGAGGGAACAACAGCAAAGCAGGGAGAGCTTTTGCCGTTTCATCCAAACCTGTTTGAAAGTGCCATTCATGCCGATATGCCGGTACAGCCATTTGCCCTGAAATATGTCGATCACAGGGGAGAATTTGAAGACGCCGTTGATTTTTCAGGCGATATCAGCATGAATGAGAACGTTGCAAGCATCCTCGAGACAGACAGTATCTTTGCCGAGCTGACACTGTTGCCACTGATCGACAGCAACGGAAAAAATCGCAAGGATTTGTGCGAACATGCCCGAAAAGCGATTATTTCTGCGTTGCCCCAATCGGTTCAAGAAAACCGGGACAAGCTACCTGAAACACAGTCCGGTCTTCCAGACGGACAGCTGTAAGCTGCCCACCCCAAACACAGCCTGTATCCAGCGCAATCAACTTTTCACGCAACACGAGACCCAGAGTTGACCAATGACCGAAAACAACCGTCACATCCTTCGTTTTCCGGTCCGGCACGTCAAACCAGGGCATATATCCTGCAGGCGCTTCAGATGTCCCCATCTTGCTCGCAAATTCCATTTCACCATCGGCCTTGCAAAAGCGCAGCCGGGTCAAACCATTCACGATACAACGCAGGCGGGCCGTCCCTGTGAGCGTATCATCCCATTTTTTCGGGACATTGCCGTACATTTCTTTCAAAAACGCTTTCCAGTCCGGACCACGCAAAACCATTTCGACTTCATGCGCCAGTTCCATTGTCTTGTTCAGATCCCATTGCGGCAAGACACCGGCATGAACAAGCAAATGATTGTCGTCCGTATAGGCCATGGGACGATTTCTGAGCCAATCGATCAGTTCCTCCCGATCAGGTGCATCGAGAATCGACTGAATCGAATCGCCGGGTTTCAGCTGTGCAAAACCCGCAGCCACAGCCAGCAGATGGAGATCATGATTGCCGAGTACAGTCACCGCTTTTTCTTCCAGATTTCGTACCTGACGCAAGGCATCAAGCGAATTCGGGCCACGGTTGACCAGGTCACCTGCGAACAGGAGTTTCGCGTTCGGAGATTCCCGTTCAATCATTTCCAGCAACTCCTGCATCTGGGGCTGGCACCCCTGAATATCGCCTAATGCATACGTTGTCATGGCTTTTTTTCCTAACAAGATGAAAAAGCCAGTCTAAACGAAAACGGTTTTTTACGGATGCCGAAAAATCAATTTCATACGACGCAACACCCCACAAAAGATATGAATGACCCTCATGACGACCTGATCTGATTTATCTCATTCAATTTAGGTGATGCACAAGTAATTGGCTCAGGTAAAATGACGTTTTAAAACCGATTATTTGTCTTCAGAAAACAAACCATGACTCAGGCAATTGACCAGGATACCGTCATCCAGTACCTGCTGGAAAATCCCGATTTTTTTCAGGAAAACGCAGGCATTCTTCCCGAGCTGAATTTGACCAGCCCCATTCTCGGCAAAACCGTCTCATTGCATGAACGGCAGATGGAAGTCATGCGCGGAAAATACAAAACACTTGAACTGCAATTGTCCAAACTGATGCATACGGCACAGGACAATAAGGCACTGGCTGAAAAAATGCTGGACTGGACACAGGCACTTTTGAAAGAAAAGAATGACGTCGACATGCCCCAGACGCTTGTCATGAGCCTGAAATCCGTTTTTTCGGTACCGGATGTCACCCTTCGTCTCTGGAACGTCCGTGAAGAATATTCGATGGCATGGTTTACGCAATCAGTCACTGAAGACATCCGCAATGCCGTCAATACCCTGAAAACGCCTTATTGTGGAAAATCCGACAATATTGAAGCACTGACATGGTTCACCAATACGGCGTCCATCCGCTCGACGGCCCTGATTCCGATTCGTGAAAATGCCGGATCTGAACCGTTTGGCCTTCTGGTACTGGGATCTCCCGACAAAGCCCGGTTTCAGGAAGACATGGCAACGGATTTTCTAACCGATATCGGCAAAATGGCAAGCGCAGCCCTTGATCGCCTGTTAACCATCGGATGAAATGGACAACCCCGGCAAACCCGCTGACCACCATCTGATCGACCGGTATCTCGATACCCTGACCGGACAGCGAAAATTATCCGATCAGACGGTCATCAACTACCGTCGCGATCTGGGAGAATTGATCTCATTTGCCGATACGACAAGGCTACTCGATCTCTCTTCGAATGATATTCGCCGTTTCACCTCCAGATTACATGCCAAAGGTCTGAATCCCCATTCCATCAGCCGAAAACTGTCGGCATGGAGAGGGTTTTACCGTTGGCTGATCGAAGAAAACGCACTATCCGTCAATCCGGTAGATGACATCCACGCACCTAAAAAAAATAAACCGCTCCCCAAAGCGCTCTCTGTTGACGATGCCGTTCGGGTTGTAGCAAGCATTCCAGATAGTCAGAATGAACATCAGGATGCCGCCACGCTCTTGTGTAACCACGCCATGTTCGAGCTGCTTTATTCCAGCGGACTACGCGTATCGGAATTGACCAGCCTTGATATTCACCCCACAAGAAATGCTGAATACAGTTCATCCAGCTGGATCAATCTGACAGAAAAAGAAGTAACTGTCACGGGAAAAGGCAATAAAACACGGATCGTTCCAGTTGGTGACGCCGCCATTAAAGCCATCAGAGATTGGCTGGCTGTCCGGCATGATGCCATTAATTCAACTTTGTCTGACAAAAGCGCTCTCTTCATCAATTCAAGAGGTCGGCGCATGTCACCCCGTGTGGTACAACTCAGACTGAAATCCCATGCCAAAACAATGGGATTGCCCATCAACATGCATCCCCATGTTCTGAGGCATTCTTTTGCTTCCCATATCCTTCAGTCATCGGGTGATTTGCGCGCTGTTCAGGAAATGCTGGGACACTCCTCCATCGCATCGACTCAAGTATATACATCACTCGATTTTCAGCGGCTGGCTGAAGTTTATGATGCCGCTCACCCGAGAGCCAAAAAAAATGAAGGAAAAAAATAAGCAACAAGCAACAACAGATTTTTCAACTGCTCAATACGCCGGTATCCAATGTAAAAAGGGCAGCCAAAGCTGCCCTTTTCATCATTCAAAGAACCTGAATTCTTAGAACTTGTGGGTAATACCAACCTGGAAACCGGTCATGGAATCTCTTGCATCAAGATTGCCATTGTAATACCAGCTGTCTACAGTATTATTGTTGTCCGTATAGGCTACGTTAGCGTAAACTGACGTGCGCTTTGACATGTCATAGGTATAACCCAAAGCATATTTTTTGGCTTTTGCGCTGTTATTATTGTCTAAAAGAATGCCGGAAACTTTGCCATGGTTAAAGGAAGCGTTAACAGTATGTGGACCGGTCTTGTACTGCAGACCTACTATCCATGTTTTTTCCTTGAAAGACATGCCAGTCTCGACATTATCGGCTTCCAACACTTTGAATCGGGAATCCTGATAACCCAGTGAAACCTTGAAACCAGAAAATGAATAAGCGCCGCCAACGTTCCATACATAAGAATCGTTGGAATCAGCCACTCTGTCATAGTTGGCCAGCAACAGGAGCGGGCCATTATCGTATTTCAGATTGACAGCAAAACCATCGTTACCAATCGCTTTCAATTCAGCATCATTGATATTTTTGGTATTCTGACCAAGTGTATAGGACAAACCAAAGCCAAAACCACTCCAGGATGGGCTATCGTAACGAATCGTATTGCTTACCTGTTCGGAACGCAGAATATTGCTTTTGGCAAGAGAAGCGCCGACACCGTACTGATTGAACGGATCCACCATACGGTATGTTTCAACCGACAGGTTATTCACACGACCCAGACGAACGGCACCCCATGCATCACTTTTCAGACCAACATTGGCAGCACCAATCCAGTCTGCAGATTTTCCTGAAATGGCATCGCTGTAATTCCAATGAGCACGATTTACCAAATCATCTTTTTCCCATTCGCGCCCATCCGTCTCCATTACAACACTGTTAGCCTGGGTACCGTCGTTCAGATTAAAACGGCGTTCCAGTTCGAAGGTTGCTTTCAGGCCGGATCCCAGATCTTCAACGCCACGGAAGCCGATACGGCTGTCGACGTTACCACCCATACGAACGTCGGAACCGGTTTCCTTGACCAGGCCGGTATCGACGATACCATAAAGGGTGACATTGGATTGAGCGTGCGCCATACCAGCGACACTCCCCATGACAGCTATCGCAATAAGAGTTTTTTTCATATTTTATTTATCAAAAAAAGAGACTAATTATTTGTTTTTTTTGGTTACTTCGCGGAAATTGGAAAAAATTCCAGTACCTTTAAAAAGGTGGCATCATTGATGTTATCAGTGCGTCAGCAACAACACCTAAAGCACAAGAAACCTAATTATCGTATGCATCCTGCAAAATTCAGAGAAAAAGCAATCAATGCTGCCTTGTATATGAAGAATCCGGTTCTCCAGATTTGTTGAATACCAAACTGTATACCGGTAACAGAATCCTTATCTGAATCGCAGGAATAGCCTGTTGAAAACTATTCGGAAAGACTGCATACCATTGTAAGTCAGGAAACAATCTCTTCCCTCTACCAATGTCCAAATCTTTTTTCCGGTGATGCTTTTAAGCAACATACTGTCTGCATCACCTTATTCCAACGTAAGCCTTCATACTTAGCAATACGAAGAAACCATTCTTTGCGACAACCCGATTTCGCTGAAATAAAAAAGGACAGCCGAAAAGCTGTCCTTTTGGTCGGAGTGACAAGACTTGAACTTGCGGCCCCTAGACCCCCAGTCTAGTGCGCTACCAACTGCGCCACACCCCGATTGCTTAAATACTATACCATAAAATGCGCTATATTGCAAGCCTTTTTTGCGAATGGTTGCATTTTTTTTGCAAAAGGACTATACTAATTACACATTGAACAAGAGGTGATGAAATGGCGTTGGAAGAACAGGTGGTGGATCGGCTGATCCACTTGGGTTATACCGTTTCATTTGCAGAGTCTTGCACCGGCGGGCTGTGCTGCGGCACGCTGGTTAATGTAGCCAATGCGTCCAAGGTGCTGAATGCCAGCTTTGTAACCTATGCCAATGCGGCGAAAATTCGTTTTTTGGGCGTGGAGGCGGACACGATCTTGAATTATGGCGTAGTCAGCGAGCAGGTGGCGGCGCAAATGGCACGGGGCGTGGCTAAGACGACAGAGAGCGATGTGGGCGTCGGCATCACCGGTATTGCCGGTCCCGGTGGCGGTACGGCCAAAAAGCCGGTGGGCATGGTCTGTTTTGGCTTTTGCGTGCAGGATCAAGTGCAGACCTATACTTGCCAATTTGGCAATTTGGGGCGCAACCGGGTGCGCGAGTCTGCTGTGAAATTCGTTTTTTCCAAATTGCTGGAGATTTTGTAAGACCGGCAGTGCGGTTTTGTTTTTGCGCGGGAGTTGCGATTTTTCTCTTGATTTTCTCCGCGAAATATAGTATAATCTTAGCCGTGCTGCAACGCAGCACGTTATGCTGATATGGCTCAGTTGGTAGAGCAGCGCATTCGTAATGCGCAGGTCGTCGGTTCGAGTCCGACTATCAGCTCCAAAACCTGCGTAAACACGGCGTTTTCGCAGGTTTTTTCTTTTTCAGAAATGCATTTCAAAACTCAATAAGCAACAAAAAATCTCACTCTTTTTCACGGAGTGAGATTTTGTGATTTTTGGCGTTAAATATTCCAAGACCATCTATTGACCATTTATGAATTTTCCGCATTTCCGCCGAGTAGATTTCCCATTGTGTTTGCAACATTCTCTTGCATGGAATCCGTCACATGCATATAGGTGTTTATTGTAAAGCCGGCGTCCGTATGACCTAACATGTGCGATACCGTTTTTATGTCCATTCCTTGTTCAAGGGATAAAGTCGCAAAGCTGTGTTGCAATCCCCTAAAAATAATGATACAATGACCACATAAGGGGGACTTTCGATGCAAAAAAAAATCTATACTGTGGCTACGGCCCACTTGGATACCATTTGGTCCTGGGACTTTGAGACCACCGTGTCCCGGTACATCTACAATACCTTGGTGGACAACTTTGCACTGTTCCAAAAATATCCCACCTATCACTTCAATTTTGAGGGCAGCTATCGTTACGAGCTGATGGAGGAATATTACCCGGAACTGTACGCCAAAATGCGAGACTATATTGCCCAGGGGCGGTGGAGTGTTTGCGGCTCCGCCTTTGAGAATGGCGATGTGAATGTGCCGTCGCCGGAGGCACTCTTTCGCAATATTCTTTATGGCAATCGCTATTTTGAGGAGAAATTCGGCAAGCGCTCAGTGGATATTTATCTGCCGGACTGCTTTGGCTTCGGTTGGGCGCTGCCCAGCATTATGGCCCACGCCAACCTGATGGGCTTTACGACCCAAAAGCTGGGTTGGGGCGGCGCCTACGGCATTCCTTTTGATATTGGCGTGTGGCAAGGGCCGGACGGCGCGCAGGTGCTGGCCAGTTTGAACCCCCACGATTATTACTTTACGCTGAAGAAGCTGCGGGACTGGGATTTTGTGCAGCAAAAGCTGGATGAAAACGAAAAATACGATCTGAACAGCACTATGATTTTCCATGGGATCGGCGATCGGGGCGGTGCGCCCAAGGAAGCCTCTGTGGCCTTTGTAGAGCAGGAGATCAACAAAAACAAAGACAGCAATGTGCAGGTGCTGGCGTCCGGTGCGGATGATCTGTTCCGTGACCTGAACGCCCAGCTGACTCCGGAGCAAAAAGCCAAGCTGCCCCGGTGGGAGACGGAACTGGTAATGCAAAATCACGGCGTTGGCGGCTACACTTCCCGAGCCGTGGGTAAGCGTTGGAACCGCCGCTGCCAGGAACTGGCGGATATGGCAGAGCGTTCCGGCGTAGTGGCGGATTATCTGGGCACCGCCCATTACAATAAAGAGGCTATGGAGCTGAACTGGAAGCGTACCATCGCCCATCAGTTCCACGATGATCTGCCGGGCACCTCCGTGCAGCGCGCCTATCGCCGCAGCTGGAACGACTACGGTATGGCCATGAACGGCTTTGCCGGTGAGTTGACCCAAGCTGCCGGGTCTGTGGGCAGTCTGCTGAAAACGGACTTTTGCGCCGGCACGCCGGTGACGGTATTTAACAGTCTGGAAGTGGCCCGCACGGATGCGGTGACTCTGGAGCTGCCCCACTGGCCCAAGGCCTGTGCGCGGGTATATGACCCCAAGGGCAGGGAAGTGAAAAGTCAGGTGAACCGCTACGAGAATGGCACGGCGGAGCTGGTATTTGTTGCCACGGTGCCTGCCTTGGGCTTTGCGGTCTATGATGTGCGGCCCTCCGATGTGCCCTGCCGTCTGCGGGGCAGCCTGTCCATCAGCGGCGAAAATCAGATGGAGAACCAAAAATACATTGTGCGCCTGAACAAAAAGGGCAACATCACCTCCATCCTGGACAAAGAAATGGACGAGCAGGAGCTGCTGTCGGAGCCCATCAGCCTGGGGCTGTTTAAGTACACCGGCTCTAAGCCCTGGCCTGCCTGGGAAATGAATTATAAAGAAGCCAACAAGGACCCGGACCGCCTGCCAAATCCGGTGACGGTGACCATTCAGGAGAAAGGCCCGGCGCGGGTGTCCTTCTGTGTGGAGCAAAAGGATGGGGACTCTACCTTTAAGAATATCATTGCCCTCACCGACGGCGGCAGCCGGGTAGAGGTATATTCTGAGATCGAGTGGCGCAGTCTGCACACGATGGCAAAGAACAAATTTGCATTTGCCTGCACCAACCCGGAGGCTACCTTTGACCTGGGGCTGGGCGCCATTCGCCGGGGAAATATGACGGAAAAGCTGTTTGAAGTGCCTGCTCAAAACTGGGTGGATCTGACGGATAAAAGCGGCGACTGGGGCGTGTCTGTGCTTAGCGAGTGCAAGTATGGCTGGGACAAGTATAAGGACAATACCCTGCGTATGACCGTGCTGCACAGTCCGGTACGCAATTACCGGATCGATTCCATGCAATCTATGATGGACCTGGGACTGAACCGATACAGCTATGCCCTGTTCTCCCATAAAGGGCAGGTGGGCGCCGATACGCAAAATCAGGCCCGTGCCTTTTTGCAGCCCCTGACCGGGTATGTGGAGCCAAAGCACCCGGGCGTGCTGGGTACCGCATACAGTTTTGGAAATGCCTCTCACCCACAGGTGGTGCTGCGGGCAATGAAGTTCGCGGAGGACGGCGACGAGATCGTGGTGCGCTTGAACGAGGGCGCCGGTACGCCGGTGGAGCACTACGCCCTGCGCCTGGGTGCCGGTGTGGCAGAAGCCCGAGAGCTGTTTGCCTCTGAAGAAGAAAAAGGTCCGGCAACGGTAAAAGACGGCTGCCTGGTCACGGACTTTACACCGTATCAGATCAAGACCTTTGCCCTACGGCTGCAACCGGCGGCGCAGGTGGGTCACGCTGCCAAGGCAACGCCTCTCACACTGCCTATGAACGTGCAGTTGATCACCAAGCAAGGCGAGCAGGGCGAGCTGCCCCTGTCTATTCCTGCGGAGCGGATCGGCGATCAGGTCACGGCAGCCGGTATTCCTTTTGCTATTGCAAAGGACGGCAAGAACGCCTTGCGCCTTGCCGGTCAGACCCTGACCTTAAAGAAAGATACTCGCCGGCTGGCGCTGCTGTTGTCTGCGGACAGTAATCGGATTTTAGACTTTACCGTAGGTGGAAAAACGGTGCCTTGCTCGGTGCTGAGCCGTACCCGGCGTTTTGCAAGCTGGGATCTGTACGATCTGCACGAGACCGCCCATATTCAAGAGGGACAGCTGGGGTATGTAAGTACCCACAGCCATAACGCGGACGGTACAGACGCCATTGCCAAGGAGCTGTACTTCTATATTTTGATCTTAAATGTACAGGGCGGCGACACGGTGATATTGCCCCGGGATGAAGAAACACTGGTTTTGGCCGCAACGGAGCTGAATACAGTGGCTGTGCCATGTGCAACCCCGCTGTATGACCGGGTTGAGGACCGCCCCTTTGACTACACCATGCGCCTGGGGGACAAACTGCGTTACCTGCGTATGAAACTGCCTTGGTATATGGGCGATAAAGGTCGCTATTTCAGTTGCTACAACCGAGGAAGAGAGAGGGAATAAGATGAAGCCGAATTTTGACCAGAACTGGACCACCACCAACGGCGGTGTGCCGCTGAATGACAGCGAAGTGGAGCGTTACATTGGCGTGGTGCCGCGCCCCAACCAGGTCCACTTGGCACAGCAGCCTTTTTACTGCTTTATGCACTTTGGCATGAATACTGCCAATCAGCGGGAGTGGGGCAGCGGCAGAGAAACGGTGCAGGACTTTACCATTAAGAAGATCAAGCCGGAGCAATGGGTGCGCACGGTGAAGGCTGCCGGTGCCAGCGGTATCATTCTTACCTGTAAGCACCACGACGGTTTTTGTCTGTGGCCCAGTGCATACACATCGTTCAGTGTAAAGAACACGGACTTTGACGGCGATATTGTGAAGCAGGTGTCTGACGCCTGCGCTGCCGGCGGACTGGATTTTGGCGTGTATCTTTCCCCTTGGGATATGCACGAGCCCACCTACGGTACCCCGGATTATAATGATTATTTTTGCAATCAGTTAACGGAGCTGCTTACCAATTACGGCCATATCAGTGAGGTTTGGTTTGACGGTGCGAAAGGCGCCGATGTGCCGAACTTTGAGTATGATTGGGCGCGGTATTACGCCCTGATCCGCAAACTGCAGCCGGACGCGCTGATTTCCATTTGCGGCCCGGATGTGCGCTGGGTGGGCAACGAGGGCGGCAAGACCCGCAAAAGCGAGTTCTGTGTGGTACCTGCTCGCCTGGCAGACGCTGAAAAGACGCATGAGAAGAGCCAACACGGCGAGGGCGACGCTGCCGCGCTGAAAAAGCTGAACAATATGGACGAGGATCTGGGCAGCCGCAAGGTGCTGTCTATGGCGCAGGATCTGATTTGGTATCCGGCGGAGGTGGATGTGTCCATCCGTAAGGGTTGGTTCTGGTCCAAGAATGAGGACCGCACGGTTAAGAGCGCGCGTAGACTGTTTAAGCTGTATCTTGGTTCTGTGGGCAACAACTGCACCCTGCTGCTGAATGTGCCGCCTACCAATAAGGGCGTGATCCATCCGAGAGACGCCCACGCCTTGAAGGGGATGGGCCAGGCCATTCGCAAGATGACCGAGCACCCGATCATCACATACCAGCTGGGCGAATTACAGCCGGAGCAGGGGTATATCGACTTTGACTTTGACAGCGTACATAAGTTGAAATATGTGATTCTGTCCGAGGAGATTCGCAAGAGCCAGCGGGTGGAGGCCTTTGAACTGTGGGCTAAGAAGCCAAACGGCAAGATGAAGCGCATTTACAAGGGCACGGTGATCGGTATGAAGAAAATTGTGCGGTTGCGCCGGGGATTGAATTGCCTAGGCGTGCGCTTGGTGATCCGCCAAAGCCGCAGCACCCCGGATATTGCCGAAATCGGATTTTACGAATGATTACGCCAAGGCCCCCGCTTATGCGGCGGCGCCTTCCGGTATAAAAAAAGGACTTGTTCTGATGAACAAGTCCTTTCCTTTTTTCGTTTTATTCCAGGGCACGGGATACGGTCTCCCCGGCACGAGAGGCGGCTTCGCTAAGATCGGTGGCGCCTTCACGCACCTTGGAGCCGGCTTCAGATGCGCCCTCGCTCAGCGCCTCGCCGGGACTTTTTGCTGTGGTTTCCTCTTGTGTGGTGGTTTCGCTGACGGTGGTGTTCGGTTCTGTGGTGGGATTTTCCTCCTGCTTGGCGCAGCCCAGCAGCACGGTTGCCAGCACGGTTACGGCCAGTGCTAAAATCATCAATCGGTTTTTCATGGTGTTGCCTTCCTTTCGGTTTTATTCTGCCCGGCGGCGCCGGGTTTATGCGTTTTATTTGGTTAAGGTGCCATGATCGCTGTACAGCAGCAGAAGAATGTCCTCTTCCGCACCGGTGGCGGCGTTCAGGTACACCAGCGCGTCCTCTCCGGTGTCTGCCGAATGCACAAGCACCTCAATACAGGCTACCTCCCGGCCGTCCTCCTTGGGGATCAGGCACTTTTTGGTGCTCCTCACCTCCAAATAGGGGCTGATCTTGGCGGTGGCTGCCTTTTCCGATACGGTAAAGGTGGGCACATTCCGCCGGTGGTGGTTGGTGATATAGCCCCGGGCCTCCAGCGATACCACGCTGCCGTCCCGCAGGGACACGCCAACCTTGATTAGATCTGTATAGTAGAGTATTCCGTCTCGGCAGTAGGCAAAATTGACGGTGCAGATATTACCGTCGGTGGCGTAATAGGTGGAGCGCATATCTTGGTAGCCCAGTTTCTTCAAATAGGCGGCTGCCTGCTTGATCGCTTCTTTTTCATCTATGGCCTTGGTACTGATTTTGCCGCCGTAGAGAATGGAGCTGACATACCCGCCGCTTTTGGTCACATTTACCGTTTGTTGCCCTTTGGTAAACACATAGGCAGGCATACGCCCGGCTTCGTCTTCCAATCGGTTTAGACGGGTCTCATTGCACCCCAGTGCCTTGGCAGCGATCTTGGCGGCAGCGTCCTTGCTGATTTTGTCCTGCCCCTTGAGCAGCTGCGGCTCTTTGTGCAGTACCGCGTCTGCAAAGGGGCCGTCATATAGCAGGGTGGGGTAGTTCTCAAAGGCTTCCTCCGCGGTGGAAAAGTCTGTGCTGATGGCGGGCAGACGGGTGCCGTCCGCAGACTTTACATCGCGCTTGGTGATCTGGCCGCCGTTATTGCAAATTTCTACCATTTGGGTCACACTGTTTTTATATTTGGTGGCGTATTGCAGCAGCCGGAGCAGATTTTCGTGCTCTTTTGCGGTGACCACCTCGCCGGCATAGACTTTTTTGCTGAGATAAGTGGCGTAGTCCCCGGTTTGGCTTAAAAATTTATAGGTGCCTGCCAGGTTCATCTGCTCCACCGGCAGGCGGGACAGAGAATCCTTGGCCTGATTGGCCTGTTGAGACAGATCTCGGCTTACATCAGACAGGGTGGCGGCGCCGTTTGCATAGACGCTTTTGGTCAGATCGGTCTCAATGCCCTCCAGGTCCTCCGCCAGGGCAGACAGGCTTTGGCGATAGGTGCTTTCCAGCCGCGCCCGGTACCGGGCAGCCTGTACGGTGCCGGTGATGGCATAGATGATCAAAATACCCGCCAGCAGCAAACCGAAGGACAGCAGTCGCACGGAGCTTCGCTTTGTCATAATCATTCCTCATTCCCTTGGGGCAGCGCTGTGCTGCCGCCGCATTTCTTTTTCTATTTTTGACGGAATTTTGAAAAACATACAAAAAAATCTTAACTCCAGGACTAAAGTATGGTATACTGTAACTGATTATGTAACCTGGAGCAGTGTATAATGAAGTTGACGGAGAAAAAACGCATTGTGGTCAAAGTAGGCACCTCCACTTTGACCCACGACACAGGCAAGACCAATATTGCCCGGATGGCCAAGCTGGTATCTGTGCTGGCAGATCTGAAGAACGCCGGTCATCAGGTGGTGCTGGTGTCCAGTGGCGCCGTGGGTATCGGTGCCGGTAAGCTGGGCATGCATGAGCGACCGGACCATACCAGCGGGCTGCAAGCCTGCGCGGCGGTGGGGCAGTGCGAGCTGATGTTCCTCTACGACAAGCTGTTTTCCGAGTATGGCGTGGTGGTGAGCCAGTTGCTGTTTACCGGCTACACCTTAAATCACCCGGAGGAAAAGGCTCATTTGGTGGACACCTTTAATCAGCTGCTGGAATATGACGCCCTGCCCATAGTGAATGAGAACGACAGCGTGTCCGTTGAGGAGCTGCTCCACGGTGACAACGATTGCCTGTCTGCCACGGTGGCTCAACTGATCGGGGCGGATCTGCTGATCCTGCTTACCGATACGGACGGCCTATTTGACGCCAACCCGGCAGAGAATGAGGACGCGCGCCTTATCGGCCGTGTGGCAGAGATCAACGACGATGTGTACGCCGTAGCCGGGGGTGCCGGCAGCAAGGGCACCGGCGGCTTTACAACGAAAATTCGGGCGGCGGAGATCGCCACCGGCGCCGGTATTCCGGTGATTATTATGAACGGAGAGCGACCCACGGCTATTTATAAGGTGTTGGACGGGCAGCCCATCGGCACCTATTTTGAAGCGAACAGCAGGTGAATGCAATGGATGAAAAGATGAGAGAAATGGGGATCCGTGCGAAGCACGCAGCCGGTGTGCTGGCTACCCTGACAACAGAGGAAAAGAATGCAGGGCTGCTGGCGATTGCTGATGCGCTGCGGGCGCGGCAGACAGAGATTATGGCTGCCAATGCACTGGATTTGGAAGCCGGTAAGGCAAACGGTATGTCCCCGGCACTGCTGGATCGGCTGGCGCTAAACGGCGACCGGATCGAGGGTATGGCCCAGGGTTGTCAGGATGTGGCGGACCTGCCGGACCCCTGCGGTCGCGTGCTGGAGAGCCAGACCCGCCCCAACGGCCTGTATATGGAAAAGGTTAGCGTGCCTATCGGGGTCATCGGCATTGTGTATGAGGCTCGGCCTAATGTAACGGTGGACGGCGCCGCTCTATGCTTAAAAAGCGGCAACGCCGTGATTCTGCGGGGTGGCAAAGAGGCCATTCACTCCAATCGCATGCTGGCTCAGGTGATGCGGGACGCCCTGTTTAACGCAGGCATTGTGCAGGACGCTGTGGCGCTGGTGCAGGATACCTCCCGGACTTCTGCTACCGAGATGATGCATATGAAGGGGTATATCGACTGCCTGATCCCCCGGGGGGGCAAGGGACTGATCGCTGCCGTGTGCGAGAATGCCACTGTGCCGGTGATCGAGACCGGCTCCGGCAACTGCCATATTTATGTGGACGCCACGGCGGATGTGGATATGGCGGCAGACATTATCTTTAACGCCAAGACCCAGCGGATCGGCGTATGCAACGCCTGTGAGAGCCTGGTGATCCACCGGGATATTATTGACCACGCCCTGCCGGCCATTAAGTTGCGGCTGGACGAAAAAAATGTGGAAATGCGGGGCGACGCCCGAGCCATGCAGGCCTGCGACGGCTTGGTGCCCGCCACGGAAGAAGATTTTTATACCGAGTATTTGGATTATATTATCAGCGTAAAGACGGTTAAGAGCGTGGACGAGGCCATTGACTTTATCAATGTGCACTCCACCGGCCACAGCGAGGCCATCATCACCCGGGACGAGGAGAGCGCGCGCCGCTTTTTGCAGCGGGTGGACTCTGCGGCGGTGTATGTGAACGCCTCCACCCGATTTACCGACGGGGCGGAGTTTGGCCTGGGGGCGGAGATCGGAATCTCTACCCAAAAGCTGCATGCCCGCGGCCCCATGGGTCTGCGTGCCCTGACTACCACTAAATACTTGATCTTTGGCAACGGACAGGTGCGATAAAATGAACCAGACAGTAGAAAAAGAGCGGCTGCGCCGGCGGAAGCAAAATCAGCGCCGTGCCCGCACCAAGCGCTTTTTTATGGTGCTGGGTGTGTTGGTGGTGGCACTGGCGGCCTTTCTGATTACCGTTAAGATCTGCAAGCCGGATTTTGATTTTTCCCTTTTGGTGCCGGACAAGGCTGTGACCTTTGTGCAGGAGAATGTGCTGGGTCACACCACCACGGCACCCACTACGCAGGCACCTACTGCGCCGCCCACTACGGAGAAACCGACTTACGCCGATTACAAGGATGCCTCCGCTTTTGCGTTTGACACTTCCAAGCAAGGCAGTCAGGTGGGCAATATTCTGAATAAAACCCATGGGGCAGTGACCTTTAATGGTGCGTATATCTATTTTGCCGCACCGGGTCAGGGTATTTACCGCTTTGCTCCGACAGAGGAGACCACCACCAAGGTGAAGGGCGTGAAAAATGCCTGCTGCCTGAATATTATGGGCGATTTCCTCTACTATATTGATAAAGACAGCAAAAAGCTGCAAAAACTTTCCGTCTCCGGCGGCGATGCCGTGACTTTGCTTCCCGACGCGCGCCGGGCCTACGGCTACAACGATCGGCTGTTTTGCCTGACCGGCGACTCTCTGTACACCGTGACGGCGGCAGGGGACAAGACCTTGCTTTATACAGCGGGGGCAGACAAAAAGCTGGCGCTGGTGGGCATTTCGCTTACCGATGTGTATTTTACGGAGACGGACAACCTGACCGGCGAGGTGGAGTACCTGACCGTGGGGCAGACCGGCGGCAACAGCACCCACTTCCGTGCCGCAACGGAAAAGAACGAAGTGCGTTCTATGGCGCTGGAAAACGGCTATTTCTACTATTATCAGCGCTGGTCGGAGGACAAATATGATCTGGTTCGCCAAAAGTTCGGCAGCCAAAAGACCGTGACCTTGCTGGAGCATGTGCGTTCCACCGATTACCCGGTGGTGTACGGCAACCGGCTGTATTATACCGATTATAAGAGCGGAGCCGCCCGGGCAATGGAGCTGAATATGAACTCCGGCGCCAAAAAGGTGATGCTCACCGCCTCCGGTGCGGACGAGTCCGGCACCGTAGCGGTGGCCTGCGGCTATCAGTATATCTTTTTGATCGGCAAAAAGACGGAGAGCGGCGGCAGTGTGTACCGCGCCTCCTGCATTTACACCTCTGCCTCGGCAGACAATACCATGGACTTCCGCAGCGGAAAATGGTCCTACTAATTCCTGGGAGTAAAGGAACGAAACACAGTGGATAAGTACAAAAAACTCGCTTCCAATACCATTATCTTTGCCATTGGCACCTTTTCGTCTAAAATTCTGTCGTTTTTGCTGATGCCCTTTGTCACCCGTATGATGACCACGGGCAGCTACGGCGCGGCGGATCTGATCCAGCAGACGGGCAATGTGATCATACCCATTGCCTTTTTGTGCGTCAACTCGGCAGCCCTGCGCTTTTCGATGGACAAGGCAGAGCGCAAGAGCGATGTATTTACCGTAGGCGTGCGGGTGACCTTGGTGGGCTTTTTGGCCTTTCTGTTGTTTGCGTACCCGATCAGTTTAATTAAAATCAACGACTTTAAGCTGGGCGATTACCTGGTGCTCATTTATGTGTTTGTGCTCACCTCCGGCTTTCGCCAGCTGTGCCAGCAGTTTGTGCGCGGCTCCGGTCATGTAAAGCTGTTTGCCATTGACGGTATTTTGGCTACTGTGACCTATCTGCTGTTTACCATGCTGTTCTTGGGCGTGTTTAAGTGGGGGGTTACCGGCTATATTTTAGCCATCGTGGCGTCGGACTTCTGCTCCGTGCTGTTCTTTACCGTAACTGCCAAGCTGTACCGTTATGTGCGCTTTAAGGGCGTGCGCCGCCAGACTGGGCGGGATATGCTGCGCTACTGCGTGCCCATGATCCCTACCATTATCTTGTGGTGGATCATCAATGTGTCTGACCGCTATATGGTTACTTATTTTGTGGGCTCTTCTGCCAACGGTCTGTATTCCGCCGCGTCTAAGATCCCTAATTTGGTGATTATGTGCGCATCTGTATTTACAGACGCCTGGCAACTGTCTGCGGTGGATGAGTATAACAATAAGGATACCGCCCGGTTTTTCTCTAAGATCTTTCGGGTGTACTGTGGCGGCACCTTCTTTGTAGCTTCTTTCCTGATTTTGACTTGTAAGATTATTACAAAAGTTTTGGTGGCAGACGCGTATTTTGACTCTTGGCAGTATGTGCCGGTGCTGATCATCTCCACCGTATTCTCCTGTCTGGTGAACTTTTTGGCCTCCATCTATATGGCGGAGAAAAAGAATATTATGGCGATGGTAACTGCCCTCACCGGTGCAGTCACCAATGTGGTGCTGAACCTGATTTTGATTCCCCGTATGGGTGCCAACGGTGCGGCCGTTGCCACTGCCTGCGCCTTTGTGGTCGTGTTCCTGACCCGCAGTCGGGATACGCGCCGATTCATTAAGATCAACTACCAGCCGGTGGTGCTCACCTGCCAAACCGTGGTGCTGGTGGCCCAAACGGTGGCGGCGCTGTGCTTGCAGGGCGTGTGGTTCTATGTGGCAGAGGCACTGTTGTTTGCCCTGATGTTGGGAATGAACTGGTATCAGGTGGTAGAACTGTACAAACTGGTGACGACCAAGATGCTGTCCAAACTGAAAAAGCCGAAAACAGAGGAAGAATAAGAGAAATGTTTCGTGCATAGGCTCTTTTAGCGACTTGGTATTGAATTACAGACGATTTTAGTATATAATCTACAAATGGAACACGATTATTTGCGTGATTTATAATAATTTTTGGAGGTTTTGTATGAAATCAACGATTTCTGTGGCGCAAGCAAAGCGACGGATCAACGACAAACTCAGTCACTTTTTCGGCGTTACGCCGGCAGACGCCACCAATGAACAATATTATAAGGCTGTGGCCATGATCCTGCGGGAGATGCTCAGCGAAAAAAACAGCCAGTTCCGCCATCAGGCTGAGGGTCAGGACTCTAAGCAGATCTATTATCTGTGTATGGAGTTCTTAATGGGGCGTTCCTTAAAGAACAACTTGTATAACCTGGGTCTGACTGAGACTTTTGAAAAGGCACTGGCCGGCTTTGATGTAAAGCTGGAGCAGCTGTACGATGAGGAGCCGGATGCCGGTTTGGGCAACGGCGGCTTGGGCCGTCTGGCTGCTTGTTATCTGGACGGTTTGGCCTCTGACGGCTATCAGTCTATGGGCTATTCCATTCGGTATGAGGCCGGTATTTTTAAGCAGAAGCTGGTAGACGGCTGGCAGACGGAACTGCCGGACTTTTGGCTGCCCGGCGGAGAGGTTTGGTTAGTGCCTCGTGAGGAGCGCGCCCAGACTGTCAGTTTTGAGGGCTGGGTCGATGAAAGCTGGGACGGTGAGTACCATACCGTCACGATGCGGGATTGCAACACCGTGATCGCTGTGCCCTATGATATGTATGTAAGTGGCCTGGGTGACGGTGTGGCTCGTTTGCGCCTGTGGGCGGCTCGCAAGCCTGCACTGGATATGAGCCTGTTTAATCAGGGCGAGTATATTAAGGCTATGGAACAGTCTGCCATGGCAGAGACCATCAGCAAGGTGCTGTATCCGGCAGATAACACGCCGGAGGGCAAGTCCCTGCGCCTGCGCCAGCAGTATTTCCTGGTGTCTGCCTCTGTGCAGGATATTATTCACCGTCACCTGTCCAAGTACGGCACGCTGGATAATCTGCCGGAGAAGGTGGCGATCCATATTAACGATACCCACCCCACCTTGGCCATTCCGGAGCTGATGCGCATTATGCTGGACGAGTGCGGCTATGATTGGGACTCTGCTTGGAAACTGGTAACCGACACGATGGCGTACACCAACCACACGGTGATGAAAGAGGCGCTGGAGTGCTGGAGCGAGGACCTGTACAAGCGCCTGCTGCCCCGTATTTATGAGATCACCAAGGAGATCGACAACCGCTTCCGTGCCTTTGTTTGGGGCGCTACCCATGATGCAGACAAGGTGGAGCGTATGGCTGTGATCTCTTGCGGCGCCGTGCGTATGGCCAACCTGTGCGTGGCCGGCTCTCACAGCGTCAACGGCGTGTCTGCTTTGCATAGCGAGATTTTGAAGGATACGGTGTTCCACGACTTCTACACCATCACCCCGGCCAAGTTTACCAATGTAACCAACGGCATTGCCTTCCGCCGCTGGCTGTGCCAGTCCAACCCGCAGCTGACCGACTATTTAACGGAGCTGATCGGTGACGACTTTATTAAGCACAGCGACCGCCTGCTGACTCTGCGGGATTACAAGGACGACCCGGCAGTGCTGGACCAGCTGCAAAAGATCAAGCGCGCCAACAAAGAGCGCTTTGCCAAAGTGGTGAAGAAGCAGAACGGCGTGGTGCTGGACCCGGATTCCATCTTTGATGTGCAGGTGAAGCGCCTGCACGAGTATAAGCGCCAGCAGCTGAATGTACTGAACATTATTGCCCAGTACCAGGCGCTGAAAGAAAATCCGAATATGGACTTTACTCCCCGGACTTATATTTTTGCTTCCAAGGCAGCCCCGGGTTACTACATGGCTAAGAAAATCATTCAGCTAATTGACGCTTTGGCTCATGTGGTGAATAATGACCCGGACACCAAGGATAAGCTGAAAGTGGTGTTTATGGAGGACTACTCCGTGTCTTTAGCAGAGGTGCTGATGCCTGCTGCGGACATCAGTGAGCAGATTTCGCTGGCCGGCACGGAGGCATCCGGCACCGGTAATATGAAGTTGATGCTCAACGGCGCCGTTACTCTGGGCACCCTGGACGGCGCCAATGTGGAGATCTGCAACGCCGTAGGGGAGGACAATATCTTCCTGTTTGGTATGAAGACGCCGGATGTGGAGGCTCTGCGCCGCAGCGGCTATCACCCCATGAACTATGTGACCAATAACCCGGCGTTAAAGAACGCCATTGATATGATCCAGTATGGCGTGAACGGCAAGGACTTTAGTGAGATTACCTCCTCACTGATCAATGTGGACCCGTATATGGCGCTGGCAGATTTTGCCGATTATCAAAACGCCCAGCGGCGTTCGGCACAGGTGTATGCTGACAAGACCGCCTTTGCCAAGATGAGCCTGATGAACATCAGCGGTGCTGGCATTTTCAGCGCAGACCGTGCCGTGCAGGAATATGCGGAGAATATTTGGCACACCCACCCGGTGGTTGTAGCGCAGCCCCGGCCTCAAAAGGCGGCGGCTGCTGCGGAGAAGCCCGCCGAGAAGCCGGCGAAGAAACCCGCAGCCCAAAAGTCTGCGGCCAAAAAGTCTGCTACAAAGAAAACCACCAAGAAGAAATAAATCTGCTTGCGGCAGGCGCAGGGCAATGCCTGTGTCTGCCGCTTTTTACTGTTTAAGAGAGGAAAAATATGCTGATCTTCAACGCCAGAGACCCACAGTACAAGTCGCCCATCCGCGCCGTGGCAACGGATGAGCCGGTGCATCTGCGGCTGGTGGTCTCGCGGGATATGCATTGCTCCGGCGCCCGGTTGGTGGTCACCAAGGACGGCGAAACGCCGGTGCCTTACGGTATGTTTTGGGCCGGGATGTGCGGCACGGAGGCAGAGTATTGGGAGCTGCATTTTGCCGCCACCACCCCGGGGCTGTATTTTTATCATTTTGAATTGGACACCCCATGGGGACTGCATTTTGTGCGCAACGCCGGGGGCGGCAAAGGGGATTTTCTGCCGGACGGTGCGGATTTTCAGCAAACGGTATATGATAAGGATTTTCAAACGCCGGCCTTTTTGCGGGGTGGACTGATCTATCAGATCTTTCCGGATCGGTTTTACAATTCCGGCGCGCCAAAGACCGGTGTGCCTGCCACCCGGGTGCGGCGTAACTGGGGGGAGGAGCCTTTTTGGGACGAGGCCCAGATGGACGGCCTTTGGAACAACGATTATTTCGGCGGCGACCTGAAAGGCATTGCGGAGAAGCTGCCGTATATTGCCAAGCTGGGCGTGACCGCGATTTATTTGAATCCGATTTTCGAGGCCCATTCCAACCATCGGTACGACACCGGGGATTATGAAAAGATTGACCCTATGCTGGGTGATGCAGAGGACTTAAAATATCTGTGCAGCCAGGCGAAAAAACTGGGGATCGGTGTGATTTTAGACGGCGTGTTCAGCCACACCGGGCGAGATTCCAAGTATTTTAATTACTATGGTCATTACCCCACAGTGGGCGCCTATAACAGCCCGGACAGCCCCTATTACAGCTGGTACCAATTTGGCAAGGATCGGGACGATTACAAGTCCTGGTGGGGCATTCGCCTGCTGCCGGAGATCCGTGAGGAGGAGCCATCTTATCGGGACTATATTTGCGGTGAGAACGGCATCCTTCGCCGTTGGATGCGCTGCGGCATCAGCGGCTGGCGGTTGGATGTGGCGGATGAGCTGCCGGATGTGTTCCTGGACGACCTGCGCCGGGCTGTAAAAAGCGAGAACCCGGACGCCATCATTATCGGCGAGGTGTGGGAGGATGCCACCACCAAGTTTGCCTATGGGCAGCGGCGGCGTTATCTGCTGGGGAATCAGCTGGACAGTGTGATGAATTATCCCTTTGCCGCGGCGATCTTGCACTTTGTGCGCTACGGCGGCGGTCAGGCATTTTTGGACGCCATCTTGTCTATTACCGAGCATTATCCGCCCCAGGTGACGGCGGTGCTGATGAACCATATCGGCACCCACGATACTCTGCGGGCGATTACCGCATTGGCCGGACCGGATTGTACCGGCCAAGGGCGGGCTTGGCAGCATCGCAACAATAACCTGTCCGGGGCGGATTATGCCCGCGGGGTGCAGCTGCTGAAGCTGGCTTCTTTTCTGCAATATACTTTGCCCGGCGTACCCTCTCTATATTACGGAGATGAGGTGGGTGTGCAGGGTATGAAAGACCCCTTCAACCGGGGCTGTATGCCTTGGGCGCACCCGGATCGGGATTTACTGCATTGGTATCAGCGGCTGGGCCAGATGCGTCGGGGCTGCAAAGCGTTGGCTGAGGGCACATTCGTGCCGGTACAGGGTGACCTGGGCGGCGTGTGCTATGAGCGCCAAAGCGACGGTGCCCGCCTGCTGGCGGCAGTGAATCGCACCTCTGAGCCTAAGACCTTTGCCGTGGATCCGGTGTGGGATAATGCTTATGCCTTTTTTGACGATACCTGCATTGGAGGCCGGTTAACCGTTCCTCCCATGTCAGCCGCTTTGCGTACCAGACAATAAAACCTTGCCACTCGGCTTTGCCGGGTGGCTTTTTGCTGTTTTTGCCGGAAATGCTTATATTATATATAATAAATTATAAATTAGCGGTTGAATGTGGGCGGGTGTGTGTGTTATAATAGCAGAGTTAATGTGGGTCAGTAGATACTGTACCCAAATTCCGCGAAAGGAAGATTTAAGAATTATGGCTTACAGAACCCATAACTGTAATCAGCTGACCTTTGACCAGCTGAACCAAACTGTTTCTCTGGCCGGGTGGGTAGATACCATCCGCGATCACGGCGGCGTGATCTTTATTGATCTGCGCGACGAGTACGGCGTGACCCAGGTGGTGTTCCACGACGACGCGCTGCTGAAGGGCGTTCGTAAGGAGAGCGTAATCTCCGTGACCGGTAAGGTCGTAAAGCGTGACCCGGAGACGGTGAATAAAAAGATCGCTACCGGCGAGCTGGAAGTGCATGTGACGGAAGTGACCGTGCTGGGCGAATGTACCCGCACGCTGCCCTTTGAGATCTCCGAGTCCAAGGACACCCGCGAGGATGTACGGCTTCAGTACCGCTTTTTGGATCTGCGTAATCCCCAGGTGCATGAGAGCATTCTCTTCCGCAGTAAGGTAGTCGCTTTTCTGCGGCAGAAAATGACGGAAATGGGCTTTACGGAAATCACCACCCCCATTTTGACCTGTTCCTCTCCGGAGGGTGCCCGGGACTATATCATTCCCTCCCGTAAGCACGAGGGCAAGTTCTATGCACTGCCCCAGGCGCCCCAGCAGTTTAAACAGCTGCTGATGACCTCCGGCTTTGACCGGTATTTCCAAATTGCGCCCTGCTTCCGTGATGAGGACGCCAGAGCGGACCGCTCTCCCGGCGAGTTCTATCAGCTGGATTTTGAAATGGCCTTTGCCACCCAGGAAGATGTGTTTGCCGTGGCGGAAGAGGTGCTGTATGACACCTTCACCAAGTTCTCTGATAAGGAAGTGACCCCGGCGCCCTTTGTGCGTATTCCTTACGCCGAGTCCATGCTGAAATACGGCACGGACAAGCCGGACCTGCGCAACCCGCTGATCATCCATGATCTGACTGAATATTTCAGTACCGTAGAGTTTAAGCCCTTTAAGGGTCGTCCGGTGCGAGGTATCGTGGTGCCGAACTGTGCAGGGCAGTCTAAGGGCTGGTACGAAAAAATGCTGGCTTTTGCTATGGACATTGGCATGAAGGGCTTGGGCTACATCACCGTTCAAGAGGACGGCAGCTATAAAGGCCCCATTGACAAGTTCCTGTCTCCCGAGAAGAAAGAGGAACTGCGCACCATGCTGGACCTGAAAACGGACGACACCCTGTTCTTTATTTGCGACAACATTCGGATCGTCAATGACCTTGCCGGTCAGATCCGTACCGAGTTAGGTCGTCGCCTGGATTTGATCGACAAGGATCGGTTCGACTTGTGCTTTATCACCGACTTTCCCATGTTTGAGCGGGACGATGACGGCAAGCTGATCTTTACGCACAATCCGTTCTCTATGCCCCAGGGCGAGATGGATGCACTGCTGCACCAGGAGCCCACGGAGATCAAGGCTTATCAGTACGACATTGTGTGTAACGGCGTGGAACTGTCCTCCGGCGCTGTGCGTAACCACCGTCCGGATGTGATGATCAAGGCCTTTGAGATGGCCGGTTATACTGCCCAGGATGTGGAAGAGAAGTTTGGCGCGCTGTTTAACGCATTCCATTACGGCGCACCGCCCCATGCAGGAATGGCGCCCGGCGTAGACCGGTTGATTATGTTGCTGCGGGATGAGGACAACATTCGCGAGGTAATCGCATTTCCTATGAACTCCAATGCCCAGGATATGCTGCTGGGCGCACCCAACACCGTTAGCGAAATGCAGCTGCGAGAGGCACACATTAAGCTGCGCCGCCCGGCACCGAAAGCGTAACGGAGCGTATAGAACGATAGATAGATCGAGGTTAGCGTATGAAGATCACACCGGAACTGATCCAGTATCTGGAGAGTTTGGCCAGAATTGAATTGACCCCTGCGGAGGAAGCCACCGTTGGCGACCAGTTGCAGGAACTGCTTACTTATATCGACACCTTGAGCCAGCTGGACACCGACGGGGTAGAGGCCAAGAGCCACTGCTTCCCGGTGACCAATGTGTTCCGCAAGGACCAGGTGGAGGTGCACATGACCCCGGAAGAAGTGGTGGCCAATGCACCGGAGAGCCAGGACGGCGCCTTTGTGGTGCCTAAGACGGTAGAGTAAGGAGGGCGCAGCATGAATGCTTTTGAATGGAGCGCAGCTGAGCTGGCGCAAAAGATAAAAGCAGGCGAGCTGTCTGCGCCGGAGGCGGTAGAGGCTGTCACCGCTGCCATTGACAGCAAGGACGGCACTTATAACTGCTACACCTCACTGAATAAAGAGGCTGCTTTGCAGCAGGCTGAGACGGTACAGAGCCGGATTAGCGCCGGGGAGGCATTGTCCCCGCTGGCCGGTGTGCCCATCGGCATCAAAGATAATATTTGTACCAAAGGTCAGCTGACCACCTGTGCGTCTAAGATTCTCACCGGCTTTAAGCCGCCTTATAATGCAACGGTGATTGAAAAGCTGCACGCTGCGGGCATGATCCCCCTGGGCAAGCTGAATATGGACGAGTTTGCCATGGGCTCCACCACGGAGACTTCCTTTTACGGTGCAACCAAAAATCCCTGGAACACGGACCGGGTGCCCGGCGGTTCCTCCGGCGGCGCAGCAGCGGCTGTGGCAGCCAAGGAGGCAGTTGTGGCTTTGGGTTCCGATACCGGCGGTTCTATTCGTCAGCCTTGTTCATTCTGCGGTGTCACCGGGCTGAAGCCCACTTATGGCGCAGTCAGCCGGTATGGCCTGATCGCTTATGCTTCTTCTTTAGATCAGATTGGACCCATTGCCCGTTCGGCTGCGGATGTGGCGGCGGTGTTTGATGTGATCCGGGGCAAGGATCCCAAGGACGGCACCTCTATGACCGGCGGCCGGTTGGATCTGAACGCTGTGTGGAACGCCAAGGATGTGCAGGGCAAGAAGATCGGTATTCCGGAGGATTACTTCGGCGAGGGTATTGACCCGCAGGTGGCCGCCGCTGTGCGCGCTGCTGCCGACACCCTGACCGATTTGGGCGCCACGGTAGAGACCTTTTCTCTCCCCATTGTGAAGTACGCCATTCCCACTTATTATATTATCGCCTGCGCCGAGGCCTGCTCCAATCTGTCCCGGTTTGACGGCATTAAATACGGCTACAAATCGCCGGAGGCGCACTCTCTGCGGGAAGTTTACTTTAAGTCCCGCTCCGAGGGCTTCGGTATGGAAGTGAAAAAGCGCATCATGCTGGGCAACTTTGTACTTTCCAGCGGCTACTTTGACGCTTATTATAAGAAAGCCTTGCAGGCCAAGGGCCTGATCTGTCAGGCCTTTGACGACGCCTTTAAGGCCTATGACTTTTTGCTGGGGCCGGTGGCACCCACTACGGCGCTGCCTATGGGTCAGGGACTGTCCGACCCGCTGGCTATGTACCTGGGCGATATTTATACGGTTATGATCAACATTGCCGGTTTGCCCTCCCTGGCGCTGCCCTGCGGGTTTGACACCCAGGGTATGCCGGTAGGTATGCAGCTGATCGGTCGTCCTTTTGAAGAGGAGACCATTCTTTGCGCCGGTCATGCGTTCCAGAGCGTGACCGACTATCACAAGCAGTCCCCGGTAACGGAAAAGGAGGCGCTGTAATGGAATACAATACCGTTTGCGGTTTGGAGGTCCATACGGAACTCTCCACCAAGACCAAGATTTTTTGCAACTGCTCTACGGCGTTTGGCGGCGAACCTAACAGCCATGTTTGTGAGATTTGCGCCGGTATGCCGGGCACACTGCCGGTGGTGAATGAGCGCGTGGTGGAATACGCGGTGCGCACCGGTTTGGCTACCAACTGCACCATCACCCGGTACAATAAATTTGACCGTAAGAATTATTTTTATCCCGATTTGCCCAAAGCATACCAGATTAGCCAGCTGTATCTGCCCATTTGTCAAAATGGCTATGTGGAGATCACGGACCAAATCAACGGTGGCACCAAGAAAGTGCGGATCAAGGAGATCCACATGGAGGAGGATGCCGGCAAGCTGGTGCACGATGAGTGGAGCGACTGCACGCTGGTGAACTACAATCGCTGCGGCGTGCCGCTGCTGGAAATTGTGTCCGAGCCGGATATTGCCTGCGCCGATGAGGCGGTAGAGTATGTGGAAAAGCTGCGGGCCATCTTGCAGTTCTGCGGTGTGTCTGACTGCAAAATGCAGGAGGGTTCTCTGCGGGCGGATGTAAATGTGTCTGTGATGCCGGTGGGCGCTACTGAGTACGGCACCCGCACGGAGATGAAAAATATTAACTCCTTCCGCGCCATTCATAACGCCATTGAGAGCGAGGCCCAGCGCCAGATCGAGGTGATCGAAGACGGTGGCGCCGTAACGCAGGAGACCCGCCGTTGGGACGACGCCAAGGGCACCAGCTACGCGATGCGCAGCAAGGAGGACGCCCAGGATTATAAGTATTTCCCGGAGCCGGATCTGCCGCCCATTGAATTGTCGGACGAATACGTTGACACCATTCGCCAGCAGTTGCCGGAACTGCCGGAGGCCAAAAAGGCTCGGTATAAGAGCGAGTATGGCTTGACGGATTATGATACGGATATGATCTGCTCTTCTGTATCTTATGTGCGGTTGTTTGAGCGCACGGTAGAGATCACCGGCAATCCCAAGGACAGCGCCCACTGGATTATGGGCGAGGTGATGAAGCTCCTCAACGACAGCCAAACCCTGCCGGAGGATATGCACTTTAACCCGGACGCTCTGGGTCGTATCATTCAGCTGCAAAATGGCAACAAGATCAGCCGGGACAGCGCTAAGAAAGTGCTGGCTGCCGTGTTTACAGACAATGTGGATCCGGACGAATATGTGAAGCAGAACCAAATGGAAATGGTCAGCGACACCGGCGCCATTCGCAAGGTGGTCCAGGATGTGCTGGCACAGAATGAAAAAGCCGTCAATGAGTACAAGCGCGGCAAGGCTGCTTCCTTCAACTTCCTGATCGGCCAGTGTATGCGCGCGTTACGCGGCAAGGCACCGGCGGCGGAGGTTACCAAGATCTTAAAAGAAATTCTTGGCTAAGCGATAAAGTACAACATCTCGGATATACTATATCCGAGGTGTTTTTTTATGCACAAAAAAGGAAAGACCGTCTCCTTTGCAGATCCGCCGGTGATCACCGGTCATGCCGGCGTGGCAGGTAAAAAAGAGGGGGAAGGCCCCTTGGGCGGAGACTTTGACGCGGTGTTTGCCGATACCACCATGGGACAGCAGTCCTTTGAACTGGCCGAGTCCGCCATGCTACGGGATGCCATTTTGCGGGCACTGTCGGCAGCGGGCAAAAGTCCGTCCGATGTGGATTTTATCCTAAGCGGCGACCTGCTGGATCAATGTATGGGCTCTGCTTTTGCCATTAAGGATTTGGACATTCCTGCCATTGGATTGTATGGCGCATGTTCCACCATGGCGTTGTCCTTAGGTGTGGGGGCTATGCTGATTGATGCCGGGGCCAAGTGCTGTGTGGCAGGAACCTCCAGCCATTTTTGCTCCAGCGAGCGGCAATTTCGCTTTCCTCTGGAGTATGGCGGTCAGCGGCCGCCCAGTGCCCAGTGGACGGTGACCGGCGCCGGCAGTGCAGTGCTGGAGAGCAAGGGTGAAGGCGTGCGTATACGGGCGGTGCATATTGGCACCATTACCGATTATGGCATTACGGATGCCGGTAATATGGGCGCAGCTATGGCGCCGGCGGCTGCCCGTACCATTCATGACCTGTTGGAGGACAGCGCCACCACCCCGGCAGACTACGATCGAATTGTCACCGGGGACTTGGGCGCAGTGGGCACCAAGCTGCTGTACCAGCTGATGGAGCAGGATTGGGGTATTCAACTGGCGGGTCACCACAAGGATTGTGGTATGATGATCTATGATCTCAAGAGTCAGGATGTGAATGCAGGCGGCTCCGGCTGTGGCTGCGGCGGCTCGGTGCTGTGCAGCCATATTTTGAAGAAAATGGAGCAGGGTGCGCTGCGCAAGGTGCTGTTTGTGGCCACCGGTGCGCTGATGTCGCCCACCAGCACCAAGCAGGGCAACTCCATTCCCGGCGTGGCCCACGGCGTGGTATTGGAGGTGTAAGTGTGAAGACCCATTATGTAAAGGATATTCGCGTGCTGTCTGCCTTTCAGCAGACCATTCGGGCTATGCAGATTCTCATTCTTGTGCTGCGGGTGCTGGCGGTGGCCTTTTTGGTGCTGCAAAGTATTACCCTAATGCGGGATAACGCATAGGCGCTATATATATATTAGATATAGAAAAAGCGCACGGTTTTGGCCGTGCGCTTTGAACATTTTAGGCTTATTTCACAGTGTCGTCCTGCTGGTCTGCGGTTGTTGGGGCTTCTGCGGTGCCAGGCTGTTTCTCTGGTTTTTCCGTCTCGCCCCGCTTGCGCAGGGATTTGAATTCCAGCTTGGTCTTAATGGTAGGGGGCTGGTAATCCACGCCGCAGCGTTCGCATAGGGCTTTTTGCACAGTTTCCAAGGTGCGCTTTTGGCACAGCCCCAGGTCCAGCAGTACCGTGGTGTCGTCCGTCAGGGTCAGGGTCAGCACGGCGTGCCGGTCAATAAAGTTCTTGACCAGGCTGGGTGCTTCGTCCTTGTAGCCGGCAATGTCCTTGATCTGATCGTAGGCGTACACATTGTCTTTATCCATGCCGGTAAATTCAAAGTCTGTGGCGCGTAGCAGCAGGCCGTTCTTTACCGTCTCCTTGGTGGTGAGCACGGCGATCACAATGGCTGCAATCTCAATGATAGCAAAGATTACGGTCATGCCGGTGCGCATCTGGGTCAGCCGATAGACGGCAAAGACACCATAGCCAATCACCGCCAGGTCCAGCAGGATCACAACCGCCAGGGTCATTGGGGACAGAATGCGAATAAACTTATCTTTCATTTGAATCATCTCCAGTAAAGATTTTTGTGATGGGTCGGGTGTCTGCGGTGAACACCTTGCCGTCCAAATGGGCAATGGTGTAGTCCGCCGGCACATGGAAGATCAGCTTGTAGCTGAGCAGCGCCTGGCGGTAGCGGCCGTGTGTGTTGCCGTACTTACCGTCCCCGGCCAGGGGACAGCCTATGCCTGCCAGTTGTGCACGAATTTGGTGGGTGCGTCCGGTGTACAGTTCTACCTCCAGCAGCGCCCGGTTCGCCTTGGTGTCCAGCACGCGGTAACCGGTTTTGCATGCCATGCGGTGGGGGGCGGGCGCGTCATACAAGGTGACCTTGTTCTTTTTCTCGTCCTTGTGCAGGTAAGCGGTGAGGGTGTCCGCTGCTTTGGGCGGGATCCCTTCCGTGACGGTCAGGTAGAATTTTTCAATTTTGCGCTCCCGTATCAGCGCCGTTATTTCCCGCAGTGCCGGGGCGGTCTTGGCTGCGATCACCAGCCCGCCGGTGTTGCGGTCAATACGGTTGGCCAGCGCCGGGGCAAAGCCGGAGTCCTCCGGCGACCACTGATTGCGCTCATATAAATAGCGTTTGACCCGGGCAATCAGCGTGTCTACATACTCCTTGCCGTTTGGGTGGCAAAGCAGCCCCTGTGGCTTGTTGAGAATCAATAGGTTCTCGTCCTCGTACACCACATCCAGCGTCTTGGAGGCGGAGAGAAAGTCATAATACACCGTCTTTTCCGCCAGCACATCGTCCGGTAGATACAGGGTCACTCGGTCACCGGCAGAGAGTACCTGCTCCGGGGTGCAGCGCTTTTTATTGACCTTAATATTCTTTTTGCGGATTTCCTTATACATCAGCGACCGGGGCAGAGAGGGAAAGGTGCGCCCCAGGTAGCGGTCCAGCCGCCGACCGGCATCGCCGGGGGTGATTTGCTTTTCTTTCATATGCTCATTATAACGGATTGAACGCCAAAAGTAAAGCCCGCGCACCGGGGGCGCAAAATTTGCCGAAATGGACAAAAAGCCAGGGGAACATTTGTTCAAAATTGGCAGGATAACCAGTTGTATTTGGCGGTATGACCGTGTATAATAAACACTGTATATACAGTTTTTGACAAAAGTGTTTGCACGCCTTCTATGCGGGCAGACGGGAGCGAGAATGGAACAGTTTAAGCTACACAGCAAGTTTAAGCCCACCGGTGATCAGCCGCAGGCAATTGAGAAGTTGGCTCGGGGCGTGCTGGACGGTATGAAGGAGCAGACCCTGATGGGGGTCACCGGCTCCGGCAAAACCTTTACCATGGCCAATATTATTGAGCGGGTGAATCGGCCCACTTTGGTGTTGGCGCATAACAAGACCTTGGCCGCCCAGCTTTGCAGCGAGTTTCGGGAATTCTTTCCGGAAAATGCGGTGGAGTATTTTGTTTCCTACTACGACTACTATCAGCCGGAGGCTTACGTGCCCACAACGGACACTTATATTGAAAAGGACTCGGCCATTAACGACGAGATTGACAAGCTGCGCCACAGCGCCACGGCGGCACTGTCCGAGCGGCGGGATGTGATCATTGTGGCCTCCGTGTCTTGCATTTATTCCATCGGCGACCCCATTGATTACCGGAATATGGTGATCTCTCTGCGCACCGGTATGGAGTGGAGCCGGGATGCGCTGATAGAAAAGTTGGTGGCTATTCAGTACGAGCGTAACGACATTAACTTTGTGCGCAACAAGTTCCGGGTGCGGGGCGACACGCTGGAGATCTTTCCTGCCGGCAGCAGCGGCACCGCTTTGCGGGTGGAATTTTTTGGGGACGAGATTGACCGGATCTGCGAGATTGACCCGCTGACCGGCAAGATCAAGGGTGTGCTGTCCCACGCCTGTGTGTACCCGGCCTCCCACTATGTAGTGGGGCGGGAAAAGATGGAGCGCGCTTTGAACCAAATCTATCAGGAAATGGTGGAGCGGGTGGCCTATTTTGAAGAAAAGGGCAAGCTTTTAGAGGCCCAGCGGATCAAAGAGCGCACCATGAATGATATTGAAATGCTGCGGGAGACTGGCTTTTGCAAGGGCATTGAGAACTACTCTGCGGTGATGAGCGGGCGCAAGCCCGGCCAGCCGCCTTTTACCCTGCTGGATTATTTTCCGGAGGACTTTTTGCTGTTTTGCGACGAGAGCCACGTGATGCTGCCCCAGGTGCGGGGCATGTACGGCGGCGACCGCTCCCGCAAGGCCAGCCTGATCGACTATGGCTTTCGGCTGCCCTCCGCTTTTGACAACCGGCCGTTACAGTTTGACGAATTCTACGGCAAGATCAATCAGGTGATCTTTACCTCTGCCACTCCCGGCGACTTTGAGCGGGAACACAGCGCCCAGATCGTGGAACAGGTGATCCGCCCAACCGGGCTGCTGGATCCGAATATTACCGTCAAGCCCACTGAGGACCAAATGGACGACCTGGTGTCCGAGATCAACCTGCGCACCCAGCGTGGTGAGCGGGTGCTGGTGACTACCCTCACCAAGGCCATGGCCGAGGATCTTACCGAGTATTTGGAGGGATTCTCCATCAAGGTGCGGTATATGCACCACGATGTGGATACCATGGAGCGTATGGAGATCATTCGCGATCTGCGCCTGGGCGAATTCGATGTGCTGGTGGGAATTAACCTGCTGCGGGAGGGACTGGATATTCCGGAGGTGAGCCTGGTGGCGATCCTGGATGCGGACAAAGAGGGCTTCCTTCGGTCCGAGACCAGCCTGGTGCAGACCATCGGCCGTGCCGCCCGCAACGCCAACGGTGAGGTGATTATGTATGCGGACAGCGTGACCCCCTCCATGGAGCGGGCCATTCGAGAGACGCTGCGCCGTCGCACCATTCAGGAGGCGTATAACGCCGAGCACGGCATTGTGCCCAAGACCATTAAAAAGGATGTGCGGGATATTTTGGAGATCACCTCCAAAGCCCCCGACGGCAAGCAAAAGAAACTGACCAAGAAAGAGCGGCAGCTGCTTATCGACCGTTTACGGCGGGAAATGCAGGAGGCTGCCCGGCTGCTGGAATTCGAGCACGCGGCGTTCCTGCGTGATGAAATTCAAAAACTGGAGCAGGAGGGAGAGCGCAAGCTGAAATGATAAAGAACATTGTGGTAAAAGGTGCCCGCGAGCACAACTTGAAGAATATTGATGTGGAGATTCCCCGGGACAAGCTGGTGGTGTTTACCGGCCTGTCCGGCTCCGGCAAGTCCAGCCTGGCTTTTGACACCATTTATGCCGAAGGTCAGCGCCGGTATGTGGAGAGCCTGTCCTCTTACGCCCGCCAGTTCCTGGGTCAGATGGAGAAGCCGGATGTGGACTATATCGAGGGTCTGTCCCCGGCCATATCCATTGACCAAAAGACCACCTCCCGCAACCCGCGCTCCACCGTGGGCACGGTAACGGAGATCTATGACTACCTGCGACTGTTGTGGGCACGGATCGGTATTCCTCATTGCCCGGTATGCGGGCGCGAGATCACCCAGCAGACGGTGGATCAGATCGTGGATCAAATTCTCACCCTGCCGGAGAAAACGAAAATTCAAATTATGGCGCCCATTGTGCGAGGGCACAAGGGCGAGTATGTTAAGGAACTGGACAACGCCCGCAAGTCCGGCTTTGTGCGTGCGCGCATTGACGGCTCCGTTTATGACCTGGCGGAAGAGATCAAGCTAGACAAGAACAAAAAGCATAATATTGAGATCGTGGTGGACCGCCTGGTGATGAAGCCGGATATTGCCGGCCGCTTGGCCGACAGCGTGGAAACCGCCACCCATATTGCAGACGGCGTGGTGCTGGTGGATATTGTAGGGGAGCGGGAGGAACTGTATTCCCTCAATTACGCCTGCCCGGAGCACGGTGCGGTGATCGCAGAGATGAGTCCCCGCATGTTCTCCTTTAACAATCCCTTTGGCGCCTGCAAAACCTGCGGCGGTATCGGGTCTTATAAAGAGATTGATCCGGCGCTGGTGATCCCTAACAAAAAGCTGTCCATCAACCAGGGAGCCATTAAGGCCAGCGGCTGGAATGTGGCAGACGA
>ERZ827150.1122-NODE-1122-length-34822-cov-4.085771_pt1 | contig 34822 bp, 23 predicted proteins | sample MGYA00519779_ERZ827150 | MGnify/ENA primary metagenome ERZ827150 (study PRJEB31778, sample SAMEA3449267) | human gut metagenome | biome: human gut; feature: human-associated habitat; material: faeces | place: United Kingdom | collected 2010/2012 ...
GCCTGTCAGATAGGCGTAAGAACTGCCGCCATCTTTAAATTGCACTTTGCAAAACTGATAGTATCCGCCGCTATTGTCCGCAGGTTCAGTCTTTTTATAATAATCCGTCCAAGGTTCGGATTCTTCCTCCGGTTCCTCATCTTCGTCATCTTCCTCTGGTTCTTCCGGCAGGCGGATCGCTGCCCAATATGGCTCAATCTCCTTGGCAAAATCAATTCCCGGTGCGCTGTCATCGCGGAAATAGTTATAAAGACGGTTTGTATCGTCCAGAAGCTCCTGCAAATCATCATCTTTCCCGACGCGGCGTTCCGGCGGCAGATTGTCGAGTAGATTTCTCCAGAACGAACCGAGACACTTCTCGGAAATCTCACCGATTTCCGCAAACAGAACCTGCTTCGCGCACAATGCCTGATAGACGCTCTCGTCAAGCGTCGGCTGAAACTCATTCCAGAACGCGCGCAAAAGATAACGCATACTCTCATCGACCTTCTGCGTTTGAAGCGCAGCGGAGATCACATACAGAGCAAGGTGCATCGTGCGGATGGCCTGATCCTCACGCTCCCCCTCCAGATGCGCAAGGTCGCGATACATCCAGTTAATGAGGTCAGAGACATGATCCGCAAAGTCCGCTGCAATTTGTGCACGCTTCTGCTCAGCAGTATTGGCGCGTCTGCGCTTTTCCTTCGCTTCGATCTCATCACCGTAAGCGTACTGGTACCACCGCTGCCACTCGGCACCCTTCAGCTTGCCGTCGCCGTTCTTGTCAAATCGCTTCTGCGAGCCGTAGAGCATAGAACATACCTCCTGTTCTCAGGGATATTCTATCACGCGAACTGTCCAAAAAACGGACTATATGACCTTCTGCATCAGTTTTTCAAAGCTGTCCACGACTTCATAGACAACTTCTTCATTGCTGATTGCCGCGAAGTGGCGGCGTGCGCATTCGATTTTCGCGTTTTCAACGCCGCGCAGCTCCAACGAATCCGTATTGCCCTTGGTTTCTGCGACGAAGAAAATGTGCCGGACGCTGCCTTCTGTAAACGCGATGGCCCAGTCCGGGTTATAATGTCCGACCGGTGTGGAGATGAAGAAGCTGCTCGGCAGCTTGACATAGACAGCCACTTTTTCGCTGATATCCAGTTCTCCGGCAAACTTCCGCTCGTTTTCCGAGTCATAGATCACATGGTCATAAAGACTCTTTTCCGCGCGCATTGCGCTGACATTCAGCTTTCCGCGCAGCTTTCCAGCGGCAAAAATGTCGCTGTCATAGGCCGCCTCCAAGCGGTTGTATGTAATGTGTTCCACAATCATTGTCGCTTTTTGGTTGTTGATGATCCGGCCCACTTTCAGGATGAACGCTTCCGGATTATTCCGGAACATGGCAAACTTGAGCGGCGACATACCCTGCAAAATTGTAGCAATGCTGGCGCGCGTGAGTCCGGTTTCTTCGACCAGCTTCCCGATGAGGTCATACCGCACACTGCCAAGCGGCGCGGTTTCGGGCGTTTGCTGGTCTGTCTTTGTCTTGCGGAAGCCCTCACCATTTTCCAGCTGCTCTTTGGATGTCAATCGGTCTGCCTGCTCGCCGTATTCCTTTCGGATCACGACCTGCGCAACATCCAGCTTTTCATCCAGCTCCCGAATGGAATTTTGAATCAGTTCCTGCGTATCAAAGGATACTGTATAGACGGATTTGTGGTTGATTCTGTTCCAAAGCGCAAGAAATTCTTTCTTTTTCAGCTTCTCTGGATCGAGATGCGCCTCCACATTGCCGCCGTTGGCGTCCTCCGGGAGCATGCTGCGGCCATCGAAAATCGAGGAGAGCACGCGCACGACCGACGCTGCACAGTCCTGCACCTCCGCGGCCACCTGCACGGTTCCGTTCTGCTTGTCCGTGTAATACTTGTCGGTCAGTTCTCCGCGACGGACATAGCCGTTTTGAATCAGATCCTCATAAATGGCGTCCGCCAGTTCTTTCGTGACGCGCACCGGTTCGCCGTTTGCATTTTGCAGATCTTTCCCCAGGAACAGCTGTGGCTCGACCTTGCGCGGCCGGTCGGCCAAAACTTCGGATAGCCCAGCCTGCAACGCCTTCACATACTCGCCAAACGAAAAATCTGTAATGATTGTCAGCTTGTTAAGCTCCTGCACTTCGCCGCCGAGCACGCTCTCGTCCATGCGCTCGCCCTGCTGGTTGACGCACAGGCGCAGGCCGCGGCCCACCTCCTGGCGCTTACCGGTCTCGGAGTCGGAATGCTTGAGCGTGCAGATCTGGAACACGTTGGGGTTGTCCCAGCCCTCGCGCAGGGCGGAGTGGCTAAAGATGAAGCGCGTGGGCTCGTCGAACGACAGCAGGCGCTCCTTGTCCTTGAGGATGAGATCGTAGGCGCTCTCATCATCGGACTCATCGCTGTTGCGCTTGAGCTTGGAGTTAACCGAATGCCCTTTCTTGTCGATGGAGAAATATCCCTTGTGCGTTGCATGGACGTCGATGCCGCGCAGCCATTCCAGGTAGCGGCGGCGCACCTCCCCGAGACCCGCATCGAGCGAGGCGTCGAGGTTCTGTTGCCCGCGACCGTACTCATCAATGGCGCGTACGTACTCCTCCTCAAAGATTCGGCCGTACTCGCCCAGGTCTTCCTCGCCGTCGTCATCATAGACGCGGTACTTGGCGACCTCATCGATAAAGAAGAGCGACAGGCACTTGATGCCGCGCGCAAACAGTGCCTCTTCCTTTTCCAGATGGCTCTTGATAGTCTCGCGGATCTGAACGCGGCGCATATCGCGATCGGAGGAGTCGCCGTAGACGTCGCCGCGGCAAAGCTCGATGCCGTTGAGGAACTTGACGTAGCCCAGCTGGGCATCGCTGTCCGGGACGATCTCGGACACGGTGAACCCGTCGCGGTACGCCTCGAGCTCGCCGGACGCGGGATAGATGTCGTCCTGCTCGTAGAAACCCTGTGCACGCTTGGAGATAGAGCCAGAGGCGTTGAGTCTCTTGAACTCGATAACCGCCTGAGGCGGCTTGTTCTTGGAAATCTTGATGTCCTGAAGGTATAGGTAACCGTCGGTACCGCGCATGTTCTTGAGCTCGAAACCCTTGACCTCGATGCGCTTGACCAGGCGCTGGTTGAATGCGTCGAGTGCGTCCAGCACATAGACGGCGTCGTGGCGGTCGCGATGCGTCGCCGAATAGTTGAGGCACGCGATGGGGCGGAAGCGGGCGATGCCCGCCTGGGTGGCCCTGCCGCCCATCTTCTGCGGCTCGTCCAGGATGACGATGGGGTTGTTGGCGGCGATCACATCGATGGGGCGACGGCTCGCGAACTCGTCGCGCTCGGAGTACATGATGCGGGCCTCCTTGGAGCGTCCGCCCTCCTTCATGGACGTGTTGAACGCCTGCATGTTGATGACCATGACGTTGATATCGGAACTCGCCGAGAAGCGGTCGATATCGCCCAGACGGCTGCTGTTGTAGACAAAGTAGCGGATGGCCTTGCCGTACTGCTCAAAAAAGTGCTGCTCGGTATTCTTGAGCGATTTGTAGACGCCCTCGCGGATGGCGACGGACGGCACTACGATGATGAACTTGGTCCAGCCATAGAGACGGTTGAGCTCGAGCATGGTCTTGGTGTAAACGTAAGTCTTGCCCGTGCCCGTCTCCATCTCCACGTCAAGGTTTACCGGGGCGGGGCCAGCAGCAAGCGACGAAGACTCGACGATGCGATTGCGGCGCTGCACCTTGTGAATGTTCTCGAGCAGCGTAGCGGAGCCAAGGGCAATCGGGGCATTCGCGTAGCCCTCGGATGCCTGAACCTGTGTCTCAAGACCCGGCAGCACTTCAGTGCCGTCGCCGCCCACCGCGCGACCGAGATCGCGCAGATAGAGCGAGGCGCCAGAATTGGGCTGACCGGCAAAGACATCGGTCACCGCGCGAGCAGCCTCAGTCTGATAAGGCTGAATTTTAAACTTGAACTGCATCCGGATCTCCTAGATCACCTTACGGATGGTGTCGGGACTGAAGGTTTTGAAGAGCTCCTCGAGGTTTGCCACGGCGGCATCGTTGGAGAAGCATGCGTCGCGGAAGACGGCGTAAAGCGGGCGCTCTTTGGCGATAGCCTCCAATGCCGCAGTATCGACATCTTCGTCGAAGCAGGCGATGAGCTGGCCGTCGTTGACATCGAAGCATGTTTTCCCGCCAAGGACGCGCTCGAAAATCTTTGCGGAGTACTCGATGCGGAATGCAGGGAGAACCTGAAAGAGCAGGTCGAGCGGCGCAGCACCTTCGGCGGCGTTGTCGGCGAAGAGGTCGAGTTGAGCTTGGTCGTACTGATCCGGCGCAGCGTACTCGTCTTTAAGACAAGACTCATCTACGCGCAGCACGCGGAAGCCGATGTCGGGCACGGGCTTGGGCTCAGCGCCGAGCTCAAGCTGCTTATTATCCTTGTCGATTTCGGCCTTAATCTTCTCACCCGCGCGGCGGATGCGCTCCTCGCCGACAATAGCAAGCGAGTGTTCACTCTTTAGTTGATTGCAAACCGCTATAGCATTAATAACTGTTGGCTTCTTCTCTTTCGATACGCGTTCAAGGCTCTCATCCAGATCTTCCGGAAACTGAATCATGATAAATGAGATATCTAACTCATCCTCTATCCGTGCTTGCATAACCGCTTGCGCAGTCGTAGCGGAGCCAGAAAAGAAGTCCAAAACAATATCACCACTTGCACATGTCATTCTAATAACCTGCTTGATAAGTGCACATGGTTTTGGAAAATCAAACGGCGTTTTTTCCTCAAACAGGCCCTTTAGTTCGCGTTGGGCAATATCAGTAGAAAACTCAGGCCCGAACCAAACTGACTTCGGCTTTTCTCTTCGCATCTCAGACTCAGAGGTTGTTGGATTAAGAGCCTGATTCAAATAGACCCGATATTCCATACCCCAAGAACCATCGCGCTTCTTCTTGGGGTGCAGCATGTTTAAGTTCTCAGCAACGGTATCAAAACCCCATCTCCAACGTCCGTCGCTCTGGTCTCCACGACGCGGAGTGATCTCGATCAGTCCTTCGCTGTGTTCGAGAGAACAAATGCCCGTAGCCTCGTCGAAGTAGATTGGGAAAAACATATTAGGACGGTCTTCTCGTCGGTCGCCATTCCCGCGCTTCCTCAAATCTCTCAGTTGGTATTTTTCGCCATTCTCGTCCGTCAGGTTATACTCCTCTGCTTTTTCATCTGACAGCGGAAGACCCTTGGATATAAAAGAGCTCTTTCCGTATGCAACCAAGTGCTCATGGCATGGAGCATAATTGATCTTGTCGTTTCTTCCTTTTAGATTGTTTACAACTTCGAAGACGGCAATCTGGGATCGTTTCCCCATGATTTCATCCATCATCTTTTCCAAGTTTGCCGATTCGCCGTCGTCAATACTAATGAAAATGGCTCCGTCATCGCTGAGCAGGTCATGGGCTAGCAGCAGCCTGGGATACATCATCGAGCACCAGTCGGAATGGAAGCGACCGTTGGACTCGGGGTTGGCTACAAGGCGGCCGCCCTCCTCGTCGTAGTCGCCGCTTTGGGCATCGTATTCGCCACGCGTCTGAGAGAAATCATCGTCGTACACGAAGTCATGACCCGTGTTGTACGGGGGATCGATATAGATCAGCTTCACTTTGCCGGCGTAGGTCTCGCGCATGATCTTAAGCGCTTCGAGGTTGTCTCCCTCGATGTAAAGGTTCTCGGTCGTATCCCAGTCCTTGGACTTCTCGGGGCAAGGTCGCATGGTCTTTTTTATGGGACGGCGAGCCTCGAGCTTGGCCTCGCGCTTACCGGGCCAGGTGAACTGGTAGCGCTCGCGCGGGCCGTCAACGACCTCGCCGGAGAGGTCATCGCGCAGCGCGTCGAAGTCGATGGCGAGCCTGACGTTACCGTCGGCGTCCGCCGCCTCGGTCATCACGTCGGGGAAGAGCGCAGCGATCTTGGCGATGTTCTCCTGCGTGAGATCGGGGGTCTCCAGGCTGATCTTATCCATGACTGCTACTCCTCCTCAAGCCGTCTAAGCTCGGCTTGCTTCCTTTTCATCTGCGCAAACAACTCGTTCCTTCGAGCTATCTGGCGCTCCCTCCGGGCCTTGGCGTCGAGCGCGGAGACCTCCGCGCGCAGCCCGTCTATTTTCTCACGGCGATCGATTCTCGCCCATACGTTATGACCATCGAATTCTCCCAACGCGACTTGGGCGAGCATGGAATCCCATACCATGTCGAGATCGAAACCGTTCAAGGCGAGATGCTCGACATCCTGCGCCTCCAGCAGGCGGCCTTCCTCGCAGATCGCGATATCGCCGGACCCGCCGTCGACAATCACGGCCTTGTTGGGCGTCGCGTTGCTCACCAGGCGCACGGCGCGCTCGGGTACCCGCTCGCCTTTGGGGTCGATCCTTAGCACGAGGATCTCGTGCACCGCCTTACCGTCGGCGATATTGGTCGTTGCCGGCTTGATGGAGTTTGCGACGACAATCGTCGCCACGCCACCCGTAAGGTCGCGACGCGTGGCGGCGTCAACATCCATATGACGGTAGAAGGCCTCTTTGGGCAGGCGCCTTCCCACCTCGGTTGTGGCCGGAAGTCCTAGCATGGCCTTTTCACCACCAGGAAGCACACGAGCTCAAAGTCGTCGATGCCCTCGATGTCGTTTTCCAAGAAGCCGGTCGTCCCGCCGCTGAAGAAGCTGTCGATATCGGATTCGTTTTTGCCCTCTACGATGGACCCAATCGCGCTTGCCAGCAAGTCAGCCTGGGCAGCCATGTCGCGACCGTCTTCGGTCTGGACATTGTATACGCGGCACAGGTCCTCAACCGGCGCCTTGACGCCTCGGCAGATTCGTCTCATCTCGTCCAGGATGTCCTTGGGTGTGGCGTAGCCATGCAGAATCGACCCATCCTCGCCAACGTACACCAGGTAGAAGGGGTGGATGGGGTTGCCGGAAAGACGGTCGATGTTGCCGTTCGCGTTGCGCAGTACAAATATCGTGCCCGGCTCTTCGCCGGCGGCGACCGCCTCTATGCCGTATGGGACGTTCTCGATCTCGGGATGTTCCTTCCGGTACTCGACCAAGTCCATGCGGAAATCGTTGAGGCCGAGGTCGGTGATGGAGATGCCGCCCTGTGCGTCCTCCAGGTCGACGACCTCGTCCTTCATGCGCTCGAGTTGCTGGCGACGGTATTCCAGGTCGCCCTTCTCGTCTTCGTTGATATAGTCGTCGTCGCCCGTCGACGCCATGACCAACGCATGCATCTTGTTCTCCACGCGCGCCTTGAGGTTGATGTACTCGTCGAGCTCAACATCGGGCCAGAAGTTGATGAGCTGGATGCAGGCGTTCTTGGAACCGATGCGGTCGACACGGCCAAAGCGCTGCACGATGCGCACCGGGTTCCAGTGGATGTCGTAGTTGATGACGCAGTCGCAGTCCTGCAGGTTCTGGCCTTCGGAGATGCAGTCGGTCGCGATGAGCACGTCGATGTCCTTGCCCTTGAGCCTCGGATACGCGACGTCGCGGTCCTTCGATACAGGGCTGAAGCAGGTGATGACTTCGTTCATGTCGTTGCGGACGCCCTCGACCGAGCAGCGGGCGCTCTGCGATCCTCCGGCGACCTCCGCCACCTCGAGCCCATAGCGCCCCTCGACGTAGGCGCCGATGTTCTCGTAGAGGTAGTCCGCCGTGTCCGCGAACGCAGTAAAAATCAGCAGCTTCTTGTTACCCGGGTTAATGGGGTTCTCGATCTTGTCCGCGATAACGCGCCTGAGCTCAGCCAGTTTCGCATCGTGCTCGGCATCGATGGGGGCGATGAGCTGGCGGATGTCCTCGAGCGCCTCGAGGTCCTTGAGCATATCGCGCTCCCAGCTGATCCAGTCCATGTCCTCGAGCGAGAACCTGCTCTTGGTGCCGACCGTAAAGTCGGTGTCCCCTTCCTCGTACTCAAAGGACTCGACGCCCTCGACCGACGCGCCGGACGCGCCGGCGCGATAGTCCTCAATGACCTTTAGATTGTGCCTAATGACCTCGATGATCTTGCCCAGCGTGATCCCGAAGGCGTAGACGGAGCTCTCCAGGCGCTTGAGCAGAATGGAGGACATGAGCTTGACCATTCCCTGCTCGCGGCCGCTGGTGGGAGGGCGACCGTGCTCATCGGCGTACTTGGGCGCCGCGCTGGGATGGAGATAGACCGTGGGCAGGTAGACCGCGAGCGTGAGCGAGGCGAGCGTGTCGGCTATCTGCGAGTAGGTGCCCGCCTCGTCCGAGGTGGCCAGACTCGGCCGCAGCGATACCGGCTTGAGCCTCTTGGGGAACGGGCCGATCGCGGATACATCGTAGTAGCGCTGCACATGTCTGCGCGAGCGCGCGACGGTAACGCGGTCAAGAATCTGGAAGAAGTTGAAGTCGAGCCGATCCGTTAGCGCCGTCGTGGTCCTATCGGCCGCGGGCAGCTCCGACCAGTCGCGAAACGCTGCCTGCGCGTCGCGGAATACCTGATCGACCGGCTTGTCGAGTCCGAGCTTTTTCGACCATGCGTCGGGGTCGCCCTGATAGGCGAGCTTGAGCTGGTTGTGCAGATCGCGGAACCTGTTGTTGACGGGAGTTGCCGAAAGCATCAGGACCTTCGTCTCGACTCCGTCCCTGATGACCTTGTTGAGGAGTCTCTCAAAGCGGTTGCCCTGCGTCTCGTCCTCGACCTTGGACGAGGTGTCCGCGCCGTTGCGGAAGTTATGGGACTCGTCGATGACGACGAGGTCGTAGGCGCCCCAGTTGAACTTCTCGAGGTCGTTGCCCTCAACCGTCAGTCCCTTGTCACGGGACAGATCGGTGTGGTAGAGCACGTCGTAGCGCAGGCGGTCGGCGGCGATGGGGTTGTTGACGTAGTTCTTTTTGTATGTGAGCCAGTTGTCGGAAAGGCGCTTGGGGCAGAGCACGAGCACGTTGCGGTTGAGCAGCTCATAGTACTTAATGACCGCGAGGGCAGTGAACGTCTTGCCCAGGCCGACGCTGTCTGCGAGGATGCAGCCGTTGTAGGTCTGGAGCTTGTTGATGATGGCAAGCGCCGCGTCCTGCTGGAAATCGTAGAGCAGGTTCCAGACTTTGCTCTCCTTGAAGCCAGTCCCCTCTTTTGCAAGGTCATCCACCGAGACGTCCTCGAGGAACTCACTGAAGATGCGGTAGAGCGCTGCGTAGTAGACCAGCTCGGGCGGGTTCTCGCGATACATTGTGGAGATGGAGTCGATTACCGCCTGGGTGACGTCCTCAAGCTCGCCCGAATCCCAGGCGGCATTGAACTGGCACAGGTACTGGCGCGCCATGTCCCCCGGGATACCCATAGTCATGGTGAGCTGCTTGCTGGGTGTAGTGCCCAGGGCAGACGTCGTCAGGCCCTCGATGGGTTGAAATGCCGCAGGCTCGGTACCATCGACGACGAGATAGCCGCCGGCAGCGCGGTTAGTATCCCTATACGAGCGGAATTCTGCCTTCCGCCTGATCCACTCGGCGCATTCGCGAGCGACAGCCTTCTGTCTGAGCTCGTTTTTGAGCTTGATCTCGAGGTCCGTGCCGCCGATACTGCTCTCGCGGCCCATGCGCGGGATATAGTACTCGCGCTGTTGCTTTTCGGTCTTTGCCCTAAGAAACGTTGGCTCGGTATAAATAAAACGAAAGGACTCACAGCCGCTTAGCTGCTCCTTGAGTTCTCGATAGCCATAAATGGAAAACAGGGCCGCCGCGACTGAGATGCGGTCACCCCTGCCGATATGCTCAACGAGCCCGTCCTTGAGAATCTTATTCTGATTATCATAATAATCCGGCAGCATTATTTGTCACAGCCTTTCGCGAGATGCTCGATGAGGCTCATTTTTAGCAGCGAAGTAAAGCTGACACCGTTCAGTTCAGCCGCTTCCTTAGCCATATCACGCATGTTCTTCGGAATACGGACAGTTACGGCAACGCTTTCGCCCTCGGCGAGAAAAGACTGGAACTGACCCGCCGTAACCTCGCCGTCGATAAGATCTGAATATTTCATCGAGCCCCTTTGGCTTGCAGATCGCAATACACGGAACTAGTCTACAGGCCAATGGATAAAAGCGCTGCCGTTATTCGGCAAAAGGAAAGGGGCCTCTCAGCCCCTTACTCACCTCTGCGATTAATACTCCCAGCTAACATCGATTTCCACGTCTATATCCTTCAAGCGAAGGGCCGCAGCGATACAATCGCGATGCCTGTCGTCGCATGGGTTATGACGCAAAGCCCAAGCATCCTCCGCCTTGCCAGAGAGCATTCTCTCTGCAAGATACCTACAGTAATTCGCCTCATTTTCCTTATTGTCCGGAGGAACATCTTTGAGGCCCATCAGTTCACGCCTGCTCAAGCTGTAAATCGAGCACTCCCCAGTGGCCAAAAACGCACAAGAGTACTCGTCATGCCCAAAAGCGGTTTCCACTTGATGCGCGGCATTGAGCTTTTTCGAAACACCTCGCGCGCCCGTCTTGCCTAGATCACGCACGAGCGACTTCAAGCAACTAGGCAACATCGCCAAACTCCTTCGAAATTAGGTAGTCGATTAAATCCTGCTTATCAAGTCGCCAAATTCCGTCATAGTTAACGCCGCCGGCTGCGTGAATTATTGCCATCGCCTTCGTCTTACCAACAAATAAAAGACTCTCAACATCTTTACGGTTGAGATAAACCTTTGGTTCGGCTTCGAGCTTTTTATACCACGCCTTCCTTTTGATCCACTTCTTTTGGCCTTCGGTTAAATCGTCCATAAGTGCCTCTTTCGGCCGTAATCGTTTTATCAAGTTCATTATAGCATCTTCGGTGTTATTCTAACTACGTTGTTTAGTTTAACTCATCAGCTATTGTTTACTTGAAAGGACAACTATGTACGACCCACTTATCCCAATGCCGACGGGCTCCGTTCAGTCTCTTACCCGTTGGACACTCCCAAGCGTCAAAGAAACCACCGTAGATATCGACGGAGCCGAGTGCGACGCCCTCATCTGCAAGGCCAATGGATATGCCTACGGCCTTCCTGACGGTTTTTCCACCGGAGCAATGATGAATTTGGATCTATCGGACAATCGGGCGATAGTCGATTTTGTAGAACGCTACGGTCTGCCCGTTTCCCCCTATGCCAACCAAACAAACCATGTTGAACAGCGCTTTAAGCAAAATGATGCTTATTCGATCGATCCAGTTGGAGATGGTCTCAACCTTTGGCGCGACGGGTTTTACGATTCGCAGCGAAGCCAACAAATAGCCGAGAACCTCGGACCTTCGCCTTTTAATCATTTCAAGGATAAACGCTGCTCCGCAGGAACTGAAATCGCAAATCTTATCAAAGGAATCCGACCGAGCAACTCCCAAATCATTCTTGTTAATGACATCCGAACCACATTGGCCTTCATGCAGCTCTCCGCGCTCCTTCTATGCTACAAGTCAGCATTTGGAAGAAGCGCATATGATGCAGTGCTGAACTACTTAGGTTCCTGTCCATCAAGAAAGGTCATCGTCAGCGTGTTCAAAACGCTTTCGTACGCAATGCAGCTCAAAGTTAGGCCTCTAGACAGCCTTAGCCCCGATATCGCCATGGAAGCAAATCGAGTCTGGATCGAAAACCAACTCGAGGACCTTGAAAAGACCTTGGCTCTCTTCATTGACCTCGCGATAAACCCAGATGAAAAACCCAAGGAGCTGATTAATAGCCCAGTACTCCAGAAACTCCTGGTCCATAGACCCAACGAAACCGAAACGATTCCTGGTAGCCTGACACGAGCCTTTGCACTCCAGCTCGAACGGGAGCTCGAAAGCGGCCAAGAATGGTTCATATGCAGCGTCTGTGGACGACCGTACAAACACAAGCAGCAACTCATGCATGCCATTACAAATCAGGAAACCGCTGAGAAAGAGTGCCGTAAGGTCAGAAGGGGGACTCGGAAACCCAACGCATTCTGTTGCAAAGCCCACGAAGAGCTCATGAGGCGCAAAGGACGATCCGATCGGGCAGAGAGCGCCGAAACTGATCAGATTCCAAGTCAATCGAGCTAAAGTGAACTCGAATCGCGTGAAGGCATTGTGAAATTTGTTTTTAATTGAAGATGCTAAAACGGCTTTTATTGCACATTTCGTTGCACAGCCCATTGCACACGGTGGGAATTAAAAAGAAAGCAGGCCAGAGAAAAACACACTCTGACCTGCTATTTCTTTCATGGAGCCAGTGACAGGAATCGAACCTGCAACCCACTGATTACAAATCAGTTGCGCTACCGTTGCGCCACACTGGCACACTTGGCGCTTTCGCGCGAAGCCTGTTAAGGATAAAGGAATTGCGGACGGGGCGCAACAGGCCACACGGCGTTATACAAATATGCAAAATCCAGCAACAACAGGTACCAGCCCCGTTCATTTCTGTCGGTTCGCCCTCAATCTCAAAACCATTCGCCAGAACGAATAGTTTTAATTACAATTGCTATATATAAAACTATTCGTTCTGGCGAAGGGTTTCGCGATGTTGACTACAAAGGAAGCAGCCGAGCTGCTCGGCATCACTCCGCGCAGGGTGCAGGAGCTCATAAAAAACGGAGCACTTGAGGCCCGCAAGGCTTCTGGTGTATGGCTCATCGACAAAGACAGCGTCGACACGCGACTCCGCTCCGCAACCAAAAGAGGGGGACGGCCTCGTCGTGGACATGGGAAAAGCGAAATCGCATTTACCCTCATGAACCGCACGCACGAAGTCGCCCAGCTGGTCTACAGCAGATCACGGAAAGACTTCACCCACATCGGCGCCGACGTCGATCGTGCCCACGCCCCTATTGGAGTTTTTGCTCCCAGCAAACCTGTATCGCTCGACTCCTTCCGCATCTGGTGGCGCGGCCGCGGTATCCCGCTCGCACGCATTGGGCTAGCCTCCCTGCTTGCAGAAGCCGCAGTCGATGTTCCCGATGAACTCGTACAGCGAAATCTTGGCCTCTCCTTATCCGACCAGTATTGGATTAGGCCCCAAGACTCCGGTCTCGCGTGGAAAGATATCAATTTCTTCAATAATGCTTTTGATGACGTCTCGCTAACCATTGCACCCTTCGCCCCAGAGGGCAAGGCAGCTGCTGCCAAGCCCGACAACACCTCGGACGGCAATCTTCAAAAGTACTGGACATGCGAGGGTGACCGTCGAATCCTCCACAAGGCAGGTGCGCATCTAAACCAGGAACCCTATAACGAGATGGTGGCGACCGCACTCCACCGTCGCATCCTAAACGCCTGCGATTATGTGCCTTACTCGCTCGAAGGCGCGGGTACTTCCGCCTTGAGCACATGCAATGTCTTCTTAACTGACGAAGAAGAATATGTCCCTGCGTTCTATGTAAACCAGCATGCAAATGCAGACGAGCGACTAATCGATTACGAACGGTATGTAGCAAACTGCGAAGAGCTTGGAGCGACAGATATAAAAGACGCCCTTGACCGCATGATCGTGTGCGACGACATCATCGCCAACTATGACCGCCATTGGCGTAACTTTGGCCTTGTGCGAAACGTAAACACGCTAGCCTGCAGACCAGCCCCCATCTTCGATTCGGGCTCATCACTCTGGTGCAACATATCACTAGAAGAGCTTAGGGCGGGAGAGCACAGTTTTACCAGCGCACAATTTCATTCAAGCCCCGCCAAACAAATGTTGCTCGTCGAGGACATGGGCTGGTTTGACGGCGACAAACTCGAAGGCTTCGTTGACGAGGCAATCGAGATTCTGTCCAGAAACGACGCGCTCACGGCAAGGCTGCCATATCTAAAAGAGGCGCTTACATGGCGCCTCCGTAGAATGATCGACATCGCTGAATGGAGTTAGCGAGACAGCGTCGCGCCGTCAGCTCCCCTACCGTCCGCGCAGGGCCTTGAGCTTGGCCAGGGCATCGGGGCTCAGGCGGCTGCCCAGGGTCATCTTGATCTGCGGAGCTTCCTCTGCCTCGTGAACGTCGTTATCGATCTGTTTGATCTCGTCCACCAGCATGCGGCTCGAGATGCGCGTAACACCCTTGCCCATGACGACGGCCTGGATCGTGCCGTCACTCGATACCACGGAGCACGCGCGGCCTTCCTCGCGTGCCTCGATGCAGAGCTTCTGCACCACGGTATCGGCAGAGACGCCCGTCGGCGAAAACTCGATGCGCACGCCACGGGCCGGCAGATTGGGGCGCTCGCTGGAGATATTGCCCGCGCCGTCAAACACGATTACGGCCTCGTAGCGGCCTTGGGCAAACGCGGCAACGTCGTTGATGAGGGCGGTGCGCGCCATATCGTGAACGTCGCTGGAATACGGATCGTCGGAATGGTCGTACACGAGCTTTTCGTAGCGCGGCGTGCAGTGGATCACGTTGTAACCGTCGACCACCAGCAGCTCGGGCTTGTTGGAGTGCACCGTCGAGACTGGGTCGGCGATAGCCTGCGCAAACGCATTGCCGCCCACGCCATAGGTCGCAGCCGAAACAATCGGCTTGGCCGAGCCCTCGCCAAAGCGCTTGGCCTTGGACTTGGCGCGGTTCTTCTTGGACATGCGCTACTCCTCCCCCATGAGCTCGCCGGCATTGCGGCGCAGCCACTCAAAGCACAGCGCCGTTGTCGCCTGGGCAACATTGAGGCTCTCGGTCATGCCGCGCTGGGGAAGCTTGGTCAAAAAGTCGCATTTCTCGAGCACCAGGCGCGAGATGCCGTCGCCCTCGGAGCCCATGACGAGCGCCACGCGGCCCTCGAAGGGAGCATCCCAGCAGCTGCCCTCGGCGTGCTCGGAGGCACCGCCCACCCAAAAGCCAGCGGCCTTGAGGTCATCGAGCGCACGGGCGATATTGGGAACCTGTGCGATAGGCAGGTGCATGACAGCACCGGCAGAAGTCTTGCAGCTGCCAACGGTCACGCCGGCGGCGCGCTTGTTGGCAATGATGACGCCCGCCGCGCCCACGACCTCGGCAGAGCGCACAATGGCACCAAAGTTACCGTCGTCGGTCACATGATCGAGCACGACGACGAGCGCCGGTCCGTCACCCGCGCGGCCGAGGATGTCGGCGACGTCGGCATAGGGGAAGTTGCCAACCTCGAGCGCAATACCCTGGTGAGCGCCATGGCTCGACAGCGCATCGAGCTGCGCGCGCGGCACATACTTAATGCGGACGCCCGCGGCATTGAGGTCATCGATCAGGCGCGACAAGGCGGCATCGCGCTCCCCGCCCTCGGCAATGAGCGCACACTTGATGGGAAAACCAGTGCGTAGCGCCTCGGCGGCAGCACGGCGACCTTCGATAAACTCGCCCTTGGGAGCCTGAACGTTGTCGCGGTTGCGATCTCGCTGCGGACGTGCAGCCTGGGCTTGGGAGCGCTCGCGCTGGCCCTTGGGAGCGGCAGCGCGGTCGTTGCGGCGAATCGGACGCGAGCCAGAAGCAGCCTGCTTGCCTCCACGCGGTGCACGCTTGCGATTGTCGGCCATAAAACGGCCTCCTTAAAAAGATAACGAACAAGAATCGACCGTCCGAGCCACGGCACCTTGCCTTTCAATCGTCGGGCATGACCACCAGGTCTATGCCCTCCTCTTTCAAGGCAATCTGCCGCACCTCGAACGGTCGACAAATACTAGAGACTCTTAATACGAGTGCCGGCGGCGGTATCCTCGATCGTCAGCCCGAGGTCCTTGAGCTGGTCGCGGATGGCGTCGGCCAGATCCCAGTTCTTGGCGGCACGGGCCTCGGCACGGGCCTCGAGAATCTTGGCAGCGGCCTCGTCCACGTCGTCGCCCGTGTAGGCAACCAAACCGGCGGCAACGCCCAGCAGGCCCAGCGGCAACTCGACCTTGGGCTCGGGAAGCTCAACGCCAAACGTATCGAGCAGCTCGGCCAGCGTATCGGCGGCAGCCAGGACTGCGGCCTTGTCGGCAGCATCGCCCGCCTGCTCCAGGTACTGGTTGCACTCGGTCACAAAGCCAAAGACAGCACCCATGGCACCGGCGGTGTTAAAGTCGTCGTCCATGCACTCCTTAAAGGCGGCACGGGTCTCGGCGGCCTTGGCGGCAAACGCCTCGGATGCTGCCTCATCGGCATCGGCCGTCGCATGGTTCGCGGCCCAGCGCAGGTTCTCGACCGTACCGGCGATACGCGTGAGCGAGTTCTCGGCACCCTCCAGGCGCTCCCAAGAAAAGTCGAGCGGCGAGCGATAGCTCGTCTGCAGCATCAGCAGGCGCAGGGCGGCAGCGGAGTGCTGCTCGAGGACCTCGGCCAGCGTAAAGAAGTTGCCGAGCGACTTGGACATCTTCTCGCCGTCTACCAGCAGCATGCCCGTGTGCATCCAGGTGTTGGAGAAGCCCTGGTGCCAGGCGCAGGTGGCCTGAGCGCACTCGTTCTCGTGATGCGGGAAGGCAAGGTCGGAGCCGCCGCCGTGGATGTCGATCGGAGTGCCCAGGTAGCGATGCACCATGGCGGCGCACTCGGTGTGCCAACCGGGACGGCCCTCGCCCCAGGGGCTCGGCCAGCTGGGCTCGCCGGGCTTGGCGGCCTTCCACAGGGCAAAGTCGAGCGGGTCGTTCTTGTCCTCGTTCTCCTCAATGCGTGCGCCAACCATAAGGTCGTCGATGTTGCGGCCCGAGACCTGACCATAGTTGGGATCGCTGCGCACGGCAAAGTACACATCGCCGTTATCGGCTGCGTAAGCGTGGCCCTGCTCGATAAGCGTCTTGATCATGGCGATCATGGGGCCGATCTCCTTGGTGGCGCGGGGGCGCACATCGGGATCGAGCACGTTGGCGGCGCGCATGACGCCGATGAACTTGTCGGAGAACTCCGTCGCGACCTCGGCGGCCGTACGGCCCTGCTCGTTGGCGCGCTTGATGATCTTGTCGTCGACATCGGTGAGGTTCTGGGCGAACGTGACCTCGTAGCCGCTCGCGATGAGCCAGCGACGAATCACATCGAAGCTGATGAACGTGCGGGCATTGCCGATGTGAATGTTGTCGTAGACCGTGGGGCCGCACACGTACATGCGGACCTTGCCGGACTCGATGGGCTGGAACTCTTCCTTTTTATGGGTAGCGCTGTTGTAGATACGCATTCGTTACTCCTTAACGGTTTTCTGTAGCAGGCAGACGGCCCAGGCGCCGATTCCCTCGCCCTGGCCTTCCCAACCGAGCTTTTCGGTCGTGGTGGCGGCGACGCCCACGTTTTCGACGTCAACGCCCAGGGCATGGGCAAGGTTGGCGCGCATGGCATCGCGGTGCGGGGTGATCTTGGGTTGCTGGCAGGCAATGGTGCAATCGGCATCGACAAACTCGAAGCCCAGCTCGCGCGCATAGTCCATCACGCGAGCGAGCAGCACCATCGAATCGGCACCCTCATAGGCGGGGTCGGTATCGGGGAATAGCTTGCCGATGTCTCCCCCGCGGCAGGCGCCCAGAATAGCGTCGGCCAAGGCGTGCGCGAGCACATCGGCATCCGAGTGGCCCAGCAGGCCGCGCTCGTAGGGAATGTCGACCCCGCCGATGATACATCGACGCCCCTCCACCAGACGGTGGACGTCGTAGCCATGGCCAATGCGCAGGTTACTGAACATGGGGAAGGTCCTCTCCCTCGGCCATGCGGCCAAGCAGAATCGCGGTTACGGGACGCAGGTCCTCGGGCACCGTCACCTTAAGGTTATCGCGCGGGCTCTGGACACAGCGGACGCGCCCGCCCATGCGCTCGACCAGCGATGAATCGTCAGTACCGATAAAGCCCTCGGCAATCGCCGCGGCATGGGCGCGCTTCATAGCATCGACGCTAAAGATCTGCGGCGTCTGCGCGGCCCAGTACAGCTCGCGCGGCGGCGTCTCGACGATGTTGTCGCCATCGACGATCTTGAGCGTGTCGATCGCGGGCTGACCGCACACGACACCGTCGAGGGCGCGGTCGCCCACAAGCACGTCGATCGCGTGGTCGATGGCCTCGGTCGTAATGAGCGGACGAGCACCATCGTGAATGGCAACGTATTCAAAGCCCGCCGGAACCGCATGCACGCCGGCACGGGTGGAATCCTGGCGGGTATCGCCGGCATCGGCAAAGCTGATGGGCGTGTCATAGTCAAACGGGTCGATGGCAAGGCGGCGCATCTCGGCACGGCGCTCGGCAGGGCAAACCACGACGATGTGGCCGACCTTGTCGCTACGATCGAACGCACGGATGGACCAGCTCATGAGCGGACGGCCCGCCACGTTAACGAGCTGCTTGCCGCCGGGATTTCCAAAGCGCTGGCCGCTGCCACCGGCAACGACCACGGCGCATACGGGCGCCATTATGCGTTCCCCTGTTTGGTGCCCTTCATGCGGTACAGGGAGTCCGCAAGAATGGCAGGGTTGTTAACGCCAAAGTCGCCCAGGCGCTCCGGATCCTCGCTGATGTCGTCCATGAGCTCCTGCAGCGAGCCGTACTCGTCGACGATCTTCTCGGCCACGCCGTCGCGCACGACGGACACGCGCGAAAGCGTGCGCAGGCCCAGCGGCGTCATGACGGAGTCCTCGTCCAGGTCGTCATAGCCCAGAACTGCCGCCACGTGCTGCGGGTCGGACAGGTCCTTAGGCGTCATGCGAGCGAGCTCGGCGCGGATCTTCTCGGCATTGGCCTCGGAGGAGTCACTCGCGTAGTCGCGGATCATCAGGTCGTATTCGGTATCCATGCTGGAACCGGCGAGCTGCTCGAGCTGCATCTGCACGAGCTTGCCCTGGTTGCCCAGCTTGACGATGCAATCCTTAAGCTCAGTCTTTGCCTGCTGCATGATCTCGAAGCTCGAGAAAATACCGGTAATGTCGGCGAGCGTAACGTAGTCGTCGAGCTCAAGGGCCGTCAGGCGCAGCAGGGAGCGATCGAGCGACTGACGGGTAGTCTGGAGCGTGGCGACGAGCTGGTTGACCGAGCTCATGATGGTGGTGACGGGCTGGATCTCGTAGCTCTTGCCGTGAACGTACACGTTAACGACGGCACGACGGGCCGAGACCGAGATCACGATGGCATCGGTGAGCACCGACATGCGAGCGGCAGTACGGTGACGCATGCCCGTCTCACTCGTGGCAAGCGAGGGATCGGGATTGAGGTGGAAGTTGGCGCGCAGGATCTGGGTGAGGTCGCCATCGATAACGATGGCGCCGTCCATCTTGGAAAGCTCGAACAGGCGGTTCGAGGTAAACGAAATGTTGAGCGGGAAGCCGTCGTTACCGGCAGCAAGCACGTTTTCGGTGTCGCCGACGCAGATAAGGGCACCCAGGTGACCGGCAATGATCATGTCGAGGGCGGTGCGGATCGGCTGGCCAGGTGCCGTCAGGCGAATGGCCTGTTCCATACGCTTTTGCAGCTCGTTCTTATCCAAGGCATCGCTCCCATCGTATACGCTCCATAAACGTCAATAAGTTTCTCACGGTTTGCCCCTGTGACGCCCGCAAAATCCGATGCTTACAGAATGAGCGAACACAGCTGAGAGCCCCAATCCAAATGAGCTGCTTATGTGGTAGCATCGGGATTCGCATAAATGAGGGAGTAGTCGCGTGGCCGGTTTCGCCTCCGGTGGCGCGGCAAGTCAACATACTGGCCGATGCGGCCTGGCTTGCCTTAATGAACGAGACTCGTGGCTGTGCGCGCAACGCGTACGCCACGGGTCTTTTTTGTTGCTCCCCCGGCAGAAGTACACGCGGGTTCGCCCGCAGAGAGGGAGCCAGACTATGGGACTCACAGAGCTCGCGTTGCTCGCCGTTGGCCTTTCGATGGACGCCTTTGCCGTTTCCATCTGCAAGGGCCTTGGCATGAAGAAGATCAACCTTAAAGTCGCCGTGGTGCTCGGCCTGTTCTTTGGCGGCTTTCAGGCCGGCATGCCCGTAATCGGATGGGCGCTCGGCAGTCAATTCATGGGCATCATCGGACCCATCGACCATTGGATCGCCTTTATCCTTTTGGCCTTCATCGGCGGCAAAATGCTGCGGGAGGCCTTTACCGAGGACGAGGATGAGGACGAGAGCGACGGCAAGGATGCCGAAAAGATTGACCTGGGTGAGTACCTGATCCTCGCCATCGCCACCTCAATCGACGCCCTGGCCGTGGGCATCTCATTTGCCGCACTCTCGGCCGACATCGTCCCCGCCGTGTCGCTCATAGGCATCACGACCTTCATCTTCTCCGTTGCCGGCGTGGCGATTGGCCGCATCTTTGGCGCGCGCTACGAAAAGCCCGCCACCATCGTGGGCGGCGTTGTACTCATCCTCATCGGCCTCAAGATTTTGCTGGAGCACCTAGGGATTTTGGTGCTGTAAAACACCCTTCAAAACTAAACGTCCGTATGAGGCCTCATGCAGAGTTTTGCATGAGACCTTTTCATGCAGACTTTTGCATGTCATACTAGGATGCAAAAGTCTGCACGTTAGGAGATTGCCATGGATACCCTTCCCATCACCACGCCGCGCCAAGCCGGCATCTACGTGCGTCAGGCGCGCGAGGCGCAGGGGATCACCCGTGCCGCCCTCGCTAAAAAAGCCGGTGTTTCGGAACGCCTGCTCGCATCGCTCGAGCTAGGAGACGCCACCGGCATTCGACTCGACAAGTTGCTGACCGTCTTTAACGCACTCGGCATTGGTCTCTTCGCGCAAAGCGATAACGACTCCATCGCATCGCCCTCCGAACATCCGACGACGATAGTGAACCTCCCTATCGCGAACTCGAATACCCTGCCAAAGCCAAGCGCAGGCAGACGACCCACTCGACAAGGAACGCCATCTTCCTATGGTGCCTTGCTGGCCCAAATCGCAGCCGAGCAAGGCCTTTCCGGCACTTCAAACCTCTCCTTTGGCTGCAAGGTTGTGAAATAAATGGCAGAGATGGAGCTCGCGACCCTCATTTGTGGCGAAATCGCCGGCACTCTCCGCCAAGACGAGCATGGACTCTGCAGCTTTGCATACGCCCCAACCTATCGCGGAGCACCGTTATCGCTAACAATGCCGCTTTCCAATCGCACGTATGGCCATAACATCGTCCGTCCGTTCCTATTTGGCCTTTTGCCCGACAGTCAAGAGCAGCGTCGCGCTATTGCCACCGAGCATGATGTTGCATCCAACAACCCCGTCGCCCTCTTGTGCCATATCGGTCTAGACTGCGCGGGGGCCGTTCAGTTTTGTCGAGCCGATCAATTAGACGCCGCCCGCGGCAAGGTCTCGGCATACCGCCCGCTTACCAATTCTCAAATCGCTCACAAGCTCAAAGCAATTCGCGATGACGAAAGAGAGACATGGATGGGCTCCAACGAAAGCTGGTCCCTGGGCGGCAATCAAGGCAAATTTGCACTAGCTTGGCATGATGGCCAATGGTGCGAATGTCTAGGGTCATCCCCCACTACCCATATCTTCAAAAATGGTGTCGTTGGGTTCAAACATCAGGCCTTAAACGAATTCGTCTGCATGAAAACGGCTCGGCGTGTTGGCATTCCAACTGCCAACGTCTCCTATTACACATTTGAAGACGAAGCCGCGCTCGTCGTTGAACGGTACGACAGAATGGTCAATAGCAGCGGAAATATCGAAAGGCTGCATCAGGAGGACTTTTGCCAGGCGCTCGGTGTATTGCCAATCCAGAAATACACCGCCGACGGAGGACCAACTACACGAGACATCCAAGAACGACTGATTAACACAGTCCCCCACCACATGAATCTTGTGCTTTTTACCTATATGTTGTTCTATAACGCCATTATCGGAGCGCCTGACGCACACGCTAAAAACTACTCGCTCATCCTTGGCAAAGGCACAAACGCGGCGCTCGCACCCATGTACGATGTCGCATCGGGGCTGGCATACGAGCGCATGCGCCGCCGGGCGCGCCTTGCCATGAGCGTTGGCGGCGAAAATCGTGTGGGGCGCATCGGTCCAGGCGCTATCCGCCGATACCACGGTATGGGCGACCCCGCGCTGGAGGCGGCACTCACCGATGCCGGGCTATCCGAGAAGTTTTGCTTTGCGACCATGATGGACCTCGCCTACGAGGTGCCCATTTGCATGGAAGAGGTCATGGACGAATACGCCGACCTGCCCGGCATGGCGGACCTGCGCGAGCATATGCTCGGCCCCGTCCGCGAAAACTGCCAGCGCACCCTCGACCTCATCAAGGCAGAAATGGACTAGGTGGCCTTAATTTCGCAATTATCAAACAAAAGAGAGGGGACACCCGTCGCAAAAGACCGGGTGCCCCCTCTCATAATGTCATTTGCAATCCGCTAGCACGTGGCTCGGACTGCTGCTAGCGCAACCTTTACGCAGCGAGGCGCTTGAGGACGTCGATGAGCAGCTCGTAGAAGCGCTCGGCGGAAGCGAGCTCCATGCTCTCGTCCGGGGTGTGGACATCGGAGAGCGTCGGGCCCACGGCGATGGCGTCCAGGCCGTGCAGGGCCTCGGCAAACAGACCGCACTCAAGGCCGGCATGAATGGACTCGATGCGCAGCTCGGAGCCAAAGAGCTCGCGATAGCTCTCGACGAAGACGTCGCGGACCGGCGAATGCTCGGCATAGCTCCAGCCGGGATACTCGAACTCAAACTTGGCGTCGAAGCCCAGGACATCGGCCAGCGTCTGCAGGCGGTCCTTGAACTCGTTCTGCAGCGAGGTGATCGAGGAGCGCGGGGACAGCATGATCTTGACCTCGTCGTCAGAAGTGGCAACCACACCGATGTTGGAGGAAACCTCGACGGAGCCGTCGGTAGCGACGTTGCGGCGGATCACACCGTTGGGGGCAAGACGCAGGGCGCGGATGAGGGCAAGCGCGGACTTCTGGTCCATGGCCTCGACCTCGGCGTCGTCGGCAATCTCGACGGTGCAGGTAAAGCCGGGGTCGAAGACCTCGAGCTCGGCAGTGACGTCGGCGATGATGCCCTTTGCAATCTGGGCCGCGGCCTCGGCGGCAGCGTGGTCGGCGTAGACCAGAACAGCCTTGCACTCACGGTTGATGGCGTTGTCCTTAGTGCCGCCGTTAAAGCTGACGATGGCGGGCTCGCCAGCGACCATCAGGCGGTCGATGATGCGGGCCATGATGAGGTTGCCGTTGCCGCGCTCCAGGTGAATGTCGGCGCCGGAGTGACCGCCCAGCAGGCCAGAAATCTCGAGCGTAAGGGTGCTACCGGTCTTGTGCTCGCGCGCGATCGGGCAGGTGTAGGTAACGACGACGCCGCCGGCGCAGCTGACGGTGGCAACGCCCTCTTCCTCGGAGTCAAGGTTAATCATGGTGCGGGCGCTAATCTGGGACTTGTCGAGCGTCTCGGCGCCGACCAGGCCAGTCTCCTCGTCGGTGGTGAATACGCACTCGAGGGCCGGATGGGCAATCGAATCGTCGTTGAGCACGGTAAGCATAAGCGCGACGGCGATGCCGTTGTCGGCGCCCAGGGTGGTGCCGTTGGCGGTGAGGACGCCGTCCTTGACGACCAGGTCGATACCATCGGTCGTAAAGTCGTGCTCAACGGAGCCCAACTTGTCGCACACCATATCGATGTGGCCCTGCAGCATTACGGTCGGGGCATTCTCGGCGCCGGCAGATGCGGGCTTGCGAATGATGACGTTGTAGACCTCGTCCTGATAAACGTCGAGACCGCGCTCCTTGGCAAATGCGACCAGGAAATCGCTGATGCCCTTCTCGTTGCCAGACCCACGGGGGATCGCGCTGACCTCCTCAAAGAAATGGAACAGCTGGGCGGGCTCGTAGCCGGTAATCTTGTAGTCCATGGTGCCTCCTTGGCGCAACTGGTTAGACAGTAAGACATGCGACTTGTATATTCCCAGACTTTGCGTGCATAAACCAGTCGAAAACGCCGAGCGCCCTCGCATCATCGGCTAACGGTGGACCGCATAGCGTAACGGTCACAGCTGCCGCAGCTCTACAAATCGAGGCGCCCTTTCCGGAGCGCCTCGATTGCACGTATCAAATTGTCGCCACGCCCTACAGCGCGCCGGAACCGGCTTGCATCATGCCGCCGGGGCCCGAGGTCACGCCGCCGCTCACGGGCGCGGCGTTGCCGGTGTGCGGTGCCGCCGGGGCGGTATCGCCGCCGAGCGTGCCCGCCGGACGCGGTGCCGGGATCTCGCCCGTGCCGTGGCTAAAGACAAACTTGCCATCGGCCACGTCGCACAGGACGGTATCGCCCTCGCCCCACTCGCCGGCCAGAAGCTCCTCGGACAGCGGGTCCTCGATGAGCTTTTGGATGGCACGGCGCAGCGGACGCGCGCCATTGGTAAGGTCGGTACCCTCGGCCACGATTTTGTCATAGGCCGCATCGGTGAGCTTGATGTTCATGCCGTTGGCAATCAGGCGCTGACGCAAGTCGTCCACCAGCAGGTGCGCGATCTTGGTGAGGTTCTCGCCCGAGAGCTTCTGGAACACCACAATATCGTCGATACGGTTGAGCAACTCAGGGCGGAACAGGCGCTTGAGCTCGCCCATCGCACGGCCCTTGATCTCGCTCGACGTGAGACCCTGCTCACCGGTGGTGCCAAAACCGACGCTCGCATCCTGCGCGATCTCGCGGGCGCCCACGTTGGACGTCATGATGATCACGGTATTGCGGAAGTCGACCGTCTTGCCCTGGCTATCGGTCAGACGACCCTCTTCCAGCACCTGCAGCAGGATGTTGAAGATGTCGGGGTGCGCCTTCTCGATCTCGTCGAACAGCACGACCGAGTACGGGTGACGGCGAACGGCCTTGGTAAGCTGACCGCCCTCGTCGTGGCCCACGTAACCCGGAGGGCTACCGATGAGCTTGGAGACCTCGAACTCGCTGCCGAACTCGGACATGTCGAAGCTGATGAGCGCATCCTTGCTGCCAAAGAGGTACTCGGCGAGCGTCTTGGCGAGCTCGGTCTTGCCCGTGCCGGTGGGACCCAGGAAGATAAAGCTGCCGCCGGGGCGACGCGGGTCCTTGAGCGGCGAGCGGCTGCGGCGCACGGCCTTGGCGACGGCCTCGACAGCCTCATCCTGGCCGATGATGCGCGTCTTGAGCACGCTTTCGGCTTGCAGCAGGCGACGGCTCTCGCTCTCGGTAAGCGAGGACACCGGCACGCCCGAAGTCACGGACACGATATCGGCGATCTGACTCACATCGATGGTGAGCGGGCTGGCGTCGAGCTCGGCGGTCCAGGCGGCCTTGGCCTCGGCGAGCTCAATCTCGGCGGCCTTCTGCTGCTCGGTGATCTCGGCAGCCTTGTTCATGTCGTCGCTCTCGGTGGCCTCCTGCGCGGCGGCCTTGAGCTCCTCTACGCGATGCTCGGCCTCGCGCACCGGCTCGGGCGCGCGATTCGCGGCGATGCGAGCGCGGGCACCGGCCTCGTCAATGAGGTCGATGGCCTTATCGGGCAGGAAGCGATCCTGGATGTAGCGGTTGGAAAGGTTCGCGGCGGCCTCGATAGCACCCTGCGTATAGCGTACATGGTGGTGCTCCTCGTAGCGCGGCTTGAGCGCGGTCAGGATCTTGACCGTGTCCTCGACGCTCGGCTCCTCGACATCGATGGTCTGGAAGCGACGCTCGAAGGCCGGGTCCTTGGTGAGGTACTTGCGGAATTCCTCGGCCGTGGTGGCGCCGATAATCTGGAAGGCACCGCGCGCAAGCACGGGCTTGAGCATGGAGCTCGCGTCGATGGAACCCTCGGCAGAACCGGCACCGATGATGGTGTGCATCTCGTCGATAAACAGGATGACGTCATCGGCTTCGGTGGCCTCCTGGATCACGTTCTTGAGGCGCTCCTCAAACTCGCCGCGATACTTGGCACCCGCCACGAGGCCCGGCAGGTCGAGCGTCCAGATATTCTGGTTCATGAGGTTCTCGGGCACGTTGCCGGCTGCAATCTGCTGAGCCAAGCCCTCGACGATGGCCGTCTTGCCCACGCCGGGGTCGCCCAGAATGAGCGGGTTGTTCTTGGTGCGGCGCGAAAGAATTTCCATCATACGCTGGACTTCCTTTTCGCGACCAATTACAGGGTCGAGCTCGCCGTCGCGCGCCTTCTGTGTGAGGTTGGTCGCGAACTGCTTAAGCGTATCGGTACCACTCCCCTTTTGCTGAGAGGCATCCGAGCCGCTAAAGAACGGCAGGCCCGCACCGGGACGACCAGCACCGGCGCCGGCGAGCGGACGCTTCTTGTCCTGGTCCTTGGCGGTGAGTTTCTCGATAGCCTTTTTGATGGAGGCGGACGACACACCTAGGCGCATGAGGATGTCCATGGCCATGCCGTTGCCCTCTTCGACGATGCCGATCAGCAAGTGCTCGGTCGACACGTAGGTCTGGTTGTTCTCACGCGCCACACGGAATGAACGCTCCATCACGCTAATGACGAGCGGCGTAAAGGCGAGCTTGGCCGCCTCGGTCTCCTCACTGGGCTCGGGAACCGTGGTCTGGACCTCTTTGAGAGTATCCATGATGTCATCGTAGGAGATGTCGAGCGAACGCAGCGCCTCGGCGGCAATGCCCTCGTCCTCCTTGGCAAGCGCGAGCAGCAGGTGCTCGGTGCCCACCTTATTTGAATGAAGATCGAGCGCCTCCTGTTTGGCCATCGACATGACCTTGCGCGCTCGATCGGTAAATCTATCTAACATGCTCGTTTCCTTACATGAGTTCATCGAAATCAAAACGCCCGCCCGTCGGCGGCGCTTTTGTCTCTTTACCCACAGGTTGTCTATGTTAACAGCTGGAGGAATATCTATAAACCCGGCTCACATGAATGCAGGTTATGACCGCATCGCGGGACTCACCGCGCGATGCGCGACAGGCGCCCCGCAAGAGAAACCCTAGGCGTCTTTCACCACGTCGGGACTCGTCGCACGCGATGCGCGATAGGCATCGGCCTCCTTGGAGACGCGTTCGAGCAGCTCGGATGTATCGACGCCCTCGACTTGCGCGACCGTTTCCACCGTCTGCATGGCGACCGCCCTCAGGTACGCGCACGCGCTGTCCCCCAGCTGCTCGAGGTCTATCTCCTCGCCGCCCTCCCGGGCAAAGCCGACCGCCATCACAAAGCCCATGATGCCCGAGACCAGAAAGCCCACCGCAAAGCTCGAATCTGCCTTGAGCTCTTCTCCGTCGGGGTGGACGATCTCTCTCACGCGGTCGATGATGATCGTATGGATGCCCTGCACGACCTGCTCGGCGGCACCCGCCCTCATGGTGATGACGATGCGCCGCAGCAGGCAGCGGACGTCGCGCCGGTCGAACGCCGAAAGGTCGCCCTCGCTCGAAAAATGCCAGAGGGCATCGGTGATGAGCTCGTTATCCTGCAGCAGCTGGGCTATGGCGATGGCGACGAGTTCATCGAAATCGTGAAAATAGTAGTAAAACGTTCCGCGATTGCACTGGGCAGCGCGGGTCACCTCGCCAACCGACAGCTCGAAGATGCTGTTGTTCTCGATGAGCTCCCAAAACGCCTCGATGATACGGGTGCGTGCATCGGGCGCATTGGCGTCCTTACGCGGTCTCGCCATGCGCCTCACCGCACCCCTGCGCCTTGGCGTTCATGATGAGCATCTGAAGACGGTTCTCCACGTTGGCGAAGCTCACGTCGGGATCGTAGTCGAGCGGCAGGAACTGCGCCGTGGGATACTGCTCCTTGAGCGCATGGATGAGCCCGCGCCCCACGACATGGTTGGGCAGACACCCGAACGGCTGCAGGATCACGAAGTTGCGGCAGCCGCGCTTGGCGTGCTCGAGGATCTCCGCCGGAATCAGCACGCCCTCGCCCGCATCGAACGTATGGTGCAGGATCTTATCGCTCGCGCGCACGAGCTCGGGCATGCGCGTCGGCGGCTCGTAGAGCGGGCTCGCCGCGCCCAGGCGGTCGCAACGGTCGTGCGCGAGCTCGAACAGGTTGTCCGCCGTGGCGTACCAGGCCTTTTCGGGCAGCGACAGGTCGACGTGGAACTCGCGCGACTGCGCATGCTTGTAGAAATAGGTCTTGCGGATCACGTCGGTCATGCGCGCCTCGATGACCTCGAGCCCGTTGTCCTCAAGGTAGCGCTCGATCTCGTGGTTGGCGCCGAGATGGAAATTGAGCAGGTACTCGCCCACGATGAGAACGGTCGGATGCGGGTTCGAGCGGTCGTACGGAACGGCGTCCATGATCGCAAGCGCGCGTTTGAAGCCCGTCGCCTGGCCTCTCAGCCCGGAGCGCTCCATGCCCTCGATAACCTCATCGAGCGCGCGGTCGAACGCAGCGTCCGCCGCGCCCTTCTCGAGCTCGTAGGGACGGATGCGCCTAAGCATGGCCTCGAGGGCATCGATCATGGGAAGACCGTAGGCGATCTGGATGCTCGGGCCAAGGCCGAGCTTGAAGCCCGGATGCGCATTGTGGGCATCGACGTCGTCGTTGGTGAGCACCGGGACATAGTCGTATCCCGCGTCGTCGAGCGCGCGGCGCAGCAGGGGCATGTAGTGCGTCAGGCGGCAGTCGCCGATATACTTGCCAGTCACCACGGCGACGTCGTGCGGGTCGTACTTACCGCTCTCGAGTGCCGCGAGCGCCTCGCCGATCACGATTTGCGCGGGGAAGCAGATGTCGTTGTGCACATAGCGTTTGCCCAGGCGGATGGCATCCTCGCGCCCGATATCAAGGGCCTCGGCGCGCACGCCCTGATTGCGCATCGCCGCGGTCATGAGCCTGCAGAACGCATGGGAGGTGTTGGGGACCAGCGCGATCTTGTCGTGCCGGTCGCGCTTGGTGTACTTGACCTTATACGGGTCGTCGAGCGGATGGACCGCGTGCACCCGGGCGCCCTCGGCACGCTCCTCCGCGCGACGACGGTTGACCGACTCGATAAACGAACGCACGCGAATGCCCATGGGACCGGCGACGTCGCTCTCATCGAGCTTGATCATCATCGGAACCTTGGAGCCCATCTCGCCCATCATGCGCGCGATCTCGTCGGTGAGATACGCATCGTGGCCGCAGCCGAAGCTGCCCATCTGCACGAGCTCGAGCTCGGGCGTCGATGCGACGATGACCGCGCACGACAGCATGCGCGCATGGTAGTTGTTCACGATGTCGATGCGGCTGTTGGAAAGATCGACGTTGCAGACCCCCGGCACCGCATCGGGCGTCAGCACGGGGATGCCGCGCTCAGAGAAGAGCTTGGGCAGCCCGTGGTTGACCAGCGGGTCGTTGTGGTACGGGCGCGAAGCGATCACCACCGCGTAGCCGCCGTCCTCGCGCACGTTCTCGAGCACCTGCCTGCCGCGCAGCTGCAGCTGGTTCTCAAACGTCTCCTGCGCGCGGTCCGCCTGCTCGGTCGCCTTGGCAACCAGGTCGGCATCGATATCGAAGGTCTCCTTGCACCACGCCTTGAGCTGGCGGTTTCGGTCGCCCTCGTCGTACCAGTGGAACAGCGGCGTATCGAACGGAACGCCGAAACGCTCCTCCGGGTTATCGGAATTGCGCATCACGTAGGGGTATCCCTTTACGACGGCGCACATCCACTCGCTGGTAGAGGCGGTGTTTTCGGTGGGCACCGTCGTGATGATGGGCATGAAGATGCGGTCGACGCCGGCGTCGACGAGATTGCGGATGTGCCCGTGGACGAGCTTGGCCGGGAAGCACACGGTGTCGGATGTGACGTGCGCCAGACCGCGCTCGTACATCGCCTTGGTGCTGCGTCCCGAGACGCGCACCTTAAAGCCGAGCGTGCTGAAGAACGTCGACCAGAACGGCATGGTGTCCCAGAACTCGAGCACACGGGGAATGCCGATCGTGACATCGCGCCCCCCGCAGACGGGAACCGTGGGGTACGACTCGAACAGCAGCTTCTCGCGGTCGACAAAGAGATTGGGGGCAGCCGCGGTCCGGTCGCGCCCCGTGCCGGGTGCCTGTGCCTCGCAAGCACCCTGCGGACGCAGCTCCTCCGCCGCGGGAACCTCGCGCACGAGCTCATCCCATGAGATGGCGCCGCCGCGCGGGCAGCGATTGCCCGTGACGTAAAGCGAGCCGTCGCCAAATGCCACGACCGCGCGCTGGCAGCGGTTGTTGCACCGACGGCAGGTAACGCCGCCGAACTCGCGATGCTCGAAGCGCTCCACGGCATCGAGCCCGATAAACGACGTGCCGGCGTCGCCCTTGCGGCATTTCTCGCGCGCGAGCAGGGCGATACCGATAGCGCCCATCAGCCCCGGGTGGGGCGCACGCGTGACGGGTTTGCCCAGATACTGCTCGAATGCGCGCAGCACCGCGTCGTTTCGGAACGTGCCGCCCTGGACGACGACTTTGTCGCCCAGACGGTTGAGATTTGAAACGCGAATGACCTTGGTGAACACGTTCTCGATAATCGAACGGCAGAGACCGGCCATGATGTCGCCCGGACCCTTACCGCGCCGCTGCTCGGAAACGACGCTGCTGTTCATGAACACCGTGCAGCGGCTGCCGAGAACGGCGGGGGCTTTGGACGAAAATGCCTCGGTCGCGATATCCTCAACGGCTATTCCGAGGTTTTTGGCAAAACCCTCGAGGAACGAGCCGCAGCCCGCAGAGCACGCCTCGTTGACGACGATATCGGTCAGCACGCCGTGGTTGAGCCAGATGGCCTTCATATCCTGTCCGCCGATGTCGAGCACGAAGGTCGCATCGGGAACGCATGCGCACGCGGCGCGGGCGTGCGCGACCGTCTCGACCGTATGGTAGTCGGCGTGGAACGCGCGCGCGAAAAGCTCCTCGCCGTATCCCGTGGTGCCCACGGCATCGATCGCAAGCGTGACTCCCGCTGTCTCCCAGCGGTTCTTCAAGCTGACAAGACCCTGTTGGGCGATGTCGAGCGGTCTGCCGTTATTAGACGCGTAGAACGAATCGACAAGCTCACCCACCTCATCGACCAGGGCGAACTTGGTCGTCGTGCTCCCCGAATCGATACCGAGCGCCACACGCACCGTCCCTCCGGGCGCATACGCATCCGGACCCTTTGCCGGCGTCTCTTTGCCATGGCGTGCCGTAAAATCCGCCTGCTCGGCAGGTGTGGCAAAAAAGGGCTGGGCAAGACGTCCCTCCCCGCTTGCGGGCGCGACCGTCTCGAGCTTATCCAGCCGGACAAAAGCGTCGGGAAGGTCGATCGGTTGGGACGATGCGAACATGTCGGTCAGCGACAGGGTGGCACCGCGCGCGACCATGATCTGCGGATCGCGCGGGACGATAACCTGATCGTCCGATAGATTCAGTTGCTCCCGGAACACGCGGACCAGTGTGGGGTTGTAGGCGAGCGTACCGCCCTCGAAGATTACCGGCGGCTCGATGTCGATACCCTGGGCCAGACCGCCGATCGTTTGGCGGGCGACCGCGTGAAGCGCCGAAAGCGCCAGGTCGGTGGTAGGAATGCCCTCGTTGAGCAGCGGCTGGATATCGGTCTTTGCGTACACGCCGCAGCGGCCCGAGACCTCGTGGACGGTCGTTCCCCGGCTTGCGAGCTGCTCGAACTCGCCCGATTCGGTGCCGACCCCCATGAGCTTTGCCATCTCGTCGATAAATGCACCGGTACCGCCTGCGCACGAGCCGTTCATGCGCATGTCGGCAACCTCGATGTCTCCCTTATCGTTGGTGCGGAAGAAGATCATCTTGGCGTCTTGGCCGCCCAGCTCGATGGCGCAGCGCGTCTGCGGATAGAACCTGCTGATCGCGAGCGCGTTGGCGACCACCTCCTGAACGTACGAGGCGCCCAGCGCGGTCGCGATATCGCGCGCACCCGAGCCGGTCACCGCAACGCGCAGCGACTCATGGGGAAAGCGCTCGGCGAGCTCGCTGAGCATGGCGCGCACGCTCGCTGTCTGACACGCCCCGTGGCGGCGATATCCCCACCACGCCTCGGTCATATCCTCGTGCATCGCGTAAACTTTGGTCGTCGTCGACCCTACGTCCAGTCCTACTAGCAACGCCATAATGCTCCGTCTCTCGCATTTTTCCTGCTAGAGATATACCACTCTACGTAATACAACAGACTGTTGTATTTAAACTCCGTATAAAAAGCGGCTGCCGAAACGCTTCAGCAGCCGCCGAATGCACCAACAGATTGTTCTGCGCGCTAGCACGTCGGGCAACGGAGCAGCACGGGCCCTCCGGTCATGCGCACCGCTCACGCCCGCGATGTCGCCGAGAGAGCTATCCACGCTTAGGGCTCCGACCAAGCAAGTCGCCCGCGCTCAGCAGATCCCTAAGCGAGCTACTCGCACTCAGGAGCCATAGCCTGCTCCAAGAGCTCGGCATGCTCCTCCTCGAAAACCGTCCCCACAGGGAAGGCGCGACGGAAGACGAAGTGGGAAATCGGACCGGCTACCAAAAGGTTCCACGGCAGCGCCATCACAAAATTATGCGGGATGTTGATCATCCAGATCGCGGGCACGGAATACAGGTTCGCAAGGATGCCGCCGGGCATGTGCGTCAGACCCTCGCAGGCACCGTACAGCGACATGATGATGACCATGGGAACGACCATGCAGGAGCTGACGGCGAGCGTCATGGCAAGTGGCGAGCTCTTGCCCGGCGTGACCAAGTACTTAAAGGCGAAACCCTTGGCGAGCGGGCTGGCGACGAACCAGTCACAGCACATGGCAAAAATGTAGGCAACGGGGAAGCCGAGCCACGCAGCGGCAACGACCTCGCCGTTGATGGCCCCGTGCTGCAGGGCAACGTTGTAGATGCTCATCCAGAGCACCATGCAAAAGCACATGATAAAGGTGAACAGCAGGCTCTCTCGTTTGTTGATAGGCGTAAAGGGCAGATTCCTCTCTGTGTTGTACCGCGGCGCCACGCAACAAAAACGGGCGGGCAAGATGGAGCTGTTGGGACTTCATCTCGCCCGCCCGTGGTACGTGCGTCTGCGACTACTTATGTGGTGGAACCAGCCTAGCACGAAACGCATGCGCTTCGTAAGCGTTGAGTTTATGAAGATGCAGGGCACCGATAATCCCCCGACCCCATAAGTTGCGGTGGAATACGGACTGTTTTGACCCTTTAAGCAGCAATTCAGTCCCTATTTCACCGCAACTCATTTGGTGCAAAGTAACCTGTCCCCCTTGCACCAATTAGCTGGTGTGGCGCCAGCGAGGGTCGGTGAGAGTTCTCGCCACGCCCAAGCCAACGGGCAGAAACGCCACGATGAGCACTGCACGCACAAACCAGCCGAGCATATTGACTGTGTCGAAGGTGCACATGTAATACATCGAGCGATACAGATACAAACCCGGCACCATAATGACAATCGAAGGCACCGTGAGAGCGATACGCGGGTAGGTGAGCTTGACTTCGGCCAAGCTTGCCAGCAGACCCGATACCAGCGCGCCGATAAACGCTGCTGCCTCGGGAGGCATTCCCGTGCTGAGGCCCAGGAAGGGAATCATCGTCGGCGCATCGACAAGGGTCAGACGCAGGGTATTGGAAACGGCGCCGATCAACCCAGCTGCCGCGGCCATCTTTACCGGGCTGTTGAACATCACCGAGAAGCCGAATACGCCAACGAAGCTCATCACCACGCGCAGGAGCGTAAGGGCAAGCGGCGAAAGGCCCAGTGGGGCAAAGTCGTCCGGCGCCAGGCCAACACACTCGGCAACCATCCAACCTACGAGCGTCGCCATCACAATAATCGATACGGCATATGAAAGGCGCTCGATACCGCTTCGCATGTCGAGCTTAGCGATGTCGAGGCCTGCCGTAATGAGTGGAAAGCCGGGAATCACAAAGAGCATGGCGCCGATATAGCCTTCTTGGTGCGACATTGCCCCCGGTATGACCTGGCCAAGGCCGAGCAATGCCAGCAGATACGAAACGCAAGCGAGCGCAACGCCGGTCGTCAGCGCGCTGAACTGACCAAGGCCTTGCTTGAGAATATGGGAGCGGGCAAAGTTGCCGACACCCGCGCCCACGAACGCGCAGGCCATCTCGATGGGGCCGCCGCCGAGCAAAAAAACGAAGGCGCCACAGGCGCAGGCCGCCGCAAGGCCCTGTTGCCAAGGCGCGTAATCAGGTTTTGAACTCTCAACGGTCTTGAGCATCTCGTGATACTCGTGCACCGTGAAGCGACGACCATAGGTCTCGATTTCCTTGAGGAAACTCTCCATCATCCAAATGCGATGGGTATTGACGCCCGTTGTGGGCAAGCTGACAACCTCGTTAAAGCAGTGGCCATCTTCGATGCAGGTGCACTCAAACGACAGAAGACTCAGGTCGACGTGAATCGTGACGCCCAGTACGGCAGCAACACGATTCATGGTATCGCGCACGCGCCAGGCACCCGTTCCGCTTGCCAGCATAAGCATGCCGGTGCGGCAGATGATGGATGATTTATCGGTGAGCGGCGCATCGACGGCAAGTTCATCGCCTGCCGTCACGATCTGGTGCCAGTCAGTTTTCATATGGAGCGCGCCGGCACGGACACCGTGGTGCATGGGGGCTCTCGAAAGCAGCGAGTCAAGGCGCGAAGGCTGTGAGGGCTCCGCCGATTCGCCCTCGTCCTCGTCGGGCTCTTCATCGACCAGATCAAAGGAATCAAGCGGCGCTGGCTCGCGACGATCGATTAGCTCCTCGTCCTCATCATCAAAGTAATTGAACTGATCGAGCATGTCCTCTTCGATTGCACGCTCGCTCACATCGTCCATACAGGGGCTCCCTTCCTACCGACTAACCCCCATCCTAGGCAGCAACGGCTAAAGGAAACATAAAAGAGACGGCTGTCATGCGAGCCATGTGCGCAATAGCCATTAAGTAGTCATTGGGTGTTCCTATAGTTTTGTCAACCGTCGGGGCTACTCCCGGTAGGGCACCCGG